>Ga0210407_10000728_pt1 | contig 34791 bp, 26 predicted proteins | sample IncBWC27MmetaG_FD_150860 | JGI IMG/M metagenome (GOLD analysis project Ga0210407, IMG submission 150860) | Forest soil microbial communities from Barre Woods Harvard Forest LTER site, Petersham, Massachusetts, United States - Inc-BW-C-27-M | ecosystem: Environmental > Terrestrial > Soil >...
CCACAGCCAATGCTGTCTGCCATGGAACATGCATGTTGAGGCAGACGGCGTAAGTGAAGTAGGCATTCAGCGACATTCCAGGCGCAAGAGCGATGGGGTAGTTAGCGTAGAGGCCCATCACCAGCGTGGCGGCGGCGGCCGAGATGCACGTCGCAAACACGACTCCATCGGCCGGCATTCCCGCTTGCGCCAGGATCTGCGGGTTCACGACGATGATGTAGGCCATGGTTACAAATGTCGTGAGGCCGCCCAGCATCTCCTGTTTAATGGTGGTTTTGTTTTCGGCGAGTTTGAAGTAGCGATCGATCAATTGTCTTCCTTGAGTGAAAGTGCTTCCGACTGCGCCCGGAACGCGCGGTCGAAGTGCATGCTTCAATAACGGATCTTGCCTGGATTCTGCTCCCACGCTCGAAATGCCGCCAGTGCCTCCTCGCGCATCATCTGAATCATGGGAATCTCGCGCTCGGCGTGCGGCTGGGTGATTTCCGCGTAGATGGCGGAATCGTCAAAGCCGATTTTCGCAGCGTCGGCTGCGAGATTGCCAAAGTAAACTTTGCTAATCCGGGCCCAGTAGATTGCGCCCAGGCACATAGGGCAGGGTTCGCAGGAGGTATAGAGATCACAGCCCCGCAGTTCGAAGCAATCAAATCTCTGGCAAGCCTGCCGGATGGCTAGTACTTCAGCGTGCGCTGTAGGGTCATTCGTCGCCGTGACCTGATTGGCGGCTTCCGCTACGATGACGCCTTCTTTGACGATGACACTACCGAACGGCCCGCCGCGCCCGGAGCTTACATTCTCGAGCGAGAGTTGAATGGCGCGGGCCATGAAAGCTTTGTCCATGTGGTTTGGTTCCGTCATCGCGTAATCGTCAAGGGCGCGCGGACCCCAACTACCCAGGAATCTCCGCGCAAATCGGTCGACATGGACTCTTTCGCAGCCGATGTTAAGGCAGATGTTTAAGGCAGCAAGTATAAGCGGAGCTAGGAAATACGCAAAGTATTTCTGGGACGAGGCTGGTCCGATGTTCTCACTCGGCAAAGTTGTAAAAGACGAGAAGGCGCGATAGGCTCGGGCATGGACGGGCAGGCTTTCATTTCTCGGCGCATCGCGACTCCCGCTGGAATTCGTCCGGGAGCGATCATCGTGCGCGAGGGGAAAATCGGTGGCATCGTTCGTGCCGATGAACTACCCGCTCATGTTGAGGTGCACGACTTCGGGGAATCTACGATTCTCCCGGGACTTGTCGATTCTCATGTACACATCAACGATCCTGGGCGAGCTGAGTGGGAAGGATTTGAGACGGCGACCCGCGCGGCGGCGGCTGGCGGCTACACCACGCTGGTGGACATGCCGCTCAACTGTCTGCCGCCGACTGCTACCGTCGCCGCGCTTGCTGCCAAGCGTAAAGCCGCCGCGGGGCGATGCTGGGTCGATTGGTTGGCTTGGGGCGGCGTGGTCAGCGACAATCAGGGGGAGATTGAAGCGCTCGGGGCCGCGGGCGTGCCTGGGTTCAAGTGCTTTCTGATCCATCCCGGAATCGATGGGTTCACCATGGTCACGGAGCCGCAGCTTCGCGCTGCGTTGCCTCACGTGGCTCGAACAGGCCTGCCGCTCCTGGTCCACGCCGAACTTCCCGGCCCAGTCGATCAAGCTACACGACGCTTGCGAGACGCGGATTGGAGGCGCTATTCGACTCATCTGCAATCGCGGCCGGAGGAGGCCGAGCTCGCTGCGATCCGGTTGCTGCTATCGCTCTGCCGGGGGTACAAATTCCGCTTGCACATTGTTCATGTCTCGGCGAGCTCGGCGCTTGCAGAGTTGTGCGCTGCGCGGGCGGAGGGGCTTCCGGTCAGTGTTGAAACTTGTCCACACTATTTGCATTTCTGTGCGGAAGAAATTCCAGACGGGGCCACATTGTGTAAATGCGCGCCGCCGATTCGCTCACGTGACAATCGCGAAAAGCTGTGGCAGGGGCTGAAGGATGGAATTATCGATCTGGTGGCTACCGATCACTCGCCTTGTCCGCCCGCGATGAAGGGGCTCGACGAAGGCAGCTTCAAAACTGCGTGGGGCGGCATATCGAGCCTTTCACTGGCACTACCCGTAATATGGACGGAGGCTAGCCGGCGAGGATTCACCTTGACCGATCTAACGCGGTGGATGTCTGAACAGCCGGCGCGACTCGCTGGGTGCTTCGCGCGCAAAGGCCGCATTGCGGAAGGATTTGACGCCGACTTCGTGATCTTCGAACCCGAAGCGGATTTCGTCGTGACGAAGGATCGGCTACATTATCGGCATCCTGTGTCTCCGTATTTGGGGGAAAGGTTGCGGGGTGTGGTGACGGCGACGTATTTGCGCGGGCAGGTCGTCTTCAGGGATGGACAATTTTCCAACGAGGCAAGAGGACGCGAGATTCATTGCTAGATGACTCATGGAGGGTTGGTCATGACAGAAGAGCACATTATCGGCAAGTCGGTACCGCGCAAGGAAGGCCGCGACAAAGTGACTGGCGCGGCGCGGTACATCGACGACATGACCATGCCGGGGATGCTCTACGGCGCGACGGTTCGCAGCCAGATCCCTCGCGGTGTAATCAAACACATTTCGTTTGACCCGCAGTTCGAGTGGAACGAATTTGTCGTTGTCACGGCGCAGGACATTCCCGGCAAGAATTGCATTGCTCTGATCGGCGACGATCAGCCCTGCCTGGCGGATGGGAAAGTCAATCATCCCGAAGAGCCGATCTTGCTCCTGGCGCATGCGGACCCGCATCTCCTGCGGAAGGCTGTGGATGGCGTCTCGATCGAATACGAACCCCTGCCTGCCGTTTTTACCATTGAAGACAGCGAACGATGTTCGCAAATCATCTGGGGGATGGACAATACACTCAAAACTTTCCTGATCGCGAAGGGCGATGTCGATAGCGTTTGGGCAAAGGCCGACTACATTGTTGAAGGCGAGTACACAACGGGCGCACAGGAGCAGCTTTACATCGAGAACAACGGGGTGATTGCGGTCTTCGATCGCGAGCAGGGAATTACAGTGTGGGGTTCGCTGCAGTGTCCTTATTACGTACACAAGGCGCTGATGGCATTGTGCAATCTGCCGGCAGAGAAAATTCGTGTGGTGCAGGCTGAGACTGGGGGCGCTTTCGGAGGCAAGGAAGATTATCCCTCGATCATTGCGGGCCACGCGGCGCTTCTCGCCATGAAGTCCGGACGGCCCGTGAAAATCGTCTATGACCGCCTGGAAGACATGACGGCGACTACGAAACGTCATCCTTCGCGCACGCGTCACCGCACCGCGGTCGGCAGGGACGGAAAAATTCTGGGGGGAGAGGTCGACTTTACGATTGATGGCGGCGCATATGCGACGCTGTCATCCGTAGTCCTGTCTCGGGGCACAATTCACGCGGGAGGTCCCTATTATTGGCCCAATATCCGCATTCGCGGGAAGGCCGTGGCGACAAACGCTCCGCCGCACGGGGCATTTCGAGGGTTTGGCGCGCCGCAGAGTTTGTTCGCGATGGAGCGGCATATGGATCGCATCGCACAAGTTGTGGGACTTTCTCCTGTAGAAATACGCCGCCGCAATTTCCTCAAGCCGGGTGAAACCACAACCACCGAGCAAACGATTCGCGAAGAAATTGATCTGGGAAAACTTCTTGATCGAGCGCTCGAACTTTCGGACTACACCGCAAAGAAAGCCCGCTTCGCCGAGGAGAACGCGGTGGGACCAATCAGGAAAGGAATGGGGATTGCCGCCTTTCTGCATGGAGCAGGATTCACCGGTTCGGGCGAACGCTATCTGGCCTCCGTGGTCGGGGTGGAAGGATGCGCGGACGGCAATGGCACTGTCCGCGTGCTGGCTTCAAGCACCGAGTTCGGGCAGGGGACCAACACGGTGCTCTGCCAAATCGCGGCCGAAGCCCTGGATTTGCCCTATGAAGATGTGCGAATCGCGCAACCGGATACAAATCAAGTGCCGAACAGCGGGCCAACGGTTGCGTCGCGCACGGCCATGGTCGTCGGAAGTCTCGTGCGGTCGGCCGCTCTGGGAATCAAGCAAACTCTGCTTGCGGGTGGCATGATCGGCGATTCGTATTCGCCAGAAGAATTTCGCGCAGCGTGCCGGCGCCATATTTCCCAGCATGGGCAGCTACGTTCGTACGCGCACTACGAGGCTCCCAAGGGCGTTTTCTGGGATGACGAGAAATATCGAGGCGAGGCCTATGCAAGCTTCGCCTGGGCGATTTATGTTGCGGAAGTTGCCGTGGACCTCTCGACCTATAGCGCGAGAGTCGAAGATTTCGTGGCTCTGCAGGAAGTCGGCAAAGTCCTTCACCCCGTTTTAGCAAAGGGCCAAATTGCCGGTGGCGTGGCGCAAGGAATTGGCCTTGCGCTGTATGAAAAAGTCATCTGGCAAAATGGACGCATGCAGAACGGTCAGATGACGAACTACATCATGCCGACTTCCGCTGACCTGCCGCCGATTCGGATATTTTTCGAAGAAATGGGCAACGTTCACGGGGCATATGGAGCAAAGGGGATTGGCGAACTTCCGATGGATGGCCCGGCACCGGCGATTGTCAATGCGATCGAAGACGCGCTCGGTACTCGCTTCGATTCCGTTCCACTCTTGCCGGAAGATATCTTTGACGCAGTCTGCGCCGACGGAGAGCGATGAGCCACTCCTCTGAGAACCGCGGCAAAGACGACCGCGGCAAACGCGAGCTTTCTCTTACCGTGAATGGCAAGCCGGAAACGCTTCGCGTCTTTCCCATGGAGAGGCTGTTGGATGTCCTGCGAGGAGAACTCGGGTTAACCGGCACGAAGGAAGGTTGCGGGGAAGGTGAGTGCGGTTCTTGCTCCGTCTTGATGAATGGCGAGTTGGTGAATAGCTGCCTCATCCCGGCTCTTCAAGCAGCGGGCACGAATCTTACTACGATCGAAGGCATCGCCGAAGGTCCGCAGTTGAGCGCGTTGCAGGCGGCTTTCCTGGAATGCGGTGGTGCGCAGTGCGGCATCTGCACTCCCGGAATGATTCTGGCCAGCTGTCATCTGTTAAACAAGAAGCCCGAGCCGACCGAGGAAGATATCCGCGAAGGATTGTCCGGCAATCTTTGCCGGTGCACGGGCTACAGGCAGATTTTTGAAGCAGTCGTACAAGCGGCGCGCCGCAGGGTCAGCGCATGAGATCCGATCCCGCCGATTACGAATTGATTGCGCCGGGCAACCTGCAGGCGGTCGTGGCACTTCTGGCGGATGAGCCGGGTAAGTGGCTCCCCATCGCTGGAGGAACCGATGTGATGGTGCTGTACGCGGCTGGCAAGCTTCCGGCGCGGAAGCTGGTGAGCATTTGGAATTTGCCGGAACTGCGAAGCATCGAGATTTCGCCGGAAGAAATCAGGATTGGTGCGGGATGCACTTATACCGAGCTGCACGAGCACGAAATCATCGCTCGTGAATTCCCGTTGCTGGCGAGCGCTGCCCGCTGGACCGGAGGAATCGCGAACCAGAATCGCGGAACGCTGGGAGGCAACATCGTCAATGCATCGCCCGCTGCTGATTCACTGCCAGCGCTGCTGGTTTACGAAGCGGACCTGATTCTGGTGTCGGGGCGCGGCGAGCGCCGCGTGCCTTACCTCGATTTCCACACCGGCTACAAAAAGATGAAGCTCCAACCCGATGAGCTGATTCGAACCGTCTGCCTGGGGAGAAGGTTTTCGAATTATCTTCATTATGCGCGGAAAGTTGGAGCCCGCGAGGCTCAGGCTCTCTCGAAAGTGTGCGTAGCGGCGTTGGGACGCCTTCGTGGCAGCGTGGCCGGAGCTGTGATTGACGATGTTCGTATCGCTCTCGGCAGCGTCGCGCCGGTTCCGCTTCGGTTGACGGAGTTGGAACGGATCGCGAAGGGAAAGCCGGTCGAGCCACAACTCGTGCAGTTGACTAGAAAAATGACACGCGCCGCGATCCAGCCGATCGATGACATTCGATCTACGGCGAGATACCGCTCGGCGGTGGCTGGCAATCTGATCGCGGAATTTCTCGAGCAATTGCGCGGCAGTGGGAAGACGGTATGAGTAGTGTGCTGGCGCGCTGGAATTTTCTTTCCATTGCAGCAGCCGTCGATGAGATACTGCCGTGCTGTGGCTCACGCGCGTGGGCGGATGGAATGGTTGGGCGAAGGCCGCTTCCCGACGAATCAGCGCTTCTAGCGGCGTCGGACGAGACCTGGCGCAGTTTGGCGGAAACGGACTGGCTGGAGGCATTTCGCAGCCATCCTCGCATTGGTGAAACGCAGGCACAGAAAGCGGCTTCGCAGCGGTCCGTTGCCTGGTCAGCGCAGGAGCAACAGAACGTGGCGGGCGGCGAAGAGTCCGTAAAAATTGCGCTCGCAGAAGGGAATCGCGAATATGAGCGCAGATTCAATCGTATCTTCATCATTTGTGCGACCGGCAAGTCCCCGGCAGAGATTCTGAGGATTTTGCGGCGGAGAATGAAGAATGACGAGCACACCGAACTTCAGGAAGCGTCGGAGCAGCAGCGACAGATCACGCAGATTCGTCTAAAAAAATGGCTTCAGGGATAAAAGGCATCTCGACCCACGTTCTAGACCTCACTCGAGGCAAGCCCGCGAAGGACGTGCCCGTGCGTTTAGAGCGACAGGAAAGCTCGAACAGTTGGCGCCTCCTCACATCGGCACACACCGATCAGGACGGGCGTTGTGCCCAATTGCTACCAGCGAACGAAGCGCTAAGCCCGGGTGTCTACCGTCTGGTTTTCAACATCGCAGGGTATTATGTCCCTCAGAAGATCGAGTCGTTATATCCGTTGATAGAGATCGTTTTCCATGTCCGAGAGGGCCAGGACCGTTTTCACATTCCTCTGTTGCTGAGTCCGAATGGATACACGACTTATCGGGGAAGCTGAAAATCGGCAGTGAAGAATCTGAGGGAGCCGGCAAACGTGACCTTTTCATTCCGGGAATGGATCCACCTCGCAGTGCGGTGGTTCCATGTTTTTGCGGGAATTATGTGGGTCGGCCAAACCTATTACTTCACCTGGCTGGACGGCCAATTCGGAAAACTCGAGAAGGAAGCCGCTGCGGCAAAAACGCCTCCGGCGGTGTGGATGGTCCACAGCGGCGGATTTTACGCCGTCGAAAAACAGAGCACACTTCGGGTCTTGCCCGAACTGGTCCATTGGTTTCGTTGGGAAGCTTTAATGACGTGGGTCAGCGGAATGGTGCTGCTGGTCCTCGTCTATTACTTCACCGGCGGACTGCTTGATCCCGACGTGGCCAACATTTCCCAATTTGCCGGCGTAGCCATAGGGCTGGCGGTTCTGGCCGCTGGTTGGCACATCTATGATCTGGCGATTCGGTCATCTCTCGGCAACTCTGAATGGGCGTTCGCGACATTTTCGCTGGTGATGACTGCCGCGATCTCCTGGGGACTGATGCACGTTCTCAGTGGGCGCGCTGCTTTTATCCACGTGGGAGCGATGTTCGGGACCATTATGACGGCCAACGTTTGGTTTCGGATTCTTCCCGCCCAGCGCAAGATGATCGCCGCTGCTGCTGCCGGCGCCGAGTTTGATCCGGCGCTCGGCGCCCAGGCCAAGTTGCGCTCCAAGCACAATACCTTCATGGCAGTGCCCGTAGTTTTTCTCATGATCAGCAATCATTTTCCTGTAGCAACCTACGGAAACAGGTATGGCTGGGAGATCCTGACCGCTCTCGTCCTAACCGGCTGGGCGGCGGCAAAAGTTATTCGTCAAGCTTAGCGCTGATCCTAGACGCAGCGCAAAGCTCACAGTCGTCGATAAGGATGAATCGAGTGCAGGCAAGCCGTGACAAAAGAGAGTGCACCAGCGAGGTCATTGCTCGTTGTCAGACTCTCGCCCGGTTCAGTGGAGATACCGGCAGCATACGCCGCACATTTCTGTCTCCGCCCATGCGGGAGTGCCACCGCGAAATTGCCGGATGGGTTGCTCCTCTTGGAGTCACATCAAGAGTCGATGCCGTAGGGAATTTGCGCATGGTTTACCCGGCCGAGAACCCGGATGCGCCGCGCTTGATGATGGGTTCGCATCTTGATACCGTACCCAACGCCGGAGCGTATGACGGTGTTCTCGGAGTGGTTCTTCCCATTGCGCTGCTGGGCGCTTTGAACGGCCGGAAGTTTCCCTTTGCCATAGAAGTCGTCGGTTTCTCGGAAGAGGAGGGTGTTCGCTTCAGTACGCCGTTTATCGGGAGCCGCGCGCTTGTGGGCAGCCTGGATGAGGATCTGCTCCGCCGCCAGGATGCGCAAGGAATCTCGATACGCAAGGCGATTGAGGACTATGGTTTGAATCCGGCAGAAATTGCGCAGGCTGCAATTGAAGACAATGTTTTTGGCTATGTGGAATTCCACATTGAGCAGGGGCCGGTGCTCGAGAACGTCGGCCGGCCGCTCGGAGTCGTAGAAGCGATAGCTGGCCAGAGCCGATTGGAGTTCACATTCGTGGGGCATGCCAATCACGCGGGAACGACGCCGATGAATCTTCGCCATGATGCGGTGGCCGCCGCTGCCGAGTGGATCGGTGCGGTCGAGCGTCGGGCGCTGAGTACTTCCGGGCTGGTGGCTACGGTGGGTGCGATTCAAGCGAAACCAGGCGCAACGAACGTCATCGCAGGGGAGACGCGACTGAGTCTGGATGTGCGTCACCAGCATGACGAAACGCGAAACGCAGCCGTGGACTATTTGGTTCAGCTAGCGGAAGATGTTGCCACGCGTCGTGGACTAAGGGTGCAATGCAATGTGCTGATGGACCAGCGGGCCGTACCCATGGATCCATTTCTCGTAAGCCAGGTGGAACAAGCCGTCAGCAAAGCGGGATGCGAGCCATACCGCATGGTGAGCGGGGCCGGCCACGACGCCATGATATTGGCGGAAAAAGTTCCCGCCGCCATGATTTTTCTGCGCACGCCAGGCGGCATCAGCCACGATCCGGCGGAATCGGTGGAAGTCGGCGACGTGGTGAAGGCTATCGATTGCGGACTGCACTTGCTCGATCAGTTGGCGTCGTCATCTCAGTTTCAAAGAAAGACACAACATGCATAGTCTCGGCCGTACACGAAGCGCACAACAGCCGAACCATCTGCTACTGACACCGGACACATTTGTGCGCACCACGCTACCGGGCATGAAGGGGTGCGCGGCGATTGTGCACGTGGGGCCGGCATCGGGCGCGGGATTTACGCAGTACACGGCGGAATTTGAAGGTGGCGGAGAACTGGTCGGCAACCGGGCGCAGCGCTTTATTTTCGTCATGGAAGGCGCGGTCAAACTCGAGACGCCGGACAAGCAAAGCAAACTTGTCGCGCGCGGTTACGCCTATGCGCCAGCGGGCTTGACGCACCGAATCACGGCGGCCGAGAAGAGCCGAGTAGCTGTGATTGAAAAATCTTATGAGTCGCTGGCAGGGGCCGCGCCACCGCATTTAATTGTGTCGCACGAAGACAAAGTTGAATCGCATCCGCTCGCAGACGATCCCGGCTTGCAGGTCAAATGTCTTTTACCGGACGAGATGAGTTTCGATTTTGCAGTCAATACCATGGTCTACCAACCGGGCGTCGCGCTCGGCATGGTGGAAATGCATGTGATGGAGCACGGCCTCATCATGCTTGAGGGCGGAGGAATCTACCGGCTCGGAGATTCGTGGTATCCAGTCACGGCCGGCGATTTCATCTGGATGGCCCCTTGGTGCCCACAGTGGTTTGGAGCGATCGGAAAAGTACCCGCCAAATATCTCATCTACAAGAATTCGAACCGGCATCCGTTGGCTGATGCGCGCAAATGAAAATCGAAGTTGACCGGCACCGGCTGATATCGGAGATCGACGCCCTTGCCTCGATTTCCGATGCGGAACCGCCCGCGGTCACGAGAGTTGTTTTTACGCCCAGCGATCTGAAGGCTCGTGCGTGGCTGAAGGCCCGCTGCGAAGAAGCCAGCCTTGCCGTGCGCCAGGATCCGATCGGCAACACGTTCGCGCGCTGGACCGGTTCTGATCCCACGCTGCCGCCGGTCGGCACTGGTTCGCACATCGACGCGATTCCGAACGCGGGGAAATACGACGGGGTGGTCGGGGTTCTCGGAGGTTTGGAGGCGATTCGTGCCCTGCAACGAAGCGGATTCCGTCCCCGGCATTCCATCCAATTGCTGGTGTTCACCGCGGAAGAGCCAACGCGGTTCGGGATTGGATGCCTCGGCAGCCGAATGCTTTCGGGAACTCTTTCCGCCGATGCCGCGCGGCGGCTCAAGGACAGCGAAGGCGCATCGCTCGATGACGTTCGTGAAAAAGCCAGCGTCCGCGGAGATCTTGAAGCCGTCAAACTGCCCAGCGGCTATTACAGCGCTTTTGTTGAGCTGCATATCGAGCAGGGCCCTCGGCTTGAGGGGCAGGGAATCCCGCTGGGAGTGGTGACTAGCATTGCAGCGCCGGCGAGTCTTCGTATCTCCATCGAGGGTTCAGGCGGGCATGCGGGCGGAGTTCTGATGCCAGACCGGCGCGACGCCCTCTGCGCCGCAGCCGAACTGATTCTGGCCATCGAGGATGCCGCGCGAACGAGCGGAGCCATCGACACAGTTGCGACGGTCGGCATCTGTGAGGTTTTTCCCGGCGCCGTCAACAGCATTCCCAGCCGGGTTCGTCTCAGCGCCGATATTCGCGATACCGATCTCGAACGGCGTGACGATGTTATGCAGCAGATAGAGACAGCAAGTCAGGCGATCTCGACGAAACGGCGCGTTGCAATTCGCACCGAAGTGCTGAACGCCGATGCTCCTGCCAATTGTGCGCCCGCAGTGCTAGAAGCCCTCTCTGAATCGTGCGAAAAACACCATCTTAAATTTGTACCCATAGTGAGTCGTGCCTACCATGACTCGCTGTTCATGTCCCGCATCGCTCCTACCGCCATGCTATTTATCCCTTGCCGCAACGGATATAGTCATCGGCCCGATGAATATGCTTCGCCGGAAGATATTGCCCGGGGAACGTTGGTGCTAGCAGAAACTCTGGCGGCGCTGTCCCAGTAATTCTTATCGCTCGGAATAAGTCGGCGTCGCCGACTTCCGAATTTTGGCATAACCGGGCTTAATGATTGAGTAGATGACGTCGCAGCGCTGCTTGTAAGGCAGAAATGCACTCTTCATTGCATTGATCGTGATCTTCTCGAAGTCATCCGTGGACAAACCGAAGGTGTCTGCTGCGGCTTCGAACTCCTGAGTCATGCTGGTGCTGCTCATCAACCGGTTGTCGGTGTTGAGGGTGACGCGAAACTTTTCCTCATAAAGAATCTTGAAAGGATGCTCGGCTAAGCTGGGCGTCGCGCCGGTATGAACGTTGCTGATGAGGCAAATCTCCAGTGGAATGCGCTTGTCGAGAACGTATTGCGCCAGATCGCCCAACTTCACGGCCCTGCCGTCCACGACCGCGATGTCGTCGATCAGGCGCGTTCCGTGGCCGATCCGGTGCGCCCCACAGTATTGAATCGCCTGCCAGATCGATTCCTTGCCATAGCCCTCGCCGGCATGAACCGTAATATTGAAATTCTCCCGCTGAATGTAGTGAAAGGCGTCCACGTGCTTTTTGGGAGGATAACCGCCTTCTTCTCCGGCAAGATCGAAGCCGACAACTCCACGTTCACGAAAATCGACAGCGAGCTCAGCCATTTCGAGCGATACATCCATGTTGCGCATGGCGCAGATGATTAAGCCCGAAGCAATTCCAAAATCCTTGCGCCCTCGCTCCATGCCCTTCAAGACGGCCGAGACGACCTGTTGGTGGGTCAATCCTTTTTTAGTGTGAAAGATGGGTGCAAACCGGGTTTCAAAGTACACCACTCCATCTTTGCTCAAATCCTCGGCCTGTTCGTAGGCGACGCGCTCCAGAGCCTCCTCGGTTTGCATGACCGCGATGGTGTGACTGAAGCCCTGGAGATATTTGGCGAGACTTCCCTGGTTTGCGCCTTGATGAAACCATTCCGCGAGCGCCTGGGGATCGGTTGTCGGAAGTCCCACGTAGCCCACCTCTTTGGCCAATTCAATCACGCTTTGCGGACGCAGCACGCCATCCAAATGCTCGTGCAAAAGGACCTTGGGAAGGCTCTGCAATAGCTTTCTTTCAAGTTTCATCGAATGTTCCTTCTCCCAGCGGCGCGATCGAACGCCGTGGATGAAGCGTTGCAAGATAATACACCGCATTTCGCATTCGATTGTCTCTCCAGAGTGGGTCCGAGCCAGAGTGGGTCCGAGCACTGATGTACAATCCGACCCCAATGCAACTTGAGGAAGAAACAGCCGCATGACTCAACCCGTCATAACGAATCCCCCGACCGCGGACTACGGATTGCGTCACGAGATTCTCTCTCCAATGGAGACATTGGCTCAGTCCGTCTCCACGATGGCTCCGACGACTACGCCAGCAGCGACGATCCCCTTAGTTTGCGCACTCGCCGGGAATGGGACATGGCTGGCGTATGCGTTGGCGACCGCCGCTGTGCTGCTTGTTGCCTTGTGCATTGGCCGCTATGCTCGGCATTCTGCATCGCCTGGTTCGTTGTACGCCTATGCTTCGATGACCCTGCCTCCATGGTTGAGCGCGACTGTCGCATGGAGTCTGCTGCTTGCTTATGTGGCGACTGGATCAAGCGTTATTGGCGGCTTTTACCACTATGCAAACTTGCTGCTGCGCGATGCCACCGGCCATGTTTACTCCGCCGTATTGTTAGCCACGCTGGTCACCGGCGTTTCCATATGGATTGCGTACCGCGACGTAAAGATCTCGGCACGCCTCATGCTGTGGATCGAGGCCACTTCTGTCACCGTGATTGTGATCGTGGTCGCGCTGCTTCTGGTGCGCCATGGCTGGCACTGGGATGGGGCACAAGTCCATCTCCACGGTATGACCGGCAGCGGGTTGCGGCTGGGACTGGTACTCGCGCTATTTAGTTTCGTTGGATTCGAGAGCGCGACCACGCTGGGATCAGAGGCGCGCAACCCGCTGAAGACAATTCCGCGCGCGGTCATCCAAAGCGCCATTCTCGCCGGAGCTTTCTTTACCGTCTGTGCCTATGCGGAAGTTCTTGGTTTCCACACGGTGGGTCAGGACCTGGGCGCAAGCCAGGCTCCGATGTACGTGCTGGCCAAGGTTGGAGGCGTCCCCGTACTCGGACTCCTGATCGATATCGGCGTTCTCGTGAGTATGTTTGCGGGAACTCTGGCATGTATTACAGCAGCGGCGCGCTTATTGATGCTGATGGCGCACAATGGGCTTGCCCACGACTCTTTCCAAACCACTCATGCGAAAAATCAAACGCCAAGTCGCGCTGTGGTCATCACAGGGGCGGCCGCGCTGTTGCCGGTAGCGGTACTTGCTGCCCGCGGCGCCGGTGGTTTGGATGTCTACGGCTGGCTGGGTTCACTAGCGACCTATGGTTTTATCGTCGCCTATGCGTTGGTTTGCGTTGCCCTGCCACGATACTTGCGCGAGCACAGGGTTTTCCGCTCTGGAGCCCAAATCGTGCCCTGGCTGGCGGGCGCCGCCATGCTGCTCGCGCTGGTTGGAAATCTCTATCCTGTGCCCGAAGGACCGTATGGCAAGCTTCCGTATGTCTATCTTGCCTACCTGCTGGCTGGACTTCTGTGGTTCGCATTTCGCGGACGTCGCAAAAAGGCAGCGCCCACCGAGAGCTGAGGCCGCACTCCACGCGTAGCCACCGCCATAAAAATATCTAATCTGTGCCAAAGAAATTATCACTAAGAGAAAGCTTTCATTCCGATCCCAACGCGCGTAGATTTAGTCCGTCTTTTTTTCGTACAGACGCGAGCAACCCAGCCTTGCCGCGAATATCGGTCCAACAGCACAGCGGCAATCGAACCGCTGGCAAGGGGTGCCGTACGAGTGTGTTCAAAACTTCTACGAGGCCATGGATGACTAAAAAAGTTGGGTTGCTCGTTCTCCTCGCCGGATTTTCCTTAGGAATGCAGTTTGCTCTCGCGCCCTACGCTCACGCGCAGCAGACGCTCGGCGGCATCACTGGTTCCGTCTCTGACAAGACTGGAGGTGTGCTGCCGGATACTGACGTGACTATCGTCGCCGACCAGACCAAGCTGACCCGCAGCCTCAAGACCAACGCCAACGGCAGCTACGACTTCGTCAACCTGCCTATTGGCACGTATACGCTGACGTTCACTCACGATGGATTCCAAACTCAGAAGATACCGTCGATTACCGTGCAAGCGAATCGCACGGCAACCATCAACGTGGCACTGCCGGTCGGCCAGGTAGGCACGGTCATCGAAGTGCAAGCCGACCCGTTGATCAATGCGGTCGACACCACGAACGGCTACATCCTCGAACAAAATCAGATTGAGGACGTCCCCCTGCCGACCGGCAGCTTCACGGGGCTTGCCATTCTTTCTCCCGGAGTCAACGCCGAACTGTCCAGCGGGACTGGCGCCAACAACGGTCTGGGCAACCAGCCCATCTGGGCCAATGGCCAGCGTGATACCAGCAACACTTTTCTGCTCAATGGCGTCGATGCCAGCAATCTGTTCAACGGCAAGACCACGAGTTCAGTAGGTTCCGCGCGCATCGTGAACAATACTGGCGTCGCCAACGCCGCCAACAGTACGGCGGAAATAGTTCAGACCTCGGCGTCGCCCTATCTGGCCATCGGCCAGGCATTGCCGACTCCGGCACCGGAAACGGTTCAGGAATTTCGCGTCAATACTTCGATGTACGATGCGCAGCAGGGATCCACGAGCGGCGCGCACATCGACATGAGCACTGCCTCCGGCACCAACGCCATTCACGGCAGCGCTTACGTTCACCGCGGAACGGACTGGCTCAATGGCGCTCCATTTTTCTACAATGAGGATGCCAACATCCCCAGCAATGAAAAAGTCCCCCAATTACACCGATACATAGCGGGCGGAACTCTCGGGGGACCGCTCATCAAGAACAAGCTTTTCGGTTTTGTAAGCTACCAGCACACTCACGTTTCCGATCTGGAGATTGGAACTTCGCGGACGGCGGTGCCGTTCGGGCTGAGCGACGATCGCAGCGCGACGGCGTTGGCTACCGTCGCCAATAACGATTTCTTCTCTTCCGTGAATCCTGTGGTGGGAACGGCACAGAACGACATCAGCCCGATTGCTTTCACTATGTTGAACTACAAGCTCCCCAACGGCCAGTATTTGATTCCGTCGGCGAATTCCACCTTCAGGCCTACCATCAACTTCCCGGAGAATGTGTTCCTCACGCAGCCGGCGTATTTCATAACCGATCAAGCCGTATCCGATCTCGATTACCTGGTAAGTTCCAAAGACACACTCGCATTGAAGTATTACTACCAGCATGACCCGACCACGGCGCCTTTCGGGTATTCCTCGGTCCAAGGATTTCCGCAACATTTAGACGCGGGCAGTCAGGTTGCGAGTATTACGAACACGCAATCCATCACGTCGAAGTTCAGCATCACGGAAGTATTCGGTTTCATTCGCGAGAAGGCCTACAGCACGGTTGGCCAGCTATTCACTCCTCAAACAATGGGCATCAACGCGTTTGGCTCGACGGTTTTCCCCGGCATCACAATTGTCGATGACCTCGGAAATTTTAGTGCTCAAAATTATGGCGACTGCCCTCCTCCAGCAAACCCGTGTGGCCCTTTCAATGCCGGGCTGGGTATTGGATCGACGGCAGCTTCGCAGGGCGCTTTCACCGGAGTTTTCCAAAACCGCTGGATGCCCTCCGTCAATGCCATCTGGATCCACGGCAAACATACGATTACGTTCGGCGGGAGTTTCTCCTACACCCAGCTCAATGCGCGCGATCAAAGAACGAATTCGGGGATCATCGGCTTCACCAACTTCGCCAGCTTCCTCACGGGCACACCCATCACCTATACCGCGGATGGATTCATTGCCACGCAGTTCTTGCAAGGCGACGCCAACCGTTACTATCGCTCGAGAGAAAATGGCGCCTATGTGCAGGACAAGTTTCAAATCCGGCCCAATCTCAGCATCAGCGCCGGCCTGCGCTTCGATTATCACGGCGGGTTAACGGAAAAGTACGGAAAACTATTCAATTTTGATCCGTCGCGTTACAGCTACGACGCGGCATCGGACACGATCACATCGAACGGATTCATTGTCGCGGGCAATAATCATCTCTTTCCGACGAAAGGCGTCAGCGATTCGACTCTAACGGGACGCCAGTGGGGTCTCGCGCCGCGCCTCGGGGTGGCGTGGAGCCCCAGGATGTTTAATGACAAGGTCGTGGTGCGCGCCGGTTGGGGAATGTACTACGATCGCGGAGAACTCTTCACTTACCTCTCTCCGGGGTTTGCCTCAGGTTTGATTGCGGGCGGTCCGTTCGGGGTAAACCAGACTCCGCCGTGGGTCAATGCGACGGCTTGCAGTCAATACGCATACACACCATGCACTTTCGAAAACCCGTGGGGGCCTTCGCTCAATCCGCCTCCGAGCGGCAATCCCAAAGATTTGTTTCTGCCAAATGCGAGCGACATCGAAACTTCGATACCGCTATTCTCATTCGCCGATTACAACCGCGCCAACAAGCTCCCTTATACTCTCAACCAGACGCTCAACATTCAATGGCAGCCGCGTAAGGACCTCGCTATCGAAATTGGCTACGTGGGTAATCTTGGACGTCATGAAGTCGTTCCTCTGCCTTTCAACCAGGCGCGGATTGCTTCGCCATCCAGCCCGATCCTCAAGGGTACGCAGTTTGAACAAGATCACACATACGGCTATTCGATTGTGACCGCGCCGGGAACCTTCAACGCCGCCACGCTTCCCATCAGCAATCTTCCGGACAGCGGCACGCCGTACCTGCAAACCTTTGAAGGCGGAAATGTCGACCTGCGCGTTCCCTACATTGGATATTCTGCCGAGTCGGAGTCCTATACGGCGGCAGGCATCTCCGCATACAACGCGCTGCAGACTCACGTTGAAAAGCGAATGAGCCATGGCTTCCAGGTTGGCTTCTCCTACACCTACTCGCACGCAACCGACGAACAAAGCGCGATGGGCCTCTTTTACAACGGCAACAATCCTCAGAATCTGCGCTCCGGCTACGGGCTTTCCGACTACGACCGCAAACACGTGATCAATTTCACCTACACCTACGAACTGCCGAAGTTTTTCCCGGCATCGTCATGGAAGGGCAGGGTGGCCGATGGATGGGCCGTTTCGGGTTTGACCATCATCCAGAGTGGCCAGCCGTACAGCGTTGTCGATTACACTGGCGCGGTTGGGAGCGTATTCTACGGGGTGAACGACGGCATCACGAATCCCGTCGTTCCTCTCTCTGGTTGCACACCCCAGAAGGCGCTCACCGGGGCCTCGGGAGTGCATCCCGGCTTCCCAGCGCTCGATCCCAACTGTTTTGGCCTTCCTTTGCTGGCTCCCGGCGCATTGAACGGCGCTATTCCCACGAACGACCCGTACGAGACCAACTTTATCGATCATGGCCAGCGCAATATTTTCCGGCAACCGTGGCAGAGGCGGGCCGACATCGAAGTCCTTAAGGCGATGCAGATAACTGAGCGTTACTCTCTCAACTTCAAGTTGGACGTATTCAACCTGACTAACACTGCCAGCTTCGATATTCCGATCGAAAGCATCACCCAGAATATCAACTTCAACGGCTTTCCTTCCGTCGGTCAGCCTGCAACCACAACTCCTTGCGACACTAGCTTTACAGCCTTGTATCAATGCCCGAGTTCCAGCGGCATAGGCATCACCAACAAGACCATTAGCAGTCCGAGGCAGATCCAGATGTCTCTGAGCCTCAGCTTTTAGTCGAGCGACGAACTGCAGTTCGCTCAGTACGCCGTCAATCTTCTCCGATGTCTTCGTTCCAAACCTCGGGATTTCTGCGGATATATTCACCCAGCAATGAGGCGCACTCCGAAGAATCGAGATCAACGACTCTTATACCAAGCGAGCGCAGCCACTCCATGCCGCCCTGAAAATTGCGGCTCTCTCCGACGACCAGCGAACCGAAGCCAAACTGCCGGACCAATCCGCTGCAATACCAGCACGGCGCAAGCGTGGTAACCATGGTCAGGCTTCGATAGCTGCGTTGGCGTCCCGCATTGCGGAAGGCATCTGTCTCGCCATGCATCGAAGGGTCGTTGTTCTGCACTCGACGGTTATGACCAGAACCGACGAGTTTGCCCGTGGCATCAAAGATCGCAGCTCCAATCGGGATGCCTCCTTCTGCCAGCCCTTTGCGGGCTTCCGCCAACGCCACCGCCAACATCGCGGAATGATCAAGCTCAAACATGATTGTGATTATATAAAGGATGCAGTTACGCTTCCCTGTCTGGCCCCAAATGTACGCCGGCCAACGACGTCGCCCAATGTGTGCACGGTGCCAGGGACGAACGCTAGATCGCCATAGCCTTCGTCGATCGATAAAGCTGGCGGTTCCTTGCCCGGGCTCATGGGATTGCGCGTCACTCATTCCATGAGCGGTTGGCCAGGGCGCGAGGCCAATCCAATCGTCGCGCAATCACCTTTCCCTCTGGTACCCTGCATACATCTATGCGCCTTCACCAGAGCCTGTTTTTAATAGTTGTCCTAGCCGGTTCAGTCTTCGCCCAAAACCTCAAACCAGTTGCCGACCGCCTCGCTGCGCAAAACGCCGTTTTCGAAGAACAGTATGAGTCCGATCTTCGGAACTTTCCCGAGCGCGCTACCGCTTTCGGCGACTACCGCTACAATGACAAGCTGGCCGACCGCTCATTCGACGCCATCGCCCAGTACAACAAGACTGATCAGGCTTTCCTTGCCCGGCTTGAAGCCATCCCGAGCACTGGCTTTTCCGACCAGGACCAGCTCTCCCACGATCTCCTGGTTCGTGTTCTCCAGCAGCGTATCGCCGACTTCGACCTCAAAGAATACGAGATGCCCATCAACCAGCAGAATGGCATCCATACCAGCCTCGCGGATTTACCGCTATCCGTACCTCTCGACTCGGTCAAGCACTACGAGGACTACATCGCCCGTCTCCACCAGATCCCCCGCGTGCTCGGCCAGACTACCGAAGTCCTTCGCGCCGGCATGAAGGACAAGCTCATGCCCGTTCGATTCCTCCTTGAGAAGCTCCCCGTGCAGTGTCAGGGCATCATCGAGGCGGACCCGTTTCTACTTCCTACAAAGAAGTATCCTGCGAGCATCCCGGTCGAAGACCAGAAGCGCTTGACCCAGCAGATCACTGACGCCATCAACATCGATGTCATCCCGGCTTACAAGCTGTTCGCTGATTTTCTCCGCACGGTCTACGCTCCCGAAGGCCGTACCACCCTCGCTGTCACCTCTCTGCCAGACGGACAGAAACGCTACGAAAATGACATCTACGGGCGGACCACCACTCACATGACGCCAGACGAGATACATCAACTTGGCCTGCGAGAGATCGACCGCATCCAGGGGGAGATGATTGTCATTGCCAGGAAGGAAGGCTTCGCCGACCTCGCCGCTTTCCGGGCCTCACTCAAAACGAATCCGAAATACGTTCCGGCTTCCGCCGAGCAGATCCTCGAAGACTTTCGCCACTACATCGCCCAGATGGAGCCGAAACTTCCAGAGCTCTTCACTCTTCTTCCGAAGTCGCCAGTCACCGTCGAAGCCATACCCGCCTTCCAGTCCGCCGCTGCAACCCACTACGTGACCGGCACTCCGGACGGCAAGCGACCCGGCCGCGTCGTCGTCGCCACCTCCAACTTCGCGGAGCGCTCGCTGATCAACGACGAGGCAATCGCCTATCACGAAGGCATTCCCGGACATCACATGCAGCTATCGGTGCAGCAGCAGCTCACAGGATTGCCGAAGTTCCGCCTGCATGGTCTCGGCTTCAATGCATACACCGAAGGCTGGGCTTTGTACGCAGAGCAACTCGGCAAAGAGGTCGGCTTTTATCAAGACCCGGGCTCGGACTACGGCCGCCTTTCCTCTGAGCTCTTCCGCGCAGTACGTCTGGTGGTCGACACCGGAATCCACTCGAAAGGATGGACACGTGATCAAGTCGTGGACTTCTTCCGCAAGTCTGGTGCTGTCGATGAACCAACTATCCAGTCCGAGACTGACCGCTACATCGCGTGGCCCGCGCAAGCCCTTAGTTATAAGCTCGGCCAGCTCAAGATCCGCGAACTCCGCGAACGCGCGCGGAAAGAATTGGGCGCCAAGTTCGACATCCGCAAATTTCACGACGAGATGCTCGACGGCGGAACCCTCCCCCTCGATCTCCTCGAGGCCCGCACGGACAAATGGATCGCACAGCAAAGATCCAAGTGACGGCTGTCGGCGAGAAAGGGGCCAGGCATTGCGCGTAGGATTCGAGCGGACCGGTGGGCACTGAAAGTGAGCAATATTTCAAGGCGCCCCTCCTGGAGTTGCAGGCGGGAGCGTTTCAAGCGTTGGTAACGCTCGCGAGTTCCCCGGACCCTACAATGTCGTTTACCAGCAAAATACACGTTCCACAGTATAGACGCTCTCACTGGGTCAGTTCAGACTGGCAGGAACTCTACTGACACTAATGCCCTGTCAGCAGGCGCCGTTCACCGGGAGAAAAAGGCGCCTGCTCTTTTTCTCAAGGATTGCGACCGTATCAGCATCCACTTTCGCCGGGTTTGCATCTATTCTTCGCTCGCATCGCAAGATCATTTAGTCGTTAAGAGTTAGTGGCTAATGCTTGCGGATTGGAAGGAGACGATCATCATGAGACTCGTTAGATTACTGAGCATATTAGCAGGCACATCAGCTCTGTCCTTACTTTTCGGAACCACCGCTCTGATGTACGCGCAGGATCAGCGCGATGAGGCCAAGACCCCACAACAAGAGACTCGTCCAGAGGCAAGCAAGCCGGCGCAGAATGAACCCTCAGCGCGCCAGGGAGAGGCCAAACCCGCGGAACAGAGTGAGGACAAGCCTGCTCGCGGCGAAGATAAGCCGGCAAAGCGAGAGAATGCCAAGCCTTCTCAGCAGCCGGGACAGGCTGGGCAATCAACCCAGCACGCGCAACGTTCGGCGGAGCATCGTGGGGGTCGCATTCCCGACGACAAGTTCCGCGCCTCGTTCGGCCGCCAACATACGTTTAAAGTCGGCCGCACGACTACGGCTCAGGGACAGCCAGGTTTCCAATACGGAGGTTACACATTCGTGATTGTGGACGCGTGGCCAGCGGGATGGATTGACACTGACGAATGCTACGTCGACTACGTTGACGGTGAGTATTTTCTCTTCGACCTGCTTCATCCCGGGGTTGGCGTTGCGCTTATTGTCGTGTTGTGATCACTACGAATAGTGCCGGAGCCAGTGGCCTTCTTCAAGCGTAGCTTGATTGCTGCAGCCTGGAAGGGCCACTGCGCATCGGTTGCGGTGTCGCCGGCTCTGCTAATCGGCGCGCTTCACTGCCAAGGATCGGATGCAAATCGGCGCAAAGTCCTACCCAACCTTGCAATCTCTTGCAGCAACTAAGCTTCGTATGTCGATAAATTCTTAAGGCGCGGATGGCTCGCGCCTTTACTAGGAGGGGTATTCATGGCAGACGACATGGAAAAAAAGGGCCAGCAGGGTGGTCAACCCGGACAGGGCCAGCAGAGCGGGAAGCCCGGACAATACGACCAGCCGGGCCAACCCGGACAGGGCCAGCAGAGCGGCCAAACCGGTCAGCAACAGCCAAAAAAGGGCGGTCAGGGTCAGCACGACAATGAAGAAGATGACCAGAACCGCGATCGTCAACGCCGCGCTTCGTAGTTACGTTTCCTTTCGAAGCGATTTTTCAAATGAAGTCCCGGCTCGTTTGGCTGGGACTTCATTTTATTTTGTAAGGGATCGGCTCGCTACGACAGGCGTGAATCTCCCCGCCAGGGCCAAGTCGGTTCGGAATACCTATGCCAGTGTGCCTTCCGTCGTGCCGTTGAGTTGAGGCGGCATCTGGATCTGGATGATGTTGTTCTTGATGGCATAGACAACCAGGTCGCGGATTGAGTGCAGGCTGAGTTTCCGCATTATGTTGCTGCGATGTGTTTCCACGGTCTTGGTGCTCAAGTTCAGAAGCGAGGCCACTTCCTTGGAACTTTTTCCTTCTGCCAGAAGCTGAGTGACTTCGCGTTCCCTAGCCGTCAGGATCGGCAAATCCGGAGGCTCATTCCGTGCTATGGCGTGCCCCTTATCCAGAAAACCCGCCATCACAAGATCATTCACTCGTGGGGTGAAGAACATTCGGTTGCTCTGCAAGGCCTCGACCGCAGACACCAGATCGCGAGCTGCGTCAGATTTCAGCACGAATCCGCGTGCGCCGGCATTGAGGGCTTCACGGATGACCTGATCGGAATCGGTGATTGTCAGGACAATGACTTTGAAGGCGGGATCATGCTGCAGCAGTTGACGGGTGGTGTCCAGGCCGTTGAGGTGTGGCATGCCGATGTCCACGATCACTACATCAGGCTTCAACCGCTTGGCCATTTCAACCGCTTCGCGGCCATCGGACGCCTCGCCGCAGATCTCCCATCCGTCATGCTTCTGGAGAAGCGAACACAGACCCTGACGTACAATTTCGTGATCATCGGCTAACATGATGCGCAGCTTCATAGCAGATCCTCCCACTACCGCCTTTCACTCGCTAATGCCACGGCGCTCAATACTGCACCTGTGGATTTCGCGCCAGCGCCGTGAATGCCCGATGCTGGCTTACTGCCTCTACCGCCTCCAATAGATCTCGAGCGAGATTGGATTTCACTACGTACCCTCTAGCGCCTGCAGCCAAGGCCTCACGCAGCATCTGCGGAGAGTCATGTTGTGTAACGAACAAAACTTCGAGCCCGGGAGTTTTCTGCTGGATCAACCGGCAGGCTTCAATACCATTCATTCTTGGCATCGTCACATCGAGCACCACGACATCCGGTTGTAAACTGCCAACCTTTTCCAAAGCTTCGATCCCATCCGATGCTTCACCCACTACTTCCCACTCGGACCGCCCTTCCAATAGAGTCCTCAGCCCTTGCCTTACGACGGGATGATCATCCACCAACAGAATGCGAACAGCCATAAACAGTTTCCAGCCCTCGGAAGCAGTCTTGCACACGATTTGCCAGGGGGTTGAACGTTCGGCACGTTCGCCACCTACGTCCCGGTCCCGCGGTCAACTCCACCGCAGCCCGCACGTTAGCATGCTACTGCCCCGGCCCGAATACAGGGAATCCTGTATATGGGCCGCAAGGAGTTTCACAGATGAGGGGTTCTAGTGGGTGATCGAACCCATTTGGGGGAAATAACTTCCATCGTGAAGGATCGCGTCCACGGCCTCGACAATGGAGCCGACGTCGGATTTCGAGCAGACCCCACGGATCCCCACCTTTCTGGCCTCCTCGGCCAGCTGGTTGGAGAGATGAATTGTGACCATCAGAATGGGAATGTCAGGACAGAGGTGCGAAACCTGCCGGGCAACGTCAATCCCGTTTACATCCGGCATCTGGAAGTCCAGCAAGATCATATCAGGTGGATGTTCCTTAACCCGTTGTAGCGCTTCTCCTCCTGTGGGAGCTTCGTCACAAACCCACCAAGTGCTTCGCTGCTCGAGGAGGCCTCGAAGATAATGCCGTACCGCCGGGTTGTCATCGACTACAAGAATTCGAACCAAGCGGGTCCTTTCCCCCTCTTTTTTTGCAAGTCATTTGTGGCTAGTCAAGCATAGGAGTTCCAACGCGGTGTGGCAATACCGTAAACTCCTGAGTATCCAGCGTTACCACGTCCAGCGTTACTACAATGATTCCGTCTCTTCCCCAGCAAGTCCAATTCCTGGTTAGAGCGCGCTGTAGGACCTTGAAGATTCGGACTGAGTGTTCGCGGCTAGGGATTTCGCCATATTTTCGTCCCCATCGTTCGCTTTGTGTGTCCGCAGAACTCTCCGTGGCAGCAGCAGGTCGCGCATCTTCATCTTCGCTTTGTGGAGCTGCGATTTCGAGTTCCCGATGGAGCATTGCAGCAGTTCGGCGATCTCATGATGCTGGTATCCCTCAACCTCGTGCAAATCAAAGATCTGCCGGCATCCCCCGGGCAGTTCTTCGAGGGCGCGACGCAACGCAATGCGGTCAATCGCTCCGCTGAGGCTCGGATCCTGTTTCCCGACCTCGCGCTTGAGAGAGGGTGAGTCGGCGGACACAGGTTCATCCAGCGAAAGCACCGGTGGGGATTTGCGACGGCGCAACTTCATCAGCACAGTGTTGACGGCCACCCGGTATAGCCAGGTGGAGAAAGCGGAATCGCCGCGAAATGAGTTGACGCTGCGAAACACCTGCATGAAGGCTTCCTGGGTCAGATCTTCGGCGTCCGCCACATCTTTCGTCATCTGCAGACATACGGAATACACACGCTTCTTATGCAACTGGAAGAGTGTGGCAAAGGCCTGCTCGTCGCCGCGCTGGGCGCGCTGAACAAGGCTGCGTTCGGAATTGTCTGGGAGGTTTTCATCCTCAACTGGAAGCACATTAACTGGACTCACATTTGTCGCTGACGCGGTAATCATGCAAGTGGCCACTGTAGTCTCCTTCACTACCTTTACTTTGTCTCTTTAGCTCCCCATAATTCCGGGAGCGTTTACTTTCAGAGAAAAGACTAGCGAAATGGCGGCACCCCTCCTATCAGGATGCTCCTGTACTTGATTGCGAAACTTGCTGTACTGCGGAATGGGCTTGAATGTTGGGGACTTTGGGTTTATTTCCGCGCGAGCGAAACTTTCCGTACACAGGGTGTTATACGGTAAGACGAAAAACAGTGCTACCGCTAACGCCAACTAGAGGCGCAAGGGATCTGCTGCGCAAAGCGTTGCGGTTTCAACGCAAACCCGCGGTCAGCCGGCTCGCGCTGCACAATATAAGTTCCCGAACATCAATGTAAAACTGCGCTCGGCTCCAGCAATACCGACCTGGAGGGAACCCTAAGTTCGAGGAGAGTTCCCGGATCGGCATTAGTTAGCCGCAATTCTCCACCAAATTCCTTGGCGCGCTGTTTCATGCCACCGATGCCAACGCCGACGCTCTCCGGGCGCAGATCTGCAACCCTCTTGTCGATTCCCTTGCCATCGTCCAGTACGGACACGACTATCAGACCATCCTTTTGATTCAAGGTAATCCATACCTTCTGAGCTCCCGAATGCCGGAACACATTTGTGAGTGCCTCTTGAACAATTCGGAAGATCGCCGTCTCGACTTCCGGTACAAGCCTGGGGAAATCGGGCGGTTGGACATCGAGAAATGTTTCGATACCACTCCGTTTTGTGAGCCCTTCCACGTACCAGGCAAGCGCTGACAGTAATCCGACTTCATCGAGCAACGGCGGATGCAGAAGGTGCGACAAAGTGCGGACTTGCTGAATCGCGCGATCGACAATGCTGCTGGCTTGAGCCCACGTCTGCTCTTGCGGTTGAGCCGGCTTTTGCAGAAGCAGCTTATCCAATACCATCTTAGCCACGGCGAGTTCCTGCCCTAATCCGTCGTGCAGGTCACGCGCGATACGGCGGCGCTCTTGATCCTGCGTCGTAATGAGGCGGACCGAAAGGCGCCGCAATTCGTCCGTGCGTCTATCAACCATTTTTTCCAGTTCAATGGCGTTGTCACGAATCGATTGTTCCAGCAGCTTGCTGTCGTGAATATCGGAGCAGGTGCCATACCACTTAACGATCTTTCCCTCTGGATCTCGAATTGGAAGAGCACGAGCCCGGAACCAACGGTACGCGCCATCTTTGGAGCGCAGACGATACTCCGATTCGTAACTTCCCCCCACTTCAACGGAGTGTATCCAAACCGCCTTACTGCGCTCAACGTCGTCGGGGTGCACATAGTCGAACCAATGGACACTCTTTCCCGAATCTTCTGAGGTGCCGGTATACTCATGAAACCGATCGCTGACATACTCGTAACGCCCGTCTCCCTGACTGCTGAAGATGACATCCGGCGCGGTGCTGATGATGACGTCGAGTTCCTGGTTCTTGCTCACCAGTTCGGTATTAAGCTGTAATAGCTGCTCAGCTTTAGCCGCTAACTCCTCTGTGCGCTCGAGCACGCGCCGCTCCAGATCGCGATTCAGCGCTTCGAGTTGCCCGGTTTTGCGGTGCAATTCGGCGAATACCCTGACTTTCGCGCGCAAGAGTTCCTGAACAACCGGAACCGAAATGTAATCCACCGCCCCGTGCTCGTATCCTTTGAGCCGGTCCGTATCTGTTAGGTGGACAGCTGAAATGAAAATGATCGCGGTCCTCTGAAAGCGTGGATGCTGTCGAATCATCGTAGCCAATTCAAAACCATCCAGCTCCGGCATGCTCACGTCCATCAACACCACGGCAACGTCGGTCTTGAGCAAAATCTCGAGCGCCTGTTTCGCTGAAGTCGCCTTGATCAGGTTTTCACCAAGCTCGCCCAGCATAACCTCGTAGCTGAGCAGCTTGGCCGGCTGATCATCGACCATCAGAATATTGACCTTTTCGTCGGCGCTCATTGTTCTCTCCGTGAACAAATGCCCTTTGCCACAACCGCTATCTGTGAAGCCACATACGCAGCGATGAAAGCAGTTGCTCGGTATTGACTGGTTTGGCCAGGTACTCGGACGCACCGGCTTCCAGACATTTCTCGCGATCTCCTTTCATTGCTTTTGCGGTCAGGGCAATGATGGGCAAGCGACGCAACGAAACGTTCTGCCGGATCACACGCATCGTTTCATAGCCGTCCATCTCGGGCATCATGATGTCCATCAGTACGATCGCGACATCCGGTGTCGATTCGAGTTTTGTGATCGCCTCCCGGCCAGTCCCGGCAGTAATCACGTTCATGCCGCGACGCTCGAGCACGCTGCTAAGAGCGAAGATGTTGCGCACGTCATCGTCGACCACCAGCACTTTCTTCCCGACCAGAGCGTCGTCGGAGTGATGCAAACGGTCGAGCATTCTCTGTTTCTCCACGGGAAGGTCGGCGACCACGCGGTGCAGGAACAATGCAGTCTCGTCCAGTAAGCGTTCGGGCGATTCGACCCCCTTAACCACGACGCTACGTGCCAGCGCATGAAGGCGGGCATCCTCTTCCGGGGAAAGCTCCTTGCCGGTGAATACGACGACCGGCAAGTCGCATAGTGACGGCGTGTCTCGGAAGCGCTCCAACACTTCGAACCCTGATATATCAGGCAGACGCAGATCAAGAACGACGCAGTCGAAGGACTCCCGGTTAACGGCCTGGATCGCTTCCTCGCCGCTGGAAACGACTGTGACGTCGATGTCGTCATAGCCAAGCAGCTCCTTGATGCTGAGTTGCTCGGCCGGATTGTCTTCCACCACCAGCAACCGCTTCCGTCGAGGCGCGGTATACGCCTTGATGCGGGTCAATGCCGTTTCCAGCCCCTCCGGCGTGGTTGGTTTCGTAACAAAAGCGAATGCACCGCGGGCGAGGCCATGGGATCGGTCTTCGTCCAGGGTTAACATCTGAACCGGAATGTGCCGAGTAGCGGGGTCTTGTTTTAAATGGTTCAGCAGAGTCCAGCCCAGCATATCGGGCAGGAAGACGTCCAGTGAAACCGCAGTCGGATGGTACTCACGCGCCAGCGCGAGAGCCTCCGCACCACGCATTGCCACCAGAACCTTGAATCCCTTGTCCCGAGAAAGATCACGCAACACACGGGCATAATGCGGGTCATCCTCGACAATCAGCAAGATTGCATCGTCGGGTTGCAGATTGTCGCGGTCGTCGGGAATTTTCTCGACTGGATGTTCCGGGACGCCGACCACGGACAATGGCGCCGGCGGCACAGCCGATGGGTACTTGCGCTCCGCCATGGCAGCGCTAGACGGGCCGACATAGGTGTGTGGCAAGTATAGGATGAATGTGCTCCCTCGACCTGGAGCGCTCCGCAACTGGATTTCGCCACCCAGGAGGCTGGCCAGTTCGCGGCTGATCGCCAGCCCCAGACCTGTTCCACCGTACTTACGGCTGGTGCCGGCATCTGCTTGCTGGAAAGCCTCGAAGATGATCCGCTGCTTGTCCAACGGAATACCGATGCCGGTATCGGAAACTTCAAAGGCCACAACCGACGCAGTCTTACCCAGGATCGGGTGATCCTCGCTCCAGCCGCTTCTAGCGAGAGACGCCGACAGGCGGACGCCTCCCTGTTCGGTGAACTTGAAGGCGTTGGACAGCAGATTCTTCAATACCTGCTGCAGGCGCTTCGAGTCGGTGACGATGCTCCGGGTCAGGTGTGGATCGGTCTCCACCTCGAAACTGAGATGCCGGTTCTCGGCTTCATGCCGGAACGGACGTTCCACCATGTCCAGCAGACTGGCAAAATAGACTTCCTCTGCCTCCACCGAGACGGTCCCGGATTCAATCTTCGACAAATCAAGAATGTCAGTGATCAGGTTGAGCAAGTCCGTCCCGGCGCCATGAATCGTACGGGAGAACTCAACCTGTTTTGGCGTCAGGTTCCCATCCGGGTTATCGCTGAGTTGCTGGCCCAGGACCAGGATGCTGTTGAGTGGCGTACGCAATTCATGAGACATGTTAGCCAGGAACTCGGACTTGTACTTCGACGTCAAAGCCAGCTCTTTGGCCTTCTCTTCCAAGGCGCGGCGGGCTTGCTCGATTTCCTGGTTTTTGCGCTCGACCTCAACGTTCTGTTCGGCGAGTTGCTGCGCTTTTTGCGCGAGCTGCTCGTTTGTCTGTTGTAACTCCTTTTGCTGAACCTGCAGTTCGGTGGCCAATTGCTGGGACTGCTTCAACAGTCCTTCCGTCTGCATTGTGGCTTCGATGCTATTGAGCACGATGCCGATGCTGGCCGTCAGCTGTTCAAGGAACGCCAGATGGGAGGTTGTAAAAGTGCTCAGTGAGGCCAGTTCGATAACCGCCTTCACACGATCCTCAAAGAGGACAGGTAGCACGATAACGTTTCGCGGAACAGCCTCGAACAAACCCGATCGAATGGTAATCGTATTGGGTGGCAATTCGGAGATCAGCATTCGCTGCTTTTCCGCCGCGCATTGTCCAACCAAACCCTCGCCTATCTTCAAGCGCCGCAGATGCCCATCCTCGCCGTCGCCTGCAAACGCCGAAAGGAGCGTCATCTCCGCGGACTCTTCCGTTCCCATCTGATAAATCACACCTTGCTGGGCGCTCACCAGAGGCGCCAGTTCCGACAGCAGCATGCGTCCCACCGTGCCCAGATCGCGTTGTCCCTGCAACATGCCCGTGAAGCGGGCTAGATTCGTCTTGAGCCAATCCTGCTCCGTATTGCGATCGGTGGTCAGACGGAGATTGTCGATCATGGTGTTGATGTTGTCTTTCAACTCGGCCACTTCACCGCTTGCCTCCAATTGAATGGAGCGCGTGAGGTCGCCCTTGGTGACGGCGGTGGCAACCTCGGCAATGGCTCGCATCTGGTTAGTCAAATTGTCGGCCAGCAAGTTGACGTTGCCGGTGAGATCCTTCCACGTACCCGCAGCGCCAGGCACGTTCGCCTGTCCGCCGAGCCGGCCTTCGACGCCGACCTCGCGGGCGACGGTTGTAACCTGGTCGGCAAAGGTAGCCAGCGTGTCAGTCATGTTGTTAATCGTCTCGGCCAGAGCTGCAACCTCACCCTTCGCGTTTACGGTCAGCTTCTGAGTCAGTTCGCCATTGGCGACGGCGGTCACGACTTTCACAATGCCGCGCACCTGTTCTGTCAGATTGGCGGCCATTACGTTCACGTTGTCGGTGAGGTCCTTCCATGTGCCTGCTACACCCGGCACTTGCGCTTGCCCGCCCAGCTTGCCTTCGGTGCCGACTTCGCGTGCCACGCGAGTGACTTCGGCGGCGAAGGCGTTGAGCTGATCCACCATCGTGTTGATGGTGTTCTTGAGCTCGAGAATCTCGCCTTTCACGTCCACCGTAATCTTGCGCGACAAATCGCCTCGCGCCACTGCAGTCGTGACCTCAGCGATGTTGCGGACCTGACCGGTGAGGTTACCGGCCATCGAGTTTACAGAATCGGTGAGATCTTTCCAGGTACCGGCGACACCAGGCACGTTGGCTTGTCCTCCCAGACGACCTTCGGTGCCGACTTCGCGCGCCACGCGTGTCACTTCGCCAGCGAAGGCGTTGAGCTGATCCACCATCGTGTTGATGGTGTCTTTGAGCAGAAGGATTTCGCCGCTGACGTTCACCGTGATTTTTTTCGAGAGGTCGCCGCTGGCGATCGCCGTGGAGACTTCGGCGATATTGCGGACCTGACCGGTCAGGTTACTGGCCATCGAGTTGACGGAGTCCGTGAGATCCTTCCACGTACCGCCAACGCCCGGGACCTGTGCCTGGCCGCCGAGTTTACCGTCGGTGCCCACTTCGCGTGCCACGCGCGTAACTTCCGACGCAAACGAGCGCAACTGGTCCACCATGGTGTTGATGGTGTCTTTGAGCTCGAGGATTTCGCCCTTCACGTCAACTGTGATTTTGCGCGACAAATCGCCACGGGCCACAGCCATCGATACTTCAGCAATGTTTCGCACCTGGCCAGTAAGATTGCTGGCCATGAAGTTCACGTTGTCGGTGAGATCCTTCCAGGTGCCGGCCACACCTGGCACCTGCGCCTGTCCGCCCAACTTGCCTTCCGTACCGACTTCGCGCGCTACACGCGTCACCTCGCCGGCGAACCCGTTGAGCTGGTCCACCATGGTGTTGATGGTGTTCTTAAGTTCGAGAATCTCGCCTTTCACGTCCACCGTGATCTTGCGCGACAAATCGCCTCGGGCAACGGCCGTAGTCACTTCGGCGATGTTACGCACCTGGCCGGTAAGGTTACCGGCCATTGAGTTTACGGAGTCGGTGAGATCCTTCCAGGTGCCGGCGACGCCAGGCACGTTGGCTTGTCCTCCCAGACGACCTTCGGTGCCGACTTCGCGCGCCACCCGCGTCACTTCACCGGCGAAGCGGTTGAGCTGGTCCACCATCGTGTTCAGCGTTTCCTTAAGCTGCAAAATTTCGCCGCGCACATCCACCGTGATCTTGCGCGAGAGGTCGCCAGTAGCGATAGCGGTCGCCACTTCAGCGATGTTACGCACCTGGCCGGTTAGATTGCTGGCCATGAAGTTGACATTGTCCGTCAGATCCTTCCAGGTGCCGCCAACTCCGGGCACTTGCGCCTGGCCGCCCAGCTTGCCTTCGGTGCCGACTTCGCGCGCCACGCGGGTGACTTCACCGGCGAACGCGTTGAGCTGGTCCACCATGGTGTTGATGGTGTCCTTAAGTTCGAGGATTTCGCCCTTTACATCGACGGTGATCTTGCGGGACAAATCGCCCCGGGCGACGGCGGTGGTCACCTCGGCAATATTGCGGACCTGGGCCGTCAAGTTACCGGCCATGGCGTTGACGGAATCGGTGAGATCCTTCCAAGTACCGGCTACGCCCATAACGACGGCCTGGCCGCCCAGTTTGCCGTCAGTACCCACTTCACGAGCGACGCGCGTGACTTCGGACGCAAACGAGCGCAGCTGGTCCACCATGGTGTTGATCGCTTCTTTAAGTTGGAGAATTTCGCCACGCACATCGACGGTAATTTTTCGGGACAGATCGCCGCTGGCAACAGCCGTAGCGACTTCAGCAATATTGCGCACTTGACCGGTGAGATTGCTGGCCATCGAGTTGACGGAATCCGTCAGGTCTTTCCATGTGCCGGCGACGCCGGGGACCACTGCCTGACCACCCAGCTTGCCGTCAGTGCCGACCTCGCGCGCTACGCGCGTCACCTCGGCGGTGAAAACGCCGAGCTGCTGAATCATGGTATTGACAATGTTGGCAGAACGTAGAAACTCGCCTTCCAGCGGCCTTCCGTCCACGTCCAAGCGAACGGTCTGGGTCAGGTTTCCCTGGGCTACGGCCGCGATGGCGCCGGTAACTTCGGCGGTCGGCCGAAGTAAGTCTTCTACGAGCGAGTTTACCGATACTTCGATGTCGCCCCACGCTCCCCTGGTTTCATGAAAGCGGGTGCGTTCGCGTGTCCTTCCTTCCTTGCCCACCACCTGCCCAACGCGCTTCAATTCCTGCGCCATTTGTTGGTTCGCGGCAACAATGGAATTGAAAGTATCGGCAATCTTCCCTGGCAGTCCGACCCAGGAGCCGGGGAGCCTGACTGAAAAGTCACCGTCCCGCATGGTCTGGAGGCTGGACAGGATCACGCTAAGGTCGGCCGAAGCAGGCTCCGTGGCAAGAGCAACGTTCCCGTTATTCTTATTGTTCTGGTTAGCTCCGGGTTCGCCGCGGGCAACTTCAGTCGCCGCGTCTCGGTTATTTCTCTTCATCATGGTCTCCTGGACTCGACGGAGCATCGGCATTGTGACAAATCATTATAAGGAGAGGTGAACGCGCGGGCATTTCCACGCAGGGTGTTACGGGAGGACACACCACCGAAATCCGGCTCGGTCCGAAGCATTGTTGGAACGCTAACCTGCAGGAATTCACCGACTTAAACACCGATTGATATCATGAAAAACTGCAGGCTGACTCTAGGGTGTTTACTGTAGAGGACCAGTTGGAAGCGGGATTTCCGGGAATCGAAAAGGGGGGCCGCGGCTCGTGGTGTTTGAAGCTCGCGCCGCTCGTCTCAGGCCGCAGCTTCGAGCGCCACTTCCTTTTCTCGGAGCGTGGCGGTCTCGCGGGCTCCACTCCGGCGCAGTAGTTCTACGGCCCAGGTGGTTTTTGAGTTTTCTGGGCATGCCACGTAAACCAGGACCCCCGCTTCGCGGAGCTGACGCTCCAATCGCAGTGCGTCGCCCTCAGAAAAGCCCAGTCCGACAAGAGCTTTGGAATTGCCATATGCATTCGGAGAATCCTCTCTTACTACCAGGGCCTGAAGGAACGCTTGTGAACGGATGAACAAGCCGACCGTTGGGATCATCACCGCGCCGAATTTCATAAGCCAGCCGATCAACCCAGCAGCGGCCGCGTTGGTCTCTGGCTCGGCATTGAGAATATTCGCCTCTCGCACGGTCGTTGCGATCGGATGCCGGGGCGAAACCATCATGCAGATGTCTTCCTTGTCAAATCCGGACTGATTCAAGGTCTGCACGACTTGTTGAAGGGCTACGTCGTGGGCGTACATTCCGTAGGCGGCTTGTGGGCTCGCTGTCATGGTCACATCTCCAATTCTGCATTGCAGAACCGGCCCTGATAATTCGGCTACCGGGAGGTAAGAAACCGTGGAGGCGGGGTCAATGAAGACAGATTTCCGCAATCGCTCCTTGGTTTTACAGGACCGCCGAGTTGTTACCTTATAGGACCCGCGGGTGGATGAAACTAGGGTAGATCCTGTAGCGGGGCGGGAAGTTCAGGGAAAATTGGATTTTGGGAAAGGCGCGTTCCCGCCCATATTCGTTATTTCGAGTTGGCCTTCCAAACATAAAACTTACCATTGTCAGCAACCGTTTCGATCTGCAGGCCACTGGAAGTTGCCGCGCGATGTACGGCTGAACGAAGATTCGGCAGACCAATGCCGCCTACGTCGGCAAGTGGTATCTCAAGAGCTGAACCCGGCTGCAGCGTTCTCAATTCCTGCACAATTCCCTGAACCAGTTCGTGGTGCTTTCCGTGTCTCCCGGTCTTGAGGTCGGCGATGTCAACCCGCCGATACTTCGCTTCCGGCTGCAGCTTCTTGATCTTCAGTTCATTGGCCATATTGCTCCCCTTCCATCATTCGCCAAAAAAAATAACAGAGCGGAATATCTACGTCAAGCATATTTTCACATTTGACTACGATCTCTTTTCTGGCTTGATTACTTTATGATACTTATTTGATACTATAGCGATACGGATAGTCTGGGGGCATGGTGCGCTCGTCATGCGATGGCTCACCTTTTGCTGCGCTAGGCGTTCGTCGCAGCCATGACAGAGGAAAGCGAATAGTTCACCTATTTTTAGTGGGGCAGCTATGCTCAGCTCCATGAAGCAGATGTGCCGCGAAATGACCTCATCACTCGGTAGACGACAGCTGGCTGTGACGGAACTGCTGCGTCACGCCAGAATCGTGACAGACCCAAAAACGCTGGCCTATCTGGATGCCGAAGTTGCAAGACGCAACGCAGGGCGAGAAGCCGTTACCAGCGAGCAAAACCCGCGTCGGCATGGTAGAGCACGTCGCTCTGTTCGTATGGATCGCTGCGGACTGAATCCCGCAAGGTAAGGTCGAGGATGGAAGCCTACAGTGGTTCGGCATCTCGCAATAAGAATGAGAATGAGAACCTGCGCCGTTATGGTCTAGCAGTCCTCGCGGCGATCATTGCTGTTTTGCTTCGCCGAATGCTGACTCCGCTTCTGGGAGACAGCAATCCTTATCACACGCTCTGGGCAGCAACCGTTTTCTGCGCCTGGTATTGTGGGCTCGGCCCTTCCATTCTCACGGCTTTGGCCGGGGTCGTCGGAATCTGGTACTGGTTCCTGCCGCCGGTCCATTCCTTCGAGCTTCAAGACCCCAAGGCTGAAATTTCTGGAATGCTTGGGTTTCTGCTCTTTTCTGGCTTGATTATCGCTCTCGGCGAGGCGAACCGCCGCTCCCTCGCCAGAAGCAAATGGACTGAAGAACAACTGCGGAAGGCGCATGACGAGCTCGAACACAGGGTCCAGGAACGAACGGCAGACTTGAATATGGCGAACGAAAGCCTGCGTGAACTCTCGGGTAGCCTGCAGCAGATACGGGATGAGGAGCGGCGGCAAATTGCC
>Ga0210407_10000729_pt1 | contig 34766 bp, 31 predicted proteins | sample IncBWC27MmetaG_FD_150860 | JGI IMG/M metagenome (GOLD analysis project Ga0210407, IMG submission 150860) | Forest soil microbial communities from Barre Woods Harvard Forest LTER site, Petersham, Massachusetts, United States - Inc-BW-C-27-M | ecosystem: Environmental > Terrestrial > Soil >...
CGTCAGTGACAGGTCCATTCGTGTGGTGGACGTCGGAGGACAACATGTGGGCATCGGGGCTGTGTATCGTCTTTCTCCCGGGCAAGGAGTCAGCGCCTCGCACGACAAAGTGACAGAGGTTTACTGCATGCTCGAAGGCGCCGGGACACTGGTAACGGGGGGGACGATCGTCAATCCTAAGCAACGAGAAAGCACAAACCAGATCGTGGCTCAGATTAACGGTCCCGGGATTAGTGGCACTTCCATTGAAGGAGGGAAGAGCCGACGAATCCAAGCGGGGGATTTCGTCATCATTCCTGCGGGCACGCCGCATTGGTGGAGCGCAATCGAGGGAAAGTCGATGTCGTACGCGGTCATCAGGATTGATCCTAGCCAGGTCGTGGCGCTGAAGTGAGTTTGAACCTGAATGCGGGTTCCAAGTTCGTTATTCCACCAATTCAAGTCGAAACTCCATGCGGATTGCCGCGTGGGTCACAACCGGGCGGGCAACCAAGTCGCGGAAAGTACAAGGGCAGCCCAACGCCGGACAATTCCGCTTCGTCCGCATTTTCGCGCGGAACAGGGGGCGCTGGCAGTCTGGCAGTCCCGCGTCCTTGACAGCGCAAGCAACAGTTTTCAAAATAAAACCGGGCGATGAGTAGAAACAGGGACCGTAATTTTTTTTCGAATCGTGCAGTTGTCCCGAGGCACGCAACGAACGGTGAGCCGTGATTGATACCAGAAAAGCATCTAGCACTATTGTCATATAATAGAGAGTGGTCAAAAATTGGAAAGCCAAGCGATGCTAAATTTCAAACGGAGGAACTATCATGACGCCACGAACTGCGATGCGGATAACTATTCTTGTATTCGTGTTTAGCTTCATATTGCCTGGCTTGGGTCGCGGGAAAGAGGAAAGCGGCCCCGCCGCTGAAAAAGTTAAGAAAGAGATCCTCACAATCGAAACGGAAAAGCTCAATAGCCTCCGACAAAACGGCTCCGGAGCTGCGGACTGGTTTCACCGGTATTCTGACGTGGACCAAGTCCACACGAGTCACGACGGGAGCGTCGAAACTACAGCTGAGCACGAGGCCAAACTAAGGTCCAGCCAAGTAGCGATCGTCACGATGAAACAGTTTGACTATCGGGTACGCGTCTTTGAAAATGGAAATGTAGCAGTGGTGACTTACAAACAAATAGGTCAGCTTCAGGGCCAACTCCATCCAGTCGAAGGCGTGGCTACGGATGTTTGGGTTAAGGAGGACGTGGGCTGGCAAAGAGTGGTTCACAGCGCGCATCAACTTATTAAGAAATGAGTGAAATCGGTGACCGAAACAGCTCCTTAGTATCCTACTTCCTGATGAAGAGACGCTTCGCCCGTACTGACGATATGCCCCGACAAGGAGCGTATCCGGTTAAGGCGAAGAAAGCCGAGAAGCGGGCGAAGTAAGTCTGCCTGTCACTCTCTCAGGCTACCTTTAACCGCTTACTTTCTGGAGCGCATAACTCCGCCATTTTCCAATGCCGCCAGTACCACTTTGTATATAAAAAATTTACTCTGAGCAGGAATTCGTAGAGACCCGCATTTTAGGCCGCTTTCTGCAGAACGATAAATTCTGTTTTTGTGACCGCCATGCGCTGGGCTTTGAGCAACAAGTAGGCGAGATTCTTGTAGCCACGGCCTCTTCTAAGAAGAGCTTTGATGTTGCCGTTGATGGCTTCCACCACCCCGAAGCGTATCTTGGTGCGGCAGTAGTTGAGGATGCCCTCCAAGTGATCCAGCAGCATAAACCCAACCTTACCTGATTCCAGGGTGAATGTTGAGTTCTGCGAACAGAGGGACTTCAAGGACTTCAATGCAATCGTGTTAACTATATCCGATGGGATGATAAGATATTGTGGAATTTTAAAATCGGCCGCAAAGACGACCCGGCACATCAATCTTACAATGGCAGATGCGATCTATTTCGCCGGGCGTCGGTGTTTGGCTACGACAGACGAAAATGGAGCGACAAATTATGATGAGAAAATATCTGCTGGCAGGTGTGCTAATTGCTTCATCGATTGGCTCTTTGAGGGCGCAAGAGGCCACAGGGCCTGTGGCTGAGAAAGTGAAACAGGAAGTGATGCAACTTAAGCTTGAGCAAGATAAAGCGTTTGACAGCACTTCCAGCGGACACAATATCGCTCCGGAGTGGGCGCGGCGATATGAGGCTGATGGCCTCGTCCATTACACAAATAGACTTCGCGACAAGGCAGAGTTATTGGATGAGCTGACAACCGGCAAGCGAACCATCATCAGCAGCAAGCATTATGACCATAAATTCCACGTCTATGGAGACGGAGGAGATGGAACGACAGTTATCGTAACCTACTCTGTGGACGTGACCCTGGAAGTGGACGGCAAACGTACCCACCATCAGAGCTTCGCTGTAGACACCTTCATCCATCAAAAAGGGCAATGGTGGTGCGCGGTTCACAGTGCCCATACGCTGAGTGGGTCTTGAACCTAAGGAGTCGGACGCACCCGACCAAAATGTGGTTCATAAGAGAATATTGTATTCCGCAATCAAGCGGCTTTAGTGGTCGCGGCCTGATGGGCCATCCCATGGCCATAAAGTTGGTGAAAGCGGTTCTCGCTAATTGTCTTTAGCCGGACTCGCGAAAAAGCGGGCTCCCTGCAACGTGCAGGGCTTCAGCACTTCGAGGAAAGCTAATACACCTCCTGTCTTGTCGATTACGTATCCGAAAACCAGGGGAGAAACAATTGCGGCCAGAGGCGATCCAATATTCATCAGACCGCTGGCCGAACCAGAAAACTGCGGCGCGATATCCATCGGGATTGCCCACATGGGCCCGATAGTGAATTCGGAAACGAAGAATGCCAGGCTCGGGCAAATCGCCAACCAAAGTGAGTTTGTGTAGGGTCAAGAGGTCAAGACAGGCAGCATTGAAGCCAGCGAGCAGAGAAAACCTGCCACCACAAGATTGCGCCGAGCCAAATCCCGGTCGCCTGTCCGGATGAGAATGATGTCGACTCGTTATTCCTCCCAGCGTGTCACCGACTACGCCCGCGAAGACGACACCGGCGGAGAACAGCGCCGAACGGGCCAAATCGAGATGGTAACCGTGGAGAAAAAAAAGGGAATCCGCGCCAGATATACCCACAGCGTCCAACCGTAACAAAAAATAGACAGCGGTGACAGGGAACATCCTCTGAGCGAGTCGGCGCCAGGGCGCAGAGATTTTTCCCCGCTCCGCTGGTGAAGGATATTTTGGAAGAGTATCCAGCTCGCGCGAGCTGATTCTCGGGTGCTCGGCGCGATCATCTCGGAAGTAGGAACCCCATGCGAGCGCCCAGCACAAACTAACGACTCCCAGGAGTATAAATGATCCTCGCCAAGATGTGATTGCAATCAACCATGCCAAGAGAGGTGGTGTCACTGCCGTCCCTAACCGCGAACTTGAATGAGTGATGCCCTGGGCGAACCCACGCTTTCTTTCCGGCAGCCAGTCGCTCATCGCTCGTGTGGCAGTTGGAAAAGTTCCACCCTCTCCAAAACCGAGCATAACCCGGGCGGCCAGCAACTCCCAAGCTGCTGACCATGCCCCGTAATTAGAGTCGCAGTTCCCCAGATAATTGCGGAGACGGTGAGAGCTCGGCGTGCTCCAAACCGGTTACTGATCCATCCTCTCCAATCATGGTGAAGATAACATAAGGATAGGCGAATGCTGAAAACACGAGCCCCACCTGAGCGTTGGTGAGAGGGAGATCCTGTTTGAAGACGGTGGAAGCAGTGCTTACGTTGACCCTGTCGACGTATGACGTATGTAATCAGATACATTAAGCAGAGGAGGACGAGAACTTTAGTTCTCGCGGAAAGTTCTTTGAGAGGGTCAGCCGGTCTGGTGGGTTCAGCGGTCATTAATGAGCGACTGCTTGAGGAGATTTACAATTTATGAGGCCGTGTATATATCATCCAACCAATCGAATAAACAATAAATCTTCGCCATCTCACAGAATGGCAGTTGGAATTATGCAATTAGATTTTGGTTTTTCGGGACCCGATGTATTAAATGCGGTGAGATGAAGGATGAAGGAGTTCGTTCCTCCAAACGAATCTCGCCCCTCAAAGTTACCGAGGAATTTCGGTCGCCGGTTTGACTGACCCCTCGGGGGCTCGTGAATGGGACGTCGCAAACCACTCATTGTCAGCAGAACCGGCTGATTACCAGATTAGCTTCAGCGCAAACTGGATCTGCCGGGAAGTCGTATTTGTCGACGTAATCGCACCCGCGAAGGGAACTATATTTCCAAATTCGTCCATGATATGGTTGTTGCTGGTGGGAGACGCGAAATTGGCCCGATTGAGGATGTTGAAAAACTCCGTTCGGAACTGCACGATGAAGGTTTCTGAAATCCTCTTAACGGGAATGTTCTTAGTCAACGATGAATCCAAATCCACTAGTCCTGGCCCGATCAGGGTATTGCGACCCCCATTGCCGAATAGAGTACTGGGGTTCGGTGCGGCGAAGCATTGGACCTTGATGTATTGATTGGGATTTCCCGGATTCACATCCGACGTACACCCTGGCCCCACAATCCGATTGGGGAACTGCCAGGGGTCATGAGAGTTCCAACCAAGCGGGTCTCCAGTGATGGCGGCGGTAAACGGAGTGCCGGATTCCACGGTCAAGATGCCACTGACCTCCCAGCCGCCTAGGATAGCCTTGGCGGGAGCTGCGAAGGAAGTTGGCGTCGGAATATACCAAACGTAATTAAGCGTTAGGTCATGCCGAATATCCGTGTCAGAAAGACCGCGCGTGCATTTTGGGCAAAAAAAGGAGGCCAGGGTGGTAATCGAATTTCGATAGGGGTCGGAGGAGCCAGAACCCGAGCCGGTGTCAATATTCTTGGCCCACGTGTACGAGCCTTGGATCTGTAAGCCATGGCTCAACCGCTTTTGGATTTTGACTTGCAGACCATCGTAAAAATAATCCCCTCCCCAATCCGCCATCGAAACACGGCCGTAGAATGTGTTGATTCTGGTTCCAGTGCCAGGGTTTGTGCAGATGCCATTTACGATGGGTCCTCCGCAAGGCCACAAGAGTCCCGAAGGCGTCTGGGTCGGAAGGACTATATTGACGTCATCCATGTTCCTATACATGTGGACGCCACGGGATCCCACATAACCGATCATAGCGGTCAGAGTCGGGCTAAGTTGGCGCTGGATGTTAAGGTTCCACTGCGCAATATAATTACGCTTAGGATTAAATTGGATTATATAGTATCGATGAGTGCCTGCGACCGCAATGAGTGCTCCAGTTGGAAAGGAGCCAGTGGGTAAGGCACCCGAACTGCTGTTCTCCTCGGCGAAGGGGAAAGCGTTGTCTATTCCGGGACTCCCTTCGGTGGGTAGAGGCAGCATGTCAAAGAGCCCGCCCCCGACGCGCACAGCAGTTTTGCCATCCTTGAATGGGTCCCAGGCAAAACCGAGCCGCGGCTCAAAGTTCAACTTTGTGGGATTTTGGAAAAAGGGGCTTCCCAGGAAGGGATTCGGAGGGGCACTGTTCAGCACACGAAGGTTTGAAAGCTTCCCCTGAACTTCCGAATAGACGGTAGCCATCTCGTAACGCAAACCCCAATTAAAGGTGAGATTTGGACGAAGGCGAACGTCATCCTGAAAGTAAGCGCCGAAGATCGTTTGTCTGAGTCCCCGCGGAGATTCCTTGGCGGGATTATCGCTGCTGAACGAATGCGGATTGTTGGTTAGGAAATCAGAAAGAGAACTGAATTTGAACGCTCCGGCTGGAGCACTAAGGCCAATAGAGTTTTGCTCGATCCGCTCGACGTTCGCACCAAATTTCATCGAGTGAATTCCCTTGGTATAAAACAAATTGTCATACCCCTGCCACGAGTTCCAAGCAATGATATGGGGAGTCGCGCCGATAAGACCTCCCGTTAGGGAAGTCAGCGGGCCTATGTCAATCTCGCCAGCAGTGGGTGCGAGTCCAAATGAAAACGAAGGGTCGCTCGCCGCGGGGTTGATAGCCGTCGCACCTGAAGGCGCTCCTGCGTAGTCACGGTTAAAACCTGCGCGGAATGAATTCATCAATGCGGGGGTGAAAATGTGATTCTCTTCGAGGGCGACGAAATTCCGTCGCGTCAGGGCATCAATGAGTTTATTCTTGAATTCGTCGTCCGCGCTCTGCGAGGTGTTGTCGAACATATACGTAAGAGAGATTCTGTCTTTCTCCGAGAAAATGTGATCCGCTCGTACGATGGCAAAATTCTCAGTCGTATTTTGGGTGTTGTCGAAACTGAAGATCCCCGTATCGCCCGAGATAGGTCCGTTAGGCAAAGGATAAAATGCGTTCAAAAACCTAGCGGCCTGCGGGTCCACGGCCACGGTTCCGGTCGATAAGTGGCCGGTCCGCGCTGCGGGTGAAGGTACTGTATCGATAGTCGTCGTGCCGAGGGCCTGTTTAACTCCTTCATAATCACCAAAGATGAATGTCTTGTCCTTCTGAATTGCGCCTCCGGCGGATCCCCCATACTGGTTGCGCCGAAGCGGTGGTTTCGTAGCGTTATTGGCATTATCAAAGAAATTTGCCGCATCCAAAGCGCTGTTGCGAAGAAATTCATAGCCGTCGCCGTGGAATTGGTTCGTACCCGACTTGGTTATTGCGCTAATCACTCCTCCCGATGTACGCCCGTATTCGGTTGAATAGTTAGTGGTGAGAACGGAAAATTCCTGAACGGCATCAGTCCCTAAATTGCCTCCCAGCAAACTCCCCGGACCTGCGTTCGCGTAGTCATTAATATTGACGCCGTCCAGGAGATAATTGTTCTGTTGGGGGCGACCACCGGAAATCGATAATTGCGCTCCCTGACCGCGCGTCAGCCGATCCTTGTTATTGATTGGCGGCTGATCTTGAACAAAATGGACGCCAGGTTCTAGGGCTGCCAAGTCGGTCCATGAACGGCCGTTCAGAGGGAGTTCCTCTACCGTGGTGGCGTTATTGATGCCGCCCAGGGTTGCATTGGCAAGGTCAACCATCGGAGCTGTCGCGCTCACTTGGATTTTTTGGTTCACGGCGCCTACTTGCAAAGTCAAATTCAGCACCAGTTCTTCTCCTACGGTCAAAGTGATCCCGCTGCGAACCAAAGTGGTAAATCCAGCAATGGAAGCAGTGATCTCGTAGTCCCCGGGCAGCAAGTTGGGAGCGATGTATAGACCCACATGGTTAGTCACCGTATTGAGGACAGTTCCCGTAGCCACGTTCTTGATCGAAATACTCACCCCCGGCGTTGCGCCGCCGGATGAGTCCAGGACCGTGCCCGAAATGGTCGCACCCACGATCTGGCATGAAAGTCTCACCGGTAAGATGAAAGCAAGCATCATTGTTACACTTATGACATAGCTTATAGAAGTTACCTTAGGGCTTATTAGCGCCTTGAGATGCTGTGAAATTCTCAGCGACTTCGAAACGTTCTGATGGACCATGACTCATCCTCCTGGGCAACTTGTAGTCTCGCGCTGACCGTGCTCTAGCTCGTGGTGTCCTTAGGAATTCTCCCAACCATAGATGCGCTTGCAATGGTGCCATGAAGCTCACGTCCTAGGTTTAACCATAAGCAGACCCAGGAAGGAAGATTGATGAGTCCCAAAAAACTGAGCAACACCCCTCCGATAATGACCGTGCATTTGTGTTTGACACAGTTAACGGGATAGCGAGATCGTTCGTCTAGGACAAAACAAATGCCCTTAGGACGTTCCTAAGCTAGATCGTGAACTTGGCGGATGAGGATGCCCCGGGTTTAGGTGAAACTTGAGAACAAGGAGCTGCGGCTCTCGCCCGAACTCGATTAGAGTTCGGGTTGAGAATCCCTTTTTAAAGGAGAGAGCCGCCCTGAGAAACAAATATCAGAGGCAAGACCATAAGTCCGATCACAAGTTCGAAGTGGTCCGAGGTCAAGAGTTGATGTTGCGGGTGCCGTTGCCGATGGCCGAGGTGTGGGCGGAGCTGCAAGCTCAGGTGGAAGAGCTGACCGGGCAAGCCGGGCTGCAAATCCTGCAAGCCATGCTGGAAAACGATGCAACGATCGCGGCGGGTCGCGCCTTTCTCCTCATCTTTCTAGCTACATGCAAGACAAACGAAAGCGAAGTGGGGAAAAATAATATATGACTTTCATTTCGCATGGCCTATAAATGCGCGGCATCCCAGATGCGGGACCAGGCTACTTCTTTCCTCCTCCTCTTATTCCTGTTCAGCCACGATCTCCCAGCTGCCCCCACTGACGGCTAGAAGTTCCCGTTGGGTTCCATATCACAGGACGCAGTGCGCATGAATTAAATATTGCTTAACTCCAGAATCCGGCGCTCCTGCCGAAGAGCCAGCTGCTTGTGCGCCGGGCCGATGGCGAGCAGAAGTTCATTTTGGAGCTTTCGCAGTCCGGGGGAACGTCACCGAGACGATTGAAGCGATTCTCTACCGCGTGATCAAATCGACTCTGTCCGAGAAGGAGGTAGACAGCTTTTTGAGAAGTTCTGGAGAAGAAGGAGATTACAAGATTGTACTGGTCCTGCTTGCTGTGCTTACCGGTTCTCCTTCGATCAGCAACGAAGTGCTGGTAGCGTGTGATTTGCATGGCTCACAACCTTCCCTTTTCGCAGTGGAGCCATTTGAGGTAGTCACCTCCGCAGCCCGGGCGCACGCCAGCGAAGCCGATGCGCCCTTGCGCCCAAACCCAGCACGTCTCGAGCTTGCCAGCGAAGCGCAGCAGCACCAATCCGGAAACGGCATACCCCGCGTCGAGCAGCCACCCAAGAGTAGGTGAATCCGATTCTTTTGTTTCGATCAGGAATGGAGCTTTGACTTTCATCGCGCACCGCCTTTGTCGGACGGCGCGGGTTCACGGGGAAACACATAGCCGCTGCGGATCCATTCGAGAACCGTGGACTTCTGTCTGGGCTTTTTCTTCTTTGGTGCGGGGGTGGGCTTCGATTGCTTGGGGAAATAAATTATACTGCGTGGAGCTTGAGGCATGGAGCTAGTCCTCCGTGTTTTGAGTTAGGGGCGCCCTCGGATTTTCGCTAGCGGAATGTCCTAAATGGATCAAACCGGAGGCGGTACTGCTTTCGTTCCACTTGCTAACATCGTTGCGTTCATTTCGTTTACTCTCCTTTTCCTAAGAAATCTTGTTTGAGCCTAATACTCTTCTGGTAGCAAAAGCGTGGTCACAGAACGGTCCGATTCCGTGATAATCCACAACTTGTCGCCAGCGTGTGTGCGGTAGACGCTCAAGAGCCGGAACCCATGCTCTAGGCTGTAGTCGTTTTCTTTGCGGTCCTCGTCGGACAAACCGCCCCACTCATGGTTGACATGACGCGCGAGGAACTCGCCCGGCTGTTGTCCTGCCTTCTGAAGCGCGGCCAAAGCGCCAGGTGTTGCGACGATCTGGCCTAGCTCGAAAGCAGGTTGTTTGCTCAGTTGTTGCATGAGAAGAACTCCTTTCGTTGGTTTCGTTTTTTTGCTTCTTAGAGGCGCCGCAGAGGGCGGTGCATTAAAAGCAAATGCCCTTCGTGGCGGGACAAAGCGCCTGGCCGACCGCGCTGTCAAGGGCGCGCGGTTTTCGCGTTTATCGAAGCGGAGCGGAGACCCTTGATCAGAAGAAGCGGACGGCTAGGCGCAGGTTTTCAGCAGGAAGGGCAACAATAGAAGCCCAGTTGTTAGAGAGCCGTGGCTCAGTGCGTCATTCGCGTTGAGGTGCGTCGTGCTACACCGGCCGACGGAGGATTACCACCTTCGAGAACCTCGTCAATCTGGCGCCCCTCACTGCGCATCTCAAGCGTCAGGCTTCGTGGGAAGATGACTTGACTACCCCCACCGGCAGTTTCACCCTGACGAGTGCGAGTCGCTCCTGGCGTTTTTGCAAGACAATCGGGCGCTACGTCCAAAGCCGCCGCACCGCCGGAAATTTTTGCCCTGCTCATGACGCGTCGACCGCGGGGGGTGTTAGGCTCTCGGCCCCGAGAGGTGCAAAGGTTCGAAGGCCATGCCTAACGATGCATAGTTAAGCTTGTGAGGCGACGGCGTATAACGCAGTTGGGAAACTCACACACAGCAGGCTTATCCTTCCAAAACCAGAGGATGCTCGCCTACTCGGCAGCGTTCCCAACTCGTAATCAGATCATCTCGATGGATCCTAGCCCAATCCTTTACCGCGTTGCGAAGAGTCGGTGGCAAATGTCCCGACAGAGTATCGAGAGTATCGATCGCGCACTTCGCTAGAGTATTTGATGTGTCCCTGTGCAGCAGAACGTGGAAATGCGGGGGGTTATGATCGTAAGGGTACATCCTTACAACAAAGCTATGGCCATCATGAACTAGGGACGACGGCGAAACCGTGCTGCCAAAATTCCTAAGAGCCTCGTGATGCGATTCCACATGTACAGGTCTTGACAAGTTTGGAATACTGACCTGAACCGAAACAAGATTCTCCGCTTCATCGATCTGTTCAAACTGCGCAGCAATGAAGTCCTGATTCCAGTCGGGGGGATGGCCAAAACTGAGAACCGCTGAGCCGTTGATCCTTGCCCAGGTCATCCCAACCGCCGCTGTCCCACGAAAATTTACGCCCTCCAAGTCCCCTGGCTTTCTTACGCCTGGATATTCGGCCCAAGGACTAGATTGGTCCAAGTTTAAGATAAAGCGCCACTCCTCCTTCTGAATGTCCCCGACCAGAACGCTCGCCAAGGAATACGTTCCATCACCTAACAGGAGGCCAGCGATCGGCTCATGAGACGCGAGCAAAACATCTCGTCGGACCCTTTGTACCGCCCGCATTGTCGCCAATGTAGCGAGCACACAACCTACCATGGCTTCGCGGGTTATGTGATTCGCTGTTTGGCAGGACATCTCATTCAGAAAGATCACGAGACGATTCACAATTCTAATCCAAGAGAGCTTCGATATCTCGATCCCACTGATCAAAGAAACCCACTGGCCAGTTCGATAATCTTCCGGTCTCGAGTACGGCCGGAGATTCAACGATCACTTCTCCCGCTTCTGTCGGACGAGAAAAGAAGTGCAATATGACGTCGCGAGGCATGAGGCGTTTATTTTTGACAGCCAGACGTAATCCATTCAAGAGGTGATCGCTATGCGTTTCGACTATGACTTGGACTCCATCACTAGCACACCGAGCGATCAATTCTCCCAAGGCAGCCTGGCCGCGAGGATGCAGATGCGCCTCCGGATTCTCCATCAGTAATAGCGCACCCTTCGGGGCGGCTAGGCAAGACACAATTATGGGTAAACTATATGTAAGCCCGAAGCCGACATTAGTCGGACGATATGGATTGCTACCGGACTCTCGATGTTTTCCGATATAGCGAAATTGTAAGAGAACCTCGTCCGTCCCGTTGACAATGTTTGTCGACAAACGAGCGCCGGGACTCAGCTGTTGCAGCCACCCTGCAATCTGATCTAAAAGGCCATCGGTCGGAGCAATCTTGTCCCACAAGTCGTCACTTATTCCGAAGCCGATTCGGGGAAACGTACGCGCTTTGGGCACGACGTGCTGGGATGCCATGGAAAGGAAGTCTACGGTGTACTCCCCGTGTGCGCCTAAGAATCCGAAATCCCCGTCCCGTTGAGGGGCTTGCGGGTAAAGAGTTCGCGGCACTATTCGGTCTGCCTGCAAATATTGAAAATGCGGCGAACTGACGAAAGCAGGCAAATTCGAAGGTGCTTCGTCAAAACTCAACCGATTTGCTTCGCGATTACCACGAAAAACCCACGTATTCGTGTTACCGTCTTCGGTTAAGGCAATCGTTACAGCGTCGCCCACCGCGCCTTCGCTCAGAACATCTCCAAATTGTCCCAAATGTACGAGTGCGCCGGACAAGGAGAGGCCACTTGTCTTACCCTCCGTGTTATAACTTTGTTTTAACAAACCGATAGCTTGAAGAAGGGTGCTCTTACCAGTGCTGTTGAGGCCAGCCAGAATTGTCAAAGGTGCCAGGCGAATTTCCACATCTCGGCTCGCCTTGAAGTTTTCCAGACGGATTCTTTCAAGCACGGAGCACCTCGTCGAAGATACCGTCGACCACATCCATCCTTTTGTTCCATGCTCGCCCTCGACCAGTGGCAGAAATCAGAGCCCTGCTGAAATCATCGTCTTTCGCGTAACGCTCGGCGAATTTCTCAATCACAAGGTCTGACCTCGAGCCCAAGGCTTCCAACTCGCCGTCGGTTCGGCGAGCTAGTGCCACTGATTCGGTTTCGAAGAGTCCCCTGTTTATGGGGAGCCTGTAATAGTTGGGGGGAGAATACTTCCGGAACGCAATACGTCCAAATACCTTGGGCGCAGCCGTCAGAGCACGCGCGAACGACAATTCAACTTCACGCCACTTGTCGCCACTCCATTGGACAGCCCGTTTTTCCACAGTCAGATTGAGAAAGTCGTCGAGATTCTGGTCATCGGGCCGTTTGTCGCCGCCTGCCAAGGTGTAGTGCGCCACAAAGCGGAGCACGAGTTCAATGTCCTGCATGCGCTCCACTTTGATTTTGTTCTCGGTTACCTTGAGGAACAACTTGCTTTCCGCAAGCCCTCGAACACGAACTCGCCACTCGCCGGGATATATTGCATTTCTAATTTCCTGCGCCGTAAGTGGCAATCCGCCTTGATTGATCCGTGAAAAAATATTGAATTTCACATTTGAAGGTGTGCTAGCGCGAATGATATGTAGCGTAAGTTCAGTCTCACTAATCCTTCGCTGTAGTGGCCGCGGCAGCTCAGCGAAGGAGTCACCGATGTACTCCTTGAGAGATTCAAGACCCTGTAGACGCAATGGATTTAGCGTAACCTGCGCAGCCTTATTTAGGGAGGCAACGTCGACAAAGTGTGAGATAGCGCAAAGCCGCTGCAGACCATCGACAACTGTGTAGTTGCCGTCTTTATCCTCGGAAACATAAAGCGAAGGAATGGGGATACGCAAGAGCATCGATTCAATCAGGCCGCTCTTGCGCGACTCGTTCCAGACATTGCTTCGCCGCTGAAATTCTGGCGAAAGGTCTAGCTCACCCTCTCGAAGCCTTGTGAGAAGAAGGTCCACGGTGCGGGCCTGAGTGATCACATCGATCTTTTCTGGGTCAAAAGGAGCATGTATCGTTCCCTCGTCCTTTTCCGCCTCTAAACCGGCCCCTTCTCCGTCTGAGGTCAGTTCCTGCAGCGTTTCCGGTTCTTCTTTCAGCTTGAGTTTGTCTATTTGCGACATCACATCTCCAGGCTCAAGGAACTGTGTTCTTGTTGCACGAAGCCGCAGCGCTCATGATACGAGACTTCATCTGTTTTCTCCACGCGCGTTCCGAAAAGACGATACCCAACACAGCCGCCAAATGGCTCCATGTCGGGCAGGGAGTTTGGTGCTCTATGTCGCCAGGGGATACTGTCAGGAGCTAGGCTACACGTTCCGAATATTCCCCAGTAGGCATTATGCCTCTGCCGTCAAGGTTGGACGGAGGGGGTGGGAAGCGGATCGCCAAGCGAGGCCTGGAATACTTCGGGAATTTGCAGCTTACGCGTTCGGATGCGGCAATCTGAGCGCGGAGAAAAGTGGAGTACCTGTCCAGTCTTCGCCAGCCCGAATCTCACTCGAATCGTCTTGTGGTGGAGGTTCTGCGATAAACAATTCGAATAGCTGGAATGCTTCACGCAGCATTGCCGCATACTTCTTTCGGTCATAGCCAAACCATCCCTCCCAAAGCGCGAAGGCCCGTACGCGATCGTTGGGCACGACGGATTGGCTATCGGTGATGATGTATTCGATATTCTGTCCCGGGCGAAGCTTAACCCCACTTCCGAAGAGCTGCTGTGCGGCAATCGCGGTACAATGGCCTAAGATGATATGCTTCGAGAATCCACAAGCGGCCGACTGCGGGCAGCGTTACGGCTTGCGTTTTATCCAGCTTTTGAGTCGGCAGAGGCCAAACGCTTCCAATCGCTGACACTGGATGCCGAAAATGCGCGGGGGGCAGGAGACCTGGCAAAAGCGGAGATGCTCTATTCAACCGCTGTGGCCGAAGCGCAGTCTTCATCTAATCCGTCGCATTTGAGCCGGGCCAGTGACGGACTCGGGCGCGTGTACCAAGGGCAGCGGAGATATCGTGAAGCGGAACGCATCTTTCAAGATCAGCTCGAAGCGGCGGTGAGTTCTTCCCAGCCCAACACCCTAGTTCACGCCGGCCACATGAGCCTTGCGCTGCTCTACCAGGACGAGGGCAAATTCGGGGAAGCGGAAACACACTACAAGGCGGCGCTGGCGGAAACGGAGAAAACGGAATTGTTTCCGGGGCGCGGATTCTGGTGTTCAACCTCCATGTGGCTGGCGAAATTCTACGTTGCGCAGCAGAGGTACAGCGAAGCTGAACCACTCTTTCAAAGGGCGTTGGAAATCCACGAAGAAGATCGAGGTCCGACCTCCTACCTGCCACACCATCTTCAGGAGTTCGCGAAACTTCATGAGGCCCAAGGAAGGTACGAAACGGCAGAGGCGCTATATCGACGTGCCCTGGAGGTTTGCGAGCAGTTGCACAGCACTAATAGCCTGTTTGCCGCTCGGGCCCTTGATGATTTGGCTGCATTCTGCCGCGCGAGAGGCCGCTACTCGGAGGCCGAAGGGCTTTACCGGAGAAGCCTAACAATTGTGGAGGATAACGTAAGATCTCAGGCTGCTGGGTGGTCCAAAGGTTGGCGATCCTGGCGAAATAGGAAAGAGATCGAGACTAAGATCAGGCTGAATCAGATTCCGATCAGTACCGCACTCGACCGCATCGCCATGGTCTATGAGGATCAGCAGAAATATGGTGAGGCGGAGCCGCTACGCAGTCGTTCGCGAGAAATCAAGGAACGGGCTTGGGGTGAACGTCACCCGTCATTCTTGGCTGATTCCCTTGCGGCGCATGCCACTGTGTTGCACAAAATCGGCCGGGAACAAGAAGGCGCTGAGATTGACAAGCGCGTCGAGACGATACGGTCAAGATATCCGCAGGGATCAGTGCGCTGCTCCCTACGTGCTACGGTGAGGCCGATTAAGAGAAGTCTGCGATGGCGGTTCTCAACGTTTCTGAGTGCCATTCTTCATCCTTCACGGTTCCGACCAACCGGTCGCTAGCCGAATAGACTCCAAACTCTGATTCGTGAGGTCAATCGCATCGATTTGGCCAGCAGGATTTTCCCGAAGTCCACATTACCTGATCTGGAAGATAAGGTGGCTTTTGTTCCGAGGAACAAAAGCCGCGAGTTCGGCCAGCTTCGTTTCATCAAAAAAAGTCGCGGAGTGGTTTTCGATTCCCGGATTTTTCCTAGCGGACTGTCCTGAATTGATGAAACAACAGGGGGACTGCTTTTGTTGCGCTTGCCACCATTGTTGCGCTCATTTCTTTTCTTCTCCTCTTTCTCGAAATCATTCGGGTTAATACTCTTCGGGCAACAAGAGGGTGGTCACGGTGCGATCTGATTCCTTGATAATCCAGATCTTGTCGCCTGCGTTTGCTCGGTACCCACTCAAGAGCCGGAACCCGTGCATTAGGCTGTAGTCGTTTTCCTTGCGGTCCTCGTCTGACAAATCGCCCCATTCGCGGTTGACATGGCGCGTGAGGAATTCGCCCGGCTGTTGTCCTGATTTCTTAAGCGCGGCCAAAGCGCCCGGTCTCGCGACGATCTGGCCGAGTTCGAAAGCAGGTTGTCTGCTGATTTGCTGCACTGGAAAAACTCCTTTCGTTGGTATTGTTTTTTGCTTCTCAGAGGCACCGCATGGAGCGGCGCATAAAAAGCAAATGCCCTTCCTGGAGGGGCGAGGCGCCTGGCCGTCCGCGCTGTCAAGGCCGCGCGGTTTTCGCGTTCATCGGAGCGAAGCGCAGAGCCTTGACAGACAAGCGGACGGATCAGGCGCAGGGTTTAGGCAGGAAGGGCAGATAGACAAAAGAGTGAGTCGGGGTCCAGAAACATTAGTGCTTCCAACTGAGTAACTATCAAGAGGATGCGGTAAAATTCAACGTGCCAACGAGGGCCTGTGATCAGACACCACGGCCTCAACTTCTTCCACTCTTAATTCGACCTCACCGCTCCGAGCCAGTGCAATCTTAACTCATTAGCATCGCAGCCACACCTCAGGATGCTTCGGCCTCAAGGCCTCTTCCATGATGGCCAAGGTGCGCTGGGATAGCTTGCGTGCTTCGTCGTAGTGCCCTTCGATGTTGAGGACATTGGAGGACATTGGCGGACATTGGCGACATTGGCCAAGTTGTTGAGCGTCGTGGCCACGTTATGGCATTCTGGGAAGTTCGCAGCGAACCCTTCGGTTCTCGACTATCTCAGGATGCCAGCAGCAAAAGAAAAGCCCCAGCTCCGTAGAACGTGAGTCGGGGCCATTCTTTTTTTGGGTCCAACATTGGGTCCAACTAGGCCCGGTTTTAGGCAGCTTTTTCGGGGTTAAACGGTGCAGAATCAACGAATGAGCATTAGGTTAACAGTCGAATGCTCGCTGGCATGCATTCGGTATGTGATCGAACAGTGGTTAGCTCAAATCAGTGATCGTAAACGACGCTCATCCCACCGTAGCACAATGCCTCGTGCCATCGTTTTGTAGAGCATCGCGGAATTTCGGCATGGAACTCAAGACTGGAACGGTGCCCTTGAGCCCCATACTCCATTTACAGTTCTCCAGTGCCAGAAAGGAGAACTTAATTCTCAAATCCGCTTCCAAGCGTTTCCCCAGCGATCTAATTTCAGCAGCCCAATTTCCGGCAGATTTTTTAATTGCGAAAGCGTGCCAATAGTTGACAGGGGCGAGGACCAAGCATTCGAGATTCTTAAAGCTCTTGCCCAGTTCGGTTGAAAAATCTGCCAAGTTGGCTTCTGCTATCGCACGATAGGCAAGGCATTCCAGTAGGGCTTTCAATGGGGTATCGCAGCCTCGCGTCTTCAGTTCGCACACTTTTCCTGAGCACGAGGACGACGCACTTTCAACCACGCCAAAAAAGATCCATTTTCCCGATGCGCGCGTCGAGTCGGGATGCCCGGAGAGGCACTTGGTAATCTACAAGAACCATCTTGTCGCCATTTGGCAGTGGGATTCCAGACGCCCGGAACGAGCTCCAGAGTGCAATCGCCAGATGTTCTTCGGAACGATTGCTCGCTGCCCCTGAGCCCGGATGTCCGGTGTGACTCTTGGAACAATACCTTTTGCCCCGAGTGTGCCGCCTGGGTGCATTCGCGAGTTCGACTGAATACAAAGCGCCAATTTCGGAGGTGCGAATTCCTGCAGCGACCGATGCAAACTCCGAAAGACGATTTACCGCCGGACTGCGAAACATTTCGACGAGTGGATGGAGCACAGCCATGATTCTCGAGAATATCGGCGATTACCCGAGAACGCAATGCTCACCATCAATTTGCCACACCAGTGCGATTTCCCGTAGCTTGGGGAGCCGCTCGCGCTGCCGATAGGAGAGAGTAGCCATCTACAATAGATACCAAATAAAACCGCCCCGACGATTCTGGTCGCCGAGGCGTTCCTCAGTTGTTTGCTCCTTACATTCTGCGTGCGGAAAATGTACCGTGAACGTAGCTTTGGTATCCTTCTTCGCCCGACCCCCAAATGCCGGATATGGTTTTTTCGTTACTAGGAGTAGAAGGCGCAATGTTGTGATTTGCGAATTCAACTGAACCTGCTCAGCGAGGATGTCTGAGCTTGCAACCCCCACATTGGTTGGAGCAGAAAACCCTGCAGAATTTGGAGCAATTGGGATAGAAGGTGCATATCCGTTGGTGGTTGTTGTAGTGCCATTTTGCGACGTACTAGTCGTTCCTGAAGTTAGTCGCGCTTGTTCCATGGAGACGCCCGGCTTCAGTCGCCCTAATAGTCCGTACCACATTCCAGGGTAAGGATGGCGACGATCGCGAAGCCAGGCGAGTTGCGCAGCATGCGCAGGCCGCAACAGTGATTCGGTGAGCGTTTGGCGCAGCAAAATAAGGTCGAGATGGAGGCATGTTGGAGTAGCCGCCAAGTGGATGAAGGCCGAACTATTCTGGCGCGAATTGAGCTCACGATAAGTGTGCGCCCTTCTTGATGGTATTCTGTAGATTCGGAAGCGATGTCGACTTCATCATTTAAGCATGGAATCTCTGTGAGAGGGACAGTATCTTGCGAAAATCTTATATCTCTCCACCCTGTTTAACGGCAAGAATTCAGGCATGCCGAAGTGTCGCTAGCTTCTTTTTGGTAAGTTCATAAATCGAGGAACAATTATGAGTGCGCTACTGTAATGGGTGAAGTGTTTCATTCCGCATTGAGCCGGGCGGGTATATAATCACAGAGCGTACGAAGTTCCTCGATAAGAATTCGCGTCAAAAAATATTTCTGAAGCAAATGGAGTGATCTGTGAAAAGGCTTTTTTTGATTCTGAGTCTTGCCATCCTTGGTTCGGCAGTTCCCGCTTGGGCGCAACTGGCCGATCCGAACGAAGCAGGCGTGGCCATGGGTCACGTGCATCTGAATGTTCGGGACGTAGAGGCTGAAGAGAATTTCTGGATTGCGGTGGGCGGCACGCCTTTCAAGCGCGACCCGTATATAGTCATGAAATTCCCTGGCGTCTTGGTCGTCATAGGTTTACGCCCGCCGTTTAAGCCGCCAACCGGCGGCAGCGAGGGCTCTGTGGTGAATCACATTGGGTTCAGAGTGCCGAACCTCGCTGAATCAGTGGCTAAGTGGAAGGCTGCGGGCTTGAAGGTCGTTCCTGGTAGAACACCCGCACAGGCTTTCCTCTATACAACGGACAATCTGAAGGTTGAGATTTTAGAAGATCCATCGCTCACCCTCCCCATTGCCTTTCACCACATACACTTTTGGGTGGAGGATTCGCCAAGCGGAGTAGACTCTGTGCCAGAAATTAAAGCCTGGTATGTCAAGATGTTTGGCGCTAAACCAGGCAACCGGGGAAAAAACGAGGCTGCCGATCTACCGGGAGCGAACCTTTCGTTTTCAAAATCTCCCACTCCAGTTGTGAGAACCCAAGGTCGAGTGCTCGATCATATCGGCTTTGAGATCAAAGACCTTCAGGCCTACTGCAAGAAAATGGAAGCGAGCGGTGTGAAGTTTGACCGAGCCTATCACGTATCACCGTTGGGCATAGGAGGCGCCTTCCTGACTGATCCGTGGGGAACGCGCATAGAGTTAAACGAAGGAATGAATCGTTGGTAATGGTCCCTCTCTGGATTTTCGGCATGCACTTACAGAGCAGACGGGAAAGAGGCCCAGTCCGAATGCAAGAGGGATATGTTGGAGATTGACAGCAACGGTGTCGGGCGCTGCCTGCGTGCGCGAACTTAAATCCGACTACTACTATACAGTCCACGAACGAACCGTACGGCCGGTTCAGGTCCACTCTCTCTGGCATTTCCAGACGCCGTCCGTAGCCGTCGGGCAGCCGAGGATGCACTTGCAGTGCAACTCACGACCGGGGCGTCCATAGTATTCGCAGGAGATGATGGCGTCGTCCGCTACCCACCAGTACCAATCCAGCTTCTCGAACCCGCGCCCAATCGTTTCACCCAACACTCCCAGGGACAGCGATTGGTCGGGAATGGTATGTCTCGTAGACATAGTCGCGCTCTGCACACACTCGCTCCGCAGCACTGCCGGCGCGGCTGATCGTTTCCCGGTCCGGCTATTTCGCTTTAAACTCCGTCGTCAGCAGCCTTCCGGCTGATTTCGTTTGAGCTCGCTTTGCCGATCAAGGGATAGGATTACGAGCGAGCACCTGCCTCATCTGGAGTGAGGTTAGTCCGGCTAACGATAAAAACATGGTCTTGGGCATCAATACCGGCGCCCCCAACTTCTCCGGTCACCCACAAATCAGGAAGAGGTTTGGGCCAGGTAGCATCAACCTCGAACTTTGGCACCTCAGACACTGGCCCCGGCGGCAGCCGTAGCTTCGCGCGGAAATGGATTGCCGGGTCCGAGCAAGACGGCAACTACCGGTGCAAGCGCGGCAACATAGACCATAGACGCACTTTGTTCTGCTCATAGATTCTCCTCGATGAAATGTTACGAAGGTTCTCCATCATCAGCCCTCGCCTCGTAAGCGGCCCGCAGCCCTGACAGAGCCCTGCGGCCGCACCACGCCTGACGCGTTCTACATAACGGTGACTTTGGAAACTGAAAGCTTAGACTTCGAACTTAGAGCTGATTGACCCAAAGTTGGCCGCGGCAGACAGCGGCCTTATTCACCAACCGCTGGCGTCCAATTTTCGTTAAAGCTTTTCCGCCAACATCTGCGGCGGAGTTGTCGATAAATTCAAAGTTTCCTTCCTGAAGCTCGAAAATGGAGATGTCGGCTTCTGCCCCCGGCTTCAATGTGCCGATTTGCTCCCCAAAATCAAATGTCTGCGCAGGCTTAGCGGTTACGCCTGCAATCACTTGGTCGAGACTCATGCCGAAGGCCATCATCGTGGACACGACGTTGGGTAGATCACCGGTGGTGTGACTGGTGGCCCATACGGTAAGATCAGAGCCGATGGTGTCGGGGAGGAAACCTTGCTGTAGAGCCTTTTCCATCACATCGAAACTTAGGGCAACGTGACCCTCAGCAACATCGAAAAGGACGCCGCGCTCCCGAGCTTCGCGCACCCCAGGCCGTATCTTCCCGCTGGCATCCAGGATACCGTTTGGAAACCCATTGAAACAATGGGTTAATACATCACCTTTTCGCATTAACTTCAGCAAGTCCGGTAATGGGTTGGCACAATCCAAGGCATGCACCATCATCGGGTGATGACAAAGTTCCGCTGCCTCCACCGCTTTTTTCAGAAGTTCCATCTCGAAATCCAACGGATGGGTTGAAATCTCACGGTTCAAATGAATCTTAACTCCAACAGTGTGAGGCTTGTTATCCAGAACTGCCTTCGCAACCTTGTCGGGAATAACCCAGTGCATGTTGTACAAGTCGCGCATATAGTGAGGCCATTGACGAAAAACCAGTGTCCCCAGTACCCCGATCTCCACCAACGGGTGGATTCGGGTGAACGAGGTCCTCACAATGTCCCTAATAAATGCACCTACCGTCACAAAACCGGTCGAACCGGCATCCACAACCGTGGTCGTTCCTCTGCCCAGGCAAAAATGATCCGCATTAAATCCAGTCGCCACACCGTCATTACAATGGACGTGCATATCTATCCAGCCGGGCGTGACGATTCTGTCTTTTGCTGAATAGACCTGAGCAGCTCGGCTCTCAGGAATATCCGGCGACACTTCAAGAATTTTGCGGTCCTTCACCGCCACATCCATGGGAGCGTGCAACTGCTGCGAGGGATCTACGACCGTGCCTCCCTTAATGAGCAAGTCGCACATCTGATTTGCAACCTGCGGCTCCGCTGGAACAGCAGACCCTGCCGCAGGGAAGGCGCTATGCGGGGCGAGCGCGGATGTCCCTGCAGCCAGAATTACTTTGGAGAACTCTCGTCGAGTGATCATTCAACCTCCTCTTCTTTGTACACAGCAATCGCGGTCGAGTTTACTCTGAACGATCTCGACAGTGTCGCTTTAGGCTTTCTGGGGAAATAATCCCAGCCTGTTTCTGTTGTCACCTTGCAAAACCAGGCGGCCGATTGCCCGCACGATATTTCTGTCCAGGCGAAATCCCTAAGTCGACACAAAACCAGTTCTTATAAAATATTAAACGGATATGTCGGCGTCGGGTCTAGTACAAAACTAAGATTATTGGACATTCCAAAGTTAACTTGCGATAGGACGAGTACAGCTCTTCCGCACAAAAAAGTCTCAGGAAACACTTAAAAGGGATGGAACAAGGCAACGGGGCTGTCCTTCACCGGACAGCCCCATTATTCCCCGGTCTTATGGCGACTGCCCGCTCGCCCGCGCGGACGAATCTTCCATCGACTAGCGTCACAGGGTAGCGCTCGCCGGACGCGGTCACTTCCACGGTGGCCTCCAAGGTGGGATCGTATTCGTAATAAGTCCCGTGTGGCAGACTCCCTGTAGGCCCATCTTGCAATCCGGTGAGACTCCCAAGAACCTCCGCTAGCCGCCGTCGTTCCGCTTCGCTCATCTCATCGTAGGCCGCCATGCATGCCCCTGTGCTGTCTGGCTTGAAGTCATTTTTGTATGGCAGCAGAAGCAGTGCCGTGAGGGAGGGAGCTCTGGATGCACCAATTCTTCATCCGAACCAGCGCGGGGAGCCATGAGTCGGCATCGTACGAGCTGCGAACGATGGGAGTGAGCGAGTGGCAGTTAGCACAGGGATAGACGGCGTTCCTCTGCCGCTGAGTAGCGGGAATGCTCAGCAGCCATTCAGCATTGGTAAGTTGCGGCACAGGATCGCCCGTTTTGACTAGTTTGAGGTCAGCCTCGGTTGATATAATAGCTAGGGTGGGTATGAAGACCGCGGTATTGCTCCTGATTTGCGTTCTGACTCCAGGGCGGCTGGTGACGGCGCTCCGATGAACCGATGAACCCGTTCGTGTGACACTTTCTGCCAAGGTTAGCTCAGACAGCGAAGGGTTCTGGAAGGAGTTCTCGTCAAGGCTATGAGCCAGGTAAGCAATTCACAGCAACCGTGGTGACGGATCACGAGGGCAAATACTCCTTTCCCATCAAGTCGATTGGGCCTGGTATGGTAGATACAATCCTTGCATTCGGGCAGCAGGCTATGACCTTTCCCTCCCGTTGGCGGTGGATGTAAAAGCCCAGGGATCATCGCTGAGCAAGATTATGTTTTATTGTCCGGGAACGGGAGTGACGGTGTGGGCCACGCGCTGCCACTTCCCGCCATCTTTGATCCATACATCCAAAAATTGGTTCCTAATATTGGACACCTTTCCGTTGTGTTCGTGGCTACCGATGCCACGATAGGTTACGATAACCATATTTCCGTCCAGATAAACGTGCACTCGATGTTCATCTTGTTTCATGGTGAGCAGCTTCGAAGCTGACCCAGATCTAAGCCCGTTCACAACCTGGGTTTTAGTAGACATACTTGCATCCGCATTAATCTGGGTGAGATCCGCGCCGTCGTTTCGATCGAAATAATCCGCCGCGACCGCGCCTCCTTCGAGCAGAGCTGTGAGTTTCTGGTCGGATAGTTTGAGGATGTCCGATTTGGCGGCCTCAGCTTTACTGCCGGTAATTTCTTGCGCTCTCGCAACTCCAGCCAAGGTAATTACGAGCGATAGTGACAAAAGAATTCTTCGCATTGAGATTCGCTCCTGTTTCGATTTGCGATGCAACCTACTCACGTTAATTAGCATACCCTCATATTTTCTTTGCTTCTGTCGGTTTGTCCGCCTCGCGAATAAATTGAGGAGTGTTCATTTTATTAATTTGAGTGTATTTGTCTTCATTTTCATAAGCTTTACGGCCGAAATCGTTCATCGTTCGGCCTGCTTAGGAACGTGCAAGGTACATTTGTTTCGTACTATACGGACCCAGCACTTATCCGCTTAACTGCCAGTGCAGAGTAATTGTGTCGGTACTTAGCAGACCAAGTCCGAAATAGTCTACACCAACGTTGACAGCAAACCGACATTGACCCGAGCCCAGGTCAGGTCTCAGCTGACGCTTTAACGGCTGACAAAGCTTTTTTCGGCATAGCGCCGTGCGGGATTTCATAAGGAGAGTCATTTGCCTGAAGTTAAAGTCCTTGCGCCGGACGATAATTTATCAAAGGAAATACTGACCCGGGAGGCCTTGGGGTTTATTGCCGACCTGGAGGCTCGCTTTGGTCCGAGGCGGCACGAACTGCTGGCTAGCCGTCGTAAGTATCAGGTTGCACTTGACGATGGCGAACGGCCCGATTTTTTGCCAGAGACCGCTGAAATTCGCAATGCCAATTGGACGGTGGCCCCGTTACCGCCTGATTTACTAGATAGGCGACTTGAGATTACCGGTCCCGTCGAACGGAAGATGGTAATTAACGCACTGAATTCTGGTGCTAGGGTTTTCATGGCTGATTTTGAGGACGCCACCACGCCACTTTGGACTAACCTCCTCAAGGGTCAAATTAATCTAAAAGATGCCGTCAGGCGGACCATTTCTTATTCGGACAAGAATACTGGCAAAGTGTACGAGCTGAATAAAGATCCGGCCGTAATGATGGTGCGTCCACGCGGCTGGCATCTGCCGGAACGTCATATTGTCATCGATAGGCAGCCAATATCGGGATCGCTGTTCGATTTCGGTTTGTTCTGCTGGCACAATGCTAAGGAGCAGATTGCTCGCGGCACCGGACCGTACTTCTACCTTCCTAAACTAGAGAGTTACCTCGAAGCGCGCTTGTGGAATGACATCTTTGTTTATGCCGAAAATATAATCGGCGTTAAACAGGGGACGATCAAAGCCACTGTACTAATTGAAACTATTCTCGCGGCCTTTCAAATGGATGAAATTCTCTATGAATTGCGCGAGCACTCTGCCGGACTGAATTGCGGCCGGTGGGATTACATTTTTAGCGTTATAAAGAAATTCGCCAACGACCCTGCCTTTGTCATGCCCGATCGCAGTAGGGTAACTATGACAACGCATTTTATGCGGTCTTATAGCAGGTTACTCGCCAAGACTTGCCACCGTCGCGGTGTTCATGCCATGGGCGGCATGGCTGCGTTCATTCCCATCAAGAACGATACTACGGCGAACGAAACGGCAATATGCCAGGTTCGTCAAGACAAAGAACGAGAGGCGACCGACGGTCATGACGGTACCTGGGTCGCCCATCCGGGCCTCGTTGCGGTGGCCAAAGAAGTATTTGATGTTCACATGCCCGAACCGAACCAGATCAAACGAGAGATTGGCGACCTGAACGTTACCGCTCTGGACTTACTTGCAGTACCGCAGGGTGAGGTAACCGAAGCTGGACTCAGACAGAATGTTGCCGTCAGTCTCGGTTACTTAGAGTCATGGTTACGTGGGATAGGATGCGTTCCTCTTTTTAATCTGATGGAGGACGCGGCTACTGCCGAAATTAGCCGCTCGCAGCTTTGGCAGTGGCTGCATCACCAGGCTCATTTGGACGACGGGCGGATCATAAATTTTGATCTCTGTTGCAATTTGTTAAAAGAAGAGCTCGGTCGGCTGCGGACCTTACTCGGCGACTCGTTGTTTGAATCCAGAGAATATGAGAATTCCGGCAAACTGCTCCTAAACCTGATCGCACCTAGCAAGTTTGTGGAGTTTCTAACCATACCCGCCTACGACGAACTGGAATCTCTTGGAACTGCGAAAGAGGCGGTGTAAGGGACATGAGACCGGAAAATAACATAATGGGTGGCGCGAAGTCTTGGTACAGCAATCGTGACTAAAATGGTTCATTCTGGTCGTCACTTCCTTCAAATTCCTGGGCCAACCAATGTACCGGATCGTATTCTTCGTGCTATAGACCGGCCGGTTATCGATCATCGAAGCTCCCAATTTGCAAAATTAGCCACCGAAGTCTTGGAAGGTATCAAAGGCATCTTTCAGACAAAAAGTTCAGTAATCATGTACCCCGGCTCGGGCAGCGGCGCATGGGAAGCAGCCATCGTCAATACTCTGTCGCCAGGCGACCGAGTATTGCTGTTTGAGACCGGGCACTTTTCACAACTGTGGCGTCAACTCGTAGAAAGATTCGGCGTCGAGGTCGAATACATCTCCGGAAATTGGCGCCAGGGCGCGGATCCCGCCGAACTCGAAGCCCGGTTGGTTTCGGACATTGGACAGACGTTCAAGGCTGTCCTGGTAGTGCACAACGAAACGTCCACCGGCGTCACAAGTCGCGTCGCGGAGATACGTCAGGCGATGAATCGATCGCGCCATCCAGCTCTGCTGCTTGTGGACGCAATCTCTTCGTTGGCCTCAATAGATTACCGCCACGACGAATGGGAAGTCGATGTCACCGTGGCCGGGTCGCAAAAGGGGCTGATGCTGCCGCCGGGTTTGAGTTTTAACGCTATTTCCGAAAAAGCTCTCGCCGCCAGGAAGAACGCCAGGTTGGCAAGGTCCTATTGGGACTGGCAAGACATGTTAGATGCAAATCGCGCAGGTTTCTTTCCTTACACCCCCGCTACAAATCTCCTCTACGGATTGCGAGAAGCGATCTTGATGCTGTCGGAAGAGGGCTTAACGAACGTATTTCGCCGACATGACCGTCATGCGGCAGCGACCAGAGATGCCGTCGAGGCATGGGGGCTGGAAATTGTCTGCAAAGACCCACGGGAATATTCAAGCTCGCTGACGGGCGTTCTCATGCCGGCCGGTTACGACGCGGACCAATTGCGTAAAATAATTCTGGAACATTTCGACATGTCCCTGGGCGCAGGACTGTCAAAACTCGCCGGGAAAGCGTTTCGCATAGGACACTTGGGCAACTTTAACGACCTGATGCTGGCCGGAACTCTTTGTGGTGTCGAAATGGGACTTCAGCTTCTCGGATATCGATGTCAAGGCAGTGGTATCAACGCAGCACTTAGTAAGTTGACCGAGGCGCGATAAAACCCTCAGCCGCCGTATACGGAAGTAAGGTTGGCTGTGGAATTCATTCGCGCCGGATTGGAGATCTGATGGCCGCGGAATTGGTGACCGTGCAAACGCGGTCTAGAGCGTTGTCTACGGTCACGATCGTTCTTTTCCTAATTTGTTTGATGTATGGCATCACCTACATTGATCGAGTCAATGTGAGTACCGCCGCCCCTGTTTTTCAGCGAGACCTTAATCTCACAAATACCCAAGTAGGTCTGGTTTTTTCAGCCTTCGCATATCCGTATGTCATCTTTACAATCTTCGGCGGCTGGCTGAGTGATCGATTCGGCGCCAGACGCGCACTGACTGCCGCGGCAATCATCTGGGCGGGAGCTACGTTGTTCACTGGTCTGGTAACCAGCCTGGCGACCATCCTTTTCGCTCGGGTCATGCTTGGATTGGGGGAAGGTGCAACGTTCCCCATCGCTACCCGGGCCATGTGCGATTGGATGCCAGAGAGAAAGCGCGGATTTGCTCAAGGAATCACACATTCCAGCTCCCGGCTGGGCACAGCGTTAACACCCCCTTTAGTGACTTGGCTGATTGCCGCTACGACCTGGAGAAGATCGTTTTTGGTTCTGGGACTAGTCAGCCTCGTTTGGGCGCTCGCATGGGGTTTATATTTCCGGGACAATCCTAGAACTCATTCTGGGATCACTTCAGAAGAGTTGAACTCAATCCCGACGTATATTTCACTAGTGGATCGACAGAAAGATCGCATACCTTGGCTGCGGTTGACGCGCCGCATGCTTCCGGTGACAGGTGTGTACTTTTGTTACGGCTGGACGTTATGGCTTTATTTAGCGTGGATCCCGTCGTTCTTTTTCCACAACTATCAGCTCGATTTGAAAAATTCGGCGCTTTATTCCGCTGGGGTCTTCTTCGCTGGAGTCCTGGGTGCCACGTTGGGTGGAATTGTTAGCGATCGCATTCTCGTCCGAACCGGCAACCGAAATACCGCGCGTCGCAACTTGGTAATTGGCGGCTTCCTTTGTTCGCTTACTGCCATGGTTCCCATCCTCTTTGTTCGCAATCTTATTGGTGCGGCGATTTGTCTTAGTGTGGCTTTTTTCTTTTCAGAGTTCACGATCGGACCTATGTGGGCGATTCCCATGGATATCGCTCCGGAGTATTCAGGCTCCGCCAGCGGTCTCATGAATATCGGATCCCCTCTAGCCGCGATCATCTCGCCCCTGATCTTTGGATATGTCATTGATAGGACAGGAAATTGGAACCTGCCATTTCTGGGCAGTATTGGCCTGTTACTCTTCGGATCGATCCTGGCGTTTTGGATGAAGCCTGGGGAAAGGCTATTTCCGAGCCCCAAAGGTACAACGTCCCAGGTAACACATCAGCCCGAATTTCAGGGTCCCCCTTTCCCGTGAAGCATAGTGTGAGGTTCTAATTTCGAGATCCATATTCGTTCTCGATAACATACCGTTGTGGACCGACCGATGACCCTAGGAGATGAAGACCGCAAATACGCCGTGATGGCGGGGTTCCTGGGGTGGACGTTCGACGCATTTGACTTCTTCATTCTCACCTTTGTCCTCGGCGATGTAGCTGAGACCTTCCACAGAAGCCGCTCTGATATTGCCCTCACCATTACCCTCGCGTTGGTGATGAGGCCTGTGGGGGCCGTCATCTTTGGGATCATGGCCGACCGATTCGGGCGCCGTTTACCCCTCATGCTAAATGTTCTTTTGTACGCGGTCATCTCCGTGCTGTCAGGATTGGCGCCAAACTATCGAACGTTCTTGATATTGCGAATGTTGTTCGGGGTGGCACTGGGAGGACAGTGGGGGGTCGGCGCATCTCTGGCACTCGAATCGGTATCGTCAAAGTGGCGGGGCCTTTTTTCTGGTCTCCTGCAGGAAGGCTACATTCTCGGAAATTTATTGGCCGCTGTAGCGTTTCGCACCGTTTATCCCAGCTACGGGTGGCGTCCATTATTCTACTTAGGCGGAGTTCCAGCGTTGTTATCGCTGTTTATTTTTTCCAAGGTAAAAGAATCGCCAGTTTGGAAGGAGCATCGCACTGACTGGAAAACTTATCGAGCATCCGCACTAGGACACTGGCGACGATTCTTGTATTTTGTACTCCTGATGACCATGGTTGCGTTCATAGCACACGGCACACAGGATATGTATCCGACATTCTTGCAGCACGGCCGCATGTATTCCGCCAGAGTCACTGCCAATATTACCATCATCTCGATGGTAGGCGCGCTACTAGGCGGCTTGGTCTTTGGCTCACTTTCTGACCGGCTGGGCCGGAAACGAACTATGGCCACAACTGCACTGGGCGGACTTGTAGTTGTGCCTCTTTGGATTGCAGCGCCCAATCTAGCCCTGATCGTAGTTGGCGTTTTTATGATGCAGTTTTTTGTGCAGGGAGCCGCCGGGATCATCCCTGCGCACCTGAACGAGCTCACACCCGGACATTTGCGTGGTTTCTTTCCTGGGCTCGCATACCAGATCGGGGTCCTTTGTGCTTCCAGTATCACCTATTTCGAAGCTGTACTCGGGGAACACTTGAGCTACGCGCGAGCAATGGGGACGCTCGCGGCCATCGTACTACTGACGGGTGCAATAGTCTTTGCGAATGGACCCGAAAATAGGGGCGTCTCTTTCGCAAAATGATGGTCGAATAGGTCTGGCCTACTAGTCTCGAGTCACTCCAGGGGCCACTCCTGATCGGGCGCATATAGTTACTTGGGTGTATACGGAACGGCGATTCGCTCTGCGGGAGATGAAACCGGGCAGGTTAAACTCGTCCCAGTTGTCTTTGTTTTATGCTAGACAGGCCCAGCCCCATCTGTTCAATTCGACGGTCGATGCGTCTCAATTCACTAGTAGGAGGAGCTGTTTGACCGATATGACCCATTCATGGTTCTTGGTACTTGTTTTACTCGGTTGCATCGGCGTGCCTACATCGGGCGTTCCGTTGCGCTCCTCTGGAAAAAAGCTAGAAATTTACACGCCCGGCCAATTCCGCGAACCGGGAATCGGACCGGAGACTCTCTAGGACTGGATCAACTTTAAGAAGAGCCATTGATGCAGAACGATCCGTGTAGGCTTTTTCCAGCCATCTGAATGCGTTTTCCCTATCCTGCAACCCTTCATATACCAAGGCAACGGAATAAGCCGGAACGTACTGCTGGCTCGCCCTTTTTTTGAGCAAGTCTAGAATGCCCCTCGCCTTTTCAACTTTCCCCGCGACACCATAGGCATGTCCAAGAGATCCCTCATAAGAAGAATCGCCGCCCGACAACCGGACAGCTTGTTCGAATTCGAGAATGGCCTTTTCGACCATACCTTCCTCTTCATAAGCGTTTCCCAACCGAAAGTGTAGACGGGGGAAATTGGGGTCGATCTCAAGAGCCTTGTTCAAAGTTTCGATAGCCCAAGTTGATTTGCCGGCAAGGCTCAAGACTTGCCCGGCGTTGCTGCTAACGATTAGCGACAGAGGATCTTGCTGCTGCGCAAGTTTCGTCTCCGTTACAGCCTCGGAAAATCGCTGCATTGCCGCTAAATTCTGCCCATTCCATGAATGGGCCATCGCGTAATTGGGATTACTAGCCAATGCCAGGCGGAATTCCCTTTCCGCCGCGACGCCGTTCCAATCGTAATAAAAGTAAACGAAACCGAGTGTGGCGTGCGCTTCGGCCAAATCATGGTCTAGGTTTAACGCTTTTTTGGCAGCATCCTCGGCGGGCGGAAATGCTTCGTTCGGCGGGAGGAGTCCATAGAGTCCGAGTAGAGCGTATGAGTCAGCGACTCCTGCGTGTGCCCCGGCGAATTTGGGATCAAGCCGTACTGCCTCCCGGAAATACTGAAGCCCTTTTATTAGGTCCTTTTCCGTCCGTCTGTTCCAGAAATAACGCCCCCGAATGTAGGACTGGTAAGCATCGTTGTTTCTGGTTGAGATTTTGGTGACTTGCCCTGTTTCTTCCCCGGTAATCCGCAGCCTGATTGATCTGGCGACGCGATCGGAAAACTCGTCCTCCAACGCGAACACATCGGTGAATTTTTCATCGAAGCTGTCTGCCCAAAGTTGGAGGCCATCCTGCACGCGAATCAGTTGTACGGTTAGGCGGACGTTATCGCCCTCGCGCTGCATGCGGCCTTCCAACACCGCATCAACGGCCTGTTCCTGCCCGGCGCTTCGCGAGTCTGTAGGAGTCGTGACATACTTTTGGACCGCACTGGTTGGTCTGGTTATGAATTGTCCCATGGCTCCCAGTTTGGTGATCAGCGCGTCGGACAGAGCGATTCCAACGTATTCATCTTTAGTGTTCTGTCCGATTATCTGGAAGGGCAAAACGGCCAGGGATTTAAAGGGGGCACTTTTTTCCGATCGAGCAACGGACCCTCTAACCCGAATAAAGTGGGCGACTGACAATAAAGTGATGCAAAAAATGCCGCCAACCGTCAAAGCCCTCCAGGCTAGCCTGGTCTTAAAGATTCTCCAGGGTCGCCGTGAGTGATGGGCTTCTACCGTTTGCGGATTACCGTCTTGAATTTCGAGGCATGGCTCGGGCGACGAGGTCATCTTCTCGATCTGATTTACATTGGCGACGAAGCGGTATCCTCGTTTAGAGACGGTCTCGATGTATTTCTGATGGCCGCGATCATCCCCCAGGACTTTTCTGAGCAGCGAGACGGTAACGCATAGATTGCCTTCTTCAACAAAGGAGCCGGGCCAGAGAGCTCTCATCAACTCACCTTTCTCTAAAAGGTGCCCGCTCCGCTCCACTAGAAACACCAGCATATCGAACGCCCTCGGCGTCAAAGGCACGACTTGCCCATCGCAAAATAACAGGCGTTCCGCGGGATCCAACCTGAAGGGTCCGAACTGATACAAGTGCTTGATAATAAGCGGCATAATCAGTTAAAGATTTTTTTAAGATTTTTTTGATGCATTCTAAAGGACTCCGCTTCGTCGCACGACTTAACGTGAACAATCCCTTGAATTGGACCGACCGGAGTATAGCTCCGATTTGCGGACGATTCACGGGAAATTATGTCCCATAACGGTCTAGCGCAAGACGTTTCGGAAGGCGTTACGAAGCCGACAATTACCTGCAAATAAAAGAGGTATTCATGAACTTTATTACCGAATCCGTGACGGTGAAGGAGAGTCGGTACGAGCCAAACGCAGTGCTGACGGAACATATCCATAAGAATCCGCATTTTTGTGCAATTCTCAGAGGCGGATATTCGGGCAAGTACGGCTCCAAATTTCAGGAAGGGCATCCGGGGGAGACGGCCTACCGTCCAGCCAGCGAAACCCATACGGTACGATTCCACGATGTGGAAACGCGTATTTTAATCATCGAGTTCTCGCCCTCCCTGTCGCGATGGGCATCCCAACATTGCCGCGGACTCGATGTATCGTCAAGTTTCACTCGGGGACGATTGACTTGGTTGGCAAAGCAGCTCTGGTTTCAGCATCGCCTTCAGGATTCTTGTTCCCAGCTTGCCGTCGATGGTCTCTTGCTCGAGATGCTGGCGGAGGTTTCGAGGTTGGTCGTGCCGTCCGCGGGGCGAGTTCCACAGTGGCTTTTGCAGGTGAAGGCCCACATCGAGGAGACCTTCGTAGAGAGTTTATCGCTCGAGGCTCTGGCGAAAGCCGCTGACGTTCATCCCGTGTACTTAGTCACAGCATTTAAAAAAGCATTTCGGTCGACGCCTGGCGAATTCCAACGTCAAATGCGAGTCCGCAAGGCGGAAGAGCTCATAGTGAAGAAACCTGCGCTGACTCTTTCTGAAATTGCGTTAGAGATGGGATTTTTTGATCAGAGCCATTTCTCAAGGGCCTTCAAACAGATCACCAGCCTCACACCGAGCACGTTCCGTCAAAGTCTTCTTGATGCAGGCGGGTGTTCAAGGCGCTTGGGGAGTTATTCCGATCCATCTCAATGAGCTTTCCCCTGATGCGGTGCGCAGCTTATTTCCGGGCCTCGGATACCAACTCGGAGTCCTGTTCGGCTCCCCGATCAATACGATCGAATATGCTTTGCGGGATCGCTTCGGGTACGAATGGGCTCTGACGATCTTTGAAGGTGTCACGATCGCTGCGCTCGTCATCGTTTTTGCGTTCGGGCCTGAGAAGAAAGGAAAACGTTTTCTGGTGCGAGCAGTGAGCGGAGATACGTCCTGAATGATATGGCCTACCGCGACGACAAAGCGGTAATAGCTTTGTAATCTGGATGCTCCACTTGGTTATCAAATGATTGATTGTCGAGTGGATAAGTAGATTGACAAACAGGGAAACAAGCACGACGACGTAGGTCGGCACGCACCAGAGCGTTGCAAGGATGCGAAGCCAAAATATGTGTCAAAGTGTGATCACTTCGAGGAGAACTATGAGCAAGAAAGATTACATTTCTGCAGCCGTGATCGGAGGAGTGCTTGCAACGCTTCTCGGGCCCGGGAGTACATTACAGCGGGATGCAAGGGCGGCCGCATGGCCGGCGCTCGATTCGCCAAAATTCGAGGTTGACACTTCCTGGCCCAAGCCATTTTCGGGATTGTGGGTGACTGGGGAGATCGGTGGCACATGTATCGATGCGCAAGACCATGTCTTCATCGTGAGTCGCGCTAATCTGACACCCGATGAGCAAAAGAATGCGCAGCCCGCGCCACCCGTCATCGAACTCGACCCGGAGGGCAACGTCGTCAACTCATGGGGAACGCCGGTCGTCCACGATGCAGCGGGCAATGCGATCACTCCCAAACTCGTTGACGAGGCACTTCCCAAAAATCTACACGGCTGCACTGTCGACGCTCAAGGCAACGTATGGATTGGTGGTAGCCAGGACGGAGTCATCCAAAAATATACGCACGATGGCAGAAAACTGCTGCTTCAGATCGGCACGAAAGGAAAGCTCGACACCTCGGACGGCACCCCCACTGGATACAATATGAATTCGAGTCAAAAGATGCTTGATAGACCCGCATGTATCGCGATCGATCCAAGCAACGGCGACATATACGTAGCAGACGGCTATGGCAACAAGCGTGTAGTCGTTTTCGATCGCGACGGACATTTTCTGCGTCAGTGGGGCCAGCAGGGCACGGTCTCCCAGATCGAGGCTGGTGTGGGCGGAGTATTCCTGGACACTGTTCATTGTATTGCCATTGACAACTCGGGCTTGGTGTATGTCTGTGACCGGAAGGGCGATCGCATCCAAGTGTTTGATAAAATGGGGCATTTCCAGAAAAACATCATTATCGATAACGGCGCGGGGTACATCAGGGGCACAAGCGGTTCCGCTTGGTGGATAGCCTTTTCTCGCGACAGTGCACAGAAATACATGTACGTTGCCGATGGTGGGAATGAGCTTGTCTGGATTCTCGACCACAGCACGGGTCAGATCCTCGGGGCCTTCGGCGGCCCGGGTCATCAAGCCGGTAGATTCTCATATGTACACACTATTTCGGTCGACTCCAAGGGTAATATCATCGCCGGAGAAACCATCAACGGACGAAGAGTCCAAAAGTTCAATCTCACCGGCTACCAAGCGGCAGGGAACATGCCTGAGACTCGGAAAGCCGACGCGCCGGGTGCCCCAAAGGACTGACTCGATTTGTTGGAACTTGCAAAGTTGCTGAGTAGTTGCAGGCACAATCCGAAGTCGGAGTAGGGATCATGATTGCTCATGACCCCCTCCACGGATCCGGACGAGCGGATTTTCCTCATCCGACGCCCATGCGGCGCAGGGGGATAGGGATGACAGACAGAGGGCAGTGGCAGCCAGTGTTTGATCAACCGCCGCATACGATCCCAGAGGACGCGGCCGTTCTGGCTGCGCCGCGACAGCGCGCGATGCCAGAGCCAACCGACTTGGAACCGAAATGTCCACAGCGCCGTGAACCGCAACTGCTTATCCTTCTTTGCTGCTTGACGTACCCGCTCCGGCGCGCTGAGCGCGTCATTCTGGCTCGGTGTCCGGGACGCGTTTTGCTGTGGCAGGTTCCCTTTGGCCAACCCGTTTCCCTCCATCCCATCCGCAGCCGGTTGTCCGACCTTGTTCGGAGACTTCGTAGGTACTTTAGGGCTGTCCGACTTCCCAGGTCCGTTCATCATCGGCGTGCGTCCTTAGACTTCCCGATGCGTCCCAAAGCAACTGCAGCCTTGGGTGGTCCTGGGATCTCCCGGTTCCCGCGTGAGGTGTCTCCGTACGTGCTCGGGGTCTCTGAC
>Ga0210407_10000731_pt1 | contig 34648 bp, 27 predicted proteins | sample IncBWC27MmetaG_FD_150860 | JGI IMG/M metagenome (GOLD analysis project Ga0210407, IMG submission 150860) | Forest soil microbial communities from Barre Woods Harvard Forest LTER site, Petersham, Massachusetts, United States - Inc-BW-C-27-M | ecosystem: Environmental > Terrestrial > Soil >...
AATCGGCGTATTGCCGTGAGTGCGGGCGGAATCGCTCTTTCGCTGCCGAGGAGATAGAACAAAGCTTGCGGGCTTTGCCATTTGTGTTCGTCCTGCAGTCTCGGTCACCAAGCGACGGATTGCAATCGTGTGTATTTCTGGGTTCGCTCTGATCTGGACGTCGACCAATGCAGCTAGACTTCTGTATCAAAAGCGTGAATTGGAAGGGATAGGTAGGCTAGCTGTTGAGTTTCGCAGTCGAGGGTAGGTCAGACGCGGGGCACAGCCGCCTGGCTTCCAGGTATGACCTACATCTTTCAGCCGGAGAACGGTCAAGAGATCGCGGACTTCGGTCACGATTGGACAGACAGTTTTCATCCCGCAATGCTCGTTCCAGTTTTCTACCATCCCCGCGAACCGCAAATCCACCTGGCACTTTGCGAGAGCTTTTACGACCTCGCTTACCAAGCTCAAGCCGCCGAAAGTGCCGAAGATAGTAAACTAACAGGCTCGATGGCCACTGCTGAGCGACACCGGGTGGACTGGAAGCTGCTGTGGGAGCAGCGGGCGTTCCGGTATTTCTTTACAGCGATGTTTGTTTCGCTGTTTGGCAGCGGAATGAACTTCATCGGCGTGAGTTGGTACATCATGTCGGCGACGCATTCGACGGTGGCGGTGAGTTGGCAGGTGATCGTAGTGACGCTGCCGGGACTGGTGGTGCCGTTCGTGGGTGGAGTGCTGATCGACCGGTTCGACCGGCGGTACCTGGGAGTGCTGCTGGACCTGGCGCGCGGGTTTGCGGTGCTGGGGATCGCGTACATCGCCTGGCGCGGGCAACTGGAGATCTGGCACCTGTACTTGATGACCCTGATTACCGGAACGGGTTCGGCGATGTACTGGGCGAACGTGAACGCGCTGGTGCAGGAAGTGATTCCGCCGAGCCAATTCACGGGCGGGAATGCCGCGGTGCTGGTTGGTGTGCAGACCGGGATGCTGCTGGCGGGAACGTTTGTTGGATTCATCTACGACCACATCGCGATCGCGGGAATCCTGTTTATTGATGGGCTGACGTATTTTGTGTCGGCCGGGTGCCTGTACCTGCTGCGCAGCGGCTACGTTTCGCCGCGCGACCACAAACAATTTCCGCGGGAGTATTCGGAAGCGACACAGAGGGCTTCGCAGGCACTGGAAAGCGGAGAAAATCCCGAGGTGGCGGAAGCGGGACTTTCGCTGGCGATTTACGCAGACATGAAAGAAGGCTTTGGATATTTGCAGCAACATCCGGTAGTGGTAGCCCTGGGCGTGACGCACGCGATCCTGATGGCGAGCATCGTGAGTTCCAACGTGGTGGTGGTGGCGCTGGCCACGGAAATTCTGCATTCAGGCGCACGAGGGTTCGGGTTCATCGAAGCGGGTTGGGCGATTGGCGCGATCACCGGCGGGTTGATTACCAGCCAACTGCCGCAAAGATTGCGGCTGCCGCTGTATGTAGCGGTGATGGCAGGGATGGCGCTGGGGCACCTGGCGGTGCCGTTCGTAGGATTCCTGCTGGGAGCAGTGCTGCTGCAGGGATGCTTCGGATTTTTCCGGGCGCTGGGCGGGATTGTGGCGCAATCATCGCTGATGGGGATTGTGCCGCGTCATTTTATGGGGCGGACGCAATCGGCGTTTGCGATTTTTGCGACGGTGCTGCAACTGGCGATGAGTTTCTCTCTGGGATGGGTGGGGCAACGGTTCAGCATCGCGGTGGGATTTTTTATGCTGGCGGCGATGTATGCTGGGGCGACGTACACGGCGTCGCGGGCGCGGAAATTGTTGCACAGGCAGTTTGCCTAGGAGCAAGAGCTCGCCCGGTTCAGAAGACGGCCGGCACAAACGCAGAACTCAGGAGAAAGCCGCACCCCGCAAAAGAAAGGGGTGAGCTAAAGGGATGCGGATTACGTGGAGACTTTGCCGCCCTGACTGGAGACCAGTTCCAAGGCGGTGTGGTAGAGCGCGGCGCGGACTTTGTACTTGTCACTGGCGCGCGTAATGTAACGCACGCTGACTTCAACGCCGCCAAGAATGGGCTTAAGGCTGACCGCCGGCGTGGCGGTGAAGCCGGATTCTTCGATGGAAGAAGTAGCGTGGCGCCATTCTTGTTCGGCTTGCTTGCTGTACTCTGCCGTAGCCTCAGCCACCTGCTTTTTGAGGGCTTCGACGGTTGGATAGGGATCCTGTCCGGCCGGCAACACGACCTGCAACTCATCCCAAAGCCAGGGTCCGCTGGCAGAGAAATTGAAGTAGTGGCCTTCAATGGCGTAACTATTGGTGAGGGTGACGCGGCGGCCTGTGGGCTGGCCGGAATCGCCCCAATTGCCGGTTTCGAGCAGCACCGTGTGGAACGGACCAATTTCCACGACTTCACCGGTAACGCCGTTGATTTCCACCCAATCGCCGAGGCGGATTCCGTTCTTGCGCATGAGGACGAACCAGCCGATAAAACCGACGATGAAATCCTTAAGCGCGACGGTAAGACCTGCGCCCGCGAGCCCCAGAAACGTGCCCAACTGACCGGGAGGCCCGAAAATCACCAGCAGGATCAAGAGAGCAGCGAGAAACTGGAGAAAGACGCGAGAGATGGTGCGCAAGAACTGCGTCTGGCGGCGGTCGGTAGAGACTCTGCCGGCGACGGATTCCATCCAGGAGTTGGCGTAAAGACCCAGCAGCGCGATGATCAAAATAATGAGGGAGCCGATGAGCATGCGATGGATAACGCGAAGCTGGGCGTGGTGAACGAAGTTGATCCACTGGTCGTAGACAGTGGCGAGTTCCTTGTGGGTTTCGATGCGCTTGTCGAGGACCGTCAGAATCTTCTGGTTCGCGGCGATCTGCTGGGTTCTTTGAAGCAAGGAAGCGGAGTCTTCGCGGCTCTTGTCGGCCGCAGAGACGCGAGATGCGGGCTGTGCGGATTGGCTCAGTTTGGAATGGTGGACGAGTTCGGGCGATTGCGCCTTGGCAGCGTCAGAAGCGGATTCCAGAGTATCGTGTTGCGCGGAGAGCTTGCCAGCGGCAGCGAGCGCATCGTTTTTGGCTTGCCAGAGCTCGAGCTGCTTTTGGTGCAGCGCAGACCATTGCTGTGCGCGGTGGATGAGGCCGAGCTCTTCGGGAGGAATATTGCCGATGGGAATGGCGGTGGCGTTGGCATGGCCCAATTCCTCGTGCTCCTTCCTCATGGCCTGGATGCGATCGACAAGATTGCCGCCGGCGCGGTAGAGGTCCTGTTTGGCGTCGTCGACTTCGTCCTGATCGAGGTCGAGATCGGCTTCGGCCTGAATCAGGTCCAGTTCGACAGGTTCGCGCTTGTCTTCTGGGGCTTTGACAACTTGTTCTGCAAGCTGCTTGGTGCGTTCCTCGTCGGCCTTCAGGATTTTCTCGGCCTTTTGCAGGCGTTCGTTAATTTGCTTGGCTTCGGGGCTGAGGGGAGGAGGATGGAGACGGGCTTCACTGAGAGCGGTATCAAAGGCCATATCCACTTCGTAATCGGCTAAGCGAATGGCTTCCTGAGCAAAGGCGCGCTCTTCGGGCGTGGAAGCAAGTTGCGCAAGCTGTTGGGCGACCTTCAGCGGAGTCTGATCCACCGCGGTGAGGGAAGAATTGGCCGGCTTGGAATTTTTGGCCTGTGGTGACGCGGAGAGTGAACTCGCTTGACGGGTGTGCCAAATACCAATGAGAGTTGCAGTGATCAGAAGGAAAATGAGAGAGGAGGCGATTTGGTGTCGACGTTGCATTCGAAGAGAGAGCGGCTCCTCAACTCGGTGCATGGATTTGCTCGATACATTCCAATTTCGGGCATTCAACAGAGAAAGGCAAGAACTTAGTGAGCACGGCTTGTCGCAAAAGGATTGTGGCGCGCGGGCGGGACGAATAGGCTGAAGGAAAGGGACACCGATGAACGATCTGCGCATTCCACGAATAGTTTACGGATTTTTGCTGGCGATTGGAGTGCTTGATTGGGTGCGGCGATATGCGCTGCTGCCAGCGCGCATGGCATCGCACTTCGGTCCGCACGGTGAAGTCACCGACTGGCAGAGTAAGGAACAGTTCTTCATGACCATGGTCGTGGTGGTGGGCGTCTCGTTTGTTGCAGGATTTGTTGTTCCACTGTTGATTGGGGTACTCCCCGCGAACATGGTGAATCTGCCGCACAAGGAATACTGGTTAGCCGCGGAACGGCGCGAAGAGACGATGCGATATCTGAGCATGAAAATGGGATGGTTTGCCTGCGCGGTGCTGTTCTTGCTTCTGTTCGTGACTGCCGAAGCCATCAACGCGAACATGCCACCGCATGGGCAGTTTGATATCGGGGCAACATTCGCGGTGCTGTTCGGGTTCGTGGCATTCATGGGAATCTGGACGATATTGTTGCTGCGTCACTTCAATCGCATTCCTGAGCCGGCTTTCCCTGGGAAACAGAAAGAATCGTGAATCCCTTGTCCCTAGGATTCGCCGTGCTGTAACAAAGCTAACGCCTGCTGCAACGATCTGCGCCTAAGGTTCTCAAGGCCGATTGTCCGCTGCACAAAGAAGACGTGACCCGGTTGTGAATGAAGAATATGCAATTCAAATTGCACCCGACAATCAAAACGCCCGGTTTGCGCCGGGCGTTCGTCGTCGTGTATCGGATTTCGAAACTGCAATCCGTTCTATAGATAATCGCGGGAAGGACCTTCGAGGAAGGCGCGGAGTTTGCGCGAGCGCGAAGGATGACGAAGCTTGCGAAGGGCCTTCGCTTCGATCTGGCGGATACGTTCGCGGGTGACGGCAAAGGACTGGCCGACTTCTTCGAGGGTGTGCTCGCTGCCATCGTCGAGGCCAAAACGCATTTTGATGACTTTTTCTTCGCGAGGCGTCAGAGTTTTCAACACCGAAGAGGTCTGTTCCTTCAGGTTGAGGTTGATGACCGCATCGGAGGGCGAGACCACGGCCTTGTCCTCGATGAAATCGCCGAGATGCGAATCCTCTTCCTCGCCGATGGGCGTTTCAAGTGAGATCGGCTCCTGCGCGATCTTCAGAATCTTGCGCACCTTGGAGACAGGAATGTCCATGCGCTTGGCGATTTCTTCGCTGGTAGGTTCGCGACCGAGTTCCTGAACAAGCTGGCGGCTGGTGCGGACCAGTTTGTTGATGGTCTCGATCATGTGAACCGGGATGCGGATGGTGCGAGCCTGGTCGGCAATCGCGCGGGTGATGGCCTGGCGAATCCACCAAGTGGCGTAGGTAGAGAATTTGTAGCCGCGACGCCATTCAAACTTGTCGACGGCCTTCATCAAGCCGATGTTGCCTTCCTGAATGAGATCGAGGAACTGCAAGCCGCGATTGGTGTATTTTTTTGCGATGGAAACGACGAGACGAAGGTTCGCCTCGATCAGTTCTTTTTTAGCTTGTTCGGCTTCCGCTTCGCCGCGTTGAATGATGGTGAGAGTGCGCTTCAGTTCGGTGAGACCGACTTCGCTGGCTTCCTCAATGTCCTTCAGCTCGGAACGACGGGTACGCAGTTCGCGGCGGGCTTCGGCGGCGTTTTCGCCCTTGGAAACATCGGCGCGGCGTTCGAGGCGGCCGGCTTCGCGTTCAAGGGATTGCAGGCGCTCAACGGTGCCGCGCATTTTGTCGATGAGGCGCTTTTTCTCAAAAGGGTTGAAGTCGATGCCGCGGATTTCGAGAGAAATTTCAATACGAGTGCGTGAGACGTCCCACTTGGCGCGGACGTAAGGGCGCTTTTTGGATTTAGCAGTTTTGTCGAGTTTGACGGCTTGCTTGAGAGCCTCATCGTAAAGCTTGGCGATCTTGTCGATGTGCTTGAGAGTTTGCTTGGTCTTGTTGGCGATCTTCTCTTCGGTCAACTCTTCATCATCGAACTGCACGATTTCCTTGATGGAGCGAGCGCCCTTGCGGAGATCGTCGCCGACGGCGATCAATTCCTTGATGACGATGGGGGAACGAGTGATGGCCTTCATCACCACCAATTGGCCGCGCTCGATACGCTTGGCGATGGTAACTTCGCCTTCGCGAGTCAACAGAGGGACGGTGCCCATTTCACGCAAATACATGCGGACGGGATCGTTGGTTTTTTCCAAAGAGCCGGGCGTGAGGTCGAGGTCGCTGCCGCTTTCTTCGGCGTGACCGTCATCCTTGACGACAGTTTCATGGTCGCCGTGATCGGAAGAGACTTCAACGGCGCGAGCGGCTTTCGCCGAAGCGGCGTCTTCGTAAATTTCGATACCGTTACGCTCGAAAGTAGTGAGGAGGTCGTCGATCTCTTCCGAGGAATGGACTTCCGCAGGGAGGGAATCGTTGACTTCGTCGTAGAGCAGGTAACCGCGCTCTTTGCCAACGGCAATGAGCTGCCTTACCGCATCATATTTTTCTTCTAAACCGGTTGCCGCCACAACAATCCTCCAAATCCCTTAGTGCCAATTTCGATGATGCACACACTGGTCACAGTTCAGCGCTCTCTGCGCACAGCCCATGCCGGACAGAGGGAGGATGGGAAATCCTCCAAAAGGATCTAGGTTTTTCTGTGAAGCCCTGTGTGCCGAGCTAAATGCTTGCCACTGCCCCACGCCATGCCGCCTGCCGCGCTCTCGCGGACTGGTCCCGTAGCATCGTTTGCACTCTAAATAGATGCCTCGAAGAGCGAAACCGTTATCCGCCGAACCCTTCTACGCTACATGGGTAAGTCGTGCAAAGTCAATCAGTTCCTTGCGGAAAAACTGTGGAATGGCGGCATGTGCTTGATTTGAAACGCTTAGCCGTGATCGGCGGCGGCGAGGCGTTTGAGGAGTTCCTGCTTGCGGCTGAGAAGTTCACGAATGGATTGACCCGCGGGCAGGGCTTCGATGTCGCGCTGGACACCTAGGAGTTCCTGCTCAATCTGCCGGCGGTGCAGGGCTTCGAGACAGCTTTCCGCTTCCTCCCAGGAGCCCTCCTGGGCTGGCTCGAAGAGGATTTCGAAGAACAGGCGGCGGTCGCGCTCGTCGAGAAGCGATCCAATCTCCGTGGCCTGCATGGGCTGGTCGGAAAGCCCGGCGACAATGAGAGCAGCGAGGATCTTTTCCGACTCGAGGCCTTCATAGAGACGCGCTTGCTGGAGCCGCCGAGCAATCTCGCGGCGAAAGCCCTCGGCTTCAACCAGCATACGGATCAGACGGCGCTCGGTGGGCTTGGCTGCTTTGCCGACCAGCTCTGGCTGGGTCTTGACCTCGCCGCGGCGTTCGTTGGCGGCTTTGCTGAGTGCGGCGCGAAGGACGGGTTCGTCGATGCGCAACTGCTGGGCGATGCGCGTGGCCCACTCCGAGCGAAGAAGGCGGTTGGGAATTTTCTGGAGATACGGGAGCAGGAAATTAAGCGCGCGCAACTTCCCTTCTCCGCTGCTCAGATCCATCTGACGGGCGCGGCTGATCAGATAGTCGACGTAAGGAGGAGCGTCCTTCAGGGCTTTGATGTAGGACTCGGCGCCTTTTTCGCGAATGAACAGATCGGGATCGGCCTTTTTGTCGCCGATGGCGGGAAGAGCGAGGACGCGAACTTCGAAATCCTGTTCGAGCAGGAGAGAAATGGAACGCTCGGTGGCAGCTTGCCCGGCTGCGTCGGGATCGTAGTTGACGATGACGCGCTTGGTGAAACGGCCGAGGAGTTTGATTTGCGGCTCGGCAAGGGAGGTGCCACAACTGGCGACGACATTGACGATATCGGCGCGGGCCACGGCGATGGCATCCATGTAGCCTTCGACGAGGATGGCGAAGTCCTGGCGGCGAATGGCTTCTTTGGCGCGATCCATGTGGTAAAGCACATTGCTCTTGGAATAGATGGGAGTTTCGGGGGAGTTTAGATACTTGGGCTGGTCGTCGCCCAAGGCGCGGCAACCGAAGGCCACGATTTTGCCGGACTCGTTAGCGATGGGAAAGGTGATGCGGCGGCGGAAGCGATCGAAGAGTCGACCTCCACTCTGATCGCGGGAGATCAGCCCGGACTCGACGAGTAGTTTCTCCGCATATTTTTGCTTCAAGGAACGCAACAGAACGTCGCCACCGCTTGGGGCGTAACCGATTCCAAAGCGCGAAAGCGCTTCCGCGTTTAGCCCGCGGTCTTCGAGGTAGGCACGGGCTGCGCGGCCTTCGGCGGTGGATTGAAGTTGTTTGATAAAAAAGGATTGCGCTTCGCGGTGCATTTCGATCAGAGCGGCACGTTGCTGATGCTCTTTTTGCTCTTCCGGAGAGCGTTCCTTGGGCTTCGGAATGGCGATGCCGCATTTTTCAGCAACGATGCGAACCGCCTCTGGGAATGGAACCTTGTCCATTTCCATGACGAAGTTGAAGACGTCGCCACCCTTGCCGCAGCCGAAGCAGTGGTAAATCTGTTTGACGGGGTGAACCGCGAAGGAAGGAGTTTTTTCGCCGTGAAAGGGGCAGAGGCCGGTGAAATTCTGGCCACTCTTTTTCAGGCGGATGTATTCGCCCACCACGCGGACGATGTCCGCCTGCTGTTTGACGCGATCCGCAAATGATCCCGCTTCTGCCATAGATTCGAAACTCGAAAAACGAAATTCGCCTGCCTAACGATCCTTCCTGGACTCTGCCGGTCTTTTGCTCGTGGAGCGAATGTATCCGTTCAGAGTCTGGATCACCCGTTGGGCTAATCCGTCCGCCTCTTCACACTCGGCGCTGGAAATCAAATTGGCGTCGAGTGCGCTTACAAGCTGGCCCCTCACCTCATACGCGGAACCTCGCGCCTGCCGGCAAAACTGAATATTTTCCTGATACGAATATCGGCCAAAGCCTTCTGCAATGTCCGCAGCGATTGATTGGACAGCACGTCTGATCTGGCTGTTTCGCGCAAACCGTTCCTCAGCTGGCAGTTTTTTGAGCAAAACGAAAGTCAAGACCGGGAGATTGCGCGCCAGCTTCCAAGCATCGGGAGCCTTGAAATCGCGAACGGGCGCGATCGCCGCGGCTGGCGTAGCTTCGAGTTTCGAATTTCGTGCTTCGAGTTTCGTCATTGTTGCTATGCACGCAAGTCTACAACGGTGATGGCTTTGCCGCCGTGGTCCTCGGCTTCGAAGGCGGCGCTGGCAACCAGAGGGTGAGTTTTGAGGAATTCGGCGAGGCCGCGACGGAGGGCTCCGGTGCCGTGGCCGTGGATAATGCGCACACGGGTGCGATTGGCGAGGGCAGCTTGGTCGAGGAATTTGTCGACGCGCTCGGTGGCTTCTTCTACGGTCATGCCGATGACATTGATTTCCTCGCTGGAAGAACCTTCGCCGCACGCGGAAGTTACGGTGATAGTGGCGCGCTTCCCTGCACCGGAATTTTTTTCTACTGGCTCGCTCGCGATGGCGGTGATCTCGTCCACGGCTACTTTCATGCGAAGAGGGCCAGCTTCGATTTCGGCAGTGGAACCGTCGAGGCGGCGAAGAATCACGGGCCGGTTGAAGCCGCGGACGCGAAGACGGGCGCCGGGCAGCAGCTTTCCCGGGTTCACGGCCTCGAAGGACGCGGGTTTGATGCCCAGGTCTTTCTGGGAATCGGAGATGGTTTGCACAACGGCGGCGTTGAATTCTTCCTTGGCTTCGCCGCGAGCATCCTGCATTTTGCGGCGGGCGGTTTTTTCCAACTGGGAACGAAGTTCGCGTTCTTTGACGGCATCGACGACGCCGGCAACATTTTCGTCGAAGCGCTTTTGCATCTCGGCGAACTTCTGTTCCAGATCGACGATGCGCTGCTTCTGGCGGTCGACCCACTCAGCGCGCAGCTTTTGCCGTTCTTGTTCTAGCAAGTGGCGCTCTTCGGCCATCTGTTTCTGCATGCGGTCGAGTTCATCGCGGCTGCGATGCAGGTAGGCGATCAGCTCGGCGGCCTCGTGGGCTTCCGGGGTGAGCAACGAGCGCGCATGATCGATGATGGTTTTTGCGAGGCCCAGGCGATTGGCGATAGCGATGCCGCTCGAACCGCCGGGCACGCCAACCATGAGGCGATAGGTAGGGCGGAGATTGACGTCGTCGAATTCGACTGCGCCATTGACGACACCTGGGGCGGTGGAAGCATAGGTCTTCAGGCGGTCGTGGTGTGTGGTGGCCAGGACAAAGCAGTGCTTTTTCTTGAATTCGTCGAGGAGCGCGACAGCCAGCGCCGCACCTTCTTCGGGAGCCGTGCCAGTTCCCATTTCGTCGGCGAGGACGAGGGAATTAGGTGTGGCCTCTTCGAGCATGGCTTTCAGATTGAGCATGTGAGCGGAAAAAGTGGAAAGGTCGGCAGCGATGGATTGTTCGTCGCCAATGTCGACGAGCACGCGATCAAAGAGCGGCAGGACGGCGCGCTGCGCGGCAACGGGAATGCCAGCCTGGGCTGCTAACGCCGCCATGCCGGTGGTTTTCAGCGCTACGGTCTTCCCACCGGTGTTCGGGCCGCTGATCACGAGGAGGCGCTCGTCTCCACCAAGATTTAGAGAGATGGGAACGATAGAGCGATTTTCGCGGCGCAATTTGTCTTCAAGTACAGGATGGCGCGCAGCCTCAAGTTGAAGCTGGGCGTGGGCGACAAATTCCGGGATGCAGGCGTCAAAGTCGCGGGAAAAACGGGCGCGGGCAAAGACGCTGTCGAGTTCGGCGATGGTTGCGGAAGCGGATTGAAGAGGATCGAGCATGGACTGCAAACGACCGGTGAGATCTTTCAGGATGCGAAAAATTTCTGCGGCTTCGTCTTCGGCAAGCTGAACGAGCTGATTGTTGGTTTCGACGGTTTCGAAGGGCTCGACGAAAACGGTTTGGCCTGTGGCGCTGGCGCCGTGGACAACGCCCTGTACGGAGCGGCGATGTTCGGAACGGACGGGGATGACGAAGCGGTCGTTGCGCACCGTGACGTAGTCTTCACCGCTTTCTGCCTGGCGTGAGCGCAGGATTTGCTTGAGGGCCTTTTGAATGGAATCGCGAGTCTGTAGAATGCTGGCGCGAATTTTGCGCAGGGCTGTAGAAGCATCGTCGCTGATCTCGCCATTGGGAAGGATGCAGCGTTTGATGGCGGCTTGTAGGTCGCGAAAATCGCTGAGCCTGGCGGCTTGTGCGGCCAACAAAGGAAACTTGCCGGCTTCTTCGCGGAATTGCTGACGCAGCCAGCTTGCGGTTTCTAACAACGAGCCAGCGTCGAGGAAGTCGGGAGGTTCGAGCACTGCGCCGGGTGCTTCCAAACGCGCCAGCCAATGTTCGGGATCAGCGAGCGCGCCGAAGCCCAGTTCGCGTTCCGCGCGCAACCACTCGCGGGCCTCGCGAATGAGCGCGAAGCTGGTTTCCAGCGAGGAACGGTCGGTGCCGGGCTGCAATGCGCTGATGCGACGGCGTCCCGGCGCGCAGGTGGTTCTGAGCCGCAGCAATTCGCGCAGCTTGTCGAACTCGAGAACGTCTTGTGCCGGTCGAGACATTTTCGTCAATGCTTCTTCAGTTGCGCCGCGAGAAAATTGGCGGCGTCTTCCGGTGTCGTGGCGGAATGGATGAGGTTGCCGCTGGCTTCCTTCCAGACGCGCGACTCCGATGACTCGCGAGGGCCCAGTTCCACTTCACGCACGCGATCGAGGATGGGCTGCCAGAAATTGCCGACGATGGCAACGGGCTTGGGCGCGATCACCGATTTGTTCAGCATTTCCCAAACGACGGCGAGTTCGACCAGTGTGCCGGTGCCGCCCTTGCAAGCCACAAACCCGTCGGCCAGGCGAATCAGTTCAAAAAGGCGCTCTTCCCAGGTTTTCACGCGAACTTCGACGTCGATGAAGGGATTGGCGTGGCGCGAAAAGAATTCCGCGGTTACGCCGTAGGTCTTTCCGCTCACTTCTTTGGCGCCGCGCGAAACCGCTTCCATGACTCCGCCGTATCCGCCGCTGCAGACGGCGAAGCCATGCTCGGCCAGCAGGCGGCCCACTTGACGGGCTTCGCGGTAGTCCGGGTGAGTTTCCGCCGGGCGGGAACTACCAAAGACGGTGATGATGCGCTCTTCGTTCACGGTGATGGTTGTCCTTGTGGGGTCGATGGAGCTGGCTTGGCGTCGGCCGGTGGTGCGTCAAACTCCTGGATCATAGCTTCACACAATGCATCGAGCGCGTCGTGCGTCTCGTGACTCTTCCCGCCCTGATTGTTGCTGAGGAAAGAAAAGATCAGGCGGCGCCCGCTGGGAGTATCAGCATAGCCTGAGAGCGTTCGGACATGCGAGACCGAACCCGTTTTGGCGTGGATCCGTCCGGTAATCGGAGAGTCTTTCATGCGCTCGTTCAAAGTGCCATCGACACCGGCGACAGGGAGCGAGGCGTAGTACGCGGGAAACCACGGCTGCTTCTGCGCAGACTGCAGGAGGGCAACGAGGGCACGTGGAGTGACCATGTCGTGACGGGAGAGACCGGAGCCGTCGGTCTGGATGACCTCGTCCTCAGCAATACCAGAGCGAGCGTAAAACCCTTGCGGAAATTTGAGCAGGTCTTCGGGAGTTGCCCAGGGACCCTGCTGGCGCGCGACGGTGCGGAGGAGCACTTCGGTGTGAAGATTCTGACTGATCTTGTTGACCAGCTTTATGGTGTCTCCCAAGGGCCGGGAAAGATGCTCGGCGAGAACGGTGCGCGAAGCGGCGGCGGGATCAGGATCATGCTGGGCACGGACTTTCCCGGTGAACTTGACGCCACGATCCGCCAACAATTGCGCCAGGAGGCTGGCGGCATGCTGCGCGGGCTCTTCGATGGCAAGGACGAGTTTGCGCGGCGCACTGTTGGCCGGGAGAATCCCGGTGACGAGGACGGTTTGCGCACCGGGTTCGCGGGTGAGGCGGAGATCGGGTTTTTCTTTGACAGCAGAGGTGACGACATGGTTCTCCACGGTGAAATCCGGGGTAGCCGGGTCAACCAAGGCGTTGACTGGATCGCCTGATTGCCCGCCGGGCGTGAGCGTCAGGGTGACGGTGTTGTCGTCGACGACGATCGCGGATATGGCCGCGCCATACTCCCACACCATATCGTCGATTTCCCAGCCATCGGGATAGCGCTCCCGCGGGAAATAGCTGTCGTCGCCGACAATGTCGCCAGAGATTTGCTTTAAGCCGCGCGCGATGAGCTGATCGGCGAGTTCCGCCAGGACCTTGTCGGGCGGGCCGTCAAACTCTTCTTTTGTTTCGAAGGGAAACTTGCGATTGGAGAGATTGGGATCGCCGCGGCCGACAAGGATGAGATTGCCGGTCAACGATCCAGATGGCGAAAGGACGCCATTGGTTTCCACGGTGGTGCGGAAGCGATAGTCGACCCCCAGTTTGTCCAAGGCAAGAGCGGTGGTGAGCAGCTTCATGTTGGAGGCAGGCACAAAATAGGAGGCGGAGTTCTTCTCGTAAAGAACTTCACCGCTCGCGGCATCCACGATAGACAGGCCCCATTCCCCTTTGCTGACAGGATTGGCGCCGAGCAAGATGTCGGCGCGCGCGGCAAAGCGCTCGGCGGGCCTCGAGCGCTTCGTTTCCTGCGAACGAGCGGGCGCAGCGAGAACCATCAAAAAAGCGAGCGCAAAGGAAATGGCGCCACGCGGTCGTTTATCCACAGAGCGGCTATTGGCAAAATCCATGGTCTGAAAGTATATTCGAAAGCCTATAGGGGCTGCTGCTGGCCCCGCTATTCGGCGGTCAGAACTGGGCAAACCTTGCACCGTTAACCCGGACCCGCCATGATTACTCCTTAGCGCGAATCACTCGAACCATTGGGGCCGAACGGGAAAAGGTGAAAAAACGCATGAAACGAATTTTGTCCTCTGTCCTTGCTCTTATACTGGCAACCCCCGCGCTGCTTGCGAACGACCAAAAAGAAGAAGACAGGCTGGAAAACTGCGGCTCGGTGATTCAGGAAATCATGGATATCCCCGACGATATACCGCAGGACCTGATTGACAAGTCCGACTGCATTATCGTGTATCCATCGGTGCTGAAAGGCGCTTTCATTTTTGGCGGCAGTTACGGACGCGGTGCGATGACCTGCCGCTCGGGCGAGAAATTCAACGGGCCATGGAGCACTCCGACGATGATGGCGTTGGAAGGAGGGAGCTTCGGATTCCAGATTGGCGGGCAGGCGACCGACTTCGTGCTGCTCGTGATGAACGAACGCGGGGCCAAGGCGATTCTAAGCAGCAAGGTAAAGCTGGGCGCCGACGCCTCGGCAGCTGCGGGACCGAAGGGGCGAAGCGCTGAGGCATCTACCGATGTGACCATGCGGGCGGAAATCCTGTCGTATTCCCGAGCGCGTGGATTGTTTGCGGGCGTGTCGCTTTCCGGATCCACGGTGCGGCCGGACAACCGCGCGAATGAGAAGCTGTACAACAAGAGCGTCAGCGCGTCGGACATCATTTTCAAAGGTGTGGTTCCGGTACCAACAGGCGCGCAGAAGATGATTGCCTACCTAAATAAGAAATCCCCCCAAAACAAGTCTTCCGGCAAGGAGTTCTAAAGACCAGTTCGACCCGGAAGAATTGAGGAGAGGCCCTGTGAGAAAACCCAGGGCCTTTTTCGTTTGGCTTGACATCCTGCCAAATATGACCTACAGTCATACATGAATCGAGGTCATTATGGCTTCGTCGACATCCCTTTCCGGTAAAAACTCATCCCGTCGAGGGCGCCGTAGCGCCGAGTTGCGAGAACGACTGTTCCGCGCCGCACTGGATCAGTTCGGCAAGAAGGGCTTCCTAGAGGCGACCGTGGAGGACATTACCAACGCCGCCGATGTTGGTAAAGGCACTTTTTTCAACTACTTCCCAAGCAAGGAGCACATTCTTCTAGCTTTCGGGGAGTTGCAATTAGGAAAGTTGCAGCAGGCCATGGACGAAGCTCGTAAGTCGAGCGTGCCGCTGCCTGAGTTCCTGCGATCGCTGGGAGCCAGGATGACGGAAGAGCCGATTCAACATCCGGCGATCGTTCGGGCATTTCTGCAGGCCTTCCTGTCGTCCAGTGAGGTGCGGTCGGCGATGCAGGATCTGCAGAACCGCGTGTTAGCCCTGCACTCACAGATGATTCAACTGGGGCAGGAGCGCGGGGAGATCCGCGACGACCTGCCTCCGATCGAACTTGCGCAGGTATTCCGGCAAACGATTTTCGGAACGCTGTTGCTGTGGTCACTTTCTGGAGACGGCAGCCTGCAAGAGCGTATTGAAACCGCGTTTGAAGTGCTGTGGTCGGGATTGCGGCCACCTAACACAAAAAAGCCGACATGGGTAGCGCCATTGTTCCTGTTAGGAGTGTGTCCATGAACCGCAAGCGCTTACTGATCATCCTGGTGGTGACGGGGATAGGGGCGGTGGCGGCCTACTCGATGGGATGGTTCCACCGCGAGACCGGGCTGCAAGGATCAGGCACGGTTGAGGCGCGCAATATCCGCGTTGGCTCGAAGGTCGGCGGACGCATCGACAAGGTTCTGGTACGCGAAGGCGATTCGGTGGAGCCCGGCCAGGTGCTGGTGACCTTTGACGACAAGGAACTGCACGCGACACTCGAGCAAATGCGCGCGGCAGCGGAAAAGGCCCAGCGGGGTTTTCGTCCCGAAGAAATTGAGGAAGCACGCGCGACGGCGGCGCAAGCGCGCGCGGAATACGAACAGCGCAGAAACGGATACCGGCAAGAAGATATCGACTCGGCGAAAGCGGACCTTGACCGCGCGACGGCCGACGAGATCCGGGCACATCTGGATGCGCAGCGGTACGACGCGCTGGCGCAGAAGGATTTGGTGTCGAAGCAACAGCGCGATACTGCCGAGGCGAATTGGAAGATGGCGTTGGCGCAGAAGCAGAATGCGCAACACAAGCTGGAGGAATTGCAGAAAGGCTACCGTCCAGAAGAGATAGCGGCAGCGCAGGCGCGCTACCACCAGACGCAAGCAACGCTGGAAAAATTCGAGCGAGGAAACCGGAAGGAAGACGTGCAAGCAGCGAAAGCGGCTTTTGCTTTGGAAGAGGCGCGCTACCGGGAGCGGCAAGTGCTGGCTCCTTCGGCTGCAACCGTGGAAGTTCTGGATGTACGCCCCGGAGACCTGATTGCGCCGAATACGCCGATCGCTACGCTGCTGGAACGCGACCAGATCTACGTACGAATCTACATTCCGGAAACGCAAATCGGCCACGTGCAGCTGGGGGAAAAAGCGGAAGTTCATATGGACTCGTTTCCGAACCAGGTGTTCAACGGCGTGGTGGAGCAGATCAACCAGCAGGCGGAATTCCTGCCGCGCAACGTGCAGACCCGGGAAGAAAGAGTGCACCAGGTGTTCGGCGTGAAAGTGCGCATCGACGATGCTTCGCACCGGGTGCGGGCAGGCATGGCGGCAGACGTGAAGTTCAACGCAGCGAGCTGAACCGTGGACACTTCCGATCAATTGGCCATCTACGGGCAACATCTTGTGAGGCGATTTAGCACCTTTACCGCCGTTGACGATGTCAGTTTCCGCGTGGAGAAAGGCGAAATCTTCGGATTTTTGGGACCGAATGGCAGCGGGAAAACCACGGTGATCAAGATGCTGACGGGATTACTGCCGCTGACTGCGGGCGAAGCAACCGTATACGGCATCGATGTGCGAAAGGACCCGGAAGGGGTACGGGAAAACATCGGTTACATGTCGCAGAACTTCAGCTTATACGGCGACCTGACCGTTGCGGAGAATCTGCGGTTTTACGGGCGAATTTATGGACTATCGGCCGAGCGGCTGCGACAACGGATGGACGACATCGTTCAACTGAATGGGCTAGGACCGTATCTGAATCGTCTTTCGGCGCAACTCTCCGGCGGATGGAAGCAGCGGCTGGCGCTGGGTTGCGCGATGCTGCACGAGCCCAAACTGATTTTCCTGGATGAACCGACGGCGGGAATCGATCCCGTGGCGCGGCGGCAGCTTTGGGATTTGTTGTTTGAGCTGTCGGCGCACGGGATCACGTTCTTCGTCACTACGCACTACATGGACGAGGCAGAACGCTGCAACCACGTCGCCTACATTTACTACGGCAAACTGATTGCCGATGGTACGCCGGAAAGTTTGCGGCAATTGCCGGACGTGCAGCCGCCCGGGACGTATCGAGTGGAGATCACCACGCCGCAGGTGACGCGGGCGCTGCGCATTGCGCGCACCATTCCGGGAGTGCGAAGCGCGACGATTTTTGGGCAATCGATTCACGCTTTGATCGACGATCACGTGGATTTGGAGCGCCTGCGCAAGGAATTGCTGGAACACGAAATCGTGGTAGGGGAAATTCGGCCGCTAGCGCCCAGCCTTGAAGATGTGTTCGTGGAGCTTACCTACAAGCATCAAGCCGCGCAGGAGGCGTCTCGTGGTTAATCCATTTCGTGGATTTGGCGCGGTGTTCTATAAGGAAACGCTGCACGTGAGGCGAGATTTTGCCACGCTGTTCTTCTCATTGATTATTCCGATTCTGCAGATGTTTCTTCTCGGTTATGGGATTGACACCAATGTGAGGCAGATCAACACCGTGGTGTATAACGCGGACGGGCGGGAACAAAGCCGCGAACTGTTGGACCGGTTGAGGAACTCCGACACATTTCACCTTTATCGCTACGTGCACAGCGACAAGCAGTTGAACGACCTGATCATTTCTGGCAAGTGCCGCGTGGGGATAAAGATCCCGGTGGACTATTCGGACAAGTTGCTGCATCAGATGGGTGCGCAGGTGCTGGTGCTGATCGATGGATCGGACTCTTCCGTTGCGGGACAGGCCATCAACGTAACCACGGCGATTGGGCTGGACGAATCGCTGCGACGGGTTGTAGGGAATAACATCGAGGGGAACACCGCGTTTGCGGTCGACATGCGCCCAAAGATTCTCTTCAATCCGGATTCACGCTCGCCAAATTTCTTTCTGCCGGGGTTGACGGCGGTGCTGCTGCTGAATGTGACGACGTTCTTGACGGCGTTTTCGATTGTTCGAGAAAAAGAGCGCGGCACGCTGGAACAGCTCTTCGTTACGCCGGTGCGGCCGATGGGACTACTGCTGGGAAAATTGCTGCCGTACCTGGTAATTGGCTTCTTTGAGCTGTGCATGATCGTAACCGCCATGCGGTTCATATTCAGCGTGCCAATTCATGGCAACGTTGTGTTGCTGGCGTTTCTTTCGCTGCCGTACATTTTCGTTTCACTGTCACTGGGCATTCTGATTTCCAGTAAAGCAACGTCGCAGGCCAGCGCGATGCAGCTTGCTTTCCTGACGATCCTGCCGAGTATCTTCTTTTCCGGTTATATATTCCCGCGCGAGACGATGCCGAAATTCTTTTACGTGCTCAGCTACTTTGTGCCGGCAACGTATTTCATCAACATTACGCGCGGCATTATTCTTCGCGGGGCGGGATGGTCGCATTTGTGGCTGGACGCGCTGGCGCTGTTCGCGATGGGATCGCTGCTGCTGGTGATTGCTGCCCGGCGGTTCCACAACAAAGTCATCATGGCGTGATATTCTGGCCAGCTGGCGTTCTTCGGGGGAAAATTCGTGCTCTGTCCCATTTGTGAAAAGCGAAAAGCGGAACGGTTCTGCCCGGCGAAAGTAGAGAAAATCTGCGCGGTATGCTGCGGCACGGAGCGGGAGGTGTCGATCGACTGCCCGTCGGACTGCGGGTACCTGGTGGCTGCCCATCGTTACGAAGACCAGCAACCTCGGTCGCTGCCAGCAGACACGCCACTTCTGAGCGTGCGGCTGAGGTCGGACATGGTGCACACGCACCAGCAACTTTTGTCGGCGATCGCGTTCACAGTCGCGAAATTTTGCTCAGCGGAGGCGACCGCAGCGGATCCGGATGTGCTTGCCGCCATTCAGGCACTGGCGGAAAGCTACAGAACGCTGAGCTCGGGAATCGTTTACGAGAAGCCTCCCGTCATTCCGGTGCAGAAGGAGCTGTATAACGCGCTCTCTACGTTTTTGACGGAGACGAAGCAACAGGGGCAATCGTCGTTTGGAGCGTTCAAGGACTCGGAGGTATTTCACTTGCTGGTGTTTCTGTTTCGTATGGGACTGACGCGCTCGAATGGACGGCCACGTTCGCGGCGGTTCATTGGATTCTTGCGCGGGCAATTCCCGGGGGCGCAGGAACTGAAGAAAGAAGAGTCGCGGATTATTGTGCCGTAGGGGTTGGCGGGTGCGAAAGTGCTGCCGATGGAGCTCTTCCGATATTTGGTCCTGCACGACGGAGTGGTTGAGATCCTTCGGCGCAAACAGCGCGCCGCTCAAGATGACAACGCGCTCGTTGTCTTACTTGCGTTGCTTCGTTGGAGTCGCGTGCTTTGTTTGCGCAGAGAATAGAAACGCAACTTGTAGAAAACTGCGTTAGGAGAGCTTCGCGGATTCGGCTTGGGCTTGCTTTAGCATCGGAATACTGGAATCCGCATCCTTCCAGAGTTTCAGGAAATCCTGGTAAGCAGATTTGGCCTGGGCGGCGTCGCCTTGCAGGGCGTAAGCGCGAGCGAGGCCGAGCTGAGCGAGCGAACCGACGGGCTCCGTCTGCACAATGCCGCGATGCGCGAGAAGCTGCTGAAATTCCGCAGCGGCCTGGGGCCCCTGCTTCGCGGCGAGATAGGCCAGGCCGCGAACGTAAACGGGATACATGCTAAGGCTCATAGAAATATTGCTGGGTGAGCCGAGTTCGTAGGGACGCGCCGCTTCGAGAATCTCGATCGCCTTCGCGGGATTTCCGGCGTTGATTTGAAGCATGGCCTTGACGGTTGGCAGATAGTTGAATTGGACCACAGTATCTTCGGGGAAGCGGCGCGAAAGTTCATCCATCCGCCTGGTGATCTGGGCCTGCGAGTTTCTATTGATATCGGTGAACGCCGAGGCGAGTGCGATTCCATATTCAACATCGCGGGGAGTGGCAAGAGCCAAGGCGGCTGATGCGCACCGCTTAGCTTCAGCTGCGTTACCAAAGAGGGCTTCACGAAGCGCAGCATCGGCTTCGTATCCCGCTGCGGTTTCCTTTTCGCCTTCCTTCAGGGCGGAGGCCACGGCCTGACGGGAAAACTCGCGAGCTTTGGATAATTGGCCGTAGTACGCGGCGAAGTCGGCCTCGGCGGCGATGAGGGCATCCTCAATGCCAGGCTGGTCCTTGGCCCAGTTCACCTGCTTGGCCATCTCGGCAGGATCATTTTGGAGAAAGCCAAGCTGATACAAGCCCAGATGCAAGGCTGGGGAATCCATTTTCTTTGTTTGCGCTTCCGCGGCCAAGTTCCTGGCCTCCTCAAAGTGGTCGGTTTCAATCGAACTGGCAAAGAGATCGGTAATGGCCAAGGCGCTGCCGGGATCCATTTGCACCGCACGCTTTAATCCCTCCAAGCTTTTGTTGAATTGACCGAGAGTGCCGTAGTTGGCGTCACGGTCAACCAGAGCCACTAAATCACGTGGATAGGTTTCCGCCCACAATTCCAAGGCTTGACGAGCCTTCTCCAGATCGCCGGTGGCAAACAAATGGTATTGAGATTCGATGGCGAGGCGCTCTCGTTCGCTGACATGATTGCGCAGATTGTAGGCTTGCTTCGCGTTGTCCGCGGCTTTGGCGGACTCCCCGAGGTCGTAGAAGCAAGTGGCAAGTGCCGCATAGGCGATGGCGAAATTTGGATCTAGCCTGACGGCTTTTTCCAACTGAGGAATTGCCGCGGTGAAATCGCCTTTGCCCATCATGCTGACGCGTCCGCGGCTGAACGCTTGTAGAGCATCCAAAGAGTTCGTTGTGACCTGATCGAGGGGCGTGTCGAATTTTTCAGCGGTAGCAATGGATTCGCCGAGTTTCTCGCGCATCTTGCCGGCGGCATGACTGAGCGCTTTCAGTACCTGCTCCTTGCCGTCGGCGGTAGCTTCGGCGCGAGTCATGGTGTCGCCGGTACGGCAATTCACGGCGCGCAACTCCAGAACATATTGTTTGCCGAAGTTGGCGATGGAGCCATCGAGAGCGGCGACACTGCCGACGCGCTGGCACAGGTCCCTGGCGATCTCCGGTGTGATGCTTTTATCGGGGGGCTGGCCCATCAGACGCAGCGTTTGCTGGATGCGGCGCTCGGAGACGAGGCTCAAGAAAGGCGACTGTTCAAGTTGCACCGCCAAACCCTGACGCAGGCTGTCGTCGAACACAGGATCGTCGGTGCGATTGGCAAAGTCGGCGAGGACGATGGTGTCTTTGGCGTTCAAGGCGGCCGCGCGCCGCGGATAAAAGTGCAGACCCAGGGCTACAAACGCGACAGCCAGAAGTGTGGTGGCGGCAAACCTCCAGCGTTGGCGAGCCATGCGCTTAAGCCGCCAACTGCTGCGGCTAGCGGCGCCCGAAGGGCTAGAGATGTGGTCCGCGGTCTGTTGCCTGAGGCGGTGGAGATCGGCGCGGATGTCTGCAGCTTTCTGGTAGCGCAGCTTACGGTCTTTCTCGAGCGCGATGCTGATGATTTCTTCCAACTCCGAGGGAACTTGTTTGTTCAGGCGAGCGGGGGGAGCAGGCGGCTTGTTGAGAATCGCTTCGTGAACCACAGCGGCGGTGTTACCGGGGAAGGCGAGGCGGCCGGTGGCCATTTCATACAACACCGCGCCGAAGGAAAACAGGTCGGTGCGCGTATCTAGTTCCTCGCCGCGAGCCTGCTCGGGTGACATATAGGCAATGGTGCCGACGGTCGATCCCGGACTGGTGAGCAGCGCGGTTTCTTCGGCTGTCGGCATGGTGGAAACGCCTTCGTCACTGGAGACGCGCTTGACCAAACCAAAATCGAGGATCTTGGCGTGGCCTTGCTTGGTGACGAAGATGTTCGCCGGTTTGATGTCGCGGTGAATGATTCCCGCGGAATGAGCGGCCGCGAGGGCGTCGGTGATTTCAATGCTGAGATCGAGAAGCTGATTGAGTGGCAGCGGCTTGTGGGCCACGAGGTGCCGCAGCGTGAAACCATCGAGATACTCCATGGCGATGAAGCGATAGCCTTCTTCGATGTTGGCGTCGTAGATGGTGCAAATGTTGGGATGATTGAGGGCGGAGGCAGCTTGCGCTTCGCGCTGGAAACGTTCGAGTGCCAGAACATCATTCGCCATGTCGCCGATGAGAAACTTCAAGGCGACCATGCGGTGCAGGCGGACGTCCTCTGCTTTGTAGACGACGCCCATGCCGCCTCCGCCGAGCCGTTCTAGGCTCCGGTAGCGCGAGAGGGTGCGGCCGATGAGTGGGTCTAGGGCCGTCATTTGGCGCTGATGTTAGGGTGGTAGGGGATGGGAAGTCAACGCCGGGGAAGTCGGACTCCCCAGTTGCCAAAGGCCCTAATTTTTGCGGTTGCTACGGCACGGCTGAAGCTGTGCCCTTCCGAAACGCCGTGTCAGTCGTCTTGCTTCGGGCTAGCCTGCGGAACAGGAATGAGGGCGGTGCAATTCTTCTCTGATGGCGGCGTCCCAGCCTAGGGACAATTGGACACGCTTTGCGGTGGGGCGATCGCCCTCCCACGGGCGGGAGGAGAAGGCGAATTTCTGGCGGATCCGCAGGACCCGCTCGGAGACTTTTTTGCGGTAAGCTTCCGGGGCGTAACCGTTCTGGGCGTACCACTGATCGTATTGTTTGGCGAGGCGAGGAAATTTTTCGCGGATGAACGGGAGGAAAGTTTTGGCGGAGGAGGGCATCAGGAAAAGCACTCCGGAGAAGAACCACTGCGCACCCGCTTGCTTGGCAGCCGCGGCAACTGCTTCGAGGTCACCTTCGCCATCGGTAATTCCAGGGATGAGCGGCGAGGCAGAGACTCCGACATTGAGCCCGGCGTCGCGCAACTCTTTTACGGCGGCCAAGCGCAAATCCGGACGCGGAGCACGGGGCTCGAGCAATCGGGCGAGGCGCGGCTTCAGCGTGGTGACAGTGATATTGAGAGATAGAGCGGACTTCGCGGCGATGACTTTCAGGATGTCGATGTCGCGCACGATCTGGTTGGACTTCGTGATTACGGAGACGCTCAGTCCTTCGCGGCGGGCCAGTTCTTCCAGGCAAGCGCGAGTGACGCCATACTCCTTTTCCGCGGGCTGGTAAGGATCCGTGGCGGTACCGATGGCAATGTGCTCGGATTGCGTGTAGCCGCTGGCCTTGGATTCGTAGGAATACTTCTGGGAAACATCGCGCGCGAGCAGGGCTGCGGCGTCCTGCTTCACGAAAATCTTTTGCTCGAACTCGCCGCCGTCGATTTCCATGTATTCGTGGGTGTAGCGGGCGTAGCAGTATTTGCAACCGAATTCGCAGCCGCGATAAGGATTGATGGTCCATTCGAATGGGACACGGCTGGATTCACAGCGGTTCAAGATGGATTTAACGGACAAAAGGAAATATTCAGGTTTCTCCCGCGATTTGCGTTTGGTTTCGCAGCCCGGCGAATTCGCAGCGAGGCGAGCAATGCCCACCAGTGGCGCAGGAGGAGTCTGGAGTTGTGGCGGGGGGCAATCCGCCGACGGGCGCTCCGGACTTCCCATACGCCAGCCAGCTTCACCCCGGGCAAGGGGCGCTTCTGGTTTAGGGTTTGGCTCATCAGGGCAAAACGGTAGGAAAGCAGCGGGGCGACGAACGGGGCGCCGGCGCGTGGTTAGGCGTGCCGACGAAAGTGGGAGAACTGGGGACATAGCTCACCTCGAGCGAGGGAAGTATTTCGCTTTTTCTTCGCCATGTCAAGTACTTTCTCTTTTTGTTCGCCTGCACAACTCCTATACGCTTGCACACAGCTTCTGCCTTTTGTTTTATCCGCTGGGTTAGACTAAAGCTGCTGCTCAGGGTTAGTGCATCCTACTTATTTAGGAAGATTTTGCAGCGATCGAGGAGAACTCTTACGGATTTCGTGCGCTCTAAACTCGTTTGCCTTAGCTTGTGCGCTCTAGTCAGCCTCCCCCTTTTTCGGGTGCGGACGCAGACTCCCGCGCAAAACCCGCCGCAGAGACCGGCGGCCAAGCCTCCCGCACAAGCGCCTGGGGCGCAGCCAGCCGTGGTCGGGCCACAGCAGACGAAACACTATCCGATCCTGGTGATTGCGCATGGCAACGAGCCCTTCTGGAGCCTGCGGCTGGGAATGAAGGGCCCGGAGCGGCTGGACCGCGTAGGATATCCGTCCATCGTTCTGGAACCGTCGGACGTCACGAGCGATGAGTCAGGCGCGTTCTGGACGTATCACGCGAAGGATGCCGCGACCGGGGCATTGCTGTCGGTGAAGCTGGTGCGCGAGCCGTGTTCCGATGGGATGAGCGAGACGCAGTACACCTTCAAGGTGGTTGTCGAGCACGCGCAGATTGGGACGCTGAACGGGTGCGGGCAGAGCGCGCCGGATAAATTTCCAGAGTTCCGGAAGAAGAACCAGCTAGACCCCGCGGACAATGCGGATGCAGATGATAAAGACAAGGATAAGGACAAGAAGGGCGTCCTTGACCCGATTACGAATTTCAAGACGCCTGTAGCGGTTGCGTATCTGAACGCGACGGGCCGGGTGGTGCTGAGTCGCGGCGAGATCAAGAAAATCGTGGGGCCGTCCGGGTTGGAACTTGCGTTGTCGCACGATGGAAAGAAACTGCTGTACACGCGCTCCAATTCGGCGAATGGGACAGAGCGCAGCATCGTTCTCTATGACGCGGACACAGGTCAGGCGAAGGATCTTGTTAGCGGGAGCGTTCACCAGGCGTTCTGGTCGCCGGATGATTCGCGTATCGCATTTCTGAAATTTGATGGACAGCAATGGCATGTGTGGACGATGACGGTTGCGGATCCGGACAAGACCAGCCAGTTGTCTCCACTGAACCTGACGGCGCTGCAAGGGTGGGTTTCGCCAAGCGTGGTTCTGGCGACAAACGCCGAGAATGCTTACTGGATCGGCGAAGATGGCAACGCGCAGCAAACTGCGCCACTGAAGGAAATTTACGGCGACCAGTTCCAGATCATGAGCAGCGACACGATTCGCGTGAATCCGGTGAATGCGGATCTTTTGCTGGTCTCTGCCTACTACCTGAACGCGCCCGCGGGCGCGCCGGTGGACGCGATGGGGTTGGCGTCGACGTTCTTTCTGTACGAAGTCCGGTCTAAGCGCCGCGTGGTTCTGGGCCCACCGGATACATTTACGCGTGCGGCGGAATGGTCGCGCGACGGACTGCAGATTTTCTTCACGCGCGGAGTGCCCGGGAAGGGACTATTGGTAACGAACCGGATCTTCTGGGACGGCACTGGCGTGAAAAAAAGCGAGAGCGGCAGCGGCCTCGTGATTGGGAAGTAAGGCGCGGTAGAAGGATTGACAAGAGCAGGGGTGTTCCACAGAATTTCAGATAGGAGGCCTCCGTGGGCGCCCGATTGAGGCTACTCATGCTCCCGATAACCGCTCTAGTTGCGCTTGCGCCTGTTGCACTGTTAGCCCAGGAGCCTCCAGCTCCACCTTCGTCTCCCGCCGCGCCCGGCGCTCCGGCAACACCTGCATCGCCGGCAGCTCCTGCAGCACCTGCTGTGAAACGTGCCATTGAATGGAAGGAGTTCGAATATGGATGCGAAGGCGGGGCGAAGTTGCGGGTGTACCTGCACAACGAGACGGCGAAGGTTGTGTACAAAGACAAAGTGTACCTGATGAGGCAGACGCGTTCGGCGGATGGGGGCCGTTACTCGGATGGAACGGTGGTGTGGTGGAGTAAGGGCAATGGAGGATTGCTGCAAGAGGACACGCCCGACGGCAACGGCGAGATGATCGCAAAGGGCTGCGAACTGGACAAGCCGATGAACGCCGAAGCGGCGCCCGGGACGGTGAGTGGCACAGTCAGCTACCGATCGCGGATGGCATTGCCGGCCAGCGCGATTATTGAGGTAAAGCTACAAGATGTTTCGCTGGCGGATGCTCCGGCCAAAGTGATTACGAAAGAGGAGATTGCGCTGGGCGAGCGCGAAGTGCCGGTGCCGTTTGAGCTGAAGTTCGACCCGGGGAAGATCGACCCGAAGCATATGTACTCGGTAAGGGCCAGCATTCTTGTAGATGGGGAGCTACGGTTCGTCAGCGACAAGGCGTATCCTGTGCTGACGCGGGGGAATGCAGCGCACGTGGAAGTGATTGTTAAACCGGTGACCCCGTCGACTCCGGCGGCAAAACCCTGACCGTAACGCCCGTCCTTCCGGACAGGTGCCCCTTACGACTCGCCGAAATGGTGAGCCATAACCGTGACATTGCGGGCCACTATACTTCCTAAATGGCGACCCTTCCCAATTCGGAACAGCGGCAAGTAGGACTACTGGTTCTGGAGAGTGACCCTGGAAGTAGTGCCGCACTGAAACAGATTCTGGATTCGGAAGGTTGGCGCGTGCGCATCGTGGAAGACCTAAAGATGCTGCACGTGGAGCTGAAGACCGCGGAGTATTCTCTATTAATCGCTAATATTGCGTTGATCGGCCTGGATTCGCCCACCTTCCATGTGTTGAAGGAGTTGGGGGGCGTGTCGGCGGAAGATGGTGGAAAGATCCGCACGCTGTTTGTGATACCGGAGCTGAACGGGAGCCAGTTCATCGGGCATCTGGAGACGGCACGGCTGCCCTACGTGCTAAGGCCGTTCCATTTGCACGACTTCCTGGAAAAAGTGAGCGATCTGCTGGTGGAAGTGAAGGCGATTGCCGCGCCGCTGCGGATGACGCGGTACGAGTTCGGGGAGGCGCGGAAGAAGAAGAAGCAGGCTAGCCGGACGACGTCGATGTTCGCGTCGCGCGATTCGTACTCGTATACGGAAGAAGAGATTGCAGAGTATGAAAAGGCGGAGTCGGAATCGTCGCGCCTGAGGCGGAATAAGCCGCGCACGAACCTGGGTGATCCGCGAGGGTGATTGGCAGTGGCTGTAGAGTGCAGGCGTTTAGTTTTCATGTCCCACATCGAAAAGCAAGGTGTGTTGGTTGAGATCCTTCGCGCCGCCAACTGCGCGGCACTCAGGATGATAACGAGTTGCTGCCCGACGATTCCCTGTCCCTACGATTCTGGCCGTTCCACGCTGCAAGAAAATCCTGCTGGTGCGTTCTAACTCTGAACCGTGCCCTCGCCGCACGGACAGGAGGATGGAATGGACCGTTCGCTGTTCAGCCTGTTTGGCCATGGACTTTTGGGATTTACAGCCTTGGGAGTTGCCGCAATGGGGTTTGTCTGGTCTAGCCCCGGAACCCCGGCGGGCGCAAAGCCGCAGGACGACTGGCGCCTTCTGGAGCCGATCACATACGAAAATCTGACTGTGTTCCCAGTGGTCAGCGCGTCGGGACATGACACCCGCGCGTTCCTGACTCTCGAAGAGGGGCTATCTTCCGGGGAGATCATTGTGCGGGAGCAGGGAGCAGAGACGATTGTGCGCGACCGAGACCGAAATCGTCCCGTGCCGCAAAGCTATGGTGGACCGTCTGTAAACCAGCTTGTGCTGATCAACCGAAGCAAAAGGCCGCTGATTTTGCTTGCCGGCGAGCTGGTGAGCGGCGGGAAGCAGGACCGCGTTATCGCGAAGGACCGCATTGTTGCGCCGGGCGCAGAGCCGTTGCCGCTGAACGTATTTTGTGTGGAGCACGGGCGGTGGTCCAATGGAGCGCAGTTCAGCGCCGCGAACACCATCGTGCATCCGAGCGTACGCGAACAGGCGGCAGTGAAGCGAAATCAATCCGATGTGTGGGCATCGGTGGCGGGAGGGTCGGTTGCCGCGGAATCTCGGACCGCTGCGCCTGCCGCGGCTCCTCGGATGAGCGCAGACGCGATTAACGAGGCAGTGCGAACGGAAGCGCCGACGCAGTCGTACAACAAAATTTACAATTCACGGTTGCTTGGAGGATCGGTGGATTCGTTCGTGGAGGAGGTGCAGCGTCGATTCCGGAGAGAGACCTCGGGATTGAAGGGAGAGCGTGTGGTAGGAGTGGTGATTGCGTATGGCGGGGAAGTGGCGTGGAGCGACATCTTCGCATCGAGTGAACTGTTCGACCAGTATTGGAATAAATTGCTGCGCAGCTATGCCGTGGAAGCGCTGGCACGGCCGACACTGCGCGAGAAGGCGTCGCTCGACGAGGCCCGGGAATTTTTGCGGCGCTTGAATGGCAGGGAGACGACAGAATCGGAGCCCGGCGTGTACCGATGGCTGGAAATCAGCGAAGGGTCGCTTTCACAGATCGAGTTGGACGCGCTGCAGCCGAAGACGATTACCTTGCACCGATTGGTGTTGCGGCGGACTAGCTAAGCTAGCTATGGCTGCTGGGAAATATCGGCAAACAGCCAGCGTGGTTTTTCGGTGACTATCGGCGATAGCAGCCGAGTCGCGAAGTGGCTGGCATAAAAGCCAGAACTACGCGGAAGAATGAAGAGAAACCCAGGAGCGGGCGGCCTAAGAAGGCCGTCCCTAGGCGTGCCGGAAAAAGGGCCTGCGTCAGAAGGCAGCCTCTACAAAGCCAACCTCGGAACACAGACTGAAGTCTGTGCTACTGAGAGCTAGCCGCTGTCGGGATCGGATTTGCCGGGGAGTTTGCGGACTTCACTGCGATCTGGCGTTTTTTGGAGCAGTTCGGCAACGGCGTCCTGCCATGAAGGATGGCGGTAGTTTGGCGCGACCTCCGCTAGCGGAACAAGGACGAAACGTCTTTCGAGCATGCGGGGATGAGGGACTTGCAGATCGGGTGTGCTGATCGTGTCGTGGCCGTAAAGCAGGATATCCAGATCGATGAGGCGGGGGCCTTTGGCGAAGGGTTTCTTGCTGCCCATGGCCGATTCGATTTCTCGCATCCGACGCAAGAGTTCGTGCGGGGGCAAACCAGTTTCGGCTTCGAGGACAGCATTCAGGAACCAGGGTTGATCAAGATAGTCGACGGGCGCCGTTTCGTGGATGCTGGAGGCCTGTTTCACGGTGATGCCGAGCTGACGCAGGCGACGCTCCGCTTCGCGGAGATTTTCTTCGCGATTGCCGACGTTGCTCCCGAGAGCTAGATAGACGAAAGTCATGCAATTCTTTCGTTGCGCGATGTGCTGGAACGAGGAATTTCCCCTTGGCAAACCCAAGAGAGATTCCTCACTCCGCAGACTCCGTGCGGAATGACAGAATCACGGTCCTTCCGCCAGCTGCGAAGCCGCGCGCCTTCGTGAGAAACATTTCCACACCTGCTTTCACTTCGCTGTAAAACGGCGGCGGAGCAATCCCAGCATGGTATCCGCTTCGCGTAGCTTCAAGGCCATGCCAACGGCGAAGAATACGATGCCATAGAGACTCAGCACGAAGATTGCCAACACAATGGGCCCGCGTGAACCCATAGCCATAAGCAGAGCGCGCGCGGCGGCGGCCGCGATCAGGGCTGCGATCCACACTTGTGCCAGGAACGGAAGCGGCACGCCTACGTGCCCGACGCGGCGGCGAATTCCGCGCTGCAACAGACTGAATTCAACCCAGGAGGCGACGCCTGCGGAGATGGTAAGACCGGCGACGCCCCAGCGCGGGTCGATGCCGACAAGGCGCGGAACGGGGTAGGCGCACAGATAGCCGAGGATGGTGGTGAGCAGGACACGCACGACGGCAAATCGCAGAGGGGTGCGCGTGTCGCGCAAAGCGTAGAAACCAGAGGAGTACAAGCGGGCGAGCGTTGACGAGAGCAGGCCTACCGTGGAACCGGCCAGAATGACCCAGACATAAGTTACATCCGCATGCTGGAAACGCCCGGTTTTGCTTTGATAGATGGCCGAGACAATTACGTCACCCAGGACCAGAAATCCAACTACTGACGGAACCACGAGAAAAGTGATTTGGCGCAAGCCGGAATTGAGACGAGTACGGAGAATGCTCGCCACTTCGCTGGCTTCGCCGATGGCACCGCTCATCATCGGCAATTCCGCAGCGGAAACGGACATGCCAAAGAGACTTACGGGCAAGGTGTAGAGTGTTTGGGCGTAAGCGAGGCCCGCAACTGCACCAGGCATCCAGCTTGCAAGGAGCGCATCAATGTACGCGCTAATCTGGACAACGCCGCGGCTGACAAACACAGGAAAGAAATTGCGGATAACGGTTTGCACGTGTTCCGCTTGATGCGCCAACGACAGTTTCAATCCGCCAAGGAGTTTCAACACGATGGGCAGTTGCACACCGACTTGTGCGGCGCTGCCCACGACAGAAGCCCAAGCCGTGATCACCACCAGGGAATTTTGCGAGCGGCTTTTGCCGAAGGCAATCATGGCGACAATCATGGCGATGTTCCAAAGCACAGGAGCAGTGTAAGAGATGAAGAACTTGCGGTGACTGTTCAGGATACCGAGGCACCAGGCCGAGGCCACGAGCAAGCCAGCGCCGGGAAAGAGAATACGCACCAGGAGAATGGTGAGTTCGCGCTTTTCACCATGGAATCCGGGGACGATGGCGTAGATGAGCCAGGGCGCTGTGAGCACGCCCACCAGAACCAGAATGGCGGTGCTTAGAGCGAGTAAGGCGGCAACAGCACCGGCAGTTTTACGCGCCTCCTCTTGGTCGTTGTTTGCCAGCAAGCGAGCGTAAACGGGAATGAAGGAAGCGGAAAGCACACCTTCGCCAAAAAGGTTCTGAAGGAGATTGGGAATGCGGAAAGCTGCTTTGAACACCTCGGCGGCATCGGAGATGCCGAAATAGTGGGCGAAGACGCGGTCACGGATGAGGCCAGCGACGCGGCTGAGGAAAATGCCGGCGGCGACCAGAAATGCATATTTTCTGGAACTACCCGCGCCTGGACCTGAGTTGTCGGCGTTATTCACAAACCATCCCAGCTACGCTCGCCTGAGGTGCTAACTTTCCTGCGCTTGCGTGTCTAAATTGACGGCGAATGCCAGTATCGAAGATACCGCACCAAGGGGAAGTCGCGTTCGCGAGTTTGTGACGGGTGCAGAAGTACGAACTAGGGGTGGATGGGAAAGAACGGTGAGGATTCTGATTCGTGAGGGGCTGAAGCCCGCTAGTGGCCAGGGGCGTAGTGTCGGAGCTAAGAACTCTGACCGCCTGAGGAAAACAAAAGAACACACACGCAAAACCGGCGTTCGGGGCACCCGGAGGACCTCGGCGGTTGAAGGTACGTTGAATATTTCGCGAGTTGCAGCTAGGCTGAAACCGCGACGCGACGAACTGCTTGCGCTCGCCATCATGGTGTCACGTTCCATTCACGTTCCGGAAAACAGTCCGGCCATCAGCGACCTGTTGGATCTGTTCCATTTCGATCACGAGCACGACGGCGGTCACGATCACGGCGATCACTGACCTGCAGAGGAAGCAAAGCTAAATCCTGTGAGGGAAGGGCGGCTGCGAAGGCCGCCCTTTTTCTTGTGCGGGGAATGGCTTCTTTCAAGGCAACTCGATCGTGGAGGCAAACCGATTTCGAAGTGTGGCGCGCGGATGATAGAATGCGCGCATTTCACACTGGAGTGAGTTATGCGGAAATGCTTTGGCTATGCTTTCGCTGCCGAGATTTTGGCGGTTGATCTATTGTTTTGCTAATGCCCACACCGCAAGCCTGCGGGCAAGCCGACCGACTATTCCAAGGTGCAGATCAAGACTACGAAGGTTTCCGGGAACATCTACATGCTCGAGGGCGCGGGAGGGAATATTGCGGCTTCCGTTGGCGAAGACGGCATTGTGATCGTCGACGATCAGTACGCGCCCTTAACCGAGAAAATTCAAGCGGCGCTGAAGAGTCTGGGCATTACGGACAAACCGGTCCGTTTTGTTATTAACACGCACTATCATGGCGATCACACCGGAGGGAACGCGCCGTTCGCAAATGGCGGGTCCACGGTAATCGCACAGGATAACGTGCGAAAGCGGCTGGAGAGCGGCGGAGTCGGGGGATATGGCGAGTCGTCAAAGAGGGAGATAAAGCCGGGGGAAAAAACCGCGCTGCCAGTGATCACCTTTGAACACGATGTGACCGTGCACCTGAACGGGGAAGACATTCGCGCGTTGCATTTTCCGTCGGGGCACACGGACGGCGACTCCATCATTTTCTTTCCGAAAAACAACGTGGTGCACATGGGGGACGATTTCGTGCGCTACGGCTTCCCATATATTGACGTGCTCAGCGGAGGCAGCGTGCAAGGAATGATCGACGCGCTGGAGAAGGCGTCCGCGCAGCTGCCGGCGGACGTGAAGGTGATTCCGGGACACGGTGCGATTTCTAATCTGGACGACGTGCGCGCGTTCGTAAAGATGCTGAAGGAAACATCAGCGGTGGTGCAAAACGCGATTCATGCGCACAAGACTCTGGACCAGATGAAGCAGGAGAAAATCCTGGCGGAATGGGACAGCAAATGGTCTGGCGATTTCAAGACGGACGCGTGGATTGAGACGCTGTACAATTCGTTGACCGGAACCCAGGGCAAGTTCATGAAACACAACTAGGGGAATTAAGTCGTATTGACTCCCAGCTAGTCCGTCGCTCCGAAATTAACGAGATGCTGCAGTTTGACGTTGCTCAGAACAAGCGAGGCTGGCGCTTGGGGAGGTCCCGGCCGAAATATTGGTACGCGCGGGGAGTGGCGACACGTCCGCGCGGCGTGCGATCGAGCATGCCGATCTGCATCAGGTATGGCTCATACATTTCCTCGATGGCGTCTTCTTCTTCGCTAAGGACGGCGGCGAGAGTGCTGAGGCCGACTGGACCGCCGGCGTATTTGTCGAGTAGGGCAATCATGAGGTTGCGGTCGACTTCATCGAGGCCATGCTCGTCGACGCCAAGCATCTTGAGGGCGTCCTGGGCGACCTCGCGAGTGATACGGCCATCGGCACGGACCTCGGCGAAGTCGCGGGCGCGGCGCAAAAGGCGATTGGCGACGCGTGGTGTGCCACGGCAACGAGTGGCGATTTCTTCGGCGCCACTTTGATCCAGTTGAATGTTCAGGATTTTGGCAGAGCGATTCAGGATGATGAGGAGGTCCTCGGGCTCGTAGAAATCGAGGCGGTGAACGATGCCGAAGCGGGAGCGCAGAGGCGCGGTAATGAGGCCGGCGCGCGTGGTGGCGCCAATCAACGTGAAATGGCTGAGGGGAAACGGGTGAATGCGCGCGCCGGGACCTTGGCCAATGATGAGGTCGACGCGAAAATCCTCCATGGCGGGATAGAGAACTTCTTCGACGGCGGGCTGCAGGCGATGAATTTCATCGAGGAAGAAAACCTCTTTGGCTTCGAGGGAAGTGAGAATCGCGGTGAGGTCGCCTTTGCGTTCGAGAAGAGGACCGGCACTGGTCTTAATGGGCACATTCAATTCGTTGGCGATGATTTGCGCAAGGGTGGTCTTGCCCAGGCCCGGGGGTCCATAGAGCAGCACATGATCGAGAGCCTCTCCGCGATTGCGAGCCGCTTCGAGCGCGATGGCGATGTTTTCCTTGACGCGCTTCTGGCCGATGTATTCGTCGAGGCGCTTGGGGCGAACGCTGGCGTCGATGCGCGCGTCATCGTCCCAAGGGGCGCCGGAAACGATGCGTGAAGAGCGCTCGGGATTTTCGTCGCTGCGGCGGCCCATGGATTTTTTGGGAGTGAAGTCCGGCATCTTTTTTTGCGTGTCCTTTGCTTATGCCTTCGGCGCGCTGAGAGCGGCGAGTGCCACGCGCAACAATTTCTCGAAATTCGATGTGCCCGCTTCACGCTTGGCCTCCGATACGGCCTTGTCGACGGTGCGTTCGTCGTAACCCAGATTCACGAGCGCGGACTGCACGTCGGCTTCGGCGCCGGCGGGAGACGGTGCGGCGGGCTTGTCCACCTCTTTGGCGATGGCCTCAAGCCTGTCTTTTAGTTCGACAATGATGCGCTCGGCGGTCTTGCGGCCAACACCGGGAATTTTCGTCAGGCGGACGAGATCACCAGTGCGAATGGCTGGAACCAGTTCTTCGACGTTCATGCCCGAAAGAATTTTTAGGGCGAGGCTGGGGCCGACGCCGGAGGCACCGAGAAGCAACTCAAAGAAATGCTTTTCGCGCGCCGAGAGGAAACCGTAGAGAGCCAAGGCGTCTTCCCGCACGTGGGTGTGAATCAGCAGGGTCACTTCGGCGTGGAGTTCACCGATCGCCGCGAACGTGGAAAGAGGAACGGCCACCAGATAGCCGACGCCGCCCACATCCAGGATGACTTGATTCGGCCGCTTCTCCAGCAGCCTTCCGCGCAGCAGTCCAATCATCGTTCGCCAGTATTGCCGCGTTAGGTTCGGGTGTCAACGCGAGGATGGGATAGCGGATACGGACGGGAAAAAGGGACCACCCCCTGGTGCGGCAGTATTGCCGCCTTCTCTTCGCCTCTCATCTCGGAAGTGGGAGAGCTTGCTCCCCACTCGATCACGGGGCCGTCTGTGTTTCCAGCATTTTCAGGCGTTGGTTCCGCGGCTGCGACGACCGCGACATCCTTGCGGTCAAGGTAATCCGATGTGCCTCACTAGCTCCGTGAATCTCGGATCTCCTCGCAGGCTGTCGAAATCGGGATCGACTTTCAAGTCCAGGAGTTTGCTTGAGCGTTCCGTGTCAGCTCTGGCGAGACATGAGAAGGCCTTGTCCTTGTCCCCCAGCGTTGCTTGCAATCCAGCAAAGACCATTGGAGATACGTAACTGTCTCGTGCAGCGTCGGTGTTGAGTTCCAATGCCTTGCTGCGGAACATACGCATGGCTGCAGCGTAACCGGAGCTCGCGTATATTTTTTCCAGCTCGGACGCAAGGC
>Ga0210407_10000732_pt1 | contig 34638 bp, 31 predicted proteins | sample IncBWC27MmetaG_FD_150860 | JGI IMG/M metagenome (GOLD analysis project Ga0210407, IMG submission 150860) | Forest soil microbial communities from Barre Woods Harvard Forest LTER site, Petersham, Massachusetts, United States - Inc-BW-C-27-M | ecosystem: Environmental > Terrestrial > Soil >...
TTTCATCATATAATCCTGTTCATCTTCATCATCCAGGTACATACGGAAATACGCTACGGTTAGATTTGTGTGAGGAGCAAAATGTCTGAATCCAGAACAGGAAAGCGGTTCCCGCTTGAATTGCCGATCCATGGCCGGGGAGTGGGCGAGGCCAGAACAACCGACATCAGCGCGGCGGGAGTGTACATCATGGCCGAGACCGACCTGGCTGTGGGCTCGGCGATTGAGTTTGATATCACGCTGCCTGGAAGCGTTCTGGGCGCTCGCGAGGATGTTGACGTTCATTGCGTGGGAAGGGTCGTTCGCAAGGAACCCGGGACAACCAAGGCCGGCCAGGCAAAGAACACAAAGCACGGCGTCGCCTGCGTGATCGAGGAGTACAAGTTTCTCCGCAAAAGCAAACGCAGCAAAAGCAAACGCAAAGGAAAAAAATAATAATGCTGAAGATTATTCTGGCCGACAATCAGGCCATTTTCCGTACCGGGGCCGCGAAGGTCCTGGCGGTTGAGGATGACGTTCGCATTGTGGCCCAGGCCGAAAACGCCGAGAAGATGAACATGGCGCTCGAGAAATTCCACGCCACCGTGATGATTTTCAGCGCGGACATGACTCCCGACCTGCCAGTCATTGTGGGAAGCTCGCGGAAGTACAAGACCAAGCTGGTCGCGGTCGCGGAGACCGGGCAGGATTCCCGGCACTTTTTGACGAATGGCGTGAACGGCGTCATCTATCGCAACGTGAGCGGAGAGGCGCTGGTGCAGTGCATCCGCAAAGTTGCCAAAGGCGAAACCTGGGTGCAGGACACCCTGGAGAGCAAAGAGACCGCGGAAAACGATCTGGTAGGCGCGCGTGTGCGCGACCGTCTGACGGCCAAAGAGCTTAAGATTGTTGCTTTGATCGTGCAAGGGTACAAGAACAAGGAAATCGCCTCGCAACTCGGCACAACGGAGCAGGTCATCAAGAATTACCTGCGCAATGTTTATGACAAGATCGGCGTCTCCGATCGGCTGGAACTAGCGCTGTTTACCATCCACCACCGGATCCTGGCCGAAGCGGCCGCAACATCCGTGGCCGCGGTCAGCCAAAGATGATTTAAGAGATAAAACGACAAGCGGAGCCAGCTCGAGCCGGCTGGACTCTCTTCCGCAAGGAAATAACTGCCTGCCAAAAAGGACTGCCCCAATCTGCTAGCGCGAGCTCACGCTCTTCAGCAGTTCTTTTACGATGGTAACCAGCTCTTCCGGATTTACCGGTTTCTCGAGATATAAGTCAGCGAGAGGTTCGGCTGCCTGAAAGGCTTCAGCGACATAGCCGGAAACCACCACGACAGGCATACTGCTGTGGTTTTTTGCCGCCTGTACCACGGCCCGGCCGTCGCCGTCACCCAGGCGCCAGTCGGTAACCACAGCGTCGTAAGTGTTGTTCCGCAATTTCTGGATGGCATCACCGGCCGACGTGCAGGAAGTAACGGTGTGGCCGGCGGCTTCCAGAATGGCGCATTTCAAAGTGACCGCGTGCGGCTCATCGTCAACGCAGAGGATCTTCGCCATACAGTGCTCCCTTGGGGCTGGCGCACCGGACAGGGATGCGCTGATCGGAGATTTCTCGTCCGCAGCGCTGGACAGCCAACCAGACGGCCCTATTCTGCTTTACCCATTATGGGAAAGTCAAATCATGGCTGGAGGACGCCGTTAACCGTGGCGCTGAGCCGCGATTCTCCCGATTCGGGAACGTGATGGAAAATGCTATTTCGGCGCTGGGGCCTCGCCAAGCTTTTCCGCGACCGATTTGGCCTGGGTAAACAACAACAAGTAGTCGGGGCCGCCGGCCTTGGAGTCCGTGCCGGACATGTTGAAGCCACCAAAAGGATGCGCGCCTACCATGGCGCCGGTACACTTACGGTTGAAATACAGGTTGCCGACTTGAAAGTCCTGCCGGGCGGCTTCCAGCTTCTCGCGTGAGGTGGAATAGACGGCGCCGGTAAGGCCGAACTCGGTATTGTTGGCGATTTCCAGAGCGTCCGCGAAGTTGCGCGACTTGATCACCGCCAGCACGGGACCAAAGATTTCCTCCTGCGCCAGCCGGGATGTTGGGGCCACGTCAACAATCACTGTGGGCTGCACATAATAACCTTCGCCGGCTTCCTTGGCCGCCGAGCCTCCCGTGAGCACCCGCCCTTCCTTTTTCCCGATCTCAATGTAGTTGAGTACGTTCTTCATCGACCGTTCGTTTATCACCGGCCCCATGGCCTTGTTTTCGACCGGATCGCCTACTGCAATGCGGCCCACCCGCTCTTTAAGGCGTTCCAGGAAGACATCGTAAATTTTTTCGTCCACAATGGCGCGAGAGCAAGCCGAGCACTTCTGCCCCTGGAAGCCAAAGGCGGATTGGGCGACGCCTTCCACAGCAGCATCGAGATTGGCGTCCGCGTCAACAATGATGGAATCCTTGCCACCCATTTCCAGGACCGTGCGCTTGATCCATTTTTGTCCGGGACGGGGAATGGCGGCTTTCTGGTTAATCTCCAGTCCAACTTCCTTGGAACCGGTAAAGGCAATGAAGCGGACTTGCGGATGCTCCACCAGACCCCCGCCAAAACTGCTTCCCGAACCGGGGCAGAAATTCACTACGCCGTCGGGCATCCCGGATTCCTGGAGCACTTCAAAGAATTTTGCCGCGATCGCCGGGGAATCGCTGGAAGGCTTGAGCACCACCGTGTTGCCGCAGACAATGGCCGCCATGGTCATGCCGGCCATGATCGCACAGGGAAAATTCCACGGCGGAATCACCGCTCCCACACCCAGCGGGATGTATTGCAGCGTGTCACGCTCGCCCGGCAGCTGTACAGGTGTCTCGGACTTGGCCAGCCGCAAAGCTTCCCGCGCATAGAACTCCGCGAAATCTATGGTTTCGCCCAGATCGGCGTCGGCTTCGGCCCAGTTCTTGCCGACTTCATAGACCATCCAGGCACAGAACTCAAATTTGCGCTCGCGCAATATCGCCGCGACGGTATGCAACAGCGCCGCCCGCTCGGCCACGGGCGTCCTTTTCCAGTTTTCGAAAGCGGCGGCGGCAGCCTCGACCGCGGGGCCTACATGCACGGCTTCAGCATGTTGGAACACGCCAACTACCTGGGACGGTTGCGCGGGATTGAGCGAAATGACTTTCTCCCTGGTCTTGATCAGCCGGTCGCCAATCACCATGTCAAACTCGCGGCCCAGTTCCGCGGCGACGCGGGCCAGCGCTTCGCGCATCCGGCGCGCATTTTCCGGTTGGCTGAAATCCGTCGCCGGTTCGTTGCGAAACGGTCCCTGCGGAATGCGCAGTGTGGGCTTTGTGGTTTGAAGGATGGCCATGGTAGTTTTCCTTTTTGCTCTCGCGATGACGGCGAGCGGGCTCAAGTCGTAACTGGGTATTTTACTACCTGCACTGAGTATTCGCCGAAAGGCCAGGATTCGGCTCAAAACTTTTTAAACTCTGTAACCTTTTCGGCGGTTTGTTGATCTAAGGTGTTTAGTAGCGTCGACCGAATTTGATGTCCATGAAGAACAAGCCGCAACCGGAAACCATCGCTAAGGCCGTTGGGTCACGACCATTTCCGTGGCTGGCGGGCTTGGTGTTTGGCATGGCGCTCGTTGGAATAGTGCTGGCGGCTGGCGCCCTTACCGCCAGGCCGGCGGCGACGAATCCCGAAGCGAAGCGGAAAGCTGTTGTGGTTGAGTTATTTACTTCGGAAGGCTGCTCCAGTTGCCCGCCAGCGGACACGCTCCTGGCCGAACTGCAACGCCAGGGACAGCAAAATGGCGCTGAGATCATTCCGCTGGGATTCCACGTGGACTACTGGAATTATCTTGGGTGGCAAGACCGCTTCTCCTCCTCCGCGTACAGCCGGCGGCAGGAGAACTATGCCCGCGGGTTCTTACTCGATGGTCCTTACACACCACAGATGGTGATTGACGGTCAGCGGCAATTTACCGGCAGTGACTCAAGACGGGCCCGCGAAGCTATAGCTCAGGAAGCAGCTGAACCGCAAAGGGCAGAAGTGCAGCTTTCATTTGCAGCACCGGACAGGCTGCTGGTCAGCGCGAGCGGTGAGAACACCGCCGAAGTAAAGCTGGCCATCACGGAAGACAACCTGGCCAGCAACGTTGGAGGCGGAGAGAACAACGGACGCATGTTGCGCCACACCGCTGTTGTTCGTGATTTCCGGACGCTGGGAAAACTTACCAAGAGTGGGTTCCGAGCCGAAGTTCCGCTGACTCTACCCAGGGAATGGAAGTCCAAGGACCTGCGCTTCGTGGTGTTTATTCAGCAGCCTTCGGGAAGAATTGACGCGGCCGCGTCACTGTCCGGTGTTCGCTAAGCCGGCGTCCAGTTTGGCCAGCTCCAGAAAGAAAAGCGGATTGTTGGGAAACTGGGTCCCCAGCAACGCAAGTCTCTTGCGCGCCTCCGTCTTGTTCTTGTGGCGCAAATCATCAAAAGCCAGCAGGATCCGGGCAAACGGAGCAAGATAGTGTCCGTGCTCCGCCGCAATGGTCAGTTCTTTCACGCCCTCTTGCTGGTCGCCTTTGAGACCGTCCAGGCGAAGGAGCCAGCGCACCGGCGCGGGCTTGCCGCCTACAATGTACTTGCCCATGCCCGTGGCGACATACGCATCGTATTCATTGGGGGCCAGGGCCAGAAGCCGCTCAGCATATGCCGTTGCCGTCTTCGTGTAGCCCAGCGCCGCAAGGTTTTTCTTGGTGATGAGGGCGGAGTCGTCGGCTCGGAGACCGCTGATCAGCGCCAGCGCAAACAGGGCCTTGATGTCATTTTTATCGCGGGCTATGCGCTGTATGGCAATTTTCTCGGTGCCATTGAGGGCGTCCTCAAACTGCTGCTTGGAGGCCGGGTCCCACTTTTGCACGGACCGCGAGTTAAAGCCCTCGTCGGAAGCGAAAGTTTCACTCCTCAGAATATGTAGCCGGTCAAATTCCCGGAACAACACAGCGCATGACTGCGCCACCCAAGGCAAAGGATCGTCCGGGGCAAGGGACTTTGCGTCCTCCGCCTTTTTGAGTGCCTCATCGAACTGCAGGTTGTACATGGAATAGAAGCTTTGGTCCAGAGCACTTTCCATGGTCTGGCCACCCTTGGTCTGGCCACGCGCCAAGGCACTGGAAAAGCCCATGACAAGCACCAGCAGGAATGCTCGAAAGACCGACTTACGTATTTTTTGCCTCAACTGGCGTCTCCTGGCTCAAGAGATCAGTTCCGTTGTCCGGCTACCGCATGACCTTAGCAATTTTCCGGGAACGCACTGCTATATGAAGCGTTATCGGCAAGTAAAGGTTTCCCACTTAAGAATGAATCGAGCAGCAGGCCAACTCTAGAAGATTCTGCGCAATCTGCCAAGTCTCAAAAGGGGTACCACAAACAGAATTTTAGTCTCTTCTTTAACTGTACTACTGTGTCCGATAGCACACTAAGGGCTTAACAAATCTTTGCTATTCCGAGGCCCTCCACAGGATGACAACTCGTAAATCCGCCCTGGTTTCTCTTTTTGTTCGGACCTCTCCAAATACCAAAGGGAAATGAAGACGGGAATAAAGAACACCATTTGCGGTTACTATTGAGGAGACGTGGACGGCAGTCCCAACAAGGAATTTGAACAACTGGCTTTGCCCCTGCTGGACCCTCTTTACAACTTCGCCTGCTGGCTCAGCGGCGACGTGGATGAGGCGAAAGATCTTGTTCAGGAGACGTTGGTAAAAGCCCTGAAGGCCTTCGGCGCGTTCCGGACAGGCACGAACTTTCGCGCCTGGATGTTCCGGATTTTGCGCAACACGTTCCTGACCAGCCGGACCGGTTTGGAACGGCGCAATACGTCGCAGGAGGACGAAGAAGGATTTGAGGACGCGGTCATCAGCCATGAAACGCCTGAAGCGGAACTCATGCGCCGCGCGGACACGGAGTTGGTACAGAACGGCATCGCGCAGCTGCCGGCGGCGTTTCGAGAGGTAGTTATGCTGGTTGACATCGAGGAAATGAAGTATCACGAAGTAGCGGAAGTTCTGGGCACGCCGATCGGCACGGTGATGTCCCGGCTGTCCCGCGGACGACGACAGCTGCGAGCACATATTCTGGACGCACTGAAAGCAAAATCATGACCTGCGAATATCGGGAAAAAATCGCGCTCTATGCGGATGGGGAGCTGGACGTCCGCGAGGAGAAGGAAGTCTCCGCCCATATGCGCTCCTGCGCGGATTGCACAGCTGCAATGGTAGAACTCGTGGACATGAAAAAGGCCGTTCGTATCGCCGGCAAGCGGTTTACGGCGCCTCCCGAGTTGCGCGCCAGTCTCGCCAGAATGTCGCCGTCACGCGCAATCAGGATTCCGGGGCTGTTGTGGAAGTGGGGCCTCGCGGCTGCTTGCCTGGCTTTGCTGGTGGCCAGCGGGACCGTTATGTACTCGCGACTCGACCGAAGCGATCCTATGGTGGCCGAACTTGTGGACCAGCATGTTACGACTCTGGCCAGCCCAAATCCCGTGGACATTATTTCCACGGACCGGCACACGGTGAAGCCGTGGTTCCAGGGCAAACTGCCTTTTACGTTCAATCCGCCCGAGCTGGCTGGATCGCGCTTCAACATGATCGGCGGCAAGGTGGTCTATGCCCGGCAGAGCCCCGGCGCGGAGCTGTTGTGCCAGGCCGGGCAGCACCGCATCTCGATCTTTGTATTCCAGGCGCTTGACAAGGAAGAGAAATCACCACGGTTGGGCCGCAATCTTTCGTTCACCGTGAGCGATTGGACGCAGAGCGGCTTGCACTTCTACCTGGTCACCGATGCGTCTCCCGAGGAAGCCGGCCAACTGGTTTCCTTGTTCCAGGAAGCCAATAAGTCCTGAAATCCTGAGCCTCGAACCTTGGACTAAGAGATCACGATCTTCTGGTCCCAGGGGTCGGATTCCCCGGCCGGCAAGGGCGGCGCACTGTCCGCTTGAGACACCGGCGGGGGCGGCGCGGCAATCACCGGTGGCTCTGCTGGTAATGCAGCGGGAGCCGAAGGCGGCGGCGCGGCAGCGACTTCGACTGGTGCGGGCGGCGGCCCCGCGGATTCTGCGGCTGGCTGGCCATCCAGTGGAGGGGCCATGGGACGGGCGTCCACCGGCAATAGATGGGCGTTTTGCGCGGCCCATCGGGCGGCAATTCCGTTGAGCGGGCTCTTGGTGTTGTATTCCTGGTAGGCGATCATGCGGCCAATGCGGACCACAAGATCGTCGAGCCCCTCCGACGCGGCCCAAAAATCGCCGATGCAGACCGTGCTCTCGTCGAAATTGGGGTGAAACACGGGAGTCAGCATGCGGCATTGCGGGGCGCGCCGCGGATATCCGAGCGACAGATTCACTTCCAGCAAATGGTCGTTGCGCTCCAGAATCGCGCCGCTTGGTCCCACGTACAGGCCGCGAATGAAATATTGAAAGCGATAGATTTCCGGCGGCATACCGGCGGTCCCCACCATGCGGATCAGAGTCCAATTGGCAAAGCGACGCACCAGCGATTCGTTGTCGAGCTTCAGCCGGCGAATTCTGGGTGGGAGCATGGCGCGCAACAAAAGATCAGAACACTAGAACCCGAGACCGCTGTTCCGGACTACCGTAAAAGCCAGCACGATCACGCTAAAACACAGCATGGCGCCACGCGGCACCCGGAACTCTGGGGAACGATGATACCGCATCACCGAGTAATACCAGTAGCAGAGCCAGACCAGCGCGATGGGAACAGCCACCGTGATCAGGGCATTGAGTTGCAACGCCTCGCGAAAGTTCAAGTGCAGCAGCTGGTACAAAGCCCGCGTACCGCCGCAACCTGGACATTGCAGTCCCGTCAGCGCATGGAACGGACACGGCGGATAGAACCCGTAGTGGGTGGGAGAAAAACGGTATAGCACGCCAGCGCCAAGCGCGAACAGGCCGAGCGTTACGTTGGTCCGTTGCCGCAGACTCATTTTCATTGGGGCTGCAATTGTCCGGTTTTCTTCCACTGGTTGATACGCGAGAAATGGTACTGAAAGTAGTACAGAGCGAAGAAGAACGTCATCACTCCGCTGAGCCGCAAATTGATCGGTTCCACGGTGTTGTAGTAGTTCTCGATCGCACTGCGCATCTGGAACACGCCAACCCAGTACAATACTGCGCCGGCTATCATCAACAAAAAGAACACAATAGCAATAGCAGCCGCCGCGTTTTCGTTGCCGCCGCCTTGAGTAGCGGCAGAAGCAGCAATGAGGCCGATATATCCTATTACAATGCACACAACGGATCCGATCAGGAAACCCATATGCTTGGCGGTGGGGCTGATTTTCTTCACGAACGCGGCTTCCACGAACAACCAGACGATGCCGAAGAAACCGCAGAAGAAGTTGATCAGCAAAACTAACGCCCAATGAAAATCAGGGGGAATGGGTCCGGATCCGGGCGCCGGGACATTGGGAGCAGGCGCCACTCCATAAGCGTTTGCCGGTTGGCCGCCGTAGACCTGGCCCGCCGGCGCAACGTATCCGCCGGCAGCCGGGACGGGCGGCAGCGGAGGCGGAACCGCGACCGGAATGTTCCCGATGACTTGGGAAACCGGCACCCAATCGGTCATGCCTTCACTCCGCGCGAGGTCGGTCATAAGAATATTGCCCGACGCGACGTAGCGCTGGAGTTCGGCAAGAGTGTAGGGACCGTATTCTTGTAGCTGGCGCTGAATGTAGTATTTCACCTGGGACCCCCGTCAAATTTTCGACTTTCGTGCAATGTACACTACCGCTGCGCTGCCTACAATGGGAAATGCATCCTCCGGTGGGTCAATCAAAAGGTGTCCCAAAGCCGTCTTTATCGATAACACAGATTTCAACGATGGCCCATACCCAGGAAATCACCGCGCCGTAGCCTAAGGTCAGCAGAGACAGGCACAACTGGCCGACGCCCTTGCCCACGTATCCGGCATAGAAATTGTGAACACCCAACGCTCCCAGAAACACGCCCAGCAAAATAAAGCCGGTCCGGCTCCGAGGGGCGCGCGCATACACGAATGCAGCCTGCGCATACGGATACGCCCCAGCCCCTGCAACCATGGCTGGCGGCGCCGGCTGCAACGTGACAGCACGGATGGGCGCCGGGGTAATCCCTGTGCCGGGCGGTGGTGTCAGATGCGGTGAGGCATCCGGAACCGGTGTCGCGGTCGGGGCAGTATTCGTTTGCACGGGTGAGACAACTGGACCAGCGGGAATCTGGGACAATCCGAGCGGTCCGCCATACAGTGACGGCGGATACTGCGGCGCCGGAGCGGTCGCCTGGGCAGGATAGCCGGGCGCGGTTTGGACTTCACTGTACGAAACCTGAAGTTTCGGATCGTCCGCGGGAGCGCAGCGGCATCCGAAGACCGTGCAGCCGCCATTCTCGTTGTAGCAGTCCTGGTGATGGGGCGTGCCGCAGCCGTTGCAAAACACTTTGTCCGGGCTGGGGCCGTCATCGAGCGCCATGCGGCAGTAGGGACAAATCGCGGCAGCCATTAGTTTCTATGCTTCTCCCGGAAATGAAACGCGTAACGGCCGATCTGGATCAGATCACCACTCTGTAACACGCGGGTCCGGATCGGCTGTCCGGAAACAAAAACCGGGCCAATGGCCTGAAGGATGGTTTGTGAGCCGCGCATCTGGATCATCCCATGCTGCGGCAGAATTGAGTTGTCTTTGAATAGATAGATATCGGACTGCTGATTGCCGCCAATGGTAGTTACGGGCTTATAGAGAATGAACTGCTTGCCCGCGAGAGGCCCTCCGGCAACGTAGAGCCATCGGTCCTTGAGCGCGCTTTCAACGACCCCCATGGCCACTCCCGTGGCCAGACCAAAGAGAGCAAATCCGATACCGCGGCTGACGCTGGGACGGCTCACCGCATAAATAGGGTTGAAGATGATCCCTCCGATACCAGCTCCTATCACCGCTCCCAACGCACCGTAACGCCCCTTTTTTACTGAGCGGTCGACCAGGCCGTAGACGATTCCAGCGGCCACACCGAATACCATCCAGCCAATACCGCGCGCAATCCAGGTTACCGGGTTGGTGGGCGAACGCACGCCCAGCTCAAAAGCAATTCCCAAACCAATGTTGTAGATCACATTGGCGATGAACTCGAAAACGAATCCGAAAACAAGCCCGAGCGGCACAATCAGCGCTGCTCTCAACAGTGCCTTGCGTAGCGAGCGATCCACGATGCTCTCCGCAACGCCGAACCCAAGACACAGAAACATCACGATCAGCGGAATCAAAAAGAAATGCGCCCAGCCAACCCGATCTTCGATGATCCAGGGTTCGCACAGCGCCCAGGGAATCACCGCGCCGAGCAGTCCCGCCACGCCTAAATAAAACCATCCTTGCAAAAAGATGTTGGTTTTGGTTTCACCTTCAGTGGCAGGACCCGCTCCTTCCCCGGTGATGTTGCCGTATTGCCTGGCCCCCGATGGTCCGCCAGCAGGACCCACGACGGCAGGTTCCTGGGCCACTGCTACTCTCTCCAGGTCCTCAAGGGTTATCTTGAGCGTTGGTTTGTCGTCACTGTTTCCCATTCGCGGCCTGGTCCTTTTTGGCGTCGCCCTGGCCCGAGGGCTGAGGCGGCTTTTGGGCTTCAGGCTTTTTGGGGCCGGAAGGCTCGCTGTTCTTTGGCTGCTTGCGCTTGGTCGTGGAAGTCTGCGGCCCTGCCGAAGGCGCCATGCTCTGTTGGACTTGCATCCGCTGGAGTGCTTCCTGGAATTGTCGCTCGTAATCCTCTTTCAGCTGTTGCTCAAACCGGAAGACTGCTTGGGCAGCCGTGAGCGCCTCCTGTTGCTCGATCCGACGATGCAGCAGCATGTACGTCAGTACGGCGCCCAGCAGGAGCGCCGTGAGATAGCCCAGAATACGGCTCGTCCAGGTGACCCACAACGGCTCACGGGACCTGCCGCCAGAATCGCTTTTAGTCTGCATCCCAAAATCGTCTTCGCCGTCTTCATATTCTGACGTCTCAGCGAGCGTTACCTTGAGGCTTTGCGAATATCCGAAGCGCACGCCGGAAAGTTTTTCAATTTCACTGCCGATCCAGCCAAAGCAGCCTTCTTCGTCCGTATGCGGATCAAAGACCCAGGCCACCTGCTGCGGACTGGAAAAGAAATTCTGCTGGATGAACAGGTCGTGCTCCGAAAGAAAAACTCCAAACCCCGGATGCGAGTGGTACCAACCCACAATCTTTTCGTCAGGAAACTCTTTGTCTTTGATTTTGTAGATGTGTTCCCAGGTGTCCTGCGTAAACGTGACGTGCGCGCCACCCTGGGCCGCGTTGATTCCGGGAATGGCGGCATTAACCAGCGTACGGTCCTGGTCAATGGTGCCGATCAGCACGCCGCAAACTTCCGCTTTCATCGAAGTGCGGCAATGCTGGCGAATCTGGCGCGCTACCTCCGCTTCCATGATCACGACCGGCTGCGCGTGTCTGTTTTTCGCTGCTTTTGACATTAGCGGGAAGCCCCCTTGGTCAATGGCCCGAGCGCGGCGCTTTCGTCGCCAGCCATCAGATAGGCGATCTCTCTTTCCGGCGAGCGGGCAACAAAGACATCAAACGGCGGAAGCCCCAACTGGTCCAGCGTCCTGCCGGCAAAGGGCCCGTGCCCTTCATAACTGTGCGCGGTGATCACCGCGCGCATTTGTCCATCCGCCGGACACTTGCCGCGAGAGTATGGAACCGAACCCACCGCGACAAAAATCTCTTCTTCTGCGTTGCAGCCCGGACATACCAGCTTGTGAATCACGTCGCGGCTGAACTCGATGGTCACGTCCTGGGAATCAAGCTGCTGCTGCGCCTTGCGCCGCAACTGGTCCAGAGTCAGTTCGCGCGAGGCTTCCGGCAATGCGACGACTTCCGCGAGCGTGTAATGGCTCATGCAGTCAGGGTTTTCCGTGTACTCGACTGTATAGGAAGTGTGGTTCAACCCTTCAAAGATGTATCCCTTTCCGGCCAGCACCGGCAGGCCGTGAAGCAGCTTGACCGCCTCTTGCACTTGTATACCGGCGATGATGGACGAAATCGTCGGCGTGGTCGCGACCTTCCCGGCAACATCATTCTCCAGAGTTAGCAGGTTGCAGGACATGCGCTTGTTCAGAATGGCCCAATCGGTTTCGCCGAGCGTGCACTCGTAGCAGGGAGCCGTTCCCGGCATGAAGACGCGCGCTACGCCGTTGATACCTTCAATGGCACCGTCAATCCAGGGCTTGTTCAGCTTCCATGCCGCGCGGTTGATCCAGAGACGGGCTTCACGATTGTCCAGTCCGGCCAGCACCAGATCGGCCCAGGCAAACAGCCCGAGGCCCAGCCCGTGCACCACGTCTCCGGTAATTGGCTGCACGGTGGCTTCAGGAAAGATTCCCTTGACCGCTTCCGCAGCCACGTCGGCCTTGCGTCTTCCTATGTCGCTGGCGCGATACAAGATGCTGCGGGAAAGGTTGGAAGATTCAATGGAGTCAAGGTCCACGACCACAATGTTAGTGAAGCCCAGCAGCGCCAGGTTCTTGAGGATTTCGTTCCCCAGCGCTCCCGCGCCGATTACCAGCACCCGCGCCGCGCGTATCTTTTCCTGGTCCCACCAGCCGATGAGACGGAAACGGCTGAAGCGGTCTTCTTCAGCCAGCGCGGCGGCAACAGCCGGACTCATTGCGCTCCCGCGGTGATCTCGGGTTGGATACGAAGTATGTCGCCATCCTTTACCGCGGCATCCGCCAGGGTCTGCGAGTCCTGGACCTGGCGCCCGGAATTCTTATGATGGAATTTGTAGCTGAGGGGAGCGCCGTCCGGGCCATTCTTGGGAAGACGAAGTTTCTCTACCAGTACGGCGATAATGCGGTTGGCAGGGGCGTCGTCCGGCAATTCAACCGGGACGCGTTTGTTCTCCGTGGAATCGTAAACAGTAACTGTGATGTTTGGCATTTCTGTCCTATCAGGGCGCAGCCTTGTCGGTCGCCGCCTTGCGCACCTTGGTGTCACGCAGAAAATCAGTCAGGAAACCGGCGGGCGCTTTCTTGTCCTGAACCAGTTCCCAATCGCTCTGGTGCAGCAGCGCGTCCGTGCTCACTGCAAAATTGAGGTTCTCCGCCTCCGGTTCCATGGACCGGGCCACCTTGGAGGTGACAACCCCCAGCAGGTTCCCGTACTCGTCATACACCGGCCCGCCGCTGTTGCCGGGACTGATGGGCGCGGAAATCTGCAGCACATCGTTGCCCGGCGTGCGTGAGACAATGCCGTTGCTCACGCTGAAGTTGAGGCCCTCCGGATGGCCAATCACAAACACCTTTTCGCCGGGCTGAACGCTCTTGTAGGTGGCAATGGGCTGATGGAACTTTGCGTCGCCATCGTGGCGCTCCAGCCAGAGCAAGGCCACGTCATACCGCTTGTGCCGCCCAACCACCTGGGCTACGGCCCATCCATTCATCCCGTCAGAGACCATGACCTTTTGCGGGCCTGTCTTGCCCTGCCAGCTCTCACCGTCGGCCACGTGCCGCGCCGTGGCCAGCAGGTACCCATGCGCGTCCGATTCCAAAATCATGGCTGCGCCCAGCAGTCCGGAGGTCCCCACCGACGACTGGAACCAGCGTTTCTCTGTCGGCGACGCCAGCAAAACCAGGGGCTTGAGAGTTGAACTCAACTCCACGCCCGACATGATCTTGCCGGACGGCAGCTCGGGAAAACTTCCGCGTTCGTCCAGGTTACTGAGGGCCGCGCTCAGGGCATCGGGCGCAGGCGCCCAGGAAAGGGAAATCGTGAGAATCCCCAGAACCGTGGAGAGAAATCCACTCACGATAAGCAGGGTAAGCAGATATGAAGTCCATGCCTGCTGCACGCGAGGCGTCTTTCGCCCCACGGTAAGACGAAGCACCAAAGCAACCAGACACAGCAACGGCAGCGCCACGACCAGGGGCGAAATCAGGAGAATGGCCCAGACGGGAACGGCCCGCGGCAGACGCGGACGTATCTCTTGCGGGGCCTGAACTGGTACTTCAGTCCGGTCAACTTCCTGGGTTGTAATGACAATGCGGTCCATTAGAAAATGTCGTTTAGCGCCTTTAAAGGGGAAACGCTGGGGGCAACAAATTATAAAGGATACTTGCTAGGTTTTCTTAACTGCCTTCCATGTCAAGTCAAGCAAAACGGCCAAAAGTGAGGGGACTTTCGGCGATGTCCGGGGTTGAATCCTGATACTTCGCAGATTCCCGAGTTTTCCAGCTAAGACGGCGCACAAAGTTGTGCCTTTGTACACGGAAAGCTGTACAATATCTGCAAAAGTAAAGAACATAGCGCCACAAATCCATAAAACTAGGATATTCGATGGATCCTGTCTTAAAAAATGAGAAGCTTCTGGACCCGATTGGGTGGAGGCTTCTCCACGAGTTACAGATCAACGGGCGACTTTCCTATGCCGAACTCGGCCGCCGGGTTGGTTTGACCACTCCGGCCGTGGTGGAGCGCGTAAAGCGTATGGAAGAGGCCGAAATCATCACTACCTACCATGCGCAGGTGAATCCGATGAAAGTGGGCATGCCGATTACCGCATTCATTCGCATGTCGGTGGTCGGAGATGTATTTACCCGCATCATAGCCGTAGTGAAGGCTTCTCCGGAGGTGGTAGAGTGCCACCGGGGCACTGGCGCCGATTCGTTTATCATGAAGGTGCATGTGCGGTCCGTGGAGCATCTGGAATCGCTCATCGACCGCTTGACGCCGTTTGGGACGACCTCGACTTCCATAGTTTTGTCCTCGCCGGTAGAAAAGCGCGAAATCCAAAAGCCGGAAGAGGTGGCTGCTTCCGCGATGGCAACTGCGCGCCGCAAGAATTAACACCGATGGTTTGAGGTTTGCTTATGCCGGAAAAAATCTCGCCCAAAGAGGGACGCTTCAAAGACGAATGGGGAACAGGCACGCACGAAGCATATGAGGACCGGGCGCACCATAGACCGCTCAAGCCCCCTCCGAAGAAACCCCGCGGCAATAGCTTTTTAAGGTCCTTAGGCGGCATGTTGATCGTTGGCGGCCTGTTCTGGGGCGCATATCTGTACACCGCCAATCCCGACATCGTTGAGACCCTGCGGCAAAATCACGGCCCTGCCATGGTTTGCGGCCTGGGGGTCATCGTTTCCATAGTCGGCAAGTTCATCCGCCTGTAGGTAGCTGTTAACCTGGTTACGGAAGTTTAATGGTAGTTCTCTCATCGAAAGCATGCGGTCGCGCGGCATTTCACGCGTGAAGTGAGTACTGGAGTCACTTCATCTGCGGTTCCTCGTTAAATCTTTCTCACCTGGACGTCTCCACTCGTGGCTCCTGGTCCGCAGCAAGACCAGCCGCGAATAAACAATCCGCAAAGTGCGCCGATGACAACTGTGCCTCCAATAAAGTCCTGCGCTTTATTGCCCGGCGCCTTAAGTCATGCGAAACAGACAAATCAAGAACGGAGTAGCTGCGTTGCTGGTAGCGGCAGCTGTTTCAATCATTGGCGCTCAAGCGCAAGGTGCGTCTTTGGCACAGGGGCCCTCTCAAGGACGTTCCGCACAGGGCCAGCTCACCGTAACTCTGGTTGTGGTTTCTTCCGTCGGACTGGTAACCGGTGCGGACGGACAGCAGAGACTGGTTGTAGCGAATGCTCCTGATCCAGCTGACAACGTTTCCTCCCTGAGAGCAATACTGTCTCCCAACGCAGCGACGGCTCCCGGCACAAACAATTCATCCTCGAAAAGCAAGCAGAAAAGATAGATAGCACGTTCGTTTATTTCGGCCCCACGTTCAATTCAACATCGCGGATATTCGCGGGTCCCGCGGGGACTCTTACCGCTCGCACCGTCTCCTTACCCTGGTATTCCACTGTAACTGTAAAGACCCCGGTCGGCAGGTTGCGGAAGATGTACGCACCGTTTGGCCCGGTCTGCGTTTCCCGCGGGAGCTCTTTGAGACGAACCGTCATGTTCGCCAGCGGAACGGTTTGCAGGAGGCCCCGGTCATACGCGGTGACCTTGCCGGTAATGACGCGGATGGCGCGGACAGAAAACGCTGTCCGGGCCGGGCTGCCCTTTACCACCGTGACTTCTTGCGGCTGAAGATCCTGCAGCGAGTACCCTGAGGGATAGGATGCGGCGAGCGTGCTCACAGAATAGCGTCCGGCCTCCAGCCCCAGGAAACTGAACTTTCCGTCCATGGTGGTTTGCGTGGTGTGTGCGGGGCCGGGTCCTTTCAATTCCACCGTAACGCCTCCCACGCCTTCGTCGGCATCGTTCAGCACAAAACCGTACACCTGGCCTTTGGCGAAGTTGATGCCGAAGTCGGCCGTCGCATTCATGTCCACCGTTGTGGGAGAACTGGTAGTGAAAAAGAACGGTTCAGGACTCTCGAACTTCGCTTCGACTCGGTGCATACCGAACGGAACGTGATGGAAGGAATAACGGCCCTGGTCGTCGGAGTGTGTGGTCCGGTTGCCGTCGAGCACCACCAGGACGCCGCCCACCGTGGATTGCTTGCCGTCATACCGGCCGGACGACTCGTCATCGCGAAAGACGTGGCCCTGGACCACGCCATGGCGTCCCGGCAGAATAAATCCCGGAACACTGGTGAAACGGTGCTGAAACGTGATGCTGAAGAGCGGACGCAGCGCTGACTCCCCGTTACTAACGGTGCGAAACAGGGCCGCCGACCCGATCACGTCATTCTCCAGGCCCACGCGCTGCGAGTAGCTCACCGTTGTCGTGGTGAATGAGAGACTGCCCTGCACCAGCTGGCTCGCGCTATGGAAGACGTTCACGTTGAGCTGGCGATGGCTGGAGCCGGGTGAAATCCAGGAAAAAGAAGCTCCGCTGTCGTTGCGGGCGGGTGTAATGTTTACGCTCAACGGGCCGGAAAATCCCAGGGTGGCCAGCAGCGTGGTGTCGCGCAGCAACTGCGCCAGCTGGTCCGGACTAGTGATCACGATTCCGGCGCGCTGCAACAGGTCCTGCAATCCGGGAAGTTGCGCAAAGATGGCAGCCAGGGTCGGCACTTGCTCGTCGTGACGAAAGAACCCGGTCACCTGGTAAGCTCCCCAGCCGCCACGCGCATTCACGGCATAGTCATTGCCTCCGGGCAGATCAAAGTTGACAGTCCTCTGGTATTGAAATCCGGCGCCGAAATGGCGCGTGGAAAAATCAATGCCCGCGGGAAGATTCAGCGTTTCAATCGTCGCGGTGGCCGGAATCTGGGACGAGAATCTGGTGTAGGCGCTTCCGCTGGAAACCGTAAAGTGCGGCGTCAGTTTGTAATTCATCAGCAGGTTGGTCGAGAGAGTGCTCTGACTCAAGTTGGGCAGCGTGTAGTGCGATTGGTTGAGACTCAAGCTCGAGAACAGCCGGGGCGTGAAGTTTCGCGTGGCGTTCAGATCGGCATACACGCCATGCTGATTGCCGATGGCCAGCCCGGGAAAGCGTCGCGGTTCCAGACGAAAGCTGCCGGCCGCGTGCGTTCGCTTGTCGTCATACGTGCCACGCGCGGCGTATGCGATCTTGCGGCTGATGCCTAATTCAGAAAGAAACGTGATCTTATCGCTGCGTTTGTATCGGTACGTCATTGATCCTACAACGCCATCGGGGGCCACGGCCGTCTGGTTGGAAGGGTTCTTGAACCAGTACAGGCTCGCCAGCAGCGACCCGTTGGAAGTCAGGTGAAACGTTTTGGAGACGCCCAGCGTGTCTTCCGGATCAGTCACCAGAAAAAGCCCCTGAAACGTCGCGATGGTTGTGATACCACCGTGGAACTGCCAGTCTCCCCAGCGCAGATGCAGTCCCCGCACCAGCGACTGCTCCACCGTCAGCGGCGAGTTGTCCACCATCTGATCGGCCAGCACCACGTCCCAGCGACGGCGCCCAAACTCGTACGAGAGCAATGGAAAACCAATCTTCGGTTGCGAACTTGAGGTCGAAATCAGATTGGCATTCACGATCTGCAGCCGTTCTATGGAATCTCCCTGAATGCGCCGCAGTGTGAGCGCGTTCGTCACCTGGGCCGGATCAGAGTTGTAGCGGACTTCGTAAGAACCGCTTTCCGACGCGCTTCCCTCGCCTGATCGCGGATCAAATCCGGCGGGAAACACGGACGGCGGCTGCGGAACCAGCACCGGCAGGCTTTGTACGCCGGCGGAAGTGACGACAATGATGTTCGTTGTGCCTGGGTGTTTGCCGGTGACCGATACCAGTCCGGCGCCGGCAGCGGCTTCGACGATGTCGGCATCCAGCGAGTATGCGGCAGTGGCTCCAGGGACCGTGAACTCAACGATCTTCTGGTAACCGACCGTAAGCGGCGATTGTCCTTGAGCAGCGGCCACCAGGGCGCACGCTAACCAGACGATTCGCCACTGGGGATTCATGGAATCTTAAAGTTAGCATCCTTCGTAAAGGTCTTACCCTCAAACTGAAAGGAGCACAGTACTTTATAGCTACCTGCGGGCAACTGCTCCGGATACTCGGCGGCAAATTCCAGGCGCTCGCCCGGCAACAATCTCTGTGGAGCAAACGGCGCTTTTCCCACCAGCGCGCCCGCCTGGTTCAACACCACGGTTGTGCCTTCCGGAAGAATGGGTTCAGTGCCGGTGTTGGTCATCCATTGCGAGACCACCATGTTCGCGGTATCGCTCGCCGGCTTCACCGCAATGGGTCCGGCTTCGAGCGTGGCGTTGTCGGTGAGGTTGAAAGTCAAAAGCGCGCCCAGAGAAGCGGTCATGCCCACGGCGCTGGTGGAAGTGGGCAGCTTGTCGGTGCCGCGAAATATCGCGGATATGGCGCGGATTTTAGTTGCGGCGGGAATCGTCAACTGGACATCCACCGATCCCGTAGCGCCCGCTTTGATGGTGATCGTCTTCTGGGAAAACACGGCGGTGGCGGCAATACTGTGTTCCGTTTCACCGGCGGGAACAAAGACCCGTTTGCCGTCTTTCACCACCACGTCTTCGGCGACCAGGTCGAAAGAAAAATCCGATCCGGTCTGGTTGGTGAGCGAGAGCGTCTGTGTGAGTCCCTGACCGAACTGTCCGCGTGCCATCACCACCGCGGGGCTCAGCGATATCGAGGGACGAGTCCCCTCCGGCGCGTCCGGCATGGGTTTTACGGCTTGCGCGAAAGCGGCCAGAGCCGGAAGAAGCGCTGCTGCCAGACACCAGCGCCGCACGCGGGTCGCCCGGTTGCCGTGCTCTGCTTGAAACAAGTTCATTTTCGTCTTCATTCCATCACTCTAACAGCGCCGCGTTGCGGCAATCTACGTTACAAATGACTGACATCAGTTGGGAACGACCTGGAAAACAATGAGTGTATGCAGTTGCGCATTTTTCTCCGTGGCCGACGCCGGCACCTGGATCTCCAGGCGGTGCTGCTGTGCCGGTCCCACGCGCGCCTGCGCCTGTATCACCTGCGGAGTGGTTGCGAGTCTTACGCCGTCCACCGAAATGCTGTAGACATTATCGGCAAAGGCGACCGACGCCATGACCACCGCCGTGGAAAACCGCTGGCTGCTATCTTGAATGGTCAGGCCAAACTTGGTCGTCACTACGAAACCGTCGGCCCGCTTGCTGATGTGGACGTTCGCGGCCCGCGCGCCGGTTCCGTAAGAGACTGTCCCCAGGTCGAGCGCCTGACGGCCGGAAGGCCCCAGGGCCACTGCTGCTCCGTCCGCCGTGCTGCTCAGCTCCGCCGAAACCGATCCCGAGCTTTGCGACTGCATGGTAAGAACTTTGGGGGAGGTGCGACTGCCCTTGCGCTGCGCCCATCCGTCGGCCCTGAAAAGAGAGGAACCGAGCGTCAGTAACGTCAGGACATAGCACAGCTTGATACCACACCTCCCGCCGTGTTCTAAGCCATCATAGGCCATCCATTATCTGCACGTATCGCCAAAGTTAGTTGGCGGTAGCGGTGAAGTTAATGGTGTTGCTGATGGCCGTGGCGTTCGCCGTGGCATACGGGATCGTCAAGGCAATCGCTTCCGCAACGTTCGCGGCATACGCGCCGGTCGCGGTGATGGTCGCCTGTGCGGCGTTGGTGACGGTCGTTCCGCCAACCTGCCAGGTGTTCACGGCATCAGCCGCGCCCAACTGCGCCTTCAACGTGTAGTTCGCGCTGGCGGAATTGGCCTTGGAGACTAGCACATCCACGGGCGTGCTCACGGTAAAGGTGGTCGCTGTGGTGGAGCGAGTGATGCCAGCCGCAATGGCGCCGAACGCCGAAACGTTACCGAACGCCAGGGTTGCGGTGTTGGTGCCCGCGCCCGAAGACAGCGGCACGCCCGCGGCGTCATTGTTGAAGACCAGGTTGATGGAAGAATTGACGGTAGCGGTCACGGTCAGTGTTCCAGTTGCTGTTTGTGCAAAAGCGGACGATGCCATCAGCATCATTGCCGCCACGACGATCAGAAGGTTTAACTTTTTCATTTTGTTCCTCTCCTATTTTCCTGCTTGAGTTTTTGTTGCCTTAATTTCCTTACAAACTTGCTGTACTTCGAAAAATCAATTGGCCGTGGCCGTAAAATTCAGAGTGGCCGTTATCGGCGTTGCCACCGCCGGACCGCCTGCTCCCGGCGCCGCCGTGGATATCACCAGGTTGAGACCGTGTTGCACATCCGCGTTATACGTACCGGTGGTCGTAATGGTCTGTGCCGCGGTGGTCAAAGTTACCGCGTCAACCGCGTAAGCAAATCCCGTAGGCGCAACCGCCGCCAGGTTCGAGGTCAAGGTGTAACTGGCGCTGACCAATCCGCCCTGGATCACGTTCACGTCAAACAAAGTCTTGACCGTATAGCTGCCGGCCAGCACCACCGGCCGGGTCACTCCCGCCGATAGCGGACCAAAAGCGGAGACCGTGCCGAAGTTTACGGTGGCCGCGGAGCTCCCGGTCGAGCCCAGGGCAACGCCCGCCGCGTCGGTATCGAAAACCAGCGTTATGCCGTTCTTATTAATGAGCGTGGCATTGATAGTGCCGCTGGCAGTCTGCGCCCCGGCCGACACGCTTAAGAGCAGCAGCGCGGTCAGCGTCAGGTTGCGCATCGTCTTGTACTTGTTCGACGTCTTGTATTTGCTCAACATCATTTTTCTCGTCTCGCCTTAATTCGCTGTTGCCAGAAAAGTAATGGTTTCCGACAGAGTCCCAGCCGGCACCGTGTTCTTCACCTGTACCTGAAGCGTCTTGGTAACCGCGGCTGCATAGTTGTCGGACGCGTCCAGCGCGGTGAATCCCGCGTTGGTCAAAGTCACGTTATTGACCAGCCAGACCACGTTCGCCGGCGGCGCGGTTGAAATCTGCGCGGCCAGCCGGTAATTCGGGCTGCTGGAGTTCGCTTTCGTCACCACAACATCAAAAGCGCTGCTTACCTGGTACACGGCTCCGCCAATGTGTGCGTATCCAACGCAAGCCAGGGAGTCCGAACCTCCGGGAAATGACGCCACGCCCAGGTCCAGACCCACGTTGTTGGTGCCGGAATTGGTCAACGGACAAAACCCGTTCGTCCCAACCGCCGGATTATTCTGAAAGATCAGTCCAATGGACGACTGCACAGTCATAGTGATGGTGAGCTGCGCATTGCTGGACTGCGCTCCTGCCGGGGCCGCCAGCGCGCAAACGCACGCGGCAACCACAAGGACGCTCAACACACACCGAGATCTGTTTTTGACGGTCATAAGTATTTCTGAAACCGGGGCACAAACCGGTTACGTTTACTTCCAAACTTTGGGGGAAAGTTTGTTGTTCGGTGAGAGAAGTCTAAGGGAGTCTCCAGCAATCAGAAAGAGTACTTCGGTCATCGAGTAATCAAGGGGATAACTGCCTGAGCTTAAAAGGCTTATCGGCCTCAGTACTTAAGTATCTTCAGTATCGAGCGGCAATTTGTTGGTGGTTCCTCATTTTCCGGGCGCGGAATCCCGGCCCCGGGCCTAATTCCCTGCTAACAGGGAAAAAAACAGGGGAGAACGCGAGCGCTTGGATACTCCAGACATGCAAAACCTCGATTCCACGGGCCTTTCGTGAACCTTTTTCCCGGACGGAGTCAATTCGTAACAGGGGAGGAACAGGAGAGGAACAGGAGAGGAACAGGGGAGGAACAGGGGAGGCATCGCCGTGATCGCCGTCATCGCGCGTGATCGCCGTGATCGGAAAACCATACCACTGATAACACTGAAAACAGCAGTCAGCACGCAGCACTCAGCCAGGCAAGAACAAAAAACCAAAACCAACAGCAGGTTCTATGGTTTTCCGATGACGGCGATGACCGGGGTCCCCGACACGCGCGGTTTTCGCGTGTTGGGGTGGGATGCCAGCGATGAACCGATCACGGCGATCTTCCCACCCCCCCGGTTTGACCCCATTCCACCCCATTCGACCCCATGTCACCCCAGGGGTCGGCCCCACTCGACCCCATTTTCTGCACGGTATTTGGGGTGGCTGAATGCTGAGTGCTGACTGCTTCCTCGCTTTAGGTTTTCAAAGATCGTTCTCTGCGGCCCGCCTGGGCGGGGCTGACTGTTGTATCTTGTCCGGCTAAGAGCTAAAAGCTAATGGCTAACGGTTTGTTCTTGGCTATTTGCTTTTTTGCATGCGCTTGGTACCACGAAACAAAGACGAAAGTCAAGGGCCTAATTGTCATACTTTTGTCAGGCCATAATTTGGCATGGTCGGTGTCTAACTCTCTTGTAACTGGCTATCCAGTAGAACGGATCGTTGGAGGAAACCAACACCCAGTTCAACTATTCCGAACGCGCAGAAATTAAATCGCGCAGTTCAGTCTGTCCCTTTTTTGCTCAGGTATTGCTCCAACTCTCGTTTCACAACCCGAGTTCAAACTCGTGATAGGTCAAAACCCCACATGACCCATCCCGAATCCCTGCGGAGCGGAAGCGAGCAGGGTGAGGGACCTGCCCCGCTGCGGCCTCGCCTGCGCCAGGAGAGTATGAGGATTACCCTCGCGGTAGCTTGCGCTTCACTCCCGGACTTGTGTGACGTGCGAGCGATCCTGCCTGGCTCACGCGCAGCGGCAGCGGAGCAGGTCCCTCCGCCGCCAACCCCGCGGCGTTCGGGATGGTGTCTCGTGGGGGGGCGGACGTATCGCGGTGTAACACCAGTAGCTCTTCACAAACTTGACTGTGTAGCACTCCCGGACTTGTGTGACGTGCGAGCGGTCCTGCCTGGCTCACGCGCAGCGGCAGCAGAGCAGGTCCCTCCGCCGCCAATCGCGCGAAAATGCCTGACCGAATCCCTCCGCATTGTCCTCTCCCGCGCGCGTCAGCTACCATGGAGCTTATGCATGTGGTGAGGGAAATCCCGGTCTTGATTTTTGTTTTGGCGGGAGTATTGCTGGCGGGCGGATGCGCGAAACAGAGTGCGAGCGCCGGAGCGCCGGCGGGTTTTCCCGTGAAAATCCAGATTGCCCAGGCGCAGCTGGTACCGGAAGCGACGGACTATCTGGCGCTGTTGAAGTCGCGCAACGCTTCCGCGCTGCAGACCCAGGTGGAAGGCGATGTCACGCATATCTTTGTCCACTCCGGCGAGCGCGTGGCGGCCGGGACGCCGGTGCTGGAAGTTGATCCCCGCAAGCAGCAGGCAACGGTCAGCAACCAGGAAGCTGCGTTCAAGTCCAAGCTGGCTACCGTGGAGCTCAACCGCGCGGATCTGGAACGCAAGAAAAGACTTTATGCCGCGGGAGTGATCGCCAAGGCCGATCTGGACCAGGCGCAGGCGGCCTATGATTCCGCCCGGGCGGACGCGGAGGCCCTGCAGGCCGCTATTCGCGAGCAGCGAGAGCAGCTGCGCTATTACACGGTGCATGCGCCGGCGGCGGGCGTGATTGGCGATATTCCGGTGCGCGTAGGCGACCACGTGACCAACCAGACTTTGCTCACCACGCTCGACCGCGGCGGAGAACTGGAAGCCTACATCTATGTTCCCGCGGAAAAATCGGCGGCGGCGCGCCTCAACCTGCCGCTGGAGCTCCTGGACGATTCCGGCGCCACGCTGGCCCGGACGCCGGTCTCCTTCGTTTCGCCGGAAGTGGATACCGGCTCGCAGACCCTGCTGCTGAAAGCCCGGGTCCCCAACGCGAAACAGCAATTCCGCAATGACCAGCAGGTACATGCGCGGCTGATCTGGTCGGAGCACAAGTTGCCGGTGATTCCGGTGACCGCCGTCTCCCGGCTGAGCGGAAAGATCTTCGCCTTTATCGCCGAGGGCCAGGGACAGCAAACCGTGGCGCGGCAGCGCGTGATCCGCGTGGGAGACCTCATCGGCAATAACTATGTTGTGCTGGAAGGCATTCAGCCGGGCGACCGGATGATCGTCAGCGGCGTACAGATTCTGGCGGACGGCATGCCGGTTGTCCCGCAGTCCTGAAGTTTCACGCAAACCGTTTTTCAACTGAACCGTTTTTCAACCGAATCGCTTTTCAACCGAATCGTTTTTCAACCGAATCGTTTTTCAACCGAACCTGGTTTCACTGAACTCGGGAAAACAAGATCATGGTGAATTTCTTCATTCGGCGGCCGGTCTTTGCGACGGTCTGTTCTCTTCTGATTATTCTGGGTGGAGCGGTTTCCATTCCCACGCTGCCGATCGCGCAGTTCCCCACGCTGGCGCCGCCGGTGGTCACGGTCACGGCGTTTTATAACGGCGCAAATTCCCAGGCGGTGGAGAGCAGCGTGACCTCGCTGCTGGAGCAGGTGGTGAACGGCGCGGAAGGCATGCGCTACATGAGCTCGACCAGCGGCAATGACGGCGCCAGTTCCGTCACGGCCACGTTTGAGCTGGACCGCAGCCTGGACATCGCGGCGGTCGACGTACAGAACCGCGCGGCCACGGCCCTGGGCCGATTGCCGGCCGAAGTGCAGACTACGGGCATCGGGATCAACAAGAATTCCGGATCGTTTGTGCTGGCCGCCGGTTTTTACGCGGAAAACGGACAGTATGACGAACTGTTCATCAGCAACTATCTTGATGTCTATGTGCGCGATGCCCTGAAGCGGATCCCGGGCGTTGGCGACGTCATCATCTTCGGCGAGCGCAAATACTCCATGCGCTTGTGGCTGGACCCGGTGCGGCTGGCGGCGCGCGGGCTGGTGGCGTCCGACGTGGTCAACGCGCTGCGCGAACAGAACGTGCAGGTGGCCGCCGGCCAGCTGGGACAGATGCCCGCGCTGCCGGGACAGGACTATCAGATCAGCGTACGCGCCGTGGGCCGCATGAGCGACCCGAAAGAATTCGACCGGATTGTACTCAAACGCTCCGCGAACGGTTCGCTGGTCCAGCTGCGCGACGTGGGCCGCGCCGAAATGGGCGCGGAATCCTATGGCGGCAAGATCCGCTACAACAGCATTGACGTTGTCGGCGTGGGCGTGCTGCAGCTTTCGAACGCCAACGCGCTGGACGTGGACCGCGACGTTCGCGCGGAACTGGTGCGTCTGTCGCAGCGCTTTCCGCCGGGACTGAAATACCAGATCGCGTTTGACACCACCACCGCCGTCGCCGATTCCATCCGCGAAGTGCTTATCACGCTGCTGGAAGCGATCGGGATCGTCATTCTGGTGATCTTCCTGTTTCTCCAGGGATGGCGCAGCACGGTGATTCCCGCGATCACCATTCCCGTCTCTCTGGTCGGGACGTTCATTTTTGCCAAGCTGTTCGGCTTCTCCATCAACACGCTGACTCTCTTCGGCATAACCCTGGCCACCGGGCTGGTGGTGGATGACGCCATCGTGGTGATAGAGAACGTGGAACGCCATCTGGAAGAAGGGGTCACGGACCCGGCGCGCGCCACTCGCATCGGCATGCAGGAAGTCACGGGCGCGGTGATCGCCACTTCTCTGGTGCTGATTGCGGTGTTTGTGCCGGTATCGTTTTTTCCCGGCACCACGGGGCGGCTCTACCAGCAATTCGCGCTGACTATTGCTTTTTCCATCGCGCTCTCCGCGTTTAACGCGCTGACGCTTTCTCCCGCGCTGGCCGCGCTGCTGCTGCGTCCGCGCACCGGCCATGAAAACCTGGTCTTCGCCGGCATCAACAAATTGATTCAGAAAACCACTTCGGGCTACGTCGCGCTGCTGCATCATTTGACGAATTGGCGTCTGGCGGTGATTGTGGTCTTCCTGGCGGGCCTGAGCGCAACCTATTGGGTCTACCGCAGCGTGCCTTCCAGCTTTCTTCCCCAGGAAGACCAGGGATATTTCATCGTGATTGTGCAGGCGCCGCCCGGGGCTTCTCTCGAATACACCACGCGGGTGCTCGACAAAGCCAGCCTGATCGTGCAGCACCATCCCGATGTGGAAGGCGTGTTCTCCGTGCCCGGCTTCACCGGCGGAAGCTCCTCCGCGTCCAACCAGGGGCTGATGTTTGCCAAGTTCAAGGACATCAAGCTGCGCAAAGGCGAGCAACACAGCGCCGAGGGGGTGTTGGCATCTCTGAGCGGCCAGCTCATGGCGAATTCCGACGCGTTCATCTTTCCCGTGCTTCCACCCGCCATTCAGGGACTGGGAAGCTACGGCGGCTTCCAGTTTGAATTGCAACAGACGGGCAGCGGCAGCCTGGAAGACCTGGAACGCGTGCTCCGCGAATTCGAGCAGAAAGCCGCGACGCGTCCGGAGCTGGGCGCGCTGTTCAGCACCTTTACGGCGCGCGATCCGCAGTACGTGGTCTCGATTGACCGCGATAAAGCCAAAAGCCTGGGCGTGCAGTTTACCCAGATCACGTCCGCGCTGCAGATCTACATGGGGTCGCAGTACGTGAATGACTTCGACTTCAACAACCGCTCGTACCGCGTCTACGTCCAGGCGGACAAGACGTTCCGTTCGCAGCCCCGCGACCTGAAGCAATACTACGTGCGCTCCGACGACGGGCGCATGGTCTCGCTGGACAACATGGTCAGCGTACAGGAGTCCACCAACGCCAGCATCATCACCCACTACAACATGTTCCGGAATGTCGATATCACCGGCAGTCCCAAAGCGGGCTTCAGTTCCGGACAGGCCATCGCGGCAATGGAGAGCGTGGCCAAAGAAGTCCTGCCGCTGGGCTATTCGTATTCCTGGACGGGACTCTCGCGGGAAGAAATTCAGTCCGGGGGAAAGTCTTTTTTGCTCTTCGGGCTGGGGCTGCTGGTGGTGTACCTGACGCTCTCGGCGCAGTATGAGAGCTTTGTGCTGCCCTTCATCATTCTGCTGGCGGTGCCGATGGCCGTGCTGGGCGCGCTGGCCGCGCAGTCCCTGCGAGGGCTGCAAAATGACGTCTATTGCCAGATCGGACTGGTGATGCTGATCGGTCTGGCCAGCAAGAACGCCATCCTGATCGTGGAGTTCGCGGAACAACTGCAACACAAAGGCGTGGGGCTGGTGGAATCCGCGGTCCAGGGAGCGAGACTGCGGTTGCGTCCCATCCTGATGACTTCGATCGCGTTCATTCTTGGCGTCCTGCCGCTGGTGTTTGCCACCGGCTCGGGTTCAGCGGGAAGACACTCCGTGGGCACCACGGTGTTCGGCGGGATGATCATCTCGACCTTCCTCAACCTTTTTATTATTCCGGTGCTGTACATCGTGGTGCGCGGCTGGCTGCCCATGACGGTCAGAAAGACGGAACCCGCTGAGGAAATCGGACCTGTTCGGTGACGATGAACAGATTTGTAACTTAGCGAAGCAATGGTTCGGCTTCAGTGCCGCAGCAGGGGTTGATGAACACGCTCTAGCGGTCGCGAAATCCGCCGCCACCACGGCCACCTTGCCGGTTGCCGCCTCCGCCGCCACCACCGCCGGGTTTGGCGGTTTTGGGACGGGCTTCATTGACGTTCAGCGTGCGCGAACCAAGCTGCATGCCGTTGACGCCGCTGATGGCTTTGTCGGCTTCCGCGTCATTGGCCATTTCCACAAAGCCAAAACCGCGTGGCTGGCCGGTGTCACGGTCCTTGAGGATGGTAACGTTATCAACCTGGCCATAAGCCGCAAAGGCCTTTCGCAACTCGTCTTCCGTGACGTTGAAATCCAGGTTCCCTACATAAATGTTCTTCATAGTTCCTTCTCTTGGCGAATTGCAGAATTTCGGGTCGTTGGTGTGGCAAAAACCGGGCACTTTGCGGCAGGAACCCCTATCGGCCGCCGCGAGCAGCACTAAGACTACGCCCGTGTTCAGCAAGATGCAAACGGTTTTATCACCGCAGTAGTCTCAGAAACGTCTCGGCCTCGCGCGGTCTTTGCCGCAAAAGTCAACGGGCGGCCTGGGCCGCCCGTTCTTTTCAGTCACCTGTTCTGACCTTCAATTGCGCGCCGGGAAAACTCCCTGCAGCGCGAGGATGAACGTCAGGCCAAGAAACGGCGCCAGGTTGTTGTGGGGCTGGCTGCCGCCGGCAATCGACGTGGCAAACGCGTTCATCGATACGTTGGACGCGGGAACAGAGGGTGTGTACATCGGCGGTGCGCCTCTGCCTCCTCCGGCCCAAATGGCATTTTGCGGGCTGTTATCGCCCTCTCCGGCTGAAAGGCACTGTACGCCGTGGGAGTGCACCGGCATTTCCGTTTGAAGGAGGGTAACGGTTTGCTCGCCGCCCGTTTCACCGAGATCGCGCAAGCTCAGTCCGGGGCCTTGCCCGAAGTTCATAGGCACGCAGCCCTGAAGATTGGGAATGGCGAAGTTGCTCTTGCCGTCCCCGCCATAGGTCGTGCCCAACAGGGAGAACAAAGCCGTGTTCTGGCTGATCGACATGACCTGGCCGTCGCAAAGGGCCCATCCCTTGGGGGCAAAGTTGCCGGTAAAGATCCTGATTTCCGCCAAAAATGGATTCGACATTAGCTCTTCTCCCTTAGTTCTGCGAGGGGAAAATCCCCTGCAGCGCGATAATGAAATTCAATACCAGGTATGGAGACATGTTCTCGTGCGGCTGGCTGCCTCCCGTCGGCAGTATGCAGGCTGCGCTCATGGCAACATTGGACGTTGGATTATAGGGCTGGTTCAAATCGGTGTCCCAGAGATTTGCCGCGGGAGAAGGATCGGTCGCTGTGCCGCTGTTGGCCCTTGGAATATGGTTATGCGCGGGAATCTCGGAAATATTGAGCGTGTGGCTGATTTCACCGCCAAGCTCGCCCAAGGCGATCCCGTTGCCCACATGGACGGGACTGCGACCCTGCAGGTTAGGCAGGCCGAAGTTGACTCTTCCGTCTCCGCCGTAGGTGGTGCCCAGAATCGAAAATAATGCCTGGTTCTGGTTGATGGGCAATAATTGTCCGTTGCAAAAAGTCCAGCCCTTGGGAGGGAAATTCCAGCTGATGATTTTGATCTCGCCCAGAAATGGCTCTGACATGTTTTATCTCCTTAGTCCCTGGCAATTGGCAGTTAGCCAATGGCCTATCACAATCAAATTACCAATCGAAAAATCGGAGCGCGCCACGATTTCTCTTAATTCTGCGACGGAAAAATTCCAAACAGCGAAATAATGAAGTTGACCACCAGAAACGGGACCATGTTGTCGTGCGGCTGTGATCCACCCGTTGATCCCATCGCAGCCGGATCCATAGTGGAATCGGGCGGATTTGTGTTGTCAAACTGGCCGAGAGACGAATTTGCCCAAACGTTGTTGGCAGGGGAAGTTTGAGTACCTGCGTTGGAAAACGCCTGTGGGAGATGGCTGTGCGACGGAATCTGGCTGGTAGTTAAAGTCACCGTCTCCACTCCGCCAGTCTGGCCCAAGGCGAATCCCGGCCCTACATGAACAGGAACCCTGCTCTGGAGGTTAGGCAGCGCGAAGGTGGTCTGCCCATCGCCGCCGTAGGTTGTACCGATCAGGTTGAATAGGGCGTCGTTCTGGCTTATGGGAGTGAGTGCTCCATCGCAGAACGCCCACCCGTTAATAGCAAAGTTGCCGGCAAACATCCGAATCTCGCCTATAAACGGGCTTGACATCTTCTCTTCTCCTTGTGCTGCTCTAAAGTCTTGCTGCTTCCGCAGAGCCTGACAATCTCTACTTGCCGCGATCTAGTGGCCCTGGGGCCCGGGGCTCAGCACCGTCAACGTCAACTGCGTGCTGCCGGTGTCACCCGTTGCGCTGGTTGCATTCATGGTGAAGGTATAGACGCCGGGCGGAGTACCGCCTTTCCCCACGCTGCCGCCGCCGCATCCCGAAAGCGCCAGCAGGACCAGCATGGCCGCGAAGAGCAGCGCCATGCGCAAGCGGATCTTCCTGGCCTTCCTGCCGCCGAGACACACGCCCACCAGGCCGAGCACCGGGAAGCTGAACGCGTAGAGCGGGATCGGCGAGTTCCTGTCCTGCGGGATGGAGGCGTTACCCAGATTACTGGTAATAATCATCGTAACGGTCGCCGAGATCTGATTTTCCGACGGCGGATTGAAACTGCAGGTTACGCCCGCCGGCAACCCGGAGCAGGCGAAGGTAATGGCGCCATCGCCGGGAGATGCGTCCACCGTGAAGTCCGCGGACGTCTGACCGCCTCTGATCACCGTCAGATTGCCTCCGTGGCTGGAGATTTGTATCGGCGCTCCGATATGCGTGGGATCATTGGCCGTATGGCTGTTGGGATCTCCGCCGCCGGAAACCGCGACCGAGTTGATAACGTTCGCCGTTATGTTCTGGGGCACGTTCACGGTCAAGGTAATGGCCGGGTAACTGGCGCCCGGAGCGAGCACGTCGCTACGGGTGCAGGTAGGCGTGGCAGGGACGGCCAGAGAGCAAGTCCACCCCGTGCCGCTCATGCTGATTGGCGTCAGCGGGTTGGTCACCACGGGCAGGGTATCAATCACCGTTACTGTACCCACGGTTGGCCCGGCTGTCGCGTTGTTGCTCACCGTGATCGTGTAGCTGCCGGTCCCGCCACGGGTGAAATTGCCAACGTGCGTTTTGGTGATGCTGAGGTTGGGTGTACTCACCGTCAGGGTGGCCGTTGCCGTGTTGCCGGTCCCGCCATTCGTGGACGTTACCGTGCTGGTCGTGTTGGTGTACGTGCCGGGGGTCGCGCTGGTCACGTTCACGGCAAAAGTACAGGAACCAGTGAAGCTCGCTCCGGTTAGGCTGACACTGCCTGTTCCTGCCGTTGCGGTAATGGTCCCGCCACCGCATGAGCCGGTCTGCCCATTTGGCGTGGCCACCAGCACATTGGCCGGAAGCGTATCAGTAAATGCAACTCCCGCGAGCGCCACGGTGTTGCCCGCCGGACTGGTAATGGTGAAGCTCAGGACGGAAGTTGCCCCCGGAGTAATAAGCGCCGGAGTGAACGACTTGGCGATGGCCGGCGGGGCAACCACTGCGAGGGACGCCGATGCTGTCCCGCCGGTGATGGGAACGAAGGTCCCCACGCCATCGTCGAACGTGGCCGCTATGGCGCTGGTGACGTTGTTCTTGGTTCCCGCTGTTGTTCCGGTCACGTTCAGCGTTATCGTGCAGGAACTCGAAACCGGTAGGCTCAGCGCCGCTACCGTAATGCTCCCGCTGCCCGGGTTCGCCGTGACATCCGCGCCGTTACCCGGATTAGTGATGCAGGTGCCGCCCAGGTTGCTGGGATTGGCCACCACCAGCCCGGCCGGAAGCGCGTCGCTAAACGAAGCATTCACAAACTGCGGGCTGCCGCTGTTCGGATTGCTCACCGTGAAGGTAAGCGAGGTCGTCCCATTCAACGGAACCGAGGTTGCGCCGAAGACCTTGGTCAACACCGGCGCTAACGGCGCCGAGTTCACCGTCAGCGTAGCGGTATTGCTGGCGGCCCCAGGCCCGCTCTCATTCGCCGAGATCGGCCCAGTGGTGTTGTTGAAGGTCCCGGTACTCGCTGGCGTCACGCTGACCGAGATAAAGCACGACCCGTTGGCTGTGGGCTGGGCCAGGAGCCGGGATGCTCTATTGCGCCGGGCAACAGGAGACAACCCTCCGGCTGGACCCAGGTCCCCTCCGGACAGGGTAATAGAGTTTGAACCAGCGACGGCCGTGACCACGCCGTCACAATTGTTGCTTACGTTGGGCGTCGCCGCGACCGTCAGGCCCGCAGGCAACGCGTCGGTGAATGCAATCCCCGTCAGCGTCACGTCGTTGGGCGGCGGAGTGCCAAGGCTGCTATTTGGATTAGTGATGGTGAAGCTCACCACCGTCTTCGCCCCGAGGAAAATGGTGTCGGGTACGAACACTTTGCTGATGGTCGGCGGGAAAGCCACGGTCAATGTTGCCGATGCCGAGCCGCCGGTGCCGCCGTTGGTGGAGCTGACCGGACCTGTGCTGTTCAGATAAGAACCGGTGACTGAGCTGGTCACGTTCACGGTCACTGAGCAGGAGCTGTTGGCCGCGACCGTCCCGCCGCTGAGCGAAACAGTGCCCGAACCCGCCGTTGCTGTCGGCGTGCCGCCGCAGGTGGTGGTCACCCCGCTAGGAGTTGCCACTACCAGGTTGGCCGGGAAGTTGTCAGTAAATGCAACCCCGTTCTCCGGCACTCCGTTGGCCGCGGGATTGGTAATGGTGATCGTCAGGGTGCTGACGCCATTCAGCTGGATGCCGTTCGGATTGAATGCCTTGGCAATCGACGGCGGCGCTACCACTGCGATGCTGGCTGATGCCGCTGCACCGGTTCCGCCTTCCACCGAAGTAATGGCTCCGGTGGTGTTGTTCTGCGTCCCGGCAGTTGTTCCCGTTACGTTCACGCTGAATGTGCACGAGCCACTCGCTGCCAAGGTGGCGCCGGACAAGCTGATCAGGCTGGTTGCCTGAGCAGCTGTCATTGTGCCGTTGCAGGTCGTGGTTAGGCCATTCGGCGTGGAGATGACCAGGCCCGCGGGCAGGGTATCACTAAAGCCAATCCCAGACAGTCCAACCGTGCTGTTGGGGTCACTCACGTTGAAGGTCAAGCTGGTCGAACCGCCAAGCGGGACGCTGAGCGCGCCAAAGCCCTTGGTTAGAACGGGCGGTGCTACGACAGTAATACTGTCGCTCGACGGCGTCCCTGAGCCGCCTTCGGTTGAAGTCACCGTTACCGAGTTATTCTTCACTCCTCCCGTCGTCCCTTGAACGTCTACTCTGACCGTGCAAGACGCGCTGACTGCCAAAGTGCCGCCAGACAGCGTGATCGAGCCCGCGCCTGCCGCCGGATTGAAGGCGCCGCCGCAGGTGTTACTCCCGTTGGGCGTAGGCGCAACCTGGAGACCTGACGGCAGACTATCTGTAAATGCTATGCCCGTCAGCGTCACATTTGTATTTGGATTGGTGATGTTGATCGTAAGTGTAGTGGTCCCGTTCAGCGGAATCTGGTGCAACGTGAACTGCTTCGTGCTCGTTGGCGGCAGGGCCACAGTCAGCGTAGCCGTGTTGCTGGTCGCACCCGTCCCACCGTTGGTCGAACTCACCGCGCCCGTCGTATTGGTCACCGTTCCCGACTGCGTCCCTGTCACATTCACCACGACCGTACACGTCGCGCCCGGCGTGGCAATGCTTCCGCCCGTCAGGCTGATGCTGGTCGAGTTCGCCGCCGCCGTCACCGTACCACCGCAGCTATTCGTTACTCCCGGCGTCGACGCTACCTGCAACCCATTGGTCAACGTATCGCTGAACGCAATCCCGTTCTCCGCACTGGTGTTGCTGGCCGGATTGGTCATCGTAAACGTCACCGTCGTCGTCCCATTTAGCGTGATATTCGCCGCTCCGAACGCCTTGCTGATCGCCGGCGGCGCTACCACCTTCAAGGTCGCCGTGTTGCTGGTCGTGCCTGTTCCACCTTCCGTCGAACTGATCGCCCCCGTGGTGTTATTGCCATCGCCTTCCACTGTGCCCTTCACATCCACACTCAACGTGCATGAGGTGTTATGGGCCACGCTGCCGCCCGACAGGCTAATCACTCCGCTCCCCGCCGTCGCCGTCACCGTGCCGCCGCACGTGTTGCTCACGTTCGGCGTGCCCGCTACCACCAGCGTCGCGCTCCCTGCTCCGCCGCTTACCGGCAACGTGTCGCTGAAGGCCACCCCAGTCAGGTCGCCGTTGCTCGGCGTGCCCGGATTGTTCGGATTGCTGATCGTGAACGTTATCGTGCTCGTTCCATTCTTTGGAATGCTGGTCGGATTGAACGCCTTGCTGATCGTCGCCGGCGCTACCACCGTTACCGTGGCTGTCGCTGCCGTGCTCGCTCCACCTTCGGTCGAACTTACCGTCACGCTGTTGAGCTTGTCGCCCGCGGTCGTGCCCTGCACATTGACCGAAACCGCGCACGACGCGCTGGAAGCCACTGTTCCGCCCGACAGGCTTACCGTGCCCGCACCCGCCGTCGCCGTGGCTGTGCCACCGCAGGTGTTGTTCAGGTTCGCCGGGGAGGCCACTGCCAGCCCTGCTGGCAGACTATCGGTAAACGAGAGTCCCGTCAGCGATACGTTGCTGTTCGGGTTCGTGATGTTGATGGTCAACAACGTCGTTCCGTTCAACGGAATCTTGGTCGGAGCAAACGTCTTGGTCACCGTCGCCGGCGAGGCCACAATCAGCGTAGCCGTGTTGCTGGTCGCACCCGTCCCACCGTTGGTCGAACTCACCGCGCCCGTCGTATTGGTCACCGTTCCCGACTGCGTCCCTGTCACATTCACCACGACCGTACACGTCGCGCCCGG
>Ga0210407_10000733_pt1 | contig 34633 bp, 34 predicted proteins | sample IncBWC27MmetaG_FD_150860 | JGI IMG/M metagenome (GOLD analysis project Ga0210407, IMG submission 150860) | Forest soil microbial communities from Barre Woods Harvard Forest LTER site, Petersham, Massachusetts, United States - Inc-BW-C-27-M | ecosystem: Environmental > Terrestrial > Soil >...
GCAATTGCAGCACCACGACGTCTCCCGGAGACCGTAGTCGGATTCGAAACATATGCGGAACGTGGTTTTCGTCCACCTCGATGGTGCAAATTCCAGTCACCTCTATCTGGCTCCCTGCTACCAGCTTCACAAATCCGTCGGGAACCTCCGCCGCCTCCAAGCGCGCCTCAAACACGATATTCCCATCCTGGAGCAAGAGCACCTGGTCATGTGGGCTAAACGACGAACCCGTCAATCGTCCCTTTACGCTTATAAGTTCTGCATTGTGACTTCGGAAGAGTATTTCTCTTTCAAAGTCGCCATGTAGTGCGTCCTTTGCAGCGAGCGGAACCGCCATTGGAACAGCTACTTTTCCTGTTCGCCTGAAGATCGCATCTTGAATCTCCGGCGCGTATACACCTACCCAGGGAAAGCCAACAATTTCCACTTGATCGCCAGGCACAAGCTCGGGGCTCGCTTGCTCCGTCTTAACGTATAAGGCGATCCCGTCGTCCTCGATAAAAATGGCTCTTGCCTGTAGATACAGGGTGACCACTCCTCGCACTTTAATCCTTTGGTTCAGACCTCCGGTTGCATTGAATCGCAGAACATCAGTGATGGCACTCTCCGGAGTAAGGAACGGATCAGACAATGCAGGCTCGAGGATTTTCATTTCCGATTCGTGGGGCACATTGACGAATATGCCAGTCAGTTGGTTTCTCGAATTGAACTCTGCTCCGCATGTTCCACGCAATCGGATGCTTGCGCCCACAAGCGCAGTTGGAATCGCCCTAGTGAAAAACGGTATTCGCCCTGTAACGTGACCACCTTCGATTGCAAGATCGAGCAATAAGCGATGGCCTTTTTTCCACACACGGTGGATGATCCCTTCCACCTCGACCCGCTGGCTATCCTCCTTTGTCGAAGCCATGCTCTGGAAGGAAACAGGTCTCGCCAGCGGCAACGGAGCCTGGCCAAGCACAACGAAATGAGGGTTGCCAACCTGTGGCGCGAAATCGGGAGCTTCGGTTATTCCTTCCACCTCCACCAAATCTCCTGCTTTCACAGGAACATTCGGCTTCACAATCTCCAGGTTTACCCAGATTCCTGCAGTCGCATCCTGCACGAACAAATCGGGTTCTTCCGGGTCGTAGTACGTGACTACGCCCTTCAAGCGCACTGGATAGCCGAGTTTCGCATCAGCAATGGACATCCTGCGAATCTCGATTGCTCTTGTAAGTGCGGGCAATATCGGCTCAGCCGCATCCACAGACGTGATTGGCCAGATCGACACCAGGAGGACAATGAGCAATATCCGTGACCGCCATACACGGTCGATTTGCGGTCGAAGCGCTCGTGCAGCAAGGGCGGTATTTCGCACACCCAGGAGCTCTCGGCCCATACGCTGCACGTCGAGCTGCAATCCTTCGACAACGGCGGCGCACACCACGTCTTCGGTAGCCAGCCCCAAATCTGAAAGTGCCTTACCACGAGAAACGCTTGCCTTCGACTGAATCTCTTGAGGACGGTTGAGCCCTGAGGAGTCAATGACTCCTGAGCGTATCGGAAATTCGCCGACCATGCCGGGCTTGATCACCAGCGGGCTCCTAAAAATTTGTCCCAGCGCTCGTTATCCGCCGACGAAAGCGTGCGTTGCAGTACGGGGAACGATGGATGTAAAGCTGAGTCCGGGCGCCTATTCGGGCTGAAGGCCCCAACCCAATTTCTAGCCTCTGGAAGAAAAACAAGCGAACAAATAACAGCTTCAAGGAAGGGGTCATTCCACACTACCTGAAAGCACTGCGAATGCAAATCGATTCACCATCCAATATGCACTATCGGCTACGGTCGCGCTCGTATGCTCCCAAGATCCCGACGCCGACGCACTCGCCGCGTCACTCTCCGCTACTTGATCCACTGGATTTCACTTTCTCCATACTTGTCCTTCGCCCAAATGCAAAACGGCACGTCGGAAAATAAGACTCATTTCATTATCGTCGGAAATTAGCGGTGAATGATGGCTACGGAAATTGTGCAATAAGTCTGCGTTGTGGCCAGACGTCGTGCTTACCATCAACCCTATCGTTCCCTCGGCGCGGAGTGAGAAGCTGCTATTCGTCAGGCAGCGCACGCCGAGCGGATTGCGTCTCAGGCCAGCACACTTAGACCGGAAACTTCCGCGATTGACGCCAGCCTTCTTTAGTCGTTCAGGTGTGCTGCGCTACCAATTCAGCCAGGCTTGGCAGTTGCTCAATTTCGTCCCGCGTCAACCGTTTACCTGATGTATGGGTCATAGTTCCTGTGATGGAATCTTCTCGTCGGCAATCGCAACTGTGACTGTAGCCGACACCCACTATGCCTTCTGTCGAATAGGTCACGGTCACGTTGCCGACCTTCTTTTCCCACGTGTCAAAGACACGTTCTCCTAGCCAAACAACTCTCCACTTCTCGACCCCACCCAGTTTCACTTTTTCAACTGTCCACCCAGCGCTCCGGCTGTTCATTTCTTGGCAATGCGAATTGGCACTTTGTTCGTCGGGGAAACCGGAAGCGTCTTCGTATTCAGTTATGACCGGCGTAGATTCTCTCAGCTTCATTCCCTTTTTCATGTGGATGACCCTCAGGGCTAGGTGTCCTCACGCGCCATAGTTTACACCTAGTTACGTCCAAATTGCAGTACTAGGTGCCGCGCTGCTCATCGGCGGAAAAACAAACAGTCTTCACAGATTCTGAAGGGGCTGATGAAGCTACACACCTATGGGCTGTTGCGAAACTCCTTCCGGCCGTCGCAGGAGATCCGCACGATGCGGAGGTATTGGCGGCAACGCAATGATTTAGTGCAGGCGACGGGGCGGCAGCTCCAACGGACACAGAAGGCCATGACGCAAATGAAATGTGCAGTCGTCAATACTGTGAAGTTGGCATGCCAAAGCCCCGCAAAGCACGGTCTTTTTGATTCTCCAACTCCACATTTTTTGCAGCGTCGGGACGGCTGCCAAGACCCGTTGGCTTCCGTCTTTGATCGCATAGCCATTTCTGATTTTCAATTCTCCTCAGGGATCTTCTTTTCGAACCCTGAAGACTCCACATGAAGACAGACTTCCAACTCTGTCCCGAGGGTTCTTTGTGCTTCCTGGTCGGTGGAGTATGTGCCTATTGGGACTCCCATGGATCGATAACGGCAAACTCGCTTCCGGCAGTTTCAACCCGGTAATCGTTGCTCATGCTCGTTGCCACAATGCGACTGTACCCAATGAAATAACGTGAGGGGAACGAACGGGGGCTGGATGGTGCTGGGTTGGATTGGCGCTTTGATCTGAGCGGTGCGCGAGAGCACTCACGTGCAGCAAGCAGAATCCGCAAGGCCGGTGCAAACAAAAAGGACACACAAACGCCTCGTCGTCCACGGCACGCACAAATAGCTCCCCTTTGTATCAAATTGAACAGAATAATTTCGATTTCGATGCAACGTTAGGAGATACTCACGAAGAACGCCTAGAAAAAATCATGGAAGGCCATATTGGCCAGGGTGAAGAACGAAATGGCAATCCCGCAGATGGCCGAATCCGCACGCCATACAATATCCCAGCAGAATCGAAGGCCCAACCAACACATGAAGTCCAACATAGAGGCCCTCCCCAAAATTTCATTCAATTTGGCCGCAGTGGTCACGCTGAATGAAAGCCTTGCAACAGGAGGAGCTATTTTCTCTCACGGCGATATCGCCGACACGCTCATATATATTCAAAAAGGCCGCGTAAAACTCTCTGCGGCCTCTAAGACTGGCAAGGAGGCCATTGTCGCCATTCTGGGGCCAGGCGATTTTTTTGGTGAAGCGTGCCTTGGAAGTCAGAATATTCGTACGAGGACGGCCACCGCGATTGCGCCCACGGCTCTACTGGTAATTGAAAGAAACGAGATGATCCGAGCGCTCCACGCTGACCATGCGCTGTCCTATTCCTTTCTGTCGTATCTGCTTTCGCGCAATATTCGGCTTGAGGAGGATTTAATCGACCAGGTTTCTCAGGGCAGCGAGAGGCGCCTGGCCCGCGCTCTTCTGCTGCTCGCAGGGAAGGGGAGTCAGCGTACGCTTCACAGATTTGCGGGAATATCGCAAGGAACCCTGGCAACGATGATCGGCACTACTCGCGCGCACGTCAACTTCTTTATGAATAAGTTCAGACAGCTTGGATTCATCGAGTACCAGCGCGATCTCGACTCGAATGGCGGGATACACATTAACACCTCCCGTTTGGCTAAGGTTCTCCGCTAATAGCGTCAGCTCGCGCGCCTCGGCGGTCTGAAGATCTCGAAGGACTTCAACTCACTCGAGATGTTGCGCAGCACCTGCTGTGCCGTGGCCAAAGACTGTCCGCGATCAGGCCCCATTCAAATTCACCGGCGGCTATCCCCTCCGGAAGGTCGAACGCGGCGAGTATCGCAAAGCATTTGGTCCGCGAGTGATTTGGCTAACGGGGATTTTCTGCGGCTCTCGGGTGCTCGGCGCAGACATGAGATGCGAACTCCTGGTCGAGCTGTTGTCCGAAGTTCGTCTTCATCTCGTCAATGGATTTGCCAACGAGCGGCCATGAAGGGTTGAAGACCCATGCGCATTCGGTGCAAGCCCAGCCCTGAAAATTCGGCCTTTCGGTCCAGACCAGTTTGCGACGCATCGGCTCCATGGCCACCTCGCATTTGACGCGTTAAGCTTTTTTGAAAGAAGCTGGAGCATTGGTCTTCGACGGCACTGCGGCGACAAAATCCGCTCATTCCCTTACCTGAGCGGGGTTCTGCTTAAGTAAGCGAGGTCTGCTTAACTCACCGCTTTTGAACACACAGCAAGATCGAAGTGAATTTCAAAGGTCTGAAGACTACCGACAGCAGAGGCTTCTGTCTGTGGGGTATCCAACACTCGCGGGAATTGCTATCTCGATCCGAGGCAGGATAAGTCGGGCGCTGGAGCGGTTCCAGAAACTGCGTAGATCCTCCAGCAGGTCGCCGCTTATATTGACCACCAACGCGAGACCTACATATTCATCTGTTGCGGTTGGGGAAGCTCCAACCATGTTGGATTCGGACATGATTCGGCGATTCCAACGGCTCCGAGTAAGTTCTACTCTTCTCTGCATTCTCCGTGGATAGAATTCGAAGGACCGGCTGTCTACATCAACAAGGACAACCTCTACCGCCAGGGCGGGCGCGACCTCCGCTCTGGCTGCCGTGGCCCTGGCCATACTCACGGTCTTGAATGACCTCAACCAGGGCGAGCTCTACCTGAAACTCGCCTTGGGCACCGTCACGTTCTTTCTTGTTTTCTCAGTTCTCGGGTCCATTCTGGCCCTGGTTCTTTATCCGCCGGTCGCGGAGTTTCATCCCCTCATCACTATTTATTTGGTGGCGGTATTTGGAGTGGTCTTGGCGTCTTGGCGGGCTTTGTCGTTGGTAAACGACTCAAATGGGCACTCTACGTTTTTACCCCTTTTTCTGTTCCGCCCTTGCTGTTCATCACCGTCACTGAAGTCGTCTGCAAAGCACGGCAATGCTCTCCCTCGTCGGTGGCACTATTGTTCTGTGCGTCTAGCCTTGAATGGCGGGCCGAAACGCCGGAAAAATCCGGGCGACGGATTGCTGGTAACGCCGCCTCCGAACCGTCGACTGTTCGGGAGCTGAGCGTGCTGGCGCTCAGGAACAACCACGTTTCATTCATATCTGAGCGCCACCACGGGATCGACGCGCATGGCTCGCCGGGATGGCGGGTAAGCGGCGAGCAGTGCAATGGCCAAAAACAGCAGGGAGACGCCGACGAAGGAGACGCCATCGACGGTATGTAGTCCAAATAGAATGCCGCGCAGCAGATAAGAGGCTCCAATAGCGAGGATCATTCCGGCAAGCAATCCAAAGAGCACGGGGCGCGTGCTTTCGCGCAAGACCAGTCCGAGCACGTCGCGCTTTTGGGCACCAACAGCCATGCGGATGCCGATTTCGCGCGTGCGGAGAACAACGAGGTAGCTGACTGTACCCCAGATGCCCATCGCGGCCAGCAGAAGGCCGAACAGGCTCACCGTGGTCGCAACAGCTGCAGCAAAGGCGGACCCAAGGAAAGGGGGCGTCTGGCGAAGCATCTCCGCGAGAGTGGAAGTGGATGACACCAGGTCAGGATTGACGGACGACACCACCGAGTCAATCGCGCGGGTGACCGGCACCGGATCGGATTGTGTCCGAATGAGGATCGGATAGTCTCGTAGGCGGTCTTCGGGCAATGGCAGGTAGACTTGCGCGGAGTCGCTGCCATCAACTTCAACGCCACGCGTGTCGCCGGCGACGCCGATGACCTGCCAGGTTGGCCCATCGGGAAGAAGCTCGCTCTTGGAGTGGAAATGCTCTTCGGTACCCAAACGGAGGCTGCGACCGATCGGGTTTCGGCCCGGCCAGAGCTGTCTCGACGCCGATTCGCTCACAATGACCGAGCGCTCGGGCTGGCCGGTCTGCGGCTGAAAGCCGCTGCCGAGCATCAGCGGAATGCCGAGGGTTCGGAAGTAGTTTGGTTGAACCCAAGTGTAATAAATATTGCCCTGCATGTTCCTGGAGGAGGGCTTTTCTCCGTTAAGCGAGACGGTGGCTGCTCGCACGCCGTTGTCGTCGGGCGCGCGAGCGCTGGTGATAGCTGCAACTCCGGGGAGGACAGCGACGCGAGTGCGAAGTTCCCTGATAAGGGCAAGTCTCCGGTCCGCGCCATATGTCGCGCCTTCGGGAAACCTGAAATCGAGATCGATGACGTGTTTGCCGTCATAGCCGGTAGGCATCCCAAGGGTGTGAAGGGAACTGCGAATCAGCATGCTTCCGGCAATCATGAGCACCAGTGAGACGGCGACCTGGGAGGCGATGAGAAGGTCGCGAAGGCGGCGGCTGCGAACCGGCGAACTTCCCACGCTTCCCTTAATTGCGGAGAAGAGTGCGGAGCGTGAGCTTTCCAGCGCCGGAGCGAGGCCGAACAGGAGACCTGCGAATACGGAAATTGCCAGGACGTAGCCAAAGACTTCGAGGTTGGGCGTTACGTGAAGAACAATCGTGCCAACCTCGATGGGAAAGGCTTGCGTAAACATAGTCGCCCCGGCCTTCAGAATGGCCCACGTACAAGGCAGCGCGGTCAGGCCAGCGAGCAGGCCGAGCAACGCGCTCTCCGTCAGCAATTGCCGTATGAGACGACCCCGGCTGGCCCCCAGCGAAAGGCGCATGCACAGTTCGCTCTGACGGGTTGTCGCCCGTGCGAGTTGAAGGCTGGCGACATTGGCGCAGGCGATGACCAGCACCATGCCAGCAGCGATCATGATGAGCAGAACGGTGAACCTCAGTGCGCCGGGCAGCTTGCCGGGCAATGGGGAGCCCGGCGAGAGTAGTGCGGTAGCGGGTCTGCTCAACTCCGAGTTCGGATCGTGCAGACTGCGGAGGTGAGAGGTAAGCAGGTTAATCTCCGCCTGCGCCTGACGCATGTCGATGCCGGGCGCGAGTCGACCGAACATGCGCAAGCGCAGGTTTTCGCGGTCATGAAGCGGGTTGGAGTCCGGATGAACCAGCGGCTCAAGGCTGAGCGGAAGCCAGAAATCCGGTACGGCCACGCTGGTGCCAATGAAGTCATGAGGCGTAATTCCGACGATGGTAAATGGCACGCCATTTAGACCAATGGTTTTGCCTAGCACCGCGGGATCGCCGGCAAAGCGCCTCTGCCAGTAGTTCTCACTGATGAGAACCGAAGGCGAAGCCGTGAGCTCGGAAGAAGCCATGGATTCGAGGGTGCGCCCGCGCAAGGGCGATACTCCGAGAACCGAGAAGTAGTTTTCCGAGACCATGAAGGTGCCCGCGAACTCAGCATTGCTGGCGGCCGGAGGCAGCAGCCCCAATCTTCCGAGCAGAGTGCCAGCCGCGGCGGTGCGTTCGCTTATGATGCCGCCAGCGTCCGTGAGAGTCAGTTGATCGTTGGTCCACGCGATGAGGCCGCTGCAGGTGCGAACTTGATCCCGATACGCTTCATAGTCCGGATAGCTGAACAAGAAAGAATTGGCACCCGACTGGAGGATCAGCGCGAGGTTAACCATCCTGCCGGGATCGCGCGCATCGAGGGAACGGCCCACCAGCGCTTTGTATGCGGTGAAGGTGCCCGTATTGACCCCGATACCGAGCGCAAGCGCTAGAACGGAGACGGCGGTGAACCCGGCATTGCGGAAGAGCATTCGGATTCCGTAACGCAGGTCTTGGAGTACGGTCTCAGGTAGGGTCATCCGATGGACCTTCCCATGTCCTCATGCCACTCAAGTCTTCCCTGGATAGAAGACGTCGCCAGACCGCGATCATTACAACCGGCCCTCGTTCAGCACCTATCTCTCGAAGCGTAGAGTCACGCGCAGCTATTGGGGTTCTGCCTGAACTCCCGTTATCGAACCGTTGGTTCGGGATTACCCGCGGGAACCCCGTAGCGTTTACTGGTGCTCCTGTCGTATCGCCGATTATTACCGGCCAATACTCTGAATCACACCCCTAAAAACTGGAGGCCAGGGTTATTCTCTTCCAGTTGGATTTTTGTTTCAGGAGGAAGGAGCTCTTAGACAGCTGGATGTTGGGTTTTCCAACCTGTTGCTGTTTCGTACCGATATGCCAGGCGAAGTACCGTGGCTTCATCCCAGGGCTTCCCCACCATTTGCAGTCCTACAGGGAGACCATTGCTGTCAAAACCGCATGGAACGCTTATGGCGGGCAAGCCATAGTAGTTGGCAAATACAGTATTTTGGGCCGCGAGTGCCTGAGGATTGGCGCCTGCGTCCTTGATCGTCGGAACGGTAGTTGTCAGGGTTGGCAGCACAAGAACATCCATGTCTCTGAAAGTCTCGCCGGCGATCGCTTTTCGGTCGCCTTCGATATCGCCTAAGTCGCCCCCAGGATTGTGAAAGGGCGCGGCGACGCTCTTCATCGGGCAACCGAGACCACGAATTACTTCGACGGCTGCCTCAAAGGCCTCTGAGACCTCTCGGCCAACCTTGGCATTGTCGGCCACCCCAATCCGCACTTTTCTGTCTTTGGCCAGCGCGTCAACGTATTCGGTTGCCGCAGGCTCTCTTCTCTCGGCGAGTACATCAAGTACCAGTGCCGTATCTTCGACACTGCGGGCCATAATACCGGGGTGGCTGAACCAACGGATCATCTCGCCAGGATCCTGCTCGCCATCAAGTATGCCTTTGGGGTCGATCCGGCCGTAGGTGCCTTTGAAACCGACTACGCCACAGCATGCAGCCGGCAGTCGGCAAGATCCAACCGCGTCCGTATCGAGTGTCGCATAGCACATGCCGCTGGCCACTGCGGTCGCCGATCCGGAAGACGACCCGCCAGGAATGTAATCGGCGTTCCAAGGGTTGCAGACGGGCCCAAAGTAACTATCAAGCCCTGTCGTGCCCATGCCAAGCCGGTGCATATTCGTCTTTCCAATGAGAATCGCCCCAGCCCCCTTGAGTTTGGCAACACCGGCTGCATCCTTTCCCGGCACACGGTCTTTGAAAAATTCGAAGCCCGCAGTCGTTTTGATACCGGCGGTATCATAGAAATCTTTGATCCCCACCGGAATGCCATGCAGTGGGCCGCGCCATTTTCCCGCCTTTATCTCTGCTTCGGCTGCTCTGGCTTGCTCGAGCGCTTGGTCAGCCAGCACGGTGATGAATGCGTTCAGCTTTGGGTGAAGTTGTTCGATTCGCTTAAGACACGCTGTTACAACTTCTACCGGTGAGACGTTTTGCGCGCGAATCTGCCGATGCAAGGTAGTGATATCTGCGAACTCTCTACCTTGCACTAACACTGCGCTCTGCATCGCTGCCATCGTTCCTCCTACTGTGATTTGCTGCACGTCTTGATCGGTATCCATATGTCAAACCCTCCCGCTCCCGTAGCCGAATCAAAATCCTCGTCGTAACACTCAAAATCCGGCGCATCGACCGCCTCATACCCCGACTCCGGCAACCAGTTATTCAATATCGCGTTCCACGTGCTACGGATCGTAGAGATATGGATGCGCTGCCGGAAAATCGCATATCTCTGTTCTGGAATGCACACGCGGCTCAAATCTGGGGGGAGCTTCGAGAAGTCCTTCACTTCCACACCGCACATGTAGTCAAAGTTGCCCGCGTCGTCGCTGTTGCAGCGCACCCCGTACGCTGTCCCACCGAGCTGCGCGGGAATCTGGCCCAGATATGGTAGAAAGCGCTGCCACTGCGATGGTATGGCTGCGCTGGTCTCGCAGGTGTAGCATTCCCCTAATCCTGCGATGAGAAGCCGTTTGCCGTTCACAAAGCGCGGTGGTTCGAGCGTAATTGGCACGGTTTCAGCTATTTTGATTGGGTCGACAAGTTCGATTTTCCTAAGATGGCCCCGTGTCCGAATCGTTTCGGGTGTCACACCAAACTGATCGCGGAACGCCCGCGTGAATGCCTCATGTGAGCCGTATCCTGCATCGAGAGCGACGGACAAGATATCCGGCGCTCCGTTCGATAGCGCCCTGGCCGCTTCGCTCAGACGCCGGCCACGCACGTATCGCATGACCGAATAGCCCGTCGCCGCACCGAATGCTCGCGTGATATGAAAACGCGATACCCCTCCGGCTTTCGCGAGGTCCTCCAGCGTAAGTTCGCTTGCAAAGTGGCTCTCGATAAACCACAGAGCCTTCTTGATGGCATTCATACAGGTCTTCCTATCAGCACGGGCCTAGTATGCCCCTGGTTCCCTGCCCTCGATTTGACTGAAATTGCGCTTTTTCAGAAATTCGCCTGAAGAGTCAGGCTTCGCGATCTCACTGCCGGCTCGCAGATCGAGCCTTGGGCAGATGGTAGGCTTAACTGGCCAGTTAAGCCCGTCTCCCGCCTGCAATCGAGGCAACTCCTCCGCCAAGAGACCGCGCTGATAGGAGAGGCGGCGTCGGGTCTAATCAACAGGACGTAATACTCACGACTGCGCACGAATTATTGGTAGCGTAATCCAGACCACGAGTTCCTATTTTTCTTGTCGCTGTTGCAGTTCATCTCATGCGGCGGAGATCCGGGCTCGTCTTGTCTCGACAACGTTGTGCCCTGACGCCGCAGATGAGAACAGAGGTATGAGACCTTCGACCAGTGTTGGGTGAGTCAGGACCGCATCACGCAGCGCAGTGTAGGGCAGCCCTGCGATCATCGCAATCTGGACGGCGGCCAGGATCTCTCCCGCACCGACACCGAAGGCCGTGAACCCGAGGATGCGATCGCTATCAACCTCCACGAGGGCCTTCACGAACCCGCGGGTCTCCGAAAGCGTGCGTGCACGCAGGTTGGTTTCCATTGGGACCTTAAACAGGCGGTACGCTATCCCTTGAGCCTGCGCTTCGGTTTCACTCGTACCGATACGAGCAAGTTCAGGGTCGGTAAATAGACAATATGGTACTTGCCTGCCCGTAATCACACGGTTGCCGCCGGTTAAATTGGCATGGACTACGCGGAAATCGTCGAGGCTGATGTGCGTGAACTGCGGGCTGCCGGCGACCTCGCCGATCGCCCAGACGCCGGGCGCGGTGGTTTGCAGCCGCTCGTTGACCTTGATGTATCCCCGGTCGGTGAGCTCAACGCCGGTCAGTTCCAGGCCGAGTCCTTCGGTGTTCGGAGTGCGGCCTGTGGCGACCAATACATGACTACCCTTTAGGACTTTCTCAATTCCATTCTGCTCGACGACGACACTCACAGAATCGCCACATTTGCCCGACACTTGCTTGATCCATGCATTCAGGACAATGTCGATGCCTTCATCTGCGAGCAGGCTGCGAAGAGCCTCGCATACGTCCGGGTCTTCTTTGGACATCAGCCGCCCGTTGCGATCGACCATTGTCACCTTGCTGCCGAAGCGGCGCATCGCCTGGGACATTTCCACTCCGACGTAGCCCCCACCGACAACAAGCAAGTGTTCGGGAATTTCATCGAGCTCAAGAGCCTCGATATGCGTGAGCGGCTGCGCTTCCGCAAGGCCAGGAACTGTATCCAGCGCGGCGCGCGTGCCCGTACTAACGATCACATTCGCGCCCCTCAGTTGACGTGTGGTCCCGTCGGTCAGGGTAACTTCCACTGTTCTCGGAGCTAGGAACCGGCCCGTTCCCAATATGAACTCCGCTCCCGTGTTCTTGTAATTTTCCATATACATATCGTTCAGGCCGCGCACCATCCTGCGCTTGCTCTCGCGCACGCCCGCCATGTCGATCGCAAAACGCTCGTGTGTGATGCCGAATTCCTTGCTTCGGCGAAAGTACGATGCGACTTTCGCGCTGTGGATGATGTTCTTGCTCGGCAAGCATGCGATGTTCGGGCACGACCCGCCGATGTATTTGCGCTCGACGACTGCGACTTGCTTTCCTTCGCCAGCAAAAGTCCACGCAGCGATGGTCGAGCCCGTGCCACCCCCGAGAATCACGAGATCAAATTCTTCCGGCTGCGTCCTCTGACGTGCCAGTGCGGGTGAAGTGTTCTTCGTGCTCTTCATGCGGATTTTCCTTTCCGAGCGACAGGTTCACTCTTGGCTTGCATTGATTTGACAAGATCGGCCGCCGACGCGCCTTCGAGCGACAGTCCGTACCCAACTTCTCGCACGATGCGCTCCTTCAGGGGCTGAATGAAGTGCACTCGCGTGTTGCGGCGGGTCACTTCCGGAGCCTTCAAGTACAGCTCGGACCATTCCCGCGCGCGACTGAGCGCGTTGCCGTTCGGCACAACTTCGGCAACCAGCACACCTTTGGCATCTCGCGTCAGCTTCAGGCTGCGATAGGCAGCAAAGTAGTCATCTTGAAGTTGCATAGGATTCTCCTCTCTGTGTTGCCCTGACTCCGTTCACCGGTGTGTTATTGCGAGGTCAGCACAATGCACTCAGGTCGCCACAACGAGACCGCCTGCGGCACGAATGACCTCCCCGGTGATCCACGCTGATTCGTCTGACGCTAGGAACACAGCCAGCGGGGCGATATCCGTGACGCGACCGAGCCGGCCGAGCGGCGTCTTTCCAGCCAGAACGGCGCCGGCACCACCCTCAAAGGTCCCCGCGGCTACATTGCCTTCAGTTTCTGTATGACCGGGAGCGATGGCGTTGACGCGTATCTTGCGCGGCGCCAATTCGAGCGCCAATCCCCTGGTCAGCGTTTCGATGGCGCCTTTCGTGGAAGCGTATAGCAGGGCTCCCGCCACCGGATGCGAGCCGACGATAGAGCTGAGGTTGATGATGCTCCCGCCGTCGGCCCCGAACCGCTTGATCGCCTCCTGCACGGTGAGAATCGCCCCGAGAACGTTGATGTTGTAGTGGAGGTGAAAGCTCTCTTCGGTGATCTCCGCGAAGGCGCCGAAGCGGAATACCCCGGCGTTGTTGACCAGAACGTCCAGTCTTCCGAATGCAGAATCCACTTCTTTGAACAACCGCGCGACATCTGCGGCCCTGGACACGTCGGCCCCGACCGCGATCGCCTTGCCCCCGTGGTCGGTGATCGCCTGAGCGACGCGTTCGGCACCTTCCCGGTCGGAGGAATAGTTCACGGCCACGCGCGCGCCCGCAGCTCCCAAGGCCGTCGCAATCCCACCGCCTATGCCCTTGGACGCGCCCGTCACGATTGCCACTTTATTAGACAGTCTGCTCATATTCACCGTTGTTCTTGATCCGACTCTCCGTCCCCGGAACGTCCATCGCTGTGAATTGCGCGTCGCGCGAATGAAAATCTCGATTTGTGCTCCTTATTCTAAAGAGCGTTTTGAAACAGCGCGTGAACATTCAATTTTGCATCCTGAACGAATCGTCGGCAACCCGAAAGTAGTCGGGACCCACGATCACGAGATTAGTGCTGGGGAGTCGGCATCTCGTCAGGAAATCAGGCACTGACGAGATGCGCATTTGCCGGTACTAATCTTACAGACGAATCGTAACTTCCGGCTTGCTCATCCGCCCGCAATGCGAGCGGCTCATTTACCGCAAGGCTCTTGAACCCCTGCGCCCGCCGGTAATCAGTGCGCCTCGTCCTTAGCTCAGAAGTTGGGTCGAGGCGCAGCGGAAGGATATCCGTGTTCGCCCATGCGCCCCGACCGCACGCCGCCTGTATGTCGCACGTTCGTAGACCGTCCAGGTTATGATCGCCCGGGGTCCAGCGACCCTCCGATAGAGGCACTGCCAGAGGAGTCAGGGTCATATGTCCCTACCCACGGGCCGAGCCGACAGACGAATCTCGAAATCGGCCATTGCCGAAAACGTGAGCGCTCGCGGAACTCCGAAGCATCTGGACGAGCAAGCTCCACCGGCACTTCCCATCGCATTGCGGGCATCTCCACAACGATGAAGCCTTTCGATTGGATGCTGCGGTGATTGCAGCTGCTGATTCGATTGTGATCGGCTATTCCGCTCCCCATCCTGTTCGAGCGGCGTTGATTCACTGGTTCAAGCAACATTATCCGAATATCCCGGTCGTCGCCCCGCGATTCAAGAGCGCCGAGAGCTTCCCCGAGGCCGATGGCGGCACCGTGAGAAACGTCGCAGGTTTGAATCCTGCCGCTGATTTAGTCTACCCATCGTGACCGTCGGTGATACTCTCCACTTCCAATCCCGCCCAAGTCAATCACGACGGCAACCACCAAAATCAGAAGATTAACGCCCGTTGTGGGCTGTCGGGTATTTACCATCCATGCGTACGCAAGAGTTGTTAGCGGCAGGAATAGGAACCCGAGCAGAGGCACAATGAGCCCGTGATATGCGCGTTCCAGATAGTGGGAGAATATGAATAACAGCAGTAATGCGATCCGAGGAAAAGCCAGAAAAAGGATTAGCAAGAGACAAGGCATTCAAGCCCTCCGACAACCGGATGGAAACCTATTAGACTCCAGTGTGAGCGGATAAAGTTTCTTCCATGAGACCGTTTGCTTTCGCTTCGGCGCCGGAGAAATGCCGTGGCGACGCAGGCCGTTGCCCGCCGGCTGATCGGATAGACCATGGCCTGGATTTGCCAAGGCACCTACGATCCGATCATGGCCCCAGCTCGAATCTTCCCTGGCCATCCGCCCAACGAAGCGCTCGGTTTCCTGATCTACTTTTGGGCGCCCTACACTTCGACGGAATTTCGACCCGTCAAATTTGTCCGCGATGAGCTTCCGATACCAACCCAGAATCGTATCGGGCTTGGCCGTTGCCGCCACGTCCTCCAGCACCATTCGACCCAGGCGGTGAGCGATCTCGGCCAGTGTCGCCTTTTCTGCTTCCGAAAGCAGTAAGCGACACTTGATCTGACCTCGCAGGATCCGGTTCTCTGCCGCCAGATATTCGTTTCGCAACAGGAGTTCTTGATTCACTGTTCCGCTGGCATGGGCGAGCAGGCGCGTCCAAAGCATCTTCGATTCCCCTGTGATCTATAACTTCGTGAAAGCAAGATTGTAGCTGCGGATTCTGGGTCGGAGAAGCCCATTCAGCCAGGGAGCTCGTGCAAAACCCCAAGTCCCACCATTTCAAGCCGTTCGAGTTTTTTGACCACACGGGTTTTCCGAATAAGGAGCGCAGCGCATGCTCGGCCGGGATAGCCAACCGGCCGAGACAGCCCCGTGTCGCTTCAAAATTAGCTTGTCAACACGGTTGGCACTCGAGCTGCGTTTGGCAAGAGTATAATTTGAGTCGTGACGGCATTTGGACAGACGTTCCTAATCGCAAGCAAATCACCTCTCCTGGACTATGAGGCGCCCTCTTCTCATAATCTACCGGAAAACTGCTGAAGGCCCCGCCCTCAGGATTCCCTTTTGTTCAGGATAAGGCCGCGGAGGTGTCGAGATGCGATTTTCCTCTCGTTCCAATCGCCAAGTTCCTTCTTCCTATGTAGGGTTGGGTGTTCTTGTCGCTCTTCTTGCAGTGGCCCACGCCCTGGTGACGTGCAGCAAGACCACGATCACGGGCCAGGTTAACAACGGGATGGCCACAGTCAACCTGAGCATTGGTGACCCCCGAGCCGTTCGCCACCGTCAGGCGATTTCCAAAGCGCCTTTATCACTATCCGCTCGGTGCAGGCGCGCACGCTACCGCGGATGACAATTCCCTGGGTTGGGTGGAACTCGTTCCCGAGTTGAAAACCCAGCCGGTTCAGGTGGACCTGCTGAACCTTCCGGCCAACGGGGCCTGCTTGCTCAGGACCCTCGGTTGCAACACAAGCCTTCCTGCCGGCGATTACCAGCAGATTCGTCTTCTCCTCGTTCCCGATAATCCCGGTTCGGGCGCCGGGACCTCCCCGAATGCCTGTGCTACCCTCGGCCAGGTGTGCAATTGCGTTGTGGATAGTAGAAACAATGTTTCGGATCTTCAGCTCTCCAGCCAAGCCAATACGGGCCTCAAGATTCCCCCGGGGCAAGTCGTCGGCGGGCCCATCCACGTGGCTGCCGGACAGTCAGTGGACATCAATGTTGATTTCAACGCTTGCGCCTCCATCATTCAAGAAGGCAATGGCAAGTTTCGGCTCAAGCCTACCCTGACCGCTGGTGTGGTCAGCACAAACACGACCGGAATTAACGGCCAAGTTGTGGACAGCGTAACCTCGCAGCCCATCGCCCGTGCCACAGTTGCACTCGAAAATGCAGATAAGTCCGCTACAATTCAGGGCATTGTCACGGCGCTGAACGGAGCCGCTGGAGCCAACATTGACGTGAGCATAAGCGCGTTGCAATCCGTTTCGCTTTCGGGCGGCGCGACTCGGCCAGTTACCGTTCCGCTTCTGCAGAGTTCAACTTCAAACATTGCCGTCCAATCAGCGATACCTTGCCCTGCAACGGGAAGCCCAATGGGAGCATTCTGTGCCCAATACACGCTGGTCGTACGGGCCAGCAACCCGAACGTTGGCAGCTTCTCGGCGGGGAAGATCACTTTTTCGCCTCCGGCTACCGGCGACGTGTTCTACACAGTCGAAGCGGACGCCGCAAGACCCATGTCCGGGACAAATCTGGACACAAACGGAATGCCTCTCAAAGTAACTGCCGGTACTACCGCCAGCGCCAAAGAGCTTGATTTCGCCGGCTGCTCTTAACTCCACTACAAGATATAGTTCCCCGTAAATTAGGCACTTTATCCCGCTAGAGTCTACTCGTGGGGCTCGTGAACTCCGAAGCCTCGGCTATCGCATCGAACCAGGAAATCCTCGATCGGCAGATGCCGCATGAGCGCCGGGATTTTCGAGCTCGCTGCCTGATTGCTACGGGGTGGAGCAAACCAGTTCCCGGGTGGGTTTAACACCCGCCGCGGACCACCACCTTTTTCATGGCGCACCCGACTATTCGATTATCCGCCCGAGCGGTCTCTTGCAACTTTTTGAGATAGTCGGCGGAGAATCAGTGAATGTGCGGCCGCAATAGCCAACTAAGGTCCACGCCGATACCGAACGAATAGCTGTTGAGTTGGAGCGGAACGCTGTGACTAAAATCAAACTCAAGATCCAAATAACCGACCGGTTTGTAGTCAATACTACCGTTGAAGCCGTTGTCACGGACGAGATCCGCCGCGCCCGTTGAAACGCTGGCCGTGGTGAAGCTCTTGCGGTTTTTGGTCGGGCCTGCAGCGCTGCACTTTGCTGCGGAACCACAACGGAAGACTCGGCTTATCACAGTCTGGTTCCCCCAGGGCGCGACATCGTAGGCCGAGACCGAGAAGCTGAACTTGCCTGGATCGTACTCAATGCCGCCTTCAGATTGCGCGTTATAACCGTAGGTGATGAATGGACGATGGAAAAATCGCGTGTCCATGACGCTATTACCGACGCCGAAGTCGATGAACGGAGAGAAATCTCCGAAGGCGTGGTCGAAATGGTTCGTAGCGTTCCAAGTTGCATGACCGGTGCTCAGGCCTTTCTTCGTGTCGCCCGTCGGCGCGGTAAGATGCAAGGCCGAACTGTAGTTCAGAGACGGGTTAGGGAAGGTTAACCGGAAGTCCATGAAGAGAGTACCAACGCCAATGCCGGAGACTGCACCGGGATTGTTTTTCTTGATGGAAGAAGCGGCGCTCACAAAATAAAACGGCACGCCCGCATCAACGCCAAAGTGACGAGAAAAGTTATAGCCGACAGCGGACCCCAGATCATAGACAAACCCATCGCTGCTGTTGCTTCCTTCGATCTTGGCTCCCAGCGTCATCCCAGGAGTGAAGCCTTCGGATTTATCTTTTGTCGGCCCGTTTGCGGCGGGACTCGGCGATTGCGCTAACAAAGGAAAGAAGGAAGAAAGAAGCACTATTACACAGAAAAAGCCTGTGCCGCGAAACCACTGGATTCGCGATTTCATACCGCCCTGAGCTGATCCATCATTGCATTTCAATTGTGGCCTCCTGTTAGCTGACGCGTTTCGAATCGCACGAGACGGTGCGAGATTCCGAATCTCCCCGCGAATACGCAGGACCGGATCTGGATCTGGATCTGGATTTGGAGTTTCTGAACTGTAGAAACGCTTGATTCTCAGTCTAGGGGGAGCGGAAGCCCACGCATACACCGGGAATGCACCACGGCCCCTTAACAGTTACCTGTACGAGAGACCATGCGGGATCGCTTGCTGCGCTAAGCGCGGCACTTCAGGCAGAACAGTGATGCAGGCGCTGGCGTTTGAGCACTTCCCGCTTGCTCCCGAGTGACGTGGCGACCGGAAGTTATTCCGGGCCCGAAGTCCCGTTCGAGGAATGGCGGTGGCCCAGTAGGACGTATATTGGGAACAAGGCAAGACCGACACTCATGTGTGCTAGTAAGATTTGACGTTGCCGCTCGCGCAGAGTCGGAACTACCATATTTCGGTAGATCCACGGCACAAATCAGAAGGCGAGTAACGTATGGGCTTTGCCTGCAAGCGAGTCTATATGTGCATCAATATTATTTTACTTTCCGTCCGCCGAGAGCGCCGACGGAGTTCCCCGGCCCGATGCGATTATTGGGAGGTTTTCCGGGTTGCAGCCGCTGCATCGCGAATCCGATCCGGATAGCTCTCCAGTAACGTACGCTTCGCTTCAAGCCATTCATGCGCTTCGGCTTGTTCCTTCCTGGCGTTTACGATTTGTGCTTTTACCGCTTCGGGAGCGGGGCCGCCAGCGACCTTGCGAATGCCAACGAAATATTTCGGATCCAGCGCACGCAGCCACACTTCGCTCGGTTTCCGCAGTTTCCTTCCAAGTATTTCCGGGGCCAGCCGCTTGATTTCCGCCGCCATTCGCTTGGGCGAATACTCCCGGCCACTTGCCTCGACGGCGGCAGCAACCAGGCGGTGCGCTACCAGAAAGCTGACAGCTTCCTCGCGCACCAGCGTATCAGCCAATTCCGTGACAGTCAGAAAGCTTCCCTCGGCCCTCCTGCGCATTTCCTTCCGGTCCACTTCCGCGTCGCTCATCAGTGCGGCGAATAGCCGAAGCGCGCGTGACGTGTCGGCGCACATCGAAAATACCAGCGGCTGCAAGTCATCTTCGCTGTCCACGATGTCGCCGAACGGAGTATTGTGTGCACACGCCAGCACGGCCTGGGCCTGGCCGAACGCTTTACTCAACAGGATGCGCGTGTGTTCGAGCGCGACGGGATTTCGTTTCTGAGGCATGATGCTGCTGGCCTGCACATAGGCATTGCTCAGTCGCAAAAAGTGAAATTCCTCCATGCACCAGAGGAGCAGGTCCTGCACCAGTTTGCCCAGGTTCACGGTCAGCACGGCGATTGCGCCAGCCGCTTCACACACGTAATCAATCGCCGCGATCGCTCCGTAGGAATTCTCCTGCAAGCCTTCAAATCCCAACAGCCGCGCCGTGTAGTTGCGGTCAATCGGAAAACCCGTCGTGGTGATCGCGCAGGCTCCCAGAGGATTGCGGTTGATCGTAGCAAACGCCGCGCGCAGCCGCTGTATGTCTCGCCCCAAAAACTCCGCTGCGCCGAGCAAGTAGTGCGCCAGCGTCGTCGGTTGCGCCGGCTGCGTGTGCGTGTAGGCCGGCATTAATGTTTTGGTGTGGGTGGCGGCCATTTCGAGCAGTACCTGCCGGACCTCGGCCGTTTCCGCTGCGATTCGCGTCACCTCGCGTCGCAGCCGCATTCTGTAGAGCGTCAGATCGATGTCGTTGCGGCTGAGCGCCGTGTTGATCTTGCCCGCAACATCGGTCCCGCACTTCTCGACCAGCAGATCCTGCAGGTAGAAAAACAAGTCCTCGTATTGTCCGTCGTAGCGCGCCGCAAGGATCGCCTGCCTGTCCAGCCCCGAGATCGCCCCCAGGATAGCCCGTGCGTCGCTTTCCGGAATGATGCCCTGCCGGCTCAGCATAAGCGTGTGCGCCGCGTGAATTTCAAGAAGCGCCTCGAGAAAAAACTTCTTGGCGTCTTCGAAATTCACCGCCAGCACGGTTTCAGAATAAATCGGTGCGGGAAATCGTTGGGATGCAGAGGACGACGGTGATGGGCGGCGTCTATCCTTCAACGCACACTCTCCTCGCCGAAGGACCAGGCAGCCGTTTCCGCCGCTCGACGCGAGTGGCGGTGAAGGCCTTCAGACACCTGTCCGCGCCCACTCGCTCCTGCCCGGGACGCCGGCAGCCAGCGGAATCATAGTCCGCTGCTGCCACCGCTACCACCTCACCCCTAGGCCAAAATCAAGAATCCGGCCCTGAAGCACCGAGGAAGAAAAAGGAAAGCTCGTTGGCAGCGGCCCGATGAGCGTACCGTAGTTCGGGTTCGTCGCCGGGGTTCCGGTCAGGTTTAACCGAGATGCAGGAATCGTCGTGTTCAGCGAAGTCACGTTTGGATGGTTGAACAGATTAGTCGCTTCCGTAATGAATTGGGCGCGGAAGCGCTCCTTCAGCGTAAACAAGGTGCGCGTGTAGCGCAGATCGAATTGAACAATCTTTGGCGCGCGAGCCGTGTTGCGCCCAATAAATACCGGGCGTGTCACGCTCGCAGCCACGGTCGGATCGCCGTTCAGGTTGAGGGGCGCGACAATGTTTTGCTGATCTCCGGAGGCGACATTCGTCAGCACGGCGAACTCGTTGTCGTTTAGCAGACGGTTGGCAAAGGCGTTTTCCACCGTTGCATGTGGCGACCAGACCGTGCTGGCGGTAAACGAATGGGGCCGGTTGATGTAGCTGTTGCCCCGGTCGCGCAGCCGGTTCGTCGGATCCTCGACGTATACGAGGTTCTGTTCGAATCCGTTCACGTCTGGAGCGTCGCTGATCGTATGCGAATAAATGTAATGGCCGTTCACCAGGAGTCCGTGGGCGAAGCGGTGTTCGTAATTCACTTCCAGCGCGTTGTAGTCCGAACTCGCGCCCACGTCTTGCAGTGTCACGTTGTTGAACGCAGGATTAGCCCGCGTGCTGGCGCTAACGGAGGGAGAAAAAACCGGCCGGCCGTCCGCCAGAGTGGCGATTGGATTGACCAGGTTGATGTTGTGCAACCACTGCAACTGCCGCCCGCCCGTATTCACGAAAGCCAGCGTAATCGCGTCATTTTTCGTGAGTTCCCGTGAAACTTGGAGCGTTGTGGTCATCGCATAAGCGTTCTTGAAGTTAGGAGCCACCGTAAAGACGGATGGAATTGCAGGGGCCGTCGCTGACGTCAACGCTTGGGGATAGGAAGGAGCGCCTGGCGACGTCGGCGAAAGCGATGCGTTGAACGCCCTGCCCGATCCGTCGTTGAAGAGCGCGTTGTACCAGAGATTGGTGGGCGGGGCATCGTAGAATTTTCCCCAGGAGGCCCGGACTACTGTCTTGCTCCCGAGTCTCCAAGCCAGGCCCAGCCTCGGCGATACGTTGCCCGCTGGATTGTTGTAGCCGCGTGAGAACGGATACGGTGCATTGGAATTCGCGGCCGGTGACAGGAACCGATCGTAGCGGATGCCGTAGCTCACAAGCAGAGAAGGCCGCACTTGCCAGCTATCCTGCACGAAAAAGTTGAAGAAGTCGGAAATGTACCCCACCCGCGAATTGCCGATCAGCGCGTTCACGGTGGAATAGGACTTCGAGTTCGTTCCGTTCAACGCTGCTTGATACGCCAAGACAGATGGAAAAACATACTGTGTGAACGTGTCACCTTCCTGCACGTCAATTATGCGCGAGAATCCGAATCCCGCTTTGTACGTATGCGGACCGCGAATGTAAGTCACGTTGTCGTTCCAACTGGGAATCTTCTCAGCGAATACGTCGCCAACGCTCGTGCTTCCGTTGATGAACGCCACGCCCGAGATGGTCACCGCCGGCTGCGGCCCTGTCAGTGACCCCGCAATATGTTTCTCATTCCGGTAAGGATAGGAAAACCGGAACTCGTTCAGCCAATTCGACGAAATCGTGTCGACCCACTGCAAGCCGGCGACGTGCGCGCGGTCTTTGAAGTCGGACTCGGCGGCCAGCGTGTTCAGCCCGCCGACAGCGGTATTGAAGGGGTAGGTGTTTCGGAAATAATTCACCCGAACAAACACGCGATTTTTAGCGTCAATATCCCAGTCGCCTCGCACGTCGAGGAACTGCGCGTGCTGCACGGCCGGTGCAGTGCCAAATTGCGACGCCGGAACTCCAATGGCCTCCAAGGCCGTTTGGTTCGCGGCGCTTACCGTGTTCGCCACGGGCAGCGCGCGGTACAGGTGCTCGTACGCCCCGAACAGGAAAAGTTTATCCTTCTTGACCGGTCCGCCCGCATTCATGCCGTAGGAATTCATCAGCAGGTTGGGCTTCGGCTGCGTGGGGGAAAGAAGGATCGGGCGTGCGCTGGTGTCCACCGGCCCGCGGATCCACTGGAACATCCCATGCAAATCGTTTGTGCCCGATCCGGTAATCACGTTATAGATGTTCCCCGTGGTGCCGCCGAACTCCGGAGCGAAGCTGTTACTGACCGTCTGAATCTCGCTCACATACACGGAGGAAATGGGAAACAGCCGCAGCCCGTAACGGTCGCTTTCCGTATCTACCATGCCGTCCATCTGATAGTTGATGCGGTCCACGAAGCCGTTCGTATTCAACGTGCGAGGAATTCCCAACTCGGGGTTGGGGTGGCCGCTCACGCCCGGCTGGAACATGATCCAGTTGTATGGATTCCGCGAGGTCAGCGGCAGGGTTTCAATTTCGGTCTGGGTGATGGTCCCGCCGATGTTGGTTCGCGCCGGATCCAACACAGGGACGCCGCTGCTCACCTCGACCGATGTGCTAACGGAGCCCAGCTTCAGGGCGCCGTCAACGACCGCCTCACGTCCGGCCTGAAGAACGATCTCGGAAAATTTCAGCGTCGAGAACCCCTCCTTGGTCACCGTGAGCGTATAGCTGCCGATCGGCAGTGCTGGAATCACGTAGTAGCCGTCGTCTCCCGTAGACGCGGTTCTCGAATACCCGGTCGCATTGTTCAGGGCCGACACCATGGTGCCCACGACCGGCTGGCCGCTCGGGTCCGTAATGCGACCACGTATCGTCGCGTTGATGGATTCCGATTGCGCCCGCACCCCGGAGACGCAAGCCAGAAAAAGCACAGCCATCCCGATCCCGAAACGCACCGCCTTGAACTGGGCAAAGAAATTCTCGGCCATTGAATTTTTCATTTTATACTCTCCCCCGGTGAATTCTCCACATGCCCTGCTTCTTAGACGTCTCTAACCGGATTAAGGCTCGTGTGGCGCCGGCCCTCTGCCCATGCTCTCGGTTCTCACTCTGTCCCCGGACTCCTGCGTGCTTCCGCACGCTTTCTGGGTTTCTCCGCAAGCAAAGCGTCGAAATCTTCGAGGCCAGGAGGAACAGGGGAGACGCGGGTGTCCTTCCTAACGACAGCCCAACTGATGATCGGCGCGAGTGCGCCGTCCTCCAGAGCTTGCGACACGCCAAAGAAACCGCCGAGGAGCTCGATGGGAGTTTTAGAATCGTCAGAGTATGTGACGGTAACTGGGGCACGGGAAATGCCAGTTGGAAAAGCCTTGAGGGATACTCCCGGAAATTTGTTGGACTCGGTTCTCTGAGGGAGCCAATCGATTCGCTCAACGTCCACCAGAGCCGAGTTGCGGCGCAAGGATGACGGACTACCCAAATAAGGGAAGAGATCTGCGATCCAGCCCGTCGCCAATTCGGCGTCATAAACTTCTTCTGGCTTGTATATCGCCTGCCAAAAGGCTAGGTCAGGAACGCCCTTGGCCGTGGAGATGAACTGGTCAAGAATGGGGGCCAACCTGGTCGTCCACCACCCGAAGTCGAAGGTCGCGAGGACTTCGATGCGCTCGCGAATACGCTGCCAGTCTTCAGGAGTGCCCTCAAGGGTGATCTTGGGAATACCACAAACACACTCGAAAACGTATTCGAAGTAGCGCTCGTAACTCTCCATGAGTGCGATTTGGCCCGCGGTCTTGATTGTGGGAGTGGTGGTGGAAAATTCGCAGGACAAGGTTTCGTAAAGGAACGGATCGGAATTATCACGAATTTGACCGGTAAGTTGAGAGATGAGCTGCGGCCACACACCCGCTTCGAGCGAGAGAGTCTGCACGCGAAGTTCTTTTTTTCCGTGATGCGATACGATTCGGCCGCGAAAAGCTTCTGCATTTTCCTGCAGGTGGTGGGCAAAGCCTTGCACGATGGTAAGCCAGATGGAGTCGGGGGAAAGGACAAGCGGACGATGATCGCTGAAAGCTCGGTGGACGGCATCGATCAAAGGGTGAATAAAGGCGCGCTCATCCGCCCAGGCCTTGGGGAACGAGGCGGAATCGGAAAGAGAGACGCCTCCGTGCAGGACGCGGATAGGAGGTAGGTACTCTTCATAGTCGAACGCCGCGCTAGACTTCGAGCCGACATATCCTTCGGTAGCCAGAGCAGGAAGATTTTGATCGGGCATGACGAGGATAACTGCGCCGCTGCGAAGTTCCAGAGCTTCTCGGAGAGTGCTGAGCCAGAGAGGTTTGGGCGCGGGGACGACGTCGTCGACCAGAAAGCTAATTCCCTTTCGGCCAAAAACTGGACCGATGAGCGGCGCTGTTTGTGCAGGCTGTGGTCGCCGAGACTGCCGAGGGCCGGACGCCGAAGAATCATCGGTCGGAGAATCTAGCCGAACCGACGCAACGGGGCCGCGTTTCCGTAGTTTCTCGAGCATGGACTTTAGGTGAACCATCAGGTGGCACCTCTTTGTTTGATCCAGCTGTCTCGACGGAAAGAGCGCGAGGGCGTTGCGCCCTCGCAACTAGGTTAGTAACTATACACCTAACTTGGGGGAATAGTATGGAAGCGGATTCGCCGTCTTTAGGTTCCAACGGTGAACACCGAAGCTCGCGTGGCCTGTTCTTGCACAAAACAAGCTGACAGACCCCGTGCTCGCACCCGGTTGCGGCACAGACGACGCTAAATTCGAAGTGACCAAGGTCAAAGCGCAGCATCCAGTTACTCAACCGGAGGCGGGAAAGGCGCTGGTGTATTTCATTGAGGACGATAGAGAGTATGACCCGTCTCGCAAACCTACCATGCTGGCGGGCCTCGATGGTCTGGGTAGGAGCGAATAATGGCAATTTCTATTTTCATTTTTCAGTTGCTCCCGGAGAACTACGGGGTGCCTCGATCAGTCCATCAATCTTGATCCGACGCACCCCGCATGGGTTGTTCTATTGAAGCGTCACAAGGACCTGAATGACGCCAGTACCTTGCAGCAGAGGCTCCAGCGCCTTCCCGACCACAGCACCAAGCATGTTGCTTCGGTCGGTTCCTTTCATCGCGTGACCGGGGGTGGAGGAAGTTACCAGCAGGTCGCCTACGTGGATCGGGCCGTTTTCTGCCGTAACCTTGCAAGGCACAATGCCAATTAACGCAAGAGGAACTTCGTCCTGTGGTGCAGACTCATCCACTCCGCGAGTGGCACCGAGCAATCCGGGCTTTGTGGAGTAGATTCCCGCTACCAGTGTTGAATAGGGCTGCCGTGCCAATGCCACGTGATGCGTAGCAGTTGGGTCTATCACTAACAAATCTCCGGCTGCATATTTGCTGCGATCTCCTGTCACAGCCATCGATTCGGCGAAGTCCGCCCCATTTGGTTGGAAGCCGCCATCAGCGAAGACACGTCCCGTACTGTCAACACGGAAAACGCTTAGCGTGTCGTTTATACCCGTGTGTCCGACGATGATGTTCCCACCTCCGCGGTTCAGGAAATACCCAGCGGCTCCATCAGGGCTAAACGTTTCAGCAAAGATAGCTAAGGCGCTGCCAGTGGTAGCTGACGCGGTGCCCCGAACGGCGTAGGAGAATCCAAAGTCGGCTGAGCTTGTTAACCCCATGACACCACCACCGCCACCGCCGATAATGCTTGGGTTGTTGCCGAGGACTGCATTTGCCGATGGACTCGCCGTCGTGCCCATAACTCCTACACCTGATCCGGTCGTGCCTAGGGCAGCGCCCCAGACGCCAAAATTAAAACCGTTGGTTGCGGAAGTCTGCCCCTTCACCCCTCCGCCAAAGGCTCCCCCTGAGGTGGCGTGATTGCCTTGAACGCCGATCCCGCCGGGACTGAAAGTTACCCATCGATAGCAAACGTTAGATTATTCGTCTGCTGGCCTGCCAGGGCCAGGATCGCAGCCGTGAATTGATCTGTCCCCTCCGTTTCTACAAACGCCTCAGACGGGAATGAGTTAAAGCCGGTGCCGTTGGTGACAACCAGCGGAAAAAGCGGACTCGTCGTACCGATTCCAATGTTCCCGTTCGGCGATTGAAAAATGTTCGAGTCTCCGATGTGATTCGGGCTCAAAAATCGCGGGATGAAGTTTGTCGCTCCGGGCCCGAATACCACGGGCCTGTAACCGTCCGCCGCAGGACTGGTACTCGTGGTATTCGTGGGCATTTGGGCTACACATCGGACAACAGAAAGGACACACAAGATCAAAACTGCCTTTTCGTCCCATGCGGCCGAATGACGTTCAGGAATGCGTGGAAATCGTCGGCGCACCCATGGAGGAAACAGGAATCAGCATAGCGGACTGTTTCTAGCCCGCCCAAAAAACATATGATTTCTTTGCGCCAAAGCCACTATCGACCGGCTGCCTTCGCAGGTGAAAGGTGTCGGTGCATCGAATCGGTCGCAAGCCAATGTAATATAGGGGCGTGGACATTGTCGATTGGCTACTCGATTCGGACCCCGCGATCCGCTGGCAGGTGTTGCGCGATGTTGTCCACGCGCAGGCTGAGGTCGTCGCGGCGGAGCGCGCGCGGGTGGCCACCGAGGGCTGGGGTGCCAGACTGCTGGCGTTGCAGGGCGAAGACGGCCAGTGGGCGGGAGGCGCGTGCTTCCCGGCGCAGGGCTGGCGGCGCGGCCAGGAGGGCCAGCCCTGGACCTCCACGCTGCCAACACTCCAGCTGCTGTGTGATTTCGGTGTCGACCCGTGCTCTGACCGGGTGCGCCGGGCAGTCGCGCTGGTCAAAGAACACAGTCGTTGGGAGCACGCCCGACAGCCGTTCTTCAGCGGAGAGGTCGAGCCGTGCATCAATGGCAGGACAGTCACATTGGGCACCTACTTCGATCAAGATGTGGAAGGCGTGGTGGCCCGCCTACTTGGTGAGCAGCTCGAGGACGGCGGATGGAACTGCGAGGTGGAGAACGGTTCCGTTCGCTCGTCGTTCGCGACCACGATCAACGTCCTGGAAGGACTGTTGGCGCACGAGCGCGCAACCGGTGGCTCTGCGGAATCCATCGCGGCTCGGCGACGGGGTGAGGAGTACCTCCTCGAACGGAGGCTGGTGCGACGTAAGAGCACCGGCGAAGTCGTCAACCCAGCCTGGCTGCAATTCTCGTTTCCGACCCGCTGGCACTACGACGTGCTGCGTGCCCTCGAATACTTCCGCTCGGTCGGGGATGTGCCGGACTCGCGGATGGACGAAGCGATCGATTTGCTCCGATCCAAGCAACAGCCCGATGGCACCTGGCTGCTGGAGAACACGCATCCCGGCAAGGTTCACTTTGCGCTCGAGGACGGCGACAGCCGGCGCAGCCGGTGGAACACGCTCCGAGCGCTGCGTGTGCTCCGTTGGTACGAGCACGCACGGCTCGAACCAGCGAGCCCTGCATAGGGCATGGAGTCCGATCCTGGAGGCCTGTAGTACGAGGAGCGTCCCATCCTTATTCCTTATAATGTCCAATATTAAGGAAGGTACGCCATAATTAGGGTGAGGCTTGCTGTCCGAGTTGGTGAGAATGCGGAAATTCGCATTTTCCCAGATGTGATTGATAACGAGGGAGATACTCAGCGGGTAGGATGTGGGGGATGATCCTCTGCACCGAGGCGGTGGCACCCGCGAACGGATCTGATCTTTGGCATGTAACTGGAGCTAAGATCGTTCACAGGAAGTTCAGTTCAGCAGTGCTCAGAGCCTGTGGATGCCGAATACTCCGTCCGATCTGAAAACACAGGGGTTCAGATCATTCGTGAGATCATGGTGGCTTTCGTCGCCTTTTTCACTTTGCTAGCCTCCACTTTTTGAACACCGTGCTGCCCTGCAGGCAGAGATCCTCGCGATTCGTCACCAACTTGCGGTTTTTCAAAAGTACGCGCCGCGTCGCTTCCGCCTCCACCGTTGCGACCGATTCTTGTGATCCGTAGGCAGGTTTTGCTTGCGCATGCCGAAGCCGTGGCCGCCCTTCGCGAACATGTGCAGTTCGACGGATTTGTGAGCGGCCAAAGTCAGTTTCCGATTAACCGACCAGGAGTTCGCTATAAAGTAGACAATCTACAGAATAAGAGTAGAATGTCTACGCTATGACCGAGAAGACGCCGTCGCGGGTGGAACTTCTGCAAGGCACGCTGGATTTGCTGATCTTGCGCACGTTGTTGACCGGACGCGCGCACGGGCACGCCATCGCGAAACACATCCAAAGAACTTCGGAAGAGTTGCTGCAGGTGGAGACTGGATCGTTGTATCCCGCGCTCCATCGGCTGGACGCGCGGGGATGGATTGAGGCGTCGTGGGAGACGTCGGACAAAGGGAAGCGCGCCAAATACTATGAGCTGACGGCGCAGGGACGAAAACAACTCACGAGCGAGCATTCGAAGTGGAAGGCGTTCTCCCGCGCAATGGGATTGATCTTGAGTCCGGGCGAAGAGGAGGCGCGATGAGTTCGTTTTTCAGGAAGCTGAGTTGGCTCGCGCGGCGGCGCCAGAAGGAAGCGGAGTTGCGGGAGGAGCTGGAGTTTCATTTGGAGGAAGAGGCGGAGGAGCGCCGAGCGGATGGGTTGACGGGTGAAGCGGCGCGCTACGCGGCGCGGCGTGACCTGGGAAACTACACGCTGGTGCATGAAGACACGAGGGCGGCGTGGAGTTGGACGCTGCTGGAGCAATTTTTTCAAGACCTACGTTACGCATTTCGTGCGATAGCCGCGAACATGACGTTCAGCGCGCTGGCGATCGTGTCATTGGCGCTTGGGATTGGCGCGAACACTGCAATTTTCAGTTTCATGGATTCGCTGCTGCTGAGAGCGTTGCCGGTCCCGGAGCCGGAGTCGCTGGTGGTGCTGAAGTGGCACACCAAAGCGATGGCGCATGCGAGCAACTCCGTAACGCAGGGTTTTCATGGCAGCACCTATGGCGACGCACAGACAGGAACGATTGGAGGCATTTTCCCGTACGCGGCGTTCGAATTAATGCATCGGGACGGGGCGGTCTTTTCGGATGTGTTCGGGAGATACGCGTGGGACGGTTTCAACCTTAGCGTGAAGGGCGAAGCGGAAGTTGCCAAAGGCGACTTCGTGACGGGCGATTTCTTCAATGGCTTGCGGATAGCGCCAACGGCGGGGCGCCTGATCTTTCCGGAGGATGATCGAGCAGGGGCGCCAGCCGTGGTGGTGGTTTCGCACGCGTTGAGCCAGAACCGGTTTGGCAGTCCGGCCAACGCGATTGGGCAGACAGTTTTAATCAACGACGTGCCGTTCGAGGTGGTGGGTGTAGCGGCGCCGGAATTCTTGGGGGTCGATCCGGGCACGAAGCCAGACTTCTATCTGCCGATGCATGCCGGGCTTTTGCTGCCCGATCCACGGCCGGACGGCGATTGGTTCGTCAACCAGAACGAATATTGGATCGAGATCTTGGCGAGACTGCGCCCCGGCGTGAGCCGTGAGCAAGCGCAGGCGGCGATGGCGGGACCTTTCCACCAATGGGTAGAGGGCACGGCGACGAACGACACGCAGCGTGCGAACCTACCGGAATTTCTGGTGAGAGAAGGAGCGGGCGGGCTGGATGGGTTGCGGCAGCGGTACTCGGAGCCGCTGCAGATTCTGATGACGTTGGTTGGGCTGGTGCTGGCGATGGCGTGCGCCAACATCGCAAATCTTTTGCTGGCGCGGTCGGCGGCGAGACGGCGGGAGATGGCCGTGCGGCTGAGCATCGGAGCCGGGAGGCTACGAGTTATACGACAGCTCTTGACGGAAAGCGTGTTGCTGGCGTTTTGGGGGGGAGCGTTGGGAGTGCTGGTGGCGGTGTGGGGTATGCGTTTCTTGGGGGTTCTGTTGACGACCGGTAGCAGGCGATACACGCTGCAAGCGGAATTGAACTGGCATGTGTTGGCAGCTGCTGCAGTGCTGTCGCTGCTGACGGGATTGCTTTTTGGGTTGGCTCCTGCCATGCAAGCGACGCGCGTGGACATTTTGTCGGCACTGAAGGAATCACGAACGGGCGATCCAATCGCGGCGATGCGGCGATCGCGGGTTCGCGTGAGCCTTAGCCAAGTGCTGATCGCCGTGCAGGTCGGAGTAACGCTGGTGATGCTGGTGGCTGCGGGCTTGTTCGTACGAACCCTCGCGAATCTGCAATCCATCGCGCTGGGATTCAACCGGGAGAACGTGCTGACGTTCCAACTGGATGCGCGGAAGGCAGGGCACACGGACCCGGAGATAGAACGATTTTATGAGCAACTGCGGGAGAAATGCGGGGCGCTGCCAGGAGTGAGAGAGACGAGCCTATCGCGCGATCCGCTGATTGGGAACGGAACGTCAGGAACAACCGTGTTGCTCGCGGGTAGTTCCACGCCCAAGGACACGGATGTGTTGCCGGTGGGCACTGATTTTTTCCCCACGATGCAGATCCCTATCTTGACGGGACGCGGGACTGAAGGGCAAGACGGGCCGGGGTCGGCGCCGGTTGCAGTGGTGAACGAAAAGTTTGTGCAGGAGTATTTGGGCGGGAAGAATGCCATCGGACAGACTCTCACGTGGGAGCAGCCGAAGACGAAGATCCGGGGAGTGGAGATTGTCGGCGTATCGGGAAATTGGCATTTTGGGCAGGCGCAGCGAGAGATCAAACCAATTGTTTATGTGCCGTTCAGCCAGAACTCGTACGTGCAAACTGGCGAAATGTTCTTTGAGCTGCGAACGGCAGGAAATCCGCTGGGATACGTGAACGCCGTGAGGGAAATCGTGCGGCGGGCGGATGCGCGCGTGCCGGTTTCAGACGTGGTCACACAGAGCGTGGCGATTGACCGGAGCATGAACCAGGAAATTATCTTTGCGCGGTTGTGCACCGCGTTTGGCGTGCTTGCGCTGGTGACTGCCTGCGTAGGCCTGTACGGCACCGTGGCGTACAACGTTGCGCGGCGAACATGTGAAGTGGGCATCCGCATGGCTCTCGGCGCGCAACGCGGCGGTATCGTGTGGATGGTTTTGCGAGACGTGTTGCTGGTGGCGGGCGTTGGCCTGGCGATCAGTGTGCCGCTGGTGCTGGCAACATCGAAATTAGTAGAAGCGTTTCTCTTTGCGATGCAGCCCAACGATCCAGTCACGTTGGCAACAGCGATAGGGATTTTGGTGCTCGCTGCGGTTCTGGCTGGATACGCTCCAGCGCGGAAGGCGTCGCGAATCGATCCCATGGTTGCGTTGCGCCACGAATAGCTGACCGAAGATTTCCCTAAATCTATCCAGGCTGAGTGATGCGTTCCGTCCTGTGACGAACGTTGCGGCTGAGCGAGTTGGTTGTGCCGACGGCTGAGTGTAATGAATCCAGGCTTCGGCGGCGATGAGTTGGAGGGTGAAGCCGAGCCAGAAGGCGGTGCCGAAGAATGGCCGGTGAGGCGGCTGGTGGCGAAGAAGAAGCCGATGATTGGGCTGATGGTGGTGACAGCGAGGCCGATTGCCGATGCAAGACGCTTTCGCGGCGGCGGGATCAACCGAGAATTGAGTCCTATTATCTCACTGAGAACAAGCGGCTGAGTGTTCTGCACAGATGCGTGCGTTTTGGCTAGGTCGTTGCTAAGTTGTTCAATCCGAATGGCTGCATCCATGGGGAATTCAGTAGCGCAGGCTGCCTAAGATGTTCTCAGTGCCTGATAACGCCGCTATCTGAAAAGTTCGAGCCAGTTGAGGAGCAGGTGTCGGGCAATGGAGATTTCGCCAAGCGTTGCCGCAATTGTGTCGTGAGCCGACGCGCGTCCTGAAGTCAGGTGTTTAGTAGACGGCAGGAGTCAGACTGTTCGTCGAAAGGTAGATCTGGCTCCGGGGGATCGGTTTCAGGGATCGTTGCTATGAGGCGCCCCTCCGCAGCTGGCGCGGGCGCTGGGAGCTCCGGGAGAGCTGGACTTCTTTCGTTGATGAGGGGCCTGAGCCAGGGACTCTGCAGTGCGGCTAAGGCAAGCTCTTCTTCGAGGTCGTTGTAGAGCGAATCTGCCAACTCCTCTCGTGCTTTGTCCACGTAGTTTTCCCCATGTTTCCTTTGGAGTGACGCAAAGATGGACCGTGCGGTTGTCGCGCCTACCTTTGCTTCGATGAGGTTTCGGGGCTTGCCGGACTTGTAGGTCCTGAGTGCGTTGCGGAACGTGAGCAGTGAATCGCCTTGGCGCTCATCGAGGCCTTCGGCAAGTGCCTGCACAAACTGCGTTTGAAAATCGGATCGATCTTTGAGGTTCTGCTCGAGTTCCGCGAACTGTGCTGTCAGTGTTTCTTTCAGCTTCCTGACATCGGCCGCATTGGAGTCCCACAGTTTCTGGACTTCCCTGGCTAAAGCCCGCGCGTATTCGTTGCGCATTTGAACAGTGGCTCCGGCTGTAGCAGTTTTTGTCTGTTCGTCGATCATTTTCAGGCTGAATCTGGCAACAAGGACAAACACGCCTGTCAGGATCAGTGTCATGATTCCCAGTGTCCACGTTTGCGTGTTGAGGACTTTTTGGTAGTAAGACTCGTACTGCTTCTGCGTACGCGTGATGTAGTCCTTCTCCATCACTGCGCTGCTTGCGGCTTTTTCGGCGGCATCGGCGCGCTCCTCGAGCTTCTTGAGGCGGTCTTCCGGGGTGGGCCGCGAGGCTTTTTGTGGCTGCTCAGATCGAAGGGCGGGGCTAAAAAAAGCGAGAACCGCAGCCAGAACGAGGATGCGTTGGCGTATAGTAGTCACGGGTCCGACTCCTTGGCTGGGCCTCCCAATCTAAGTTGCTGCGGGGGTGGTGTCACTGTTTGGAACCGGGAGCAGTGTCCGAAGGGATACCGGCCGGAAGGGCTAGGCGTTTCGATTGGCGATGGCGTCGAGTGTTGTCAACTCCGTTACCGTCCAAATGGATTTCAAGTTTATGGAGTCGAGCTGTGGCGTGTGGTTTAGGTGAGCCTGTCGGTTGCCGACTCTTTCGTCCAACTTGCTTACCTGCGCTCTCGATCTGGATCCACCGAGAATCACTCCCTGTCATAAAAATGCGGCCGAGTTTCCATAGCGGCACGCATTGCCCCTCGATGACATAGTCTTCCGGACGGAAGGCATCAAACGCGGACGCTTCTCCGCCAAACTCAAACATCTCAGGGTAGACAGCTGTCTTGCCGGTGGACAAAAGAATCTGCTGTTGAGGCATAAACCCTCGGGTGCCCTATGGTGTCAAAGGTGTGCTGGTGACGCCCTTGATTTTCGGAAAGTAGAGCCACAGATGCCCGCCGTTATCGTCCTCGCCGAACACGATTTCACCGTCGGGGCCGACGACGGCGTCGCCGAACTGGTAGCCATAGCGGCGCTGTTCAAGAATCGAAGCGGCGACCCCGAGATTGGTGACACTGCCTGACACCGTGTCGCAGCAGAACAGGTTCGCCAGCTCGTCTCCGCAGAAGCCGAAGAGCCTGCCGTCAGGCACTACCGCCAGGGGTCCGACTGGCGCGAGATGCGCCCTTCCGAGCGCACGGAAGCCTTTGTTCTCGTCGAAAGAGAACAGCTGCCCGGTCGCGTCGGCCGTGAACAGCAGGCCGGTATGGCGATCGCGAGCCCACCGAAGCGGGCCGGTCCATTCACCGTCGGGAAGATGGACGGCGGCACGGCGGATACGGCCAGCGGCAACATCGAAGCGCCAGAGTCGCGAGCCCTCATCCTGTCCGAACGCTCCGGCACGGCCCATGGCCAGATGGCCGCGACCCGGTGCCTCGTCAACAACAGTAATCAGTCCCGACTCGACATCCACTGTGAACAAGTGACGCGTGGTTACGCCGGCGACGGTCTTTCCCGACGGGGCAGAGATTGCGTGAACCACGGGCTCTCCCGGAACACACTCGCCGAGGTCTTTGAGAACCGGTTCCTCGAGGCCCCACTCCTGAATCCAGTCCTCCGCGAGATCCAGCTGCGGCATGGCCACGGCGCGGCCACCCTGCGGTCCGTTCACGAAGGCGATCACGCCGGACGCGCCGCAACAAATGGCTTCCGTGCTCGTCGAACCGGGGACCGCCCCGGCATCCAGC
>Ga0210407_10000734_pt1 | contig 34517 bp, 35 predicted proteins | sample IncBWC27MmetaG_FD_150860 | JGI IMG/M metagenome (GOLD analysis project Ga0210407, IMG submission 150860) | Forest soil microbial communities from Barre Woods Harvard Forest LTER site, Petersham, Massachusetts, United States - Inc-BW-C-27-M | ecosystem: Environmental > Terrestrial > Soil >...
AGGAAGCAGGGGTCAAATATCCTCTGTTTACTCCTTTCCTCTGTGTTTCAAAGATCTTACGGGGCTGAATGGTGAGTGCTGACTGCTGACTGCTGCGTTTCCCTTTCCAATGGCTTCGCGAAAACCACGATCAGGGCCTGGACAAACAGCGCACCCACCATGTCCAGCATTACGTCCCGCGGGCTGCCCGTGCGGGAGGGAACAAACGTCTGGTGAAATTCGTCCAGGCTGGCGGCGGCCAGAGTGAGCGCCAGGGCCAGCGCGCTCCAGCGAAAACTCCAGCTTGCGGGGCCGGGAAGAGTGGCGCGCCAGGAGTGGAAAGCCAGCCAGCTCAGGATCCCATAAACGGAAAAGTGGGCAGTCTTTCGGATGAGGAAGTGCAGCGTGTCAAAGCTCTGTACGGAAATCCCGGGCCAGACCGCGTGCACCACGCTCCACAGGATCCGGCCGGTGTGTTCCGGCGAAAACGCGCTCGTCGAGAACCAGCCAATGGCGGAGAGCCACAGAATGGTGAACAGCCACGCCAAGACTTTTCGCCGGAATGCACCAGACACTGGTCGCCGGATTGCGGATGTTAACAAGAGGGCCCTGCTTACTCGATCCGGTAATTGGGTGCTTCCTGCGTGATGACCACGTCATGCACGTGGCTTTCGCGCAGTCCCGCTCCGCTGATGCGGATGAAGCGCGCCTTCTGTTGCAGTTCGGCAATCGTCTTGGCGCCGCAATATCCCATGCCCGAGCGCAGGCCGCCGACCAGCTGGTACACCATCGCGGCCAGAGTGCCACGGTAGGGAACGCGGCCTTCCACTCCTTCCGGCACAAACTTATTCAGACGATTGAAATTGCGGTCGTGTTCTTCGGCCGCCATGGCCGACTCCGAGAACTCATCGGTGTTTTGCGCATAGCGTTCACTGGACCCCGCGGACATGGCGGCCAGCGATCCCATGCCGCGATAAGACTTGAATGACCGCCCCTGATAAAGGATGGTGTCCCCCGGGCTTTCCTCCGTTCCGGCGAACAGAGAACCAACCATGACCACGCTGGCGCCCGCCGCAATGGCCTTGGTGACATCTCCGGAGTACTTGATGCCGCCATCGGAGATCACGGGAACATTCGCGTCGCGACAGGCGCGCGCCGCTTCCGCAATAGCGGTGATCTGCGGAACGCCGGCCCCGGTGACGATGCGCGTGGTGCAGATCGAACCCGGTCCAATGCCTACTTTGATTGCGTCGGCCCCGGCTTTGATTAACGCGCAAGCGCCTTCGTGGGTGGCGACGTTGCCCGCCAGCAGTTCAATTTCGGGAAGCTTCGATTTGATGACCTTCACTGCTTCCAGTACTCGGCTGGTATGGCCATGAGCGCTGTCGACCGCCAGAGCGTCAACTTTGAATTTGACCAACTCCTGCGCCCGTTCCAGGAAATCTCCCGTCGCCCCGATGGCGGCCCCAACGCGCAGGCGTCCATGCTCGTCCTTGGCAGCACCCGGATATTTCAGTTTTTTCTGAATGTCTTTGACCGTAATCAGCCCGCGCAGGTTATATTTGTCATCTACTACCAGAAGTTTTTCCACGCGATGTTCGTGCAGTATCTGCTCCGCGTCTTCGAGCGTTGTGCCCACCGGCACGGTGATCAGATTTTCTTTGGTCATGACCTGGCTGATCGGCACATCGGTCCGTGTCTCGAACCGCAGGTCGCGGTTGGTAAGTATGCCCACCAGCTTCTTGTGCTTGGTGACGGGTACTCCGGAAATCTTGTAGCGGCGCATGAGATCCAGTGCGTCGGCAATTTTGTGCTCGGGAGACAGCGTGATCGGGTCCATGATCATGCCGCTTTCCGAACGCTTCACTTTGTCCACTTCGTCCGCTTGCTGCTCGATGGTCAGATTGCGATGCAGGATCCCCATTCCGCCCTGCTGGGCCATGGCGATCGCCAGGCGTGACTCGGTCACCGTGTCCATGGCCGCGCTGAGCAAGGGGATATTCAGCCGGATGTTGCGCGAGAGCTGCGTCTGCGTGTTGGCTTCCGCCGGGACAACGTCAGAAAGCGCCGGCAGAAGAAGCACGTCATCGAAGGTGAGGGCTTCAGGTACTGGAAAATGAATCATTTTTTATTGTCCCACATAAAGGAAGGGTCTAAGTAGTCATTGTAAACGCTGTGCGCGATCTGCGTCAGCACGCTTCATGTACGGTTTCCAAGTTTTTGCGTGCGTCCGGCAAAGAGATTGTGTGCAAACAGGCGAACCAAAGTAACTTGACCGTCCGCAGCCGCCCCCGGATACTTGGAAACATGCAATCTTCCTCAGCACCCAATCCCAAGACCGGAGCCACGGCGCCAACTGCGCCGGCGGTGGACAACCGCCGCGAGAGGCGCCTGAACGTCGCCGTGCCGATCAAAGTGTTTCTGGAGCCCCAGAGCACGGACGGCGTAGCCTGCTGTACGTTCGAGATTTCCATGGTCGGTGCGCGCCTCATGAGGTTTCAGGGTGTGACGCAAGTCGGCCAGATCGTGTGGCTGCAGCGGCACAACCGGCGCGCCAAATACAAGGTCATCTGGATCGGACAAAAAGGTACCACCCAGGAAGGCCAGGTAGGCGTGGAAGTGCTGGAACCGGCCAACATCATCTGGGAAAACGAACTCCGCATGCGTATCCAGCAGAGCGACGCCGTTCCCTTCAGCGCCAGGCCGTAACACCCGTATTCGGAGCCCTCCTCTCGCCAGTCCCGTATCTTACCTGCTAAAGTCTTAATCTTATGTTGCGCTCGTACCAGGGCATGGCGCCGCGCATTCATGCGTCGTGCTATATCGATGAGTCCGCCCAGATTGTCGGTGACGTGGCAATCGGCGAGAACTCCAGCGTGTGGATGAACGCGGTCCTTCGTGGCGACGTTTTTGCCATCCGCATCGGCCGGAATTCCAACGTTCAGGACTGCAGCGTCCTGCACGGCATGAGATACAAATATGGCGTCACGCTCGGAGATTTCGTCACTGTGGGCCACTCCGTCACCCTGCACGGATGCGCCGTCGCCGACCGCTGCCTGGTCGGCATGGGATCGGTCATCCTGAACAACGCCAAGATCGGCGAAGGCTCGATTATCGCCGCCGGCACGGTGGTCCCGGAGAACACGGTAATCGAACCCTATTCTCTGTGGATGGGCGTTCCCGGCAAATTCAAGAAAAAGATTGACGACGAAGAGTCGCAAAAGATGATCCTGATGTACGCGAAGAATTACTTGGACTATAAAGCGCAGTATCTAAAGGAGATGGCGAGCAAGTAATGGCCAACGTCGTCAAATCCGTCCGCGGCACGCGCGATCTTCTCCCGCCGGAGACAGAAACCTGGAACTTTGTCGAAGCCAGGGTACGCGATCTGTTCCGCGTGTACAACTTCCAGGAAATCCGCACCCCGATTATTGAAGACCTTCAGCTTTTCCAACGTTCGGTAGGGGAAGAGACGGACATTGTTTCCAAGGAAATGTTTGCCTGGGAGGACCGCGCCCGCGCGCAGAGTGAAAAAGGTCAATGGCTGGCGCTGCGTCCGGAGAACACGGCGAGCGTTGTGCGTGCTTATATCGAGCACAAACTGTGGGAGCGTCCGGGCTTACAGCGGTTTTACTATATTGGTCCGCAGTTTCGCCGTGAGCGTCCGCAAAAAGGCCGTTACCGGCAGTTCTACCAGATTGGCGCGGAAGTCATCGGGCAAACGTCCGCCGGCAGCGAATCGCCCGCCGTTGATGCGGAAGTTTTGGAGATGCTGGCCAGTCTGCTCGATCGTCTGGGAATAAAGGGCTGGACGCTGGAACTCAACTCCGTAGGCTGCGCCAATGACCGGCCGGTCTATCTGCAAGCTCTGCGGGCGGCACTCAAAGACGTTATCGGCAAGCTGTGCGTTGATTGTCAGCGGCGTTATGAGACCAACCCGGTGCGCGTGCTGGATTGCAAAGTGCCGGAAGACCAACCCATCATCGAGGCCTTGCCGCGGCAGAGCGACTATCTGGACGAGAGTTGCCGCGCGCACTTCGCCGAACTGCAGAAACTGCTCACTGCGCTGGAAATTCCGTTTGCGTTGAACCATCGTCTGGTGCGCGGTCTCGATTACTACACTCGCACGGCGTTCGAGTTCACCCATGGTTCACTCGGCGCCCAGAATGCTATTCTCGGCGGCGGCCGCTATGACGGACTTTCCGAGTCACTGGGCGGGCCGCCAGCGCCGGGAATCGGATTTGCCATCGGCGAAGACCGGCTGGTGATGACGTTGCAGGAAACTTCAGGCGCAGCGGCGCACGCCACCGATGTTTACATTGCGCCTCTGGGCGCGGGCATGAACGTCCACTCTGCATTGCTGGCGCGGGAGTTGCGGCGGCAGGGAATCGTCGTCACAGTCGGCGATGAAAGCTTCAAGCTCAAGAAGTCGCTGGAAACCGCCAGCAAACTCGGTGCGCGTTTCGCGTTGATTGTCGGCGAAAATGAAGTCAACTCCGGCCAGTTCGCGCTCAAGAACCTGGGGACCGGGGAGCAGGTAAGCGTTGCGCGCGGGGAACTTCTTTCTAAAATCCCGAGCGGTTTCTGAAACCTCGAGCGCCGCGAGAGGCCCTACCCTGTCGAGAGTTTTTAGGTCTCGACCTTAGGCTTGTCGTTGCTATAGGAACCTCTCGCTCCGCTCGGGGCTTCGGGAAAAAGCCTTTATAATCAACCATCCCTGCTAAGGAGCTATTTTGCAGCTTGATTTCTTAGGTGACCTGCGCCGCACGCACATGTGCGGAGAGCTTCGTGTTGAGCATGCCGGCCAGAGGGTAGTGTTGCTGGGCTGGATGAACCGGCGCCGCGACCTGGGCAACCTGCTTTTCATTGACGTCCGCGACCGCAGCGGCATGACCCAGCTGGTCTTCGACAAGGGCGACAACGCGGCCGTGCACGAAAAGGCCAGTGGCCTGCGATCCGAGTATGTGGTTGCCGCGATCGGCACGGTGCGCAAACGCGACCAGGACACGGTCAATCCGAATATCTCGACCGGCGAGGTTGAGGTCACGGTAGACGAACTCAAGCTGTTGAACGAATCCAAGCTGCCGCCGTTCTTGCCCGGCGACATCGATGTTGCCAACGAAGAGGTGCGCCTCAAGTATCGCTACATTGATTTGCGGCGCGACAAGATGCAGGCCAACATCGAGTTGCGCCACAAAGTCGCGCTGGCTATCCGCCAGGAGCTCTCCGGCCGGGGGTTCTTCGAGATTGAAACGCCGTTCCTGACTCGCTCCACGCCGGAAGGCGCTCGCGACTACCTGGTGCCGAGCCGCGTGTATCCGGGACAGTTTTATGCGCTGCCCCAGTCGCCGCAGCTTTTTAAGCAGATCCTGATGATTTCCGGGTTCGACAAGTACTTCCAGATCGTGCGCTGTTTCCGCGATGAAGATCTGCGCGCCGACCGCCAGCCGGAGTTCACGCAGATTGATCTGGAAATGAGCTTCCCCCAACGCGACCGCGTGTTTGAAGTGGTGGAAGCCTTTTTGAAAGCGGCCTTCAAGGCCGCGGGACACGACCTGAAAACTCCGTTCCCGCGCATGACCTACGATGAAGCCATGCGGCAATACGGTAGTGACAAGCCCGACATGCGCTTGCCGGCCATGACGGACATCCGCGCGGCGTTTTCGGCGGAAGACCTCGCCGAATTGCGGATTGATCCGTCCCTGCCGGTGATCGCCGTCCGGATTCCCAAAGTCGGGAAGATTTCCGACCGCGAGAAGAAAGAAGTCCGCGCTTTGTCAGAAGAACTGGCGAAACGGAACCGGGGCTTTGCCGGCGTCCTTTACGACTACAGCCAGTTGGAGAAAAAGCGTCCGCAGGTTGCAGCGAAGGTGCGCGAACTGTGCGCGGCGGAGGCTGACGATTTGATTGTTCCCGTGGTGGCGATCGCCGCGGAAGGCAAGGCGGCGACTGCGGCGAACCAGAAAGCGCAGTACGCGTCAGCCGGCGATGCCCGGTTGGACCTTGCGCGCAAGTACGCCGAACGTCACAAAGCTTTCGAGCGCACCGGCGACGTCGCGCGCGATTTCCGCATGCTGTGGGTGACGGACTTTCCCATGTTTGAGTACGACGAGAAAGACCGGCGCTGGAACGCCGCGCACCATCCTTTTACGTCGCCGCATGAGCACGACATGGACAAGCTGGAGTCCGATCCCGGCGCGGTGCGCGCGCTGGCCTATGACGTAGTGTTGAACGGCACGGAGCTGGGTTCCGGCTCCATCCGTATCCATCGTCAGGACATTCAAAAGCAAATCTTCCGTTCCCTCGGCATGACGGATGAAGAAGCCAAATCGCGCTTCGGTTTCTTTCTGGAAGCTCTGGAATACGGTACGCCTCCGCACGGCGGCATTGCGCTGGGCCTGGACAGGATTGTCATGATCCTGGCCGGTGAAAGCAGCCTGCGCGAAGTGATCCCGTTCCCCAAGACCGCCAAGGCTGTGGATTTGATGGTCGACGCGCCCACGCCGGTGAGCGACGCGCAGTTGAAAGAGCTGGGGATTGTGGTAAAGCGCAGCTAGAGCGATTGTGCGAGACAAGCCGGAGCTTACTCGCAGTCCCATCGCTCCAGAACGCGGCCCCCTCAATTTTTCCTTCGTCTTTTGCTGGATTGGCGTTTCAATTTCTTTGCCGGTTTCGTTTTTGTTTTCTTGCCAAACTGACACTCACATTCCTTCATCCGCACGCGTCTTCCGCTGAAGAGAACGCCTTCGGACTCCAGAAGAAACCTTTGTTCAAAGCCCAGTTCTCCGGGCAACGCGATCCGGCCTCCGGCGGCGACGACGCGGTGCCAGGGAAGTCCTTGGGACTGGTTCAGCGCCCAGACCACCTGGCGCGCCCCGCGAGGAAGTCCAGCAGCTTCTGCCACGGCCCCGTAGCTCGAAACTTTACCGCGCGGGATTTTCAGGATCGTCGCGCGAATGCGCGGGAGCAGAGCTGGTCTTTCCATTGGCCGGCCCAAGTTAGTCCCCCGTCCTCTTGGCCGTGCCCTGAAGCATCCCGGTCCAGTGCGCGCCGCCGTCCGAGGAAAACTCAGTCTTAAAGACTTCCGTTCCCGGAACAGAGAAGTCATTGGTGGTCCGGAACCACACTTTGTCGGCTTTGTTTCCCGGATATGTCCAAAGGGTCCCTTCAATGACTACGGTCCCGTTCCACGGTTGTTTCCCCGGTCCGGCCATGCTGCTGATGGTGTAATTGTTGTCCTTGCTGTTATACGAAAAGATCGAGAGCTGAACGTGCGGGCCCCCGGGGTCGGTAACTCGCTGTTCACAAAGCAGGAAATCCTCGAGCGGCGACCAGCGGCAGTCGATGTCAGAAGTGACCTTACCCGCATGGCTGTATGGCGTTTCGGCAAAGGCCCCCTCGGACTTCCACTTGCCTATAAAAACCCCGAGTTTCTTGGTGGCTGAAGCGACATCCGGCCCGCTCGCGGGAGCGGCCGCTTGTGTACAGCAGATGCTTACTGCGGCGGCCAGAAATAGGAGTATTCGTGCGGTCATTTATTGGTTCCTTTCTTGCGCAAGCAGATTACCTTCTTGCTTGCGTGGAGGCAAATAGTGGATGCATTGCCGCGCCCGCACAATCTAGAGCTCAATCCTGACACTTCTCGCTGCGTGGATGCCCTCTGCACAATAAACACAATGGATTTCAGGACGCATACAGAAACCTCTGTAAATCTTTCAGAAGTGCCTCTAGCCAATTTGCTGGCGACACTCGTACATTGAAATGGCAACGCCGGGCACGCAAGGAAAACTTTGACCGCAAGCTTCGGATAGCGCCTTGCCGGCGTTCAAGGAGATGCTTCAACCATGGACCCCGCTCCTGATGCTCGCGTGACTCTTGACCCGGAGAACTGGGACGAGTTTCGCGCCCTCGCCCACCAGATGATTGATGACACCGTGGACTACCTGCAAAACGTAAGGAATCGTCCTGCCTGGCGGCCCATGCCTGCTGAAGTAAGAGACTCATTCCGCGGGAGTGTCCCGCAAGAAGGCATGGGCGCGGCGGCTGCGTATGCGGACTTCAAGGAGCGAATTCTGCCGTATCCCAACGGCAACATTCATCCGCGGTTCTGGGGCTGGGTGCAGGGAACAGGCACGCCGCTGGGGATGATGGCGGAAATGCTTGCCGCTGCGATGAACCCGCACATGGCGGGCTTCAACCAGGCGCCGGCGCTCGTGGAACAGCAGGTGGTCCGCTGGGTTGCGGAACTTATGGGATATCCCGAGAATTCGAGCGGTGTCCTGGTGGCTGGCGGCACCATCGCCAACATACTGGGCCTGGCGGTTGCGCGGCACGCAAAATGCGGTTTCGACGTCCGGCAAGACGGATTGCAGGGCTCGGGAAATCACGCGAAGCTGCTGGTTTACGGCTCCACGGAAACCCACAACTGGGTATTCAAAGGACTGGAATTCATGGGGCTGGGCCGGGCCGCATTCCGCTCCGTTCCCGTCAACCCAGACTATGAAATCGATCTCGCTGCGCTGCGCAAGATGCTGGAACGCGACAAAGCCGCCGGACATCTTCCCATTTGCATCATCGGTTCAGCGGGCACCGTCAACACCGGCGCCACGGACAATCTGGAATCGCTGGCGGAAATTGCGCGCGAGCACAACACATGGTTTCACGTGGACGGGGCCTTCGGCGCGTGGGCCCGGATCTCCGGAAGACTTAAATCGCTGGTCGCCGGGTTGGAGCGGTCCGACTCCATCGGTCTCGATTTGCACAAGTGGATTTACCTCCCGTTTGAGTGCGCCTGCGTACTGGTGCGCGACGCGGACTTACATCAGGCGGCGTTCGCTTCGACCGCGTCGTACCTGGCCGTGGCGGACCGGGGCGTCATGGCCGGAGGAATACCGTTCGCGAATCTGGGGCTTGATCTCACGCGCGGCTTTAAAGCGTTGAAGGTATGGATGGCCTTCAAGGTCCACGGTATCGCCCACATCGCCCGGGTAATCGAGCAGAATGTGGGCGACGTCCAGTATCTTGTGGAGCGCATCCGCCAAACGGAAGAACTTGAACTGCTGGCGCCGGTGCCGCTGAATATCGCTTGCTTTCGCTACGTTCGCGCCGGACAGACGGACGAAGTCTTGAACCGGCTCAATCAGGAAATTCTGCTGCGCGTTCAAGAACAAGGAATAGCAATTCCTTCGGGTACGACGCTCAACGGCAAGTTTGCCATCCGGGTAGCGAACACCAACCATCGCACCCGGCGTGAGGATTTCGATGCCCTGCTGGAAGCGGTGACAAGGCTTGGCAGGGAAGTGTAGACATTCCCAAAATCGCCCTAATCGCCGAAATTGGTTTGCTGCCACCGCTTTCCAATTTCCGCGATTTTGGCAATCACAATTTTGGCAATCTCTTCCTACCGCAGCCCCAAGCCCTGTCCCGGCAGCAGCCACATCGTGAGGCCGAGCAAGGTGAGCACGATAAGAAAGTAGGCAGTCGTCATCGGGCTCGAATGTTCCGGGTCGTCTTTCGTGAACAGCCGCCAGGCTGCTCCCGCAGCCACGCCGTAGAATATCCATTTTCCGAACCCCAAACCCAGGACCACGGCGACCAAGAGCACGAGCGCCCGCTCTGCTCTGCTCAGTGCGTTGAAGGCGTGGCCGCCGTCGAGAGGTGAGACAGGGATCAGATTTAACGCATTGAACGACGCTCCGACGTAGCCCAGCGCCGCCCAGATTCCGTTCCCGGTCTGCCACCAGAGGAGCCCGCACACGGCAGCTCCCATCCAACCGGCGAGCGGGCCGGCCAGGCTCACGGCTGAGCGCGTTTCGAGCGACACGCCCATGGCCTGCCAGCGCAAGTACGCGCCTAGTCCGGGTAGAAAAACGGGCATGTCCGCGGGAAGTCCGCGGCGCTTAACGTCAATGAAGTGGCCCATTTCGTGGATCAAGATCAGCATGAGGAATCCAAGGCCGAACCTCCATCCCCAGAGATTCCAGTAGACGAGGGCAGACAGCGCGAAGCTGAACAGAAATTTCAGTTTAAAGATCGCAAAAATGAACGTCTTGAACTTGACCACGATAAACGCGATGGGCCCCAGCGGGCCAAGCCGTTTGGCCCATTTGCGCCGCGCATCCGGACCGCCAGGGGCGTTGATGGTGGCTTCCAACTCGCGCAGGTGGTTCTGGATCCAAGTCGCTTGTTCCGACGCGGGCGGTAGAAGCTGCAGAGCCTGCTGCCATTGCTGGTGGGCTTCTTCCAGAGATCCGCTGCCTTCCAGCGCCCGGGCCCGGGACGCGATACGGTCGAGCTGGTCGGCATGCACCAGCGCGTGGCAGGCATCGCAAGCCAGCGCTCCCGGCGCAATTTCACGCGAACAGCGTTTACAGGTGGGCATCATTGGGGAAAGAAACGGAAGATTGAGTCTCCGGCATGCATTTCAAGCTTACGCTTTTTGCGGAGGCGTATCGAACGGCCCGCTGACGCTGAGTCGCGTGCCCGCGGTCATTCTCCAGGCGATGCGAATTCCCACGAACAAAATCACCAGGCCGATCACGCCGCTAAATCCAGACTGCAGCTCAAGAAAGGGAGAAGCCAGACCCAGCATTGCCAGAGTGCCGAATACGGCGGCCAGGTTCGGCTTGGGAGCCGCTGGGGCAGACTGTTCTGGAGTTGCCGATGCAGCATCCGGTGAAGAAGCTTCTTGGCCTCCCGCTGGAGTGGCTTGCGGCGAGGCCTGCCGCGTCTCAGTGTGTTGTGTCTTTTTGTGGTCCTTGGCGTATTGCGCCAACGCAATCGGAATCGCCGCCATGGAGACCGCGGCATAGGTCAGAAGGACCGCTGCGATCTGGTAACGCCTTCCGCCCATTCCTTTGGAGCCAAGCAACATGGCCTTGGCAACGATCCAGCCGACAGCCAAAGAGACGAAGCCAATGAAAAACCCTGTGATGATGGTGAATCCCGCATACAACGCCAATCCCAAAATTGCCCCGCCTGCGCCGAACAGCAGTGCGCGTACAAACGCGCCGTGGGTGTCGCGGGACATTGAGCTTTTCAACTTTTCCGCGCAATTGCGACACGCCCTGGCGTTGTTAACGCGATAGAACTGCGCCCCCACGGGCTGATGACAGAACTGGCACGATTCTGCGCCCGGCGCGCTCCCGTACTGTGCGGTCGAAAACTGCGGCTGGGATTGATCTGCCATAGCTGGGAATGTACCACACTTCTGACGATGCCCGGCCCAGGCGTCGGGCGTCCTTAGTTACGCCAGTCTCGCCCCGTTTGGGACGCCGTTCCGGTTGCGCCAGCACGACTTCTCCGCCCGGAAGATAAAAGCCTGTGGTCAGCACTTCAGAAAAGAAGTTGGCCACCTGTTTGGGAGGAAAGTTCACTACGCCGATGATCTGCTTCCCCAGCAGGTCCTCTTTGCTGTACAGGTCTTTGATCCGGGCGCTGGATTTCTTTACGCCGAGCTCCCCGAAATCAATCTTGAGTTTGTACGTGGGCTTTCTGGCCTGGGGAAAATCTTCTACTTCAATAATGGTCCCAACGCGCAACTCGACCCGTTCGAAATCCTTCCATGCGATCTGTTCCATGCCAATTACTCTACCAAATGGCCCAGCGGAATAAGACCACCTTGCGTTTTGTAGTGGAGTGCCAAAAAATGCGACAACTGAAGCCGGATGTTCTGCAATGCCGCGCTGTGTCGTCCTTTACCGCTTGAGCCTCCGCGCCGGCCCGGATAACGTGGGCGTGAATCGCGGGTGGTGGCTGGTGTTGTTGCGCCGCTCGCGGGCCGCTACCTGCGGCGCGAGGCTTTTCCATGGAAAATCCGGCAAACGACGACAACTTCACAGAGGACCCGAAAGCCGCCGCGGAGGACTCAAGAGTCACGCAACTGGGCGCGGCCAGCCGTGCGCTCACCACGCAGAAATACAGGCCCACTGCACCAGGGAAGACAGCACGCCGGATGTCCATGCTGCGCCAGGCGCTGCATCTGCCCAGAACGCTCCTCGCCATCTACAAGATCATCCGTGAAGATTTCTCCACCGCGGCCCTGGATGAGAATCTGTGGGCATTTTGGGGCTTTCACCAGGAAGTCTCCGAACATCTGCCGCGGGACCCGCATTACCGGGCAAGGACGTGGCAAAAAGCGCAACTCCGTGCCATCGGACCCTGGGACGTCGTCGGTGGGTTGGCGGTCTGGGAGATGGCGTTCATGATGAATGTCGCCATGGAAAACGAAGACCCCATCATGGAGTACACGCGGCAAAACGGAGAGGGCTTTCGCTTCCTTCTGCCCACGCTTGGCCGGTTCATGGGAAAGAATGAAGAACAGGCCAGATACGCCGCCGAACACGGTGTGCCCTGGTGCGAGTCGGCGTGGTGCGCCGAAGAGCGGCGGCACAGTAACGCGTTCGCGCGGATCATCGAACGCCTGGTGAACATATCGCCCAGCCGCGACAACCCTAACCAGCCCATGGTGGTGACCGCCGACGAAGCGACGGCGGTGCGTCACATCGTCAGCCGGCAGGTCACGGAATGGAACGCCAGTTCCAGCTACATCGTCATGGCGGCGCATTCAGCTTCGTCCAGCGATCTGCGCTGCCTGCTTTTGAACATCGTGCGCGACGAGATCAAGCATCTCAGCATTCTGAGCAGTGCCGATGCATATCTGTTTGGTCCTCGCCTGGGCAGGCGCTTTGTCGATTGGGTCAAACTGGGAATCGAAAACTATCGCATCACAAGAGCGGGCCGTTCCGGCGGCGATATTCTCGGAGGCAATCCCGTGCTGGCCGTGGAAGGAATCGTGGCGCATCTTCTCACGGCGTGGCAGGTGGCAAAGTGGCTTCGCACCGTTCCATTGCGCACCCTGACCGCCGTCTTTGAGACGCCTTCGAAGCTGCCTGACCTCGCGGCCTTCGCCCCTTTGTCAGAGCAGCAGGCCCGGATTGATGACGTATTGCAGAAAGGGAAAGAGAAGCGGTTTGGCCTGGTTCGCTGGGACCCGCAACCAAGAGAAAAAGCCCTGACCCAACGCCAGTTCGAAGAGGTGCGCCGGGACACCATCGAGAAGCTCAGCGCCGAGACACTGAATGGCTTTCAAGGAAGACTGCTTGCGGCAACGCGCGACAAACGGATGCTTCGGTCGTGCCAGCGTGATCGCCTTCGCGATCATCAGATCCGGAACAACCGCCACGTTCTGGGCCGCGAGCAGGGTGAAACGTCCGAGGTCCGCGCCCTGCCGCCCGAGAGGACCTTGCGCGGAGCTAGACTGGGAAGCGGCCCTCTGGAGCAAAGACTCGGCGCCAAAGAAGGATGAAGCCGGGCAGCAGCCAACCGAAAGCAGAATCAAAGGCGGCGTCCATTGAACGCCGCCTTTGTATTTGTTCCGTCTCTGATTCCTACTTAGCGGGCTGGGGCGCGGTCTGCGGAGGCGTTCCGAAATTCACTTTCGGCACCTCGCGCGATCCTTCGGCTGCTTTGAAATAGGCGTCGTTTGGCTTAAAGCCGCCCCATCCGGCAAACAGGCTGTTCGGAAACTGCTGGATGTAGGTGTTGTAGTCCTGCAGGGCGTCGTTATAGCGCTTGCGTTCCACCGCGATGCGGTTCTCGGTGCCCGCCAACTCGTCCTGCAACCGCAGGAAGTTTTCGTTCGATTTCAGCTGCGGATAGTTCTCCACAATCACCAGCAGGCGGCCGATCGCGCCATCAAGTTGGTTGTTGGCAGCGATCTTTTCGGACGGAGATCCCGCGGACAGCAACGCGGAGCGTGCTTTGGCGATGTCCCCGAAAACGGTCTGCTCCTGCTTGGCGTATGCCTTCACCGTCTCGACCAGGTTGGGGATGAGGTCGGCGCGGCGCTGCAGCACGATATCCACCTGCGACCACGCGGCCTTTACCGCCTCGTTCTTGGCTACCAGCGTGTTGTGCACGCTCACGTAGGACCCGAAAACGATCAGTGCTATCACCACCACAATGATGATCACAATCAATGCCTTCATTTCGTCCTCCTGAAAACAGAATTCCGATTTACAGCTTTCAACTCTTCGCCCCGGGGAGATCCAGCATGTGGTCCACAGCGGCGGTCACTTTTTCGATTGCCGACAGATACTGCGCGGCTACCGTCTCGACGTCAAACTGCCGGGGACTGGCCCGATGTTCCCGTACGTCCCGCACTTTTTCAAACGACGACGCGTCCCAGCCCAGGTTCGCGGCCAGCGCTTGTACCGCTTCGTGCCGGGGCGCGGGAACGGGCTTCCCCTGGGCGATCAAGGCGTGCCGGAACAGTGTAGCGAACGAAGGCACGGAACGCAGCAGCAAGTCCCACATGCGTTGCTGATCGCCCGCCGCCAGTAACAGCCCCTGCCGCAGCAGGATGAGCTTCTCCCGTAATTCGTACTCCAGCTGGGCGCGGTGCAGCTGCATCGGGACTTCGAGGGACGCAACCACGTCCGGCCCGAAGAGCACGCGGTGGTGTTGCCGCATGTCCATCATCTCGATGGCGAAGACGTCCGCCGAACGCTCTAGTTCTTCACGCGTGATCAGCAGCGGGGCCGGATGCTTTTGCTTCGTCCACCATTTGGCTGCGGGAGCAAGCGCCAGCAGCCTGGGCAACGCCGTGTCTTTCAGGACGCAAAGCAGATTGATATTCGAGTACTTCGGATCGTAATGGCCGGACACCGCTGATCCGTAGAGGACTACGCTCTCCAGGTTGTCACCCGCTGCCTGTTGCAGCCGCGCGACAAACTCGGTAATTTGCTTTTCCGGAATCGTGTTTTCCGCCATAACGTGTCCTCCTACCAGCTTCCCCCCGCGCCACCGCCGCCGGTGCTGCCGCCCCCAAAACCGCCGAAGCCACCGCCGCCTCCACCGAAGCCGCCGCCACCGCCGAAACTGCCTCCGCCACGGCCGCCGCTGAAAAAGCTCGCCAGCAGGATATAAAAAAGCAGCCGGCGCAACGGCGGTACCGACAGGACGATGATCCCAAGAATAATAAGGACAATGATCGTAAACGGCGACAGCGGTTTATTCTGACGCCGATACCGCGTTTCCGGCTGCTCGGGTGCGGCCTGTCCCGACAGCGGCGTCGCGATCTCGACACCTGCGTCCTTCGCAATCACCTGCGTCACGCGCGAAGCCAGCAGGCTCACCACGCCGTCGTAATCGTTCCGCTTCAGGTAGGGAACAGCTTCGCGCCCAAAGCCGCCCACCTTTCCGTCCGGCAGGATGGGTTCCAATCCGTAACCAACGTTGATGTAGTACTTGTGGTCCTGGACTGCCAGCAGGATGAGCACGCCCCGGTCTGTCCCTTTCTTGCCGATGCCCCACTTCTGGTACAGGTCAACTGAGTACTTGAAGATGTCCTCGCCATCGGTGGATTTGATGGTGACGACGGCGATCTGCGCCTGCGCTTGCAGCTCTACCTGGCGGCACATCTCGTTGAGTTGGTCTCGCGTCGCGGCGCTCAGCACGCCGGCGAAGTCGTTGACGTATCCGATCGGCTTGAGCGACGCGACGGGCTCCGCGATGGCCGGTATCGCGAAAGCGAGCAGCATTGCGCCGAGGAGCTTCCAGAGCCACGGTACACTGCCGCGAGTGCGGACAGGTTTCCTCACAGCGCTTAAGCCGGCTTCACGATATGGATATACGGGAATTGTTCACCTTCATGCAGCGATGGTGTTTGAGTCCATCAACATATCACAATCAGCGCGGCCGGATGGCAGCCTCAACCGGAGTGCCTGAACCCTGGTCGTCGGGGGACCCACTCCTGGCATGAAGTCTTTTAGCACTGGCGCGTGATTCCCGGCTGTGATTTACTATGGTGCCGTGATCACTGCCACCGTACAAGACCGCGTAGCCACTCTCACCTTCAACCGTCCCGACAAGCTCAACGCGTTGAACGCCGAGCTGTTGAACGGCTCCATGGATGCACTGCGCTCCTGGAGCGCTGATCCCGACGTCGGCGCCATCGTGGTGACGGGCGCGGGGCGCGCGTTTTGTGCCGGCGGCGACGTGGCCGCTATGGCCCAGGCGCAAGAGCAATCATTGGAGCAAAGCATTGACCGGCTGCGCGGCGCCCAGGAGCTTTCATGGTTGCTCTATAGCATTCCAAAAGTGACCATCGCGCAGGTGAATGGTTTCGCCATGGGCGCGGGCCTGGGGATCTGCCTGGCGTGCGACCTGCGCATTGCGTCCGACCAGGCGAAATTCGGGACCGCCTATGCCAAGGTCGGCTTTGGCGGCGACTTCGGCACCACATGGCTGCTCACGCAATACGTGGGCGCGCCCAAAGCCAAAGAAATGCTGTTCCTCGCCGACATGATTGACGCTGCCGAAGCCCATCGCCTTGGTCTCGTGAATCGTGTAGTGCCCCACGATCAGTTGCAGAGCGAGACGCGGGCCCTGGCGGCGCGCATTGCCAACGGGCCCCTGACCAGCTATCGCTACATGAAGGCCAACATCAATCTGGCCACGCACACCGACTTCCGCACGCTGCTCGACCGCGAGGCGGAAACCCACATGCGCTGCGGCCAGACCCAGGACCATAAAGAAGGCGTGCGCGCGTTTCTCGAAAAGCGCCCGCCGAAGTTTACCGGCAGATAAAGATAAAAAGATGAAAGAACTTCAGCAGATTCTCTACGACAAGACCGGACACGTGGCCACGGTGACGCTGAACCGTCCGCAGAAACTGAATGCCTATTCCGAGATCATGGTCCATGAAATCCTGGCGGCGCTGGGCGACGCCCGCGACGACGACGAGATTCGCGTCGTGATATTGACCGGCACGGGCCGGGGGTTCTGCTCCGGCGGCGACATTGGCCGCGACTTTCAGTATCCCGCGCGTTACAAGGGCCACCGCCTGGAATCGATGCTGGAGATGCGGGAGAACATGCACGAACTGGTGAAGTTTCTCCAGCGGTTTGACAAGCCCACCATCGCGGCCGTCAATGGAGCGGCGGTGGCCGGCGGCCTGACTCTGGCCTTGTCCTGCGACTTCCGCATCGCCGCCGAAAGCGCCCGGCTCGGGGATACCAGCCTGAAGTTTGCGCTGATTCCCGATGAGGGCGGCGCGTATCTGTTCCCACGCTTCCTCGGCCTTGAAAAAGCGCTCAAGATGTCACTCTTCTCGGAAGTCTACCCGGCGCGGCAGGCCCTGGAGTTGGGCCTGGTCACCGAGGTGGTGCCCGACGCGGATCTGATGTCGCGTGCCCGGCAATGGGCCGAGGGGCTGGCGGCCGGGCCTCCGATTGCCATCCGCATCACCAAGCGCATGATGTACAAACAGCTCACCATGGGCCTCGACAACGCCCTGGAAGACGCCGCGCTGGGGACGCTGGTAACCAACTACACCGAAGACGTGAAGGAAGGAATTGCCGCGTTCCACGAGAAGCGTCCACCAAGGTTCAAAGGCAAGTAGCTGGCTAGCCCGGCAAATCAATTCTTGGGAAAGTTCGGGTCGGCCTTTACCTCGAGGATCTGAAGAGTGTGGCGGCGCTCGTGGCCGGAAATGAGCAGAATCCATTGATACCCGTCCAGCGTACCAATCGCCGGAACGGGATGGTCGGCAAAGTGGTCTCGCAGATCCTCCTGCGTCGTCTTCAAGTATTCGATGGTGCGCGCGCGGCTGGCCAGGAATTGCTTCACGGAAGCCTCCGCCGGCATCGGACGTTTTGTCGGGTCAATCGGCTCGGGCGCGGTGGCTTTATGGCTTCGGTCCTGGAGCATCTTGACGATCAACTCATCTTTTCCTTTCACCGCATCGCGCTTCTGGGGAGCCAGCGGACTCTTCATCACCTGGTTGGTGACCACCCCGAAGATGAAGTCTTCGCTAAGCGCAATGTGCTCGGCGCATTCGGCGATCGACCAGCGGTCCGGCCCGGCCTTGAAATTCCACTGGGCGGGCGAAAGCCCTTTCGTGGCATCGAGAAACATCTGGCGAGAGATCTCGAGCTCGGCAATGCCTTTGTCGCGGTCTGACTGAGTGAGCGTTTGGGCCGCCATGGTCCCAATGAAAATCGCGAGCAGGAAAAGCGCCAGCAGCGCTTTCACGAAGGTTCCCTTGCTTCTTACAATTTTGTTTTCAGAAAATCGGTCCATTAGATGTCTCCTGATTTTGTCACATTTTAGAACAAGACAGTTTACACGTAATCAAAAGGTGTCCTAACCGCAAACAAGTCCATGTGCATTGCTGGGAAGAAAAGTACATGGCGAAATAAGCGCCCCCTGCTCGCTTAAATTACGGGAGCTGGTTTACTTCGTCTGATTGAGGGGCGCCCCTGCCTACCCATCCTAAGCAGGGGCTGTTGGGCTGGCGGAGAGCGAGTCTGCTACCAACTCGGATGGGATACCAGCTTTCAAAAGAACTAAATTTCTTGAAGAGTATTCCCCTTCTGGGTGTTGCCGTCATCACGTCGAGCATTGCATTACCAGGTGGAAGCGAGCGGACGTTAGCGGTTCTTGTGAAACTTACGATCTGTCTGTGAATCGACTTCAATCGATATACCCGATTCGCGCCGTGTCATTTTCTCCGGAGTGCGAGAGAGCACTCTGGTATCGCGCGAGCGGGTGCGCTTCGGGCGCGCAAAGAAAACCCGAAGCGCGTGGGGGCGCGCTTCGGGCAGGACGAGTATCCTCGTTTATGGCAGAATATACCGCAAACTCACATAGCTCATGCCGAGGTGGGCATTCTTCGGCGCGCCAGGCGCCACAAACCATGGCGCGCGTGTCACGTAGGAGACCTGTGTGTTCAGCAGCAGTGCTCCATACTGGGGCTGCTTCCAGAGTGTTTGAATCCAATCGATCGTCGCTTCCTGCAGCGCACGGTTATTCGTGTTAGATGAATTCGGACCACCAAAGCCAACGAAGGTATTTGGCTTGGCGCCGAGGGTATTATCCAGGGCAAAATTGCGCTGGAAGTAGAACCCGCCGTAGTACGCGGCAAACAAACTCTTGGGCGTGACTTGTGATTCGAAGCCCACGAGCCCGCCGCCGGAATGGACCATGGATACGTTTACGTCTTTTCCCGAAGCCGTCGGGAGTACGACGGCCTGTGGTCCGGTGGCGATAAGATAACGGCCCGCGCCGTCCGAGTACATACCGTTGGCGAGCAAGCGGAGTTTCCTGAACAATTCAAAGTTCGCGGCGGCCTCGACGCCCGCGCCAATCGCCGTGTGTGTGACGAAGGTGGTTGAGCCGGTCGGCTGGACTGTCACCTTCGCTGTGGTGAGTAAGCCGGCGGTTTCCGCATGAAATTTTCGTCCGGCAAAGTTTGTGTCGTAGGAGATCTTGGGGATGATGTCCGGGCTGACGTTCGGGACGCCAAGATTACCGTTGTCCAACTGCCCGTTCAGGTTACTGACACCCAGGGCGAAGGCCGTTGGGAAGGTCACTGCGTTGGTGCCCACGAACTGGTCCGGATTCTCGAGCGCCACGCCCACCCCCCAGTGATCGTTGGGGTGATAGGCCACGCGAAGCTGCGCGGCGCGGGTGTGATGTATGCCCAGGTTCACGTTGGAATCTTCGTTCACCGTAGTGGCAAGATCGGCCGGCAGCGGCGACAATCCGGTACGGTTCGGTGTGAGCCAGCTCCAGGATTGGCCGCCCAGGAACTCCCATTTGCCGCGTTTCACGTCCAGCCAATAAAGGCGCAGGCGCATGGTATGGGGATTCGTGCCTTGGAATACCGTGGTCGCATCATTGCCATTGAAATCGGTCTCGATGTAGCCGGTCACATCGTTACCGCCGAATTTGTCGGTAATTTTCATACTGAGCCGCGAGTACTGTGCGGTGGAACGAAACTCGGTAAGGTGTCCTGCTGCCGTATTGCTGAACGGGATGGCGCCGAAAGTGGTCGTAGCCGCGTTTCCTGTGTTTGTGCTGCGGAAGATGTTTTCAAAGTCCACCCATCCACCCGGCGTGAATTCGGCGCCACCAACGCGTACTGACAGCGGTGATTCCTTGGGGCCTTCCTGCATGGCATCCCGCGACGGCTGGGTCACTGAACTGGAAGAGTCGGCGCCGGTTAGCGTCGCGTTCAGGAGCCGTGCCGGGACGCTGGAACTTGTCGCGGACGTGGACTGGGGTTGCGCGTTCACCTGCTGTTTGAGTGCTTCTATCTCCTGCCGTTGCGCGGCGATCCGGCCCTCCTGTTCGGCCATTGCCTTTTTTTGCTCGGCCATCGCCTTTTGCTGCTCGGTAATCGCTTCGCGCAGCTTCTTTAGTTCATCCGTCATATTCGACGGGCCAGAGTCAGTGTTTGGCGCGGTCGTTTGACCGGCCATCAGGTTTGAAACTACCAGGACAACAAATAGTGCTTGTAGCAATCGCATCTAGTTTTCCTTCCTCTCCTTCGTGAGTTACTACCGTGCGGAAACCAGGCCCTGAAACATGAACAACCAGGGACTCGAGCTTGCGTCCCCAACATCACCATTGCTTGTCGCTGAATCACAAAGCTCCCGACGTCTGCGCGGAGCGAAGCATTTCATCGAAGATTTTTTCGTTTTCAGCCGGTTCTTTGGCGGGGGCTTTCTTCTTGGACTCCTTCATCTGCTTCCTCTTCCTGGATTTTCCGCGACTGTCAGGGCCGTAATTCTGATCAACGTTTGATGGCTTATCATCCTGCGTAGTCGTGGCCTTCGCACCGTCAGCCGGCGCTTTGGAGTCCTGCTGGCCCAAGGCACACGCAGGCAGCAAAGCAAAGCAGGCTGCTCCCGCCAAAACCAAAATTGTTTTCTTCATCTTGCGGATCCTTCCTTGTCTGGTAACTTGCAGACCTGAGATGTCTGCTTTGCATGACTGCATTCGGTCTGCTCCCTCGATCTGCCGCACTCATTTGTGCGGGCGAATACCCTCTTTAAGTTGTTGTCAGACTCTGGGAGAACTACAAAGCTTCCCGTTTATTCCCGGGACGGCAAAACTTTTTACTCTGGCCCGAGTGGGAGCGTAAAAGCGACTGGCGGCGAACTGCTGGTGAGAAAAAACGGCATTCCTGGCCATTCCGCGGAATATATGTTCCGGAATTCAGTTAACGTCTAAAGGCCGCAAGAAAGGAAATCTCTTTCCTGGCATCCATACCGCTCCGCTCTGTGCTTTACCCGGCCCGCCATAGCAAGAGAGGCAAACCAGTCCAGGAATTAAAAAGACGAAATGAAAAAGTTCTCTCTGCTGCTGTTGACCGTTTGTTGCGCGTGTCTCATTCCGGACGCATCTTCCCAGAGATCGCGGCCGACGATTCCCGGACCCGCGAGGACTTCGACCGCCAACCCTCTGGAGCAACTCAGTTCCTCCCTGCAGTCCATAGCCGGTGAAGTTAAGCCGGCCGTGGTCCGCATTCTGAATTTCGCTTACGCCATTGAGGACGACCGGGCCCACAGTGGTGGCGCGGTTGTTTCGCAGCAAAGGAGTTCGGGGTCGGGCATCCTGATTTCCTCGGATGGTTACATCGTTACCAATGCTCATGTTGTTCAAGGGGCCCGTCGCCTGCAAGTGAGGCTGAACGAAGCGGTGCCCAATGTCGACAGCCATGTGCTGAATGCCAAACTGGTCGGCATGGACCGGCAAACCGACCTGGCGGTTATCAAGATCGACTTGACCGGACTGCCATTCCTGACGTTTGGGGACTCCAGTAATTTGAATCAGGGCCAAATCGTGCTCGCCTTCGGGAGCCCCCTGGGGCTCGAGAATTCAGTGAGCATGGGAGTGGTCAGCGCGGTAGACCGGCAGTTGAACCCGGACGACCCCCTGGTATTTGTCCAAACCGATGCAGCGATCAATCCGGGAAATAGCGGCGGGCCGCTGGTAAATACTTCCGGAGAGGTTGTCGGTATCAATACCTTCATCCTGACCAAGTCAGGCGGCAGTGAAGGAGTTGGCTTCGCTATTCCCAGCAACCTGGTGAGCGCGATATGCCGGCAGATCCGCACGGACCATCACGTCCATCACCACCAGATAGGTATCTCCGTCCGTGCTATCACGCCGGCGCTGGTCCAGGCACTGGGCCTTCCCACCGAGAACGGTGTCTTGATCGAGGACGTCGCCCCGCAGAGTACGGCAGATGCCGCAGGCCTAAAGGTGGGAGACATTATCATCCGGGTCCACGCCAAACCCATCCCGAATGTTCGCCAGCTCGCTTTGAATATGTATGCGTACGCCGCGGGCGACCAGGCCCAGATTGATGTGCTGCGAGGACGTCAAAAAATCTCGTTCAACGTGCCCGTGGTGGAAAGAGCGGACGACCCGCAGCGGTTTGAGGACCTGGTGACAGAACAGGACAATTCCTTCGCCAGGCTGGGAATTCTAGCCCTGACCGTTGATGAAAAGGTTTCAGCCCTGTTGCCGCCCCTGCGCGTGAGTGGAGGCGTGCTGGTAGCGGCCAAAATGGCAAGTGGCAGCTCCCATTTTGGGGATGAACTGGCTGCGGGAGACATCATCCACGAAGTCAACGGCGGCGAGATCAAAGATGCTGTCTCGCTGAGGCGCAGTCTGGACGCACTGAGCGGGGACTCCCCGCTGGTAATACAAGTGGAAAGATCGGGGACGCTGCAGTTTGTAGTCTTTGAAAATGAGTGAGTCGGGTCAGCGCTGAGGATGTCTCCCCCTTCACGGAAGAAGTTTTTCATCTAGTAATTTTCGCCTGCGCGCACGCGACATGACTCAAAGCAGCGAGCGACTCGCCGCAAGGCGCTCAGGCGGCGCAAGGAATAAGAACGCGGACCCCAGTCGGCTTTGCAGTTCTTCGAGGCTACGGGTATTGCCGGGCGCCCCGTGATGCCGACGAAGCGACTTGCAACCATTGGCCGGTCACTGGACGACGACCTTGCCGGTCATTTGCGGGTGAATCGAACAGAAGTAGGGGAAGGTTCCCGATTTGGCGAAAATATAGGAGAACTTCTCGTCTGTAGCCAGGACCTTAGACTTGAATAAACCGTCGGAACTGACAACCGTGTGCGGAATGTCATCGCGGTTTGTCCAGGTAACCTTCGTACCAACAGCGACCGTGAGCGTCCCGGGCCCAAAAGCGAAACTGTCGATCTTCACTTCAGCGGTTGCCGGCGAAGACGCCTGAGCGTTCGCCCTTACCATTGACGCTCCACGGGACAGCACAACCGCAATCATCACCAGCATTGCCAGGGCCGCAACCCACACTCTTCTCTTCATCATTTCCTTATTTCCTCCTTATGGATTTCGTCAGAATTGATTGTTCCTGCTCAAGATTGAACATTTCCGGACCATTCTTTTTCTATAAGTTGACTGTGACGGTTTCGTCAACGCGCGCAACGCACGCAAGTACGTAACCAAGTTCTTTCCGCTCAGGGGATAATCCGGCTTCTGTCTCCATTCGAACGCGACCACTTAGCACCTGCACGGCGCAGGTGCCGCACTCTCCCTGCCTGCAACTGGAAGGTATGGAGATACCGTTGGCCTCTGCTATTTCGAGCAATGTTTGACCCTCAAGAAGATCGCAACTTGTGCGAGAACGGGCGAAGACGAGCTTCCCAGCTGTCTTCCGCGGTCCAGGGGTAGAAGATGGGGGCGACTTGCCCCCGAAACTTTCCCGCAGGATTTGCGCGTCCGGAATTCCCAGGGAATGGAGAATATTGCATGCACTGTCCATCAAACCTTGCGGGCCACACACGAAGAAAGTGGAAGAGTGGATGCGACTTACATGGTTTTCCAGTAATGCTCGACTCAGATGTCCCGTGTTGCCTGTCCATCCGGAGTCTGGCTTACCTACGATCACCAGGTAGCGAAAGTTACGCATGGAGGTGCGGAGTCGCTCCAGCTCACTTGCAAATATGATGTCCCGGGGGGTCCTTACAAAGTAGAAAAGCCTTACCTCGGTTGCGAGGTCAAGGTCGTCGATATAGCGAAGCATGCCCATCATGGGCGTAATCCCGCTGCCGCCGGCAATCAACACAATCTTGTCGTGCCGTGACTCATCAAAACAGAACTGGCCGGAAGGTCCCCGGGCCTCTACGGTCAAACCAATCTGTGCCTGCTGGTTGAGAAAGACAGAAACGCAGCCGCCTTCGGCGCGTTTCGCGGTGATCTCGATATATCCGGTTTGCAGAGGAGAAGAGCAAATGGAATAGGACCGCGCCACGGCTTTGCCATCCACAATCCAATTGAAGGTCAGAAATTGGCCCGGACGCGGCTGAAATCCCTCGCGCTGCGGCAGTAGAAAACGCAGCGTCCTTGCATCATGGGTTTGATCCTGTATCCGAGACAACAGCAGGAGCAGCGATTTTCTGGCGCCTGGTTGTCGCAATGCCCCAGGGGCCTGAACAGATTGACGCCGGGCGTTATCGCCAGCCTGAACAGCGGTCGCCGGCGGTGCAACCGTCGCACGGCGGAAGAACAGCGTACCGGAAACGACCACCGCAAGTGCGATGACGCTAATATCAACCCCGAGAGGGATATTCCCGAGGATGTCTGAAGCCCAGAGTACGGGAAACGATGTAATGGCGACCAGGAGAAATGAAACAATGAAGATTGCCAGTCCTAATGCGAACAACGCGCCGGTGAGGTGCCTGTAACGACGCGCAATCAGGATTTTCAGAAAAAGCAACGGAAGAAGCAGGAACGCCAGCGCGCTATGAATAACGATCGTTATGGAGAGTCCGTGGCTTACGCCCGAGACCCTCTTGCTCATATAAAAGAACATCGCGAAAAAGAGCGTAAGAAAAAGATAGCCTCCGAACCTGTGAATGCGAATTTGGAGCGCTCGATTGCCGGTCGTCCGCAGCATCAGCCAGACATTGATTCCCGCAATCGCCACAAATAGGATTCCAAGTGATACGCCGACATTCGAGCCGATCATGCTTTTGCCTCAACCCAGCCTTGGGTCGTCCACTTGCATGAACCGGTCCGCCAGCTGTTTTATTCCATGAGCGGGGCCGCGGAAAGCGGGACTCGCGTGGGCTTTGTCAATTGGTTGCGGAGAGCTCGCCTGGCCCTCGCCAGACGCGATATGACGGTCCCCAAAGGGATGGACAATGTTTCCGCGAGTTCCCGGTAGGACATCTCTTCCACCTCGCAGAGTAAAATGATTTCCCGATAGTGCACCGGCAGCTCTTCAATCGCGTATGCATCAGTTGCACGCTCGAGCTGCCCAGCAGGATGCTTTCGGGTGTCTCGGCAACCGCCGCTTGCTCAATTCCATCCTCTTGCGGATTCAGTGGCACCTGAAGGACTGGAACTAAGTTGCAGCGCGGCGCTCAGTGCGGCGCAAGGAATAAAAACGCGGACCGCTGGTTATATCGGTGAGGGAATTTAAAACGAAATGAAATACTTAATCTCACTTTTCATAATTCTGGGCAGCTATGCCTCGGCGCTGGCCAGCTCGGCACATACTGTCGTGACTACAGTCCCGTTCGATTTCGTCATTGGGAATCAGACCCTTCCGGCGGGAACATACTGCATCCGTGAAGTGGCCGATGGAACAAATATTCTGCTCGTGCGGCGCAAGGACGGAACTGGGACCGGCATCATGGTCCCGGCCGGGGTAGATTTTGTCTCCGACCATGGAAACGGCAAACTGGTGTTTCAGCACATCGGAGGCACATACGTTCTGACCGCGATTGTGAGCGACGACCGCAACTACATACTTTCCAGCCAAGACCATTCCGCAAGGGTGCCTGACCCCTCCTCCACGCTCGTCACATCGGGGCCGTAGTGATTCTGATCGTCCCTTGACAGCGCTTTGTCGTTACCAGCGGCAGAGCGCTTTCTTGTTTTTCGGCAACAGACGCCGGACCTTGCTGAGATAGTGGGGATCTTTTCCCGCAACTGGGAGACGCCGGGGAAACGTCGCCGTCTAGGACGGAAACGCGGCCAGTGAGATAATCTGCGCAGGTTCATCGGATGAAACACCTGCTGGCTCGGGACTTTCCATCCATCGCCGTGGCGGCATGCCTGCTGGCCTCAGGCAGCAACCGAGCTCTGTGGGGCCAGCAGCAGGGCGGAGCAGCGGCGCCCGCGACCACCTACACATCGCCGCTGGCCACCGGCTTGCGGCTCGATCCGGCAGGAGACTTTATTGATCTGGGCAGCATGCCCCTGGCGATGGCTCTTTCTCCCGAAGGCGACAGGCTGGTCGTAATCCTGAGCGGCTGGCGCGAGCAGGGACTCCAGGTCGTGGACTTGAAATCCAGGCAGGTGACCCAGACGGTGAAGCAGGACGCGGCCTTTTATGGGCTGGCTTTTTCGGCGGATGGTCATGAGCTGTATGTGTCAGGCGGAAACGAAGATGCCATCTTTTGCTATGCGTGGCAAAGCGGCGCGGCAACTTTCCAGCGCAAGATTGTGCTGGGCAAGAAAAAGCCGGATGACACCGGATCGCGCTATCCCGCCGGACTCGCGGCTTCCCGCCAGGGCCATCTTCTTTATGTCGCCGAAAACGTGGGCGACAGCCTCGCCGTAATTGATCCGGCAAACGGCCAGGTCGTGCAGCGTTTCCCGACCGAACACTACCCTTACGCGGTCACGACCGCGGCCGATGGACGAGTGTACGTTTCGGCATGGGGTTCGGACACGGTCTCAATCTTCAAATCGCGTGGCGACGGAAAGCTGATCTACATGGGCCGGCTGCATGTGGGGCGTCACCCATCGGCGCTTCTGGCGAACGCCTCCGGATCTCGATTGTTCGTTGCGCTTGGCGGGACCGACCAGATTGCCGTCGTTGACACTCGCGCAAAAAAGGTTCTGCGTTTTTTGAGCGATGCCGCTCCCTCAGGACCGTCGGAGGGAAGCACGCCGAACGCGCTTGCGCTCTCGCCGGACGGGTCCAGGCTGTACGTCGCCGAGGCCGACAATAACGCCATCGCGGTGTTTGATGTCGCGGCGGAAAAATCAGGCGCAGCTTCAACCCGGGACCGTCTGATCGGCAGAGTGCCCACGGACTGGTACCCCACCGCAGTATTTGAGACCGGCAAACAATTGCTGGTGCTCGCGGGCAAAGGGCATGGCAGCCACGCCAATCCCGACGGTCCTACTCCGGGCCAGTCGCCCTTCCAAAGGCCCCTGGGCTACGCGCTGGGGCAGCTCAACGGCACGTTGCGTACACTCTCGAGCGACCTGAGCGCCGCCACGCTCGAGAAATATTCGCATCGAGTGGCCATGGCCAACAATTGGGACCAGCCGCCGGCCAAGCGGCGCTATCCTCCGTTCAAGCACGTTCTCTACATTATTAAAGAAAACCGTACCTATGATCAGGTGCTGGGTGATTTGCCGGAAGGCGATGGAGATCCCAACCTGGTTTTCTTTGGGAAGGACGTTGCTCCCAACCATCGCGCGCTCGGCCTGCGTTTCGGATTGTTCGACCGCTTCTTCACCAACGCCGAAGTCAGTTCCCAGGGACACATCTGGTCGACCGCCGCCTACGTCACCGACTACGGAGAGAAAGCTATTCCCTCGTTGTACTCCGACCGGCGGGCCAGCGTGGATGGCGAAGAAGCCAACGAACCGGCCGATGGCTTCCTGTGGACGCTGGCCAAAAAGAAAGGCATCAGGTTTCGCGACTACGGCGAGATGGTGGACAGCGGGCCCAACGGCTGGCCGGTCACGCAGCGTGAACTCGGCCCCGACGTGAGCCCGACGTATCCGCAATTCAATTTGAAGATAACCGACCAAAAACGCGCCGACGCATGGATTGCCGAACTCCAGCAGTTTGTTGAGGAAGGAGACATGCCCGCGCTTGAGGTCATGCATCTGCCCGGCGACCACACAGCAGGAGGCCGCGCCGGCTATCCCACGCCGCGTGCGTACATGGCCGACAACGACCTGGCGCTCGGCCGGATTGTCGAAGCCCTTTCGCATTCTCCGTTCTGGAAAGACACGGTGGTGTTTGTGCTGGAAGACGACTCGCAGGCCGGTCCCGACCACGTGGATTCCCACCGCTCGCCTTTTTTCGCCATCTCCGCGTACAGCCGGCATGGTACTGTCCACCGCTTCGCCAACACCACCGACGTTGTCGCGGCAATTGAAGACATCCTGGGTCTGGACCGCCTGTCAAAATTCGACTATTTCAGCCGTCCGCTCTCCGATGTTTTTGCCGCCACACCGGACCTGACTCCCTACGAAGCCATTACGCCCTCGGCTGACATGAACGAGCTAAACGCGCCCAAGACCGCGGCCGCAATCCAGTCGGAAGACCTGGACTTCAGCGCGCCCGACCGCGTGAATGACGCGGTCTTCAATAAGATCCTCTGGACGATGCTGAAGGGCGATGCGCCGGCCCCGGCGTCTGTGTCCAAGTCGCCGTTGCAGTTGTTGCAGATGGGACGGTGAGGCGCCAACAAAGATTAAGATTTCTTGCTCAATCAGCTATGCGGGATCAGAAAGGCGTCCGGAATCTTCCCGTCCAGTGTGGCAAGGACGGCTCCGTTGGCCTTGGCCAGTTGAGACAGGTGCCCGTCAGTAGTTTGCTTTCCAGTTTTCACCCAGGCAGGAAGGTGCGAAACGTCAAGGCCATCGGTGACAAATACAAACCGCGGCACGTCCGCTTCTTTCAAGCGAAGCAGGAGCGTCCGGGCCTGCGTGATCGTGAATCCGTAGGCGGGAGCTTGGGTCAGTACTCTGACGAACCCAAGTTCGGTAATCGAACAGGTCGCAAGAAGGAAAGGCTGTTTCGCGCGCGCGACCCATGACGCGACTCGGCCATGAAATTCGTGCTGCAGGAACCCTAACGCTACAAGCGCGTTTACATCGAGCAGGTACGTCACGGGAAATTCGCCAGAATTTCGCGGACCTCGCTGCTGCTCAAGACCGGCGCGTCGGAACCCGCGCTCAGACTGGGAAGCCCGGTAACCGGGTCGGTCACAATCCTGGTCTTTTGCGGCCGGCGCCGTTGCGGCGTCAGGACAATTCGACCACCTTCGATTTTTGTCTCAAGTGAATCGCCTGCACGGATGCCCAGCTTCCGGCGCAGTGGCCCCGGCAAAACAACCTGCCCTTTGGTTGAAACCTTCGTCGTCATGGTAAGACAATCTTACCGTCCGCGCTTGTGGGGGGCAAGCACGATTGCCGGAGCACCGATGGCAGCTACCTGGTCCGCGCGGCTGCCTCTAACTTTCGTGGATTTGAACCTTTGACGCTTCTCCTTCGACATACATAAGAGACGAAATGAATGCCCTGAACAGACGGAGTCGGACGCAGGACGAATGGATCGCACTCCGTTGCCAGGACATCGCGTGGTGGAAACAAATCTTGCCGAGTATATACAATTAATATATACTTTAGCAGGTGATGATCATGGATCAATTTGCCAAATTGTTTCGCAACGGCAGCAGCCAGGCCGTACGCCTGCCGCGGGAATTCCGCTTCCAAGGCGACAAGGTGCGCATTCGCCGGTCCGGAAAATACGTGGTGCTCGAACCGCTGATTGCCGATCCGGAAGAGTGGCTGGCGGCGCTGAAGAACATTCCCGAAGACCCGGATTTTATGGCCCGACGCAATCAGCCGCGCACGCCCAAGAGGGGCATCTTTTAAGTGAATTACCTGCTCGATACCAACAGTTGTATTGCGCTGATGTCTCCCACGGCAAACTCCGTGCAAAAACGGTTTACGCGCGCGGCCCGTAAGGGCGGGAAATTCTTTGTCCCGTCGGTCGTCGCCTTTGAGCTCTGGTATGGAGTCTTCAAGAGCGCCCGCCAGCAGGAAAACGCCAGGCGGTGCGAGACGTTCTTCGCCGGTCCGCTCGAAATGCTGCCATTTCAGGACGCTGATGCCAGGATAGCGGGACAACTGCGCGCCGGCTTGGAATCCGCCGGGAAGCCGATCGGCGCTTATGATCTCCTGATCGCCGGCCAGGCCGTGCGCCATAAAATGACCCTGATCACCGCGAATGTCTCCGAGTTTGCCAGAGTGACAGGGCTGGTTTGGGACGACTGGTCCAGGTAAAATCCACCGCTGCTGGTTGCGGAGACTCCCCGGGACCCCATACCCTGACGCTTCTTCAGGTAAGATGCAACGTTTTTCCTTCTTGGCTAATCTTTGGTCGTCACGAGTGGAGCGAGTCGCAGGACTTCTGTCGCCCAGTAGAGCAACCAACAGAATAGCTATTCCTCGCTGCGCTTGGAATGTGTTTGAAGCAGCTGCCCGTGTTGGATGACGTAAATTGACATGCTCGCGCGGCGGCCTCTGACCTTCGTGGATTTGAACCTTTGACGCTTCTCCTTCGACATACATAAGAGACGAAATGAATGCCGTGAACAGACGGAGTCGGACGCAGGACGAATGGATCGCACTCCGCTGCCAGGACGGCGAACAGAACGCGTTCGAGGACCTTGTCGCGTTGATGGAGCGGCCGCTTCTCTATTACGCAACCAAGCTCACCGGCAACCCGGAAACCGCACTGGATGTCCTGCAGGAGGTGTGGATGAAGGCATTTCGCGAAATTCGAAGGCTCAAAGATCCGGGCTCCCTGCGCCCCTGGCTCTATTCCATTACGCACGGGACGGCCGTTGACCGCATCCGAAAACACGTCTTCCGGGAGAGAGCTGAGGAAGCCCACGTTGTGGGACTCCAGGAACCGGCCGATATCTCCTTCACCGAAGATGACGCTGCCGCCATCCATGAGGCCCTGGACGAACTCGGACCCAAACATCGGGAAGTTCTGGTCTTGTATTTTCTCGAAGACTTCTCCCTGGCGGAGATTGCCATGGCCGTGGAGTGTTCAGAAGGCACGGTCAAGTCGCGTATCCATTACGCCAAGAGAGCAATGAAAGAAATTTTATCGGGAGGTGGTTATGGAAAATCGAAGTGAAGCTGTTAGCGAGTTGCTGCTGTCGCGTCTTCCGCAGCCGGCGAATCGTGCGGCGTATCAGGAGGAAGTGAAGTCGCTTTTGGCGAAGAACGAAAAGACGCTTCGCCAGCACCAATGGACAGTCCGGCGAATATGGATTTTCGTGATTGCCGTTTCGCTCCCGTGCCTGGCCGTAGCTGGGGCGAATTACGGAAAGCCGCAAGGAAACTGGTTCATGAATTCCGTATACTTCTGGGTGCTTTTTGGTGCGATTGAGATTGCCAAATATCACCAGAACCAGGGCCGGGTGGAGCTGTTGAAAGAGCTCAAACAAATCCAGCTCCAGATACTGGATCTCCCCGGCTTGCTCAATAAGCGCGACGCCCCGGGGCCAGACAAAACCTAGCTGAGGCTCGCCGTCCCCCTGCTGGCTTTCAGCAACCGCTGTGATGACACTTGATTGACTCGCCAGTGCTTGTTTGGGAATCTGGCTCGGAGCAACGGCGACACCTGAGCCGTCGCCCCAGTGGACCGAGCAGCTGTAGCCTACCCATTTGCTGTACTTGCGCTGGCCAAGAGCGGGAAGATTCGCCGGACCGGACGATCTAGTGATTTCCGCTGCGCCGGTCCGCATCCGCGTTCCTTTTCTAACGTGCTGCCTCGCGCGCGGCAGTCTCGGCATGAGCGCGTTGTATCCAAGTCACCGCTGCAGTTTTTGCAGATGGGGCGGTGAGGGCTGGTCTCCGCGAATGTGCCACCATGCCTCTGCTTGAGATGTTATCTTTGTAGATACGCAAAACCTAAAGTGCTTTGTTTTTTTTAGTGATTTCACCGATTATGGGCCTTTAAGACATCCTGGCGCCGTTCGATGCTAATTCATTGACGAAACGGGGATAAAGGCGATAATCTTCACCGTTTAGTTTAAGAGCCTGTGAGGAGAGAGTTTTGGCTGCACTCGCAATCCCAGACGAACATAAGTCTGCATTAAACAAAATCCGCACAATGCCAGAAGAATCTCTGCAGCCTTTTGTTTTGGGTTTGGAACGCTCTCCTGGTACAGCTCCATCGGCGAAAGGACTGGCACCTGACGAAGCGGAGCAAATTAAGCAGGTCATCACAGAGCTTTACCGTGTCCGCACCTACTTTGATATGGGTGTCTCGGAGTTCGCTTCGGCTATTGCGGAAGCCTTGCAAGAGGCAGACTCGTTCCCGGTGGCTGAAGTCAATCGTTTCAAGGAGCGGCTAGAAAAACTATTATCAATTGACTCTGTAAGTGTTGCTGTGAAAGCGCAATCCTTGAAGCAGGAATATGAACGTAGATTCTGTAGTGCGCGAATCCTGACCGATGCTCGCCCTGTTTACGGTGACGATCCGTCAGTCCCGCCATCGGCTGCAATCATCTTCCATAATCTCAGAATTAGTTATCATGATGATTTGTCAAACCTGCGGGAGATTTATATTGTGATGGATGGCGACGACATAACAACTCTACGGGCACTGCTGGATCGGGCAGACATGAAAGCAAAATCCCTGGAGTCGGTTTTTGAAGCAGCAAAAGTCAAGATAGTGGCTCCATAACCGTTAAGGAAAGGTGTCAAGGCATGGAAGATGTTATGCCAGCCCAATTTCAAGTATGGCTCGAGCGCCCTCCGCGCCCTCGTCGGGTGAGCTCGTACGTGCGTAAACCGGTGAAGGTAATCAAGTGCAAAGATGAGTTTGGGCTTCCAATGGCTGGTTCAAATCTGAGATTTGGGGCCCACGCTTCCCCGCGTCACCACAGAACATTCAGCGAATGGATCGCACGAACACAATTTGAAGATGCTCTCGTTCGGCAACTTACTGCGGATTGGACGAAAGCCAAAAGTACGACTGAGGAACGTTTTTCTAAACTTGCCGATGAGTGGTCAAGCGAAGTCGGAAACATTTCTTCTCTAACTGTCATGACCACTCATCCTAAGTATCAAGAGATCATCGCCTTGGGGTGGGATGTGGTGCCTTTCCTGTTACGCGATCTGCAACGAAATCGAGGATTTTGGTTCACTGCTTTGAATGCGATTACGGGAATCCGGCCATTTGATCCGAGCGATGCCGGTAACAGCAGGAGAATGACCGACGCTTGGATTAAATGGGGGAAAAGGAAAGGAATCATCTGACGAGTGCGATTGTTTCACCTAGAAGCCCGTTTTCCAAAACTGGCCGCCGCCGGGTACGGTAAGACCAGCGATGCCACGGGGCGCCCTCCCAAGCCTGGGGCATACAATTGTATTGCTTGGGCCACGAATGATCCACGCAATTGCTTGTGGTGGTGGCCCCACCCAGATGCCTATTGGCCTTTTAGAGCGCGCGAAGAAACGGTTGCCTGTTTTGTAAAGACGTTTCGCTGGCTTGGCTATCAAGTATGCAAACACTCCCGTCGCGAATCTGCATACGAAAAGGTAGCGCTGTACGCCATACACAAGTCAAGAACGCCTCTGACGCCGCCGAAAAGGTGGCAGGACTTTAGTGACTGGGAGCCAACGCACATGGCGCGTCAATTGCCGGACGGAACATGGACGAGCAAGTGTGGCGGCAATGAAGATATCACACACTTTACGTTAGACGCGCTTGAGTCCTACGGGCCGTCAGTTCTCTGCGAGGAATATGGGTGTCCAGTGTTGTATATGAAGCGCCCAATTCCGATTTCGTGGCTTGTCAGATTTATCCAACGGATAACAAGGGGACATGAGTGATTCTGGAGCGAGTCGAAGGATCCGTGTCGCCCAGAAGAGTAATCAAGAAAATGGGGATTCCTCACTGCGCTCGGAATGTGTGAGTGCCGGAATGTGTAAACGGAACTCTATTGTGGCCCTCTCTTTACAACCCCGGTTTTGTGCGCCGCATAGTCGCCGGCGCCCATCAGGTGCAGCGAGACGTAAGGCTCGTCGCCGACAACCCAGCTGTCATGGCCCGGCGCAATGTAGAAGATGTCGCCGGGCTTCATTTCGATGACCCGGCCGTCGTCCATGGCGGCGGTGGCGCGGCCGGAGATGACGATACCCACGTGCTCCACCTCGCAGCTTTTCTTTCCCGCCGCCTCGCCCACGTGCGTGGACCACTTCCACCCCGGCTGATAAGTGGCGCGGCCGATGGTCATGCCTGCGATATGCACCAGTTCGAACTTGCCCTTTTCGAACGTCCGGACTTCATCCGGCTGATCAAATCTCTTTAGAATTACCTCAAACACCTGGCGGCCTCCCTTCAAGCGAAGGACCTCTCTCAATCCCTGACGATTTCAGCCACCGTCTTATTTCTCTTTCACCAGCGTCAAGGCCAGAGGAACATTCGTCCCGTCCGGGTCCACCTGCTTCTCGACGGTTTTGTAACCGTCCATCTTGACGGTGACAACGCGAGGGGTGTCGCGTTTACTCAGAATGAAGACAAACGGAGTGACCCCGGCCCTGTTCCCATCTATGAAGACTTCAGCACCGGGCGGGCTGGTGATCACAGCGCACTTGGAGGCGCGTCCCGCTTTCACTGCCTCGGCCAATTCTTGCGGGGTGAGCACGCGTCCCTCCCGGGCCAGGGCGGCTGCGGCTGCCGGAGAGGATTTGGCAGCCTCGGAATTCTCCTTGGCCTTGTCCATTTGCAGGGCGTTGCTCTGTTCCTGGGTCAAGGTTGGCGCGTGAAAGCCACAGTGGCCCTCCAGCTTCTGGCCGAGACCAACGACGTTAAACTCGAGCACCGGGTACCCGCTTCCCCTTCCCGCCGTGAACATTGGCACCTGTACCAGGAGGGTCCGGGTGACGGCGAGCGTCTCTACGAACTTCATGGC
>Ga0210407_10000735_pt1 | contig 34473 bp, 25 predicted proteins | sample IncBWC27MmetaG_FD_150860 | JGI IMG/M metagenome (GOLD analysis project Ga0210407, IMG submission 150860) | Forest soil microbial communities from Barre Woods Harvard Forest LTER site, Petersham, Massachusetts, United States - Inc-BW-C-27-M | ecosystem: Environmental > Terrestrial > Soil >...
CCATTCGATTTTCGCTGCATGCAGAAACTGCCGCTGCGACGGATTGAAAACCGTACTCTGTGCGACGGCATTTGCCAATGCCGGTGCGGATCCTTCGATACTGAGAGGATATCCATAGGACCAGCCGAGACCTGAACCGACGAATATCGTCGGCAGGTAGTTGTTGCGGAGTTCGCGGTAGGAGGCAAAGGCGCGCTGCACGTCGGCAGTCGCAATCGCCGAAGCCGTGCTGTGCGTTAGCGCCAGCCGAATGGCGCGCTCGAGGGGCAGCGGTTCCGCCTCGCCGCGCGTTGCGATCATCATCATGAGTACGGCCGCAAATAAGGCCAGCAGACTTGTGGAACGCAAGCACCGCCGCAATCGGATTTTCATCTTGTCACCTTCATCTCGTCACCCATGGATCAGACACCTATGGATCAGGCCGCGGCTTAGCGGCGACGCACAAATTGTAGTGTGCCGGATGCAAACCGGGCAGTGGCTTCGGAAAGTTATTTGGGACGTCACGAGGCGCGGGAGTAGTCGCGTCATCCTCAGCGCGCAACTCGGTTGAGTGCTTGCTGGGCCAAGCCAAAGTTCCGGACCAATGCCAGCGACGCACGATATTCGCGAGCGGCGCCTGCTTTGTCTCCCTGCTTTTCCAGCAGCATGCCCAGCAGATAGTGGGCCTTGAACGCTGGAGCCGCCTCTACCGGACCGGAGGCGAGATAGCGATGCAGCAATTCGATGGCGAACGGATATCTTCGATCGACACGATACAGCATCTGAGACGCTTCAACCAGAACATCGAGTTTGGGCATCGGCGCCTGGCTCAGCTTGACGATGGCTTGCTCCATTTCGTCGAAGCGCTTCTGGCGACGGAGAAAAAGAGCGAGGTTGAGCCACGCTTCCGCGTCACCCTGGCTAAGGTCTATGTACTGGTGGTATTCCCGTTCAGCGGTGGCGGCGTCTTTTTTCTGTTCGGCGATGCGCGCGTAAACCCAGTGCTCACGGGCAGGGTTCACAGTTGCGATAAACTGCGCTTGCGCGCGGGCCTTCTGTTCTCCGCCGCCGACAATGCCCGGCGCCGCCAGATAGAACTCCGCAAGATCGAGCCGTGCGTCGATGTCTTTCGGATTCAGCTGCACGGCGCGCTCGAATTCTCCGCGAACTTTTCCGGCCAGGCCCGCCGCGGCCAGGAAATTCGCGCGATCGGCCTTTTCGCCGTACACGCGCCCCAGCCACAGATGGAAACGGCTGTTGTCCGGATCGAGCGAGGCGGCCTTTCTGCAGGAGGATTCCGCACGATTCCAATCTTCGAGCGCGAAGTAAGCACGGCAGAGGAGGTTGGACGATTCAGCGTCCGCCGGAGCGGAAGAGAGCCGGCCGTTCAATTCGGTGATGGCTTCATCGATCCGGCCCGCCGCCAGCATATCTTTCGCAGAGTCCGCCACGCTGGCGGTCAATGAGGCAACGAGCAATAGCAAAACCAGCAAAACTCTGGAAGTGTGCGTGATCATCTAAAACTTGACCTGCATTCGATCGCCGATCGGTTTGCCATTCCACGAACTGATCGCGACCATGTCCTTGGCGGAGAGGCCGCGCGTCACTTCAACCTGCGTGAGATTGGAAAGGGAAGTCTCCACATCCCGGCGCTTGAGTTCGTGCCCGTCAACCTGCAAGACGTAGGGCTTGGAGTCGTCCGTTCGAACCGCCTCTCGCGGCACTACGAGCACGTTGTCGTGCTCGGCGGTAACGATCGTGACTCCGACGTTTATATTCGGCAAGAGTTTCAAATCCTTGTTATCTACGATGCTGGTCGTCTCGCCGACGTTGCGCGAACCGTGCAACTTCACCGTCGATGGGAGGGCAGTCACGGCGGCCCGCCAAATGCGGCCAGGGACGGCGTCCCAGGTGATCTCAATCGGATTTCCGGGAGTCAGTCTGCCCACGTCGGGCTCGTCAACGAAAGCGCGGACCAGCACTCTTCGCAGATCCGCCACTTGCAGCAGAAGATCTCCGGCCGCGACGAAGCCGCCTTGCTTGGCGGGCAGCGAGTACACGATACCTTCAAAAGGAGCGCGAACATTCGATTTCGCCAGGACGTCCTGCGCGGCATTGTAGGCGGCCTGTGCTTCAGCTTGCTGTGCTCCGACGCGCGCCAACTCCGGATTCGAATATCGTTGCGTCTGCTTTTGCCGGAGAAAAGTGAGTTGGGCATCGGCGCGGGCAAGAGCGTTTTCCGCTTCTCGCACTTCTCCGGCCGAGGCGGCACCTTGCTGCACAAGCTTTCTCAGCGCGTCTAAATTGCGCTGGGCTGCGTCGCGGTCGGCGCCGGCCTTCACCAGTTGGGCTTCGAGGCTCAGCACTTCTTCCTGGCTTCCGCCGCGCTTCGCGGCACTAAGGTCGGCCTGCGCCGCTCTCAATAGGGTCTGGGCACGAGCAGCCTGCGCGCGCGCGTCGGCGTCATCCAGGACGACGAGCAATTGGCCTTTCTTGACGGAGTCGCCTTCCTTGACAAAAACGTGCCGTACAGTCGTTGCGAGCGGAGCGTGGGCCTCAAAGTTGTTGACGGGCTCAATTTTTCCGTTGGTGGAAACAAGGCTGCGGATCGTGCCTCGTTCGACGATGGCGGTTCGCACCGTGGCCCCGTTATCGCGACGGGAGATGAAAGCGGCCAGCACAATCACCGCTGCCAGGAGCGCAAGCGCCGTCATCCACCAACGCCGCGGCTGGCGTCCCGAACTGTTTCCATTCAATGGCATGTAGAGAAAAGCGCAAGCTTCAATGTATATCATCCACCCGCTGCGGGGAGCGGGGAAATGCACTATGGACTTGGCTGTTTAGATGCATCGTGGGGACCGTTTGCGTCAGCAAATGCGTATCGCTTATGTACCGAATCCAATGGACGCGACACTAGGTACAATAAACGGATGCCGAAATCTCCTCGTTATACGTCGGAGCACGCCAGCGCCGGGCTCGATCACGATTTCCCGGAAATTGAAACCTGGCCGAACCAGTTTCCAGGATACGAGGTTGTTGTGGATGATCCGGAATTTACGTCCGTCTGCCCGAAGACGGGCTTGCCGGACTTCGGCAACATCGTGATCCGCTATGTGCCGGATCGTCTGTGCCTGGAGTTGAAGTCGTTAAAGGAATATCTCCAGTCGTATCGAAACCTTGGCATCTTCCAGGAGAACGTTGTGAATCAGGTGCTGGAGGATGTTGTCCGCTGGGCCAAACCGGTGTGGGCCGAGGTGAAAGGCGAGTTCCGTCCGCGCGGAGGGATTGCGACAGTCGTTATCGCGAAGTGGCCGAGGCCGAAGACGAGGCCGAAGAAATAAGTTCACTTTGTGATTGGCCGGTCTGTAGCACTGCGAGTATTCCCACCAACCGTTAACTGGCAGATCAGAATATTCTCACCGAAGGTACGAGGCGCCAGGCACTGGTTCTCGCTGGTCAGTGCCGGCGCCAGGTCGGTGATCCAGCCGGCGTCGAATAGCCAGACTTTAGTTCCCGGAGCGAGGCCATCGGCCTCTGCGACATTCGCCAACTGGCCTGGCAAATCGTTCGCGTTGAACCTCCACTCCTGAGTACCTGCCGTAATCACTGAGTAGGGGCCGCAATCGGCTTTCGCGAACCGCAGTAGGGGTGGAAACACTTGGACGATACCGTGGTTGCAGGCGTAGTAGCCGAGCAGAAGCCCACTTTGATAATCGGCGAGTAGGACGGATCCCGGGGGCGCAGTTTGTCGTAAGTAGTCCACTGCGTTGTTCATCAATACCACGGAATGATTTCGAGCCCTTATCAGCGGCGGGGGAGCGGGGAAGAAGTTGCAGAGAGCCAGGGCGATGACGAGCGCGAGGGATTTTGCCCAGGGTCGGGCCGGAATCCAGGTAGCGAGTCCGATGACTGCGCCGCCGACCGCAAAGGGCGCCAGCACCGCATTGTGCCGCGTACCCCCATAGGGATAGAGTCCGGCGATTGCGGCGCCGCAATTGGCCACAAATGGCAGACCGAATAAAAGCGCGAGTTCTCGTGGCGTGGGACCGTCCTTGTTCCATGGATTCTTCCTCCGCAGGAGCGAAACCATGCCCGCCAAAAACGCCAGTAGCGCCAATGTCCCCACCAAGCCGTGACTAAACAGGTATGTAAAAACGCGCAGAGTCTGCGCGGTGACAAAAATCGCCACGTTGTGCTCGCCCGGGTGAAAGATGGATTTTCGCAGCCAAGTTTCGGCGATCTCCTGCGGCATTCCCATCCTTCTCAGGCGCGCGACGTGAGTAACAAGAGAATAGCCAATCAGGGCCAATGCGCCGATTTGACCGCAGACCCACACCGCGAACAAGCCTGGCCGCTTCCCATAAGGGTAGAGGCGCAAGAGCATATAGACGCCCATGGTGAAGGCGAAAAGCAGGGAAGAATAGTGAGTGAGAAGCGCTCCATAGAGGCAAAGCGAGAAAAGCACCATCAACGGCCGCGAATTCTCCTGGATCGCGCGCTCAGACAAGTAAAGGCACCCCGCCATGAAGAACAACAGGAGCGCATACTGCCGAACCTCAGCCGACAGGCCAATCAGCGATGGAGCGAACGAGAAGAGCAACAGGCCCATGAAGGCGGTAGAGCGATCGGTAACTTGCTTGAGCCAAAGATAGGCAAGCCAGCAGCAGGCAGTCCCCGCCAATACGGACGGCAGGCGCAGCATCAGTTCCGATTGGCCGAACGAACGCCAGTAGTAAAGCACGAGGATCAACAATGGAGGGTGAGCGTTTGTGAGGGCAGCCGTGTACGCAAGATCCACGGAAGGCTGGCTCGCCGAAAGGTAGTGAAGGGCTTCGTCGGGATTGAGGAAGTACTCCTTGGCTGGAATAAGCCTTGCGACTAACGCTGCTATCAACACGAGCGGAGGCAGCAAGATGTCGAGAAGCGAACGGAAGTCCCGCCCGTCCGGCGTTGTCTTCTTGTTGGCGAGAATCTCGCTCACCGCGCAACCATGGCGTTAGCGTTGTGCATTATTGTCGTGGATTATTAATGTGAATCGCTAACAGCGTCAATCGGTATCGGGCCGAGCGGACGCCGGGCAGCACTCTTTGCCGCCGTGTTATATTCCCACGCTAAGTGCCTCCGACGAAACTCTATCCCCGAACTGCGCTGCTCGTGCTCACCGCGCTGAACCTGGTCAACTACATCGACCGTTCTGTGCTGAATGCGGTGCAGCCGCTGGTGCAGGTGGAATTCCGGCTGACCAAGACCCAGCTCGGTTATCTGACAAGCGCATTCCTGATCTTCTACATGGTGGCCGCGCCGTTTGTCGGCCCCCTGGCAGACCGCTACTCGCGCAAGCTCATCATCGCGGTGGGCGCAATTCTTTGGAGTGGCTTGACACTCCTCACGGCATTCACACACACCTACACGGAGCTGTTGATTCGGCATACGCTGGTGGGGATTGGCGAAGCGACCTTCGTAACCATAGCCCCAACTTTCGTCGCGGATCTTTTCGCAGAAGACAGGCGCGGCCGCATATTGGGTGTGTTTTATTTGGCGATTCCGGTGGGATTTGCGGCCGGTTACCTGCTGGGTGGCCATCTTGCCCCGCATCATGGATGGCGTTTTCCGTTTTACATCGCGGCGGCTCCCGGATTCTTGCTGGCGGTGATCGTTCTGTTCCTCAAAGAACCGGAGCGCGGGCAATTCGACTCGCTAAATGAAACTCCGGAACGAGCCACGCTCCTCGGGTTGGCACGCAATCCCGCGTTTCTGACAGCCACTCTGGGGATGGCCGCGATGACGTTTTCTCTCGGCGGCATCCTGGTGTGGATACCGCAGTTCTTGTACAGCGAACGCCACTACTCGCTGGAGGCGGCCAATTTCGTGTTCGGCATTATCGTCGTCGTAGACGGCATTGTGGCGTCATTAGCAGGAGGCTGGCTGGGCGACTACCTGCTGCGCCGGATGAAGGGTTCTTATTACTTTGTTTCCGCGGTCGGCATGGCGCTTGGAGTTCCCGTCATGATCGTTGCGCTTTTTTCTGCCGGACGCGCCATGGTGCCGGCAATTGCAGTGGCTGCCTTCTTCCTTCTGCTGAATACCTCACCACTGAATGCTGCTGTGATCAACTCGGTGGGCGCCCATATTCGGGCCACTGCCATCGCCGTGAACATTTTCATCATTCACCTTCTGGGCGACGTCCCTTCGCCAACTATGATGGGATGGGTGGCTGATCGGCGCTCGCTGCAGGCTGCTTTTGTTTTGCCGGTGATTGCAATGGTTATCTCTTCGATGATTCTGTTTTACGGCATGCGATTTGCCCCTCCACTTCGCGTGTTGGGTGGGTCGGCGGCGTCGCAAGTTCCCTCAGGAGCATCTTCCTAGCAGAATGCATTGGCAAACAATTCATTGGATCGCAGGCGGAATCCTCGCACTGGCCTGGTTTTCGCGCATCGTGGAAGCGGCGTTTGGTATGCCGCGCGTCGCCGATATCGCGCGGCCCGAATGGGATCGCAGGCCAGCGACTCCGAACGGCGAGCCTGGAGTCAGCATTATCGTTCCGGCGCGCAACGAGGAAGAACATATTCGCGAGACGCTGCTTCAGTTGCTCGCCCTCGATTATTCCAACTACGAAATCATTGCGGTCAATGATCGGTCGACGGACCGCACCGGACAGATCATGGACGAGGTCGCGGCGAGTCCTCAAGCCCACGGCCTGCTGAAGGTGGTCCATATTTCGGAATTGCCATCGGGGTGGTTAGGCAAAACGCACGCTATGTGGACAGCCGGCCTGCAGGCGAGCGGCGATTGGCTGTTATTCACCGATGCTGACGTATTGTTCAAGCCCGACGTGCTGCGGCGTGCCATTGCCTATGCCGAAGCGGAGCGAGCCGACCACGTCGTCGTTTTCCCGCGCATGATCATGAAGGGGGCGGGCGAGAAAATGATGATCGCTTTCTTCCAGGCGCTTTTCGTTTTCGGACACCGCCCGTGGAAAGTTGCCGATCCCAAAGCGCGAGATCACATGGGTGTGGGCGCTTTCAACATGGTCCGGCGCTCGGTCTATGACGCGGTGGGCACGTATCGCGCATTGGGTATGGAAGTGCTCGACGACATGAAACTGGGCAAGGTAGTCAAGAACGCCGGGTTCGCCCAGCGCAATGTTTTTGGGGAGGATCTGATTTCCCTCCGCTGGGCGAAGGGCGCTTTCGGCATCGTCAACAATCTCACCAAGAACTTTTTTGCCGTGCTTTCTTTCCAGTGGTGGCGGACCGTAGCCACCATAATCGGTTTGGGTTTTCTGAATCTCGGGCCATTTCTCGGTGTGGGGCTGGCACACGGATGGGCGCGAGTTCCTTACGCTATTGCACTAGGTTCGCTGTTTCTGATTTATTACGGAATGGCGGTCAGGTCGGCAGTCCCGCCATATTATTTTCTTCTGCATCCGGTCAGCACCAGCCTGTTCATGTACATATTGCTGCGCTCGATGCTCTACACACTCTGGAACGATGGCATTGTGTGGCGGGGGACGAAGTATCCGCTGGAGGAGTTGCGGAAGGGAATGGTGTGAGGCGCGTGAGGCAGGTACCCTACCTCACCGGTTATTACCTCACTAGCAAATAGGTAGAAAGACGGGCGCGCGGGGAAATTCCCTAACGCGTCCTTGGCGCCGGAAAGAGTGTAGGGGTCCCTTCGCCTTCGCTCAGGGCGGACTTTTCGACTCCGCAGAGACTTCACTTCGTGAAGTCCCCGCTGCGCTCAAGATGAACCTGGATAGGATGGCCGGGCGGGCGAGGCCTTTGCCCTGAGCCTGTCGAAGGGACGCTTGCGTCTCCTCACGGCTAGGTTGTACTGACAGCTGAAAGCCGACAACTGACGGCCAGATTTCCCGCGGTGCCACTTTGAAAGGGCTCTCATTACTCCGGTAACTTTCCTCCCGCACTCAAGTGTTCCAACATGGCGACAGGCGGTTCCTTGCTCGCGCCAACCACGCTGGACGATCGGGAAATCAACATGAGTAAAATTGCCAAGGAAAGTATCCTGCTGATGTCGCTGTTCCTGATTGCGGCGACGGTGCAATTCTTCGCGCAGTCGCTGCCCATGGCACTGTGCTTTTATTTCCTGCCGACGTTGTACTCCGCATATCACTTTGGACGCAGGCACGCGACGCTCACCGCCTTCGCCTGCGTTTTCCTGGTTGGCCTTCTGGACTTTCTCAACAATATGATGCCCGGACATCGGGTCCTGTCATTGCCTGGGGAACGGCTCTTCAACTTTGCAATTTGGGCAGGAGTCTTAGCGGTTACCGGTTACGTGATGGGTACACTGTACGAGCGCAAGCAGGCGATGACTACCGACATCCGGGAAAGTTTCAGCGGACTGCTGCTGGTTCTGCAACACTTCATGGCCAACGAGAAGCTTGGCGTCGGGGAAAATCAGCGGGTGGTCGAGGCGTCGACAAGAATGGCCGAGGCGATGGGGCTGGGTTCGGATCGTGTCGCATTGCTGCGGTCTGCAGTGTTGCTGCGGGATCTGAGCAAGCTCGGCATCACGAACGACATTCTATACAAGGCCGCCGATATGAGCCGCGACGAAGTGGTGGCGAGTTTCCGCAAGCCTCGGAAGGCCGATGCGCGCGCCCAAGCCACGGGAAACACGCTGCGGCGGGTGATTCCCATAATCGTTGCGCAGCAGATTGTGCAGGAGCAGGGAGCGCGTTCGGTCAACGTCCCAGTCGAGGCTCACATTCTGGCCGTGGCAGACGCATATCAGAAATTGATCAGCGGCGCCGGCGGCAAGGTCCTGTCGCCTGCCCAGGCCGAGCAGGAGATTGTGGCCGGAGCGGGCCAGAAGTTCCACGAAGGCGTCGTGGAGGCCTTAACAAAAATCCTGAACGCGCAAGCCAAGGGCGCGGGAGCATAATCACGGGTATTGTTTTTCCCGCAATTCCTTCCACATCGCCACCACTGTGGATTTCAACTCGGATGTCAGCTGTTCGTAGGCAGCCTCGCTCGCCTCATTCACCGGCGGAGGCTGAATCGGCTTGCCGAATACCAGTTGCAGGCGCGCGAACTTCGGGAACTTCTTGTGGCGTGGCCAGGCTTCGTAGAAGCCCTCGATCGCAACCGGAACAATCGGAGCTTGCGCGTGAATCGAGAGAATCGCGGCGCCTTTGCGGAAGACAGTCGGATTACCGTCGTTAGTGCGCTCACCCTCGGGATAAAGAACAAGAATGCGTCCATGGCTGAGGCCAAAGAATCCAGCGCGCATGGCGGGAATCAGGTTCGCGTCCGGATCGAGGACTACGGTGCGAATCCATCGCGCCAGCCGCCGCATGAATCCCTTGCCGAAAATGTCGCTGGTGCCGAGCGCAAAGGTGTACCGAAACAGCCGCCAGGGCAGCATCCCCGCCATCACCAGAGGATCGACGTAGCTCTGGTGATTCGAACAGAGCAGGAACGGGCCTTTTTCGGGCAGATTTTCGAGTCCGCGCATTTTGAGGTGAAAACGGTCGAGCGCGAAAAGATAAATCAGACGCCCCAGCAGAAAGAAAGGGACGTCAGCGAAAATGTTGAGTCGCGCCAGTGCGAGCACATCAGGATCGGTCGCCGGTTCGCTCAGGATTGTCGACCAGGCTGGTTCGGCGGCCCTGGCTTGGCCTTCGCCCCGCCCCGCGCTCGCAAGAATGGCATCGATCAGGTCGCGCACCGAATAAATTTCCGCCAGCTGCGACTCGGGCACGTCGCCGCCGAACTGCTGCTCGAGTGCGGTCAGCAATTCAATACGCTGCATGGAATCGAGTCCCAAATCCAGCTCCAGATTGTGAGCGGGACGAATCGCGTCGAGCTGGTTGCGCGAAGACTCCTGCACAACCGCGAGGGCGCGCTTCACATCCTCCCGCTCCAGCCACTGCTGGTCGTCGGCGGTTAGCGGCTTGTCTTTCCCCGTGCCAACGCCCTCCGTGCCAATGCCCTCCATTGCAACGTCCGAATCGCCGGCACCCTTTTGCTTAAGCTCGCGAACTTTCTTTTCGATCTCGAAACGCTTCAACTTGCGCGTCGTTGTGCGGGGCAGATCTTCCTGCCAGATGTCATAGCTTCCCAGTCGCTTGGTGGAAGCGATTTTGTGGGAGAGCGCTTCAATATCTATGCGGATCACTTCTTTCGAGTTGACGATCTTGCGCTCGCGCAGCAGTTCAAAGTTGGGCACGACCACGCCATGCAGCCGCTCCGATGTCGGATCTCCCGGGCGCGCCTCCAGTGCCATGACGCAAATCTCTTTCACGTACGGTGCCTGGAGGTAGTGCGCTTCGATCTCCTCGGGATAAACATTTTTTCCATTGGCGAGGACGATGACTTCCTTGCCTCGCCCGGTGATGAAAAGATTGCCGGCGGGATCAAAGTAGCCCAGATCGCCGGTATAGAGCCATCCGTCGCGAAGCACCTCAGATGTGGCCTCGGGCCGATTCCAATATCCCTTCATGACGATTGCGCCGCGGATCGCGATCTCGCCCGGCGGCGGCGCGCCTTCTTCTACCGGCTTCGGGTCCACGATTTTTGCTTCGACACCGGGAAAAGGCCGTCCGACGGAGCCAAATACAACGTGCCCCGGAGGGTTAATGAAGGCGCCGCCGGTGGTCTCTGTGAGGCCGTAGGCATTCAGAACGTCGATGCCGAAAGAATAAAAATCTCGGGCAATGGCGGGATCGAATCGCGAGCCGCCAGTTATGAGATAGCGCATGCGAGCGCCAAACGTCGCGTGAATCTTTCCGAAGAAAACTTTCCCGGCGTTGATTCTGACTCGGCGCAGTGCGCGATTGATCGCCATCAGCGCGCGCACCAGCCGCAGCGTCAACTTGCCGCGCTTCTTCAGTTCTTTGAAAATGCGCTCGTGAATCAGGTAGAAAAACTGAGGCACAACGCAAAACACGGTGATGTCGCGTTCCTGCAAGGCGCGCAGTAATTCGGTTGTGTTCAGCGTCTCCAGGTATACGACGCGACAGCCATTGAATAGAGGCAGGAAGAGGTTGGCCATCTGTGCGAGGACATGAAACATCGGGAGAATTCCGAGCAGCGCGTCCTCGGGACCAACCTTCATTACGGCGAGCACCGAATTCGCTTCGCCGACGAGGTTGGCGTGGGTGAGCATCACGCCCTTCGGATCGGCGGTCGTGCCCGAGGTGTAGAGCAGCGCAGCCAAGTCGTCCTCAGCGGGGACGACGGGCTGAAAGTTGCTGGGGCCGGCGGCGAAGATGGAATCGAGATCGGCGGCGAGACTGGGCGCGCTAACTTTAGTTTGAGTGGGATTCGATTCCGCCGCCGCCGAAGTCATCACCAAACCTACGTTGAGTCCCTCGACCGCTTCGGCCGCCACCGGAAGATGCTTCACATCGCAGAACAACAGGGAAGTTCCGCTGTCGATCAGCAGTTTTTTCACCTGGTCAGCGTGGAAAGCCGTGTCGAGCGGAACCGCCGTTCTTCCGGCGGCGATGATCCCCAAATATGCCGCCACCCACCGTGGATGATTCGCCGCCAGAATCGCCACGCGCGCGTCCCGCGGAACGCGGGTCGAGAGCCAGTTTGCCACACTCTCCGACATGCGGGTTAGTTCCGCGAAGGTGACCCGCTCAACCGTCTGGGGCCGCTGAATCTCGAGCGCAACGTTGTGGGGGAACTTCCGGGCCGATTCCTGGAATCGCTGGTAGAAGGCGGGCATGGGATTCGTAAGGGGGAAGAATACAGGGAAGGATGGCCGAAGCCAATGTAGCGACCACGCGTCTTGATTGAAGAAAGAGTCTTGCGGTTAACACGATTACCGTGTACACTACTCTCGTGCGACAAAATATCACTTTCAATGCCGACAAGTCCGACATCGAACTTGCGCGAGAGGAAGCGCAGAGTCAGAACACTACGCTGCATGAGCTTTTCCGCGACTGGCTGAGAGGGCTTGCGGGGCGGAAGCGTCGGGCGCAGGAATATCGCGCGCTAATGAACGAATTGCGCAACGTCGATGCGGGTCGAAAATTCACACGCGAAGAGATGAATGAGCGCCGCTAGGCACTTTCTCGATACGAACATTTTTGTCTACACCTTTGACCGGCATGCTCACGGGAAGGCGAAGCGAGCCGAGAATCTCGTCGCCGAAGCTCTGGCCACGGGGCTGGGAATGATCAGTTACCAGGTTGCGCAAGAGTTTGTTGCGGTGGCACGGAAGCCTTTTCTCACTCCAATGAGTTTTGAGCAGATCGAGAGATACTGGCATACCACGCTGCGGCCGTTGTTGTCAGTGCATTCCTCTCCGGGGTTGTTCATTCGTGCACTGGATTTGGCCCGCCGCGATCAGCTTTCCTGGTACGACTCCCTCATCGTCGCGGCCGCGATCCAGGGTGGTTGCGAAATTCTCTACAGCGAAGATATGCAACACGGGCGTCGCTTCGGCGATCTTGTCATCCAGAACCCGTTTCATTAGTTGGATGAAAACTTGACTTCTTTCGCGTTGTCCGTCCTTCGCCATCCCTCCCGCATCTAATGTGCTAGGCTTTTACTCATACGTTAGGACGCGTGTCCTTCGAAGGGCTTCCGTTTGATCAACACTTTGTTAGGCAAGGTTTTCGGGACTAAGAACGAGCGCGAGGTCAAGCGGCTGCAGCCCCGCGTTGCGGCCATTAACGCGCTCGAACCGGAGATGCAGAAGCTCTCTGACGACGAACTCCGCGCCAAGACTGCCGAATTTCGCGCCCGTATTCAGGAGCGTCTCAGCTCGATTGCCGACGAACCGGCTGCCGATCCTGAGCGCCCGGATTCTGATCTCCCGGATCCCGACCGCCAGAAGGAAATCGAAGCGCAGCGTAGCGAGGTGCTCAAGGAAGTTCTCGACGAACTGCTCGAAAAGGCGTTTGCCGTTGTGCGCGAAGCTGGACGGCGCGCGCTCAACATGCGGCACTTCGACGTGCAGTTGATCGGCGGCATGGTTCTGCACCAGGGCACGATTGCCGAAATGAAGACCGGTGAGGGCAAGACGCTGGTGGCGACGCTCCCGGTGTATCTGAACGCGCTGAGTGGACGCGGCGTGCACGTGGTTACCGTTAATGATTATCTGGCCAAGCGCGACTCCGAATGGATGGGCAAGCTCTATAGCTTTCTCGGCCTGACGGTGGGCGTGATCGTCCACGACCTCGACGATGCCGAGCGACGCGCCGCCTATGCCGCCGATGTGACCTATGGCACCAATAACGAATTTGGTTTCGACTATCTTCGCGACAACATGAAGTTCGATCTGCGCGATTGCGTGCAGCGCATGCACAACTTCGCGATTGTCGACGAAGTCGATTCCATCCTGATTGACGAAGCCCGGACGCCGCTCATCATTTCGGGCGCGAGCGAAGAGTCCACCGACAAGTACTACAAGGTGAATCGCATCATCCCCAAGCTGGAAAAGGGCGAAGAAGTGGACACGCAGCCGGGCGAGCCCAAGATCATGACCGGGGACTACGTGGTGGACGAAAAACACCGCAACGTCACGGTCAGCGACGACGGCTGGGAAAAAGTCGAAAAACTCCTTGGCATCGGCAACATCGCCGACCCGGAAAACTGGGCGCTGAAGCATCACGTTGAGACCGCCGTCAAAGCGCACGCGCTTTACAAAAAAGACGTCGAGTACGTGGTCAAAGACGGCGAAGTGTTGATTGTGGACGAATTCACCGGGCGATTGATGCCGGGCCGCCGCTGGTCCGACGGGCTACACCAGGCGATCGAAGCCAAAGAAAATGTGAAGATCGAGCGCGAGAATCAAACCCTCGCCACGATCACGTTTCAGAATTATTTCCGCATGTACAAAAAACTGGCGGGAATGACGGGTACGGCGGAAACTGAAGCGCCGGAATTCGACAAGATCTACAGGCTCGAAGTCATCGTCATTCCGACCAATCGCACGCTGCTGCGCAAAGAGAATCCGGACATCGTCTACCGCACAGAGAAAGAAAAATATTTCGCGGCTGCTGACGAAATTCAGAGGCTGCACGACAGCAATCAGCCTGTGCTGGTGGGCACGACCTCGATCGAAAAGTCCGAGCGGCTCTCGGAGCTGCTCAAGAAGAAGGGAATCAAACACGTCGTCCTGAACGCGAAGTATCACGAGCGCGAGGCGGAGATTGTCGCGCAGGCCGGACGCAAGGGCATGGTCACCATCGCCACCAATATGGCGGGCCGGGGCACCGACATTTTGCTCGGTGGCAATGCGGAATTCATGGCCAAGCAGGAATGCGTGAAGAAGGGAATCGCGCAGCCGATCCGCGCGGCGCAGGGCAAGATCGAAGCCGATGTCGACGATCCCAACCGCACGGTTTGGTACTACGCCGGCAATGAGTACGCGGTCCCGACCGATCAGTGGAACGAGATTTTTACGCGCTACAAGAACGATACGGACCGGGAACACCAGGAAGTGATCGAGGCAGGCGGTCTGCATATCTTCGGCACCGAACGCCACGAGGCGCGCCGCATCGACAATCAGCTTCGCGGACGCGCCGGCCGCCAGGGCGACCCCGGCTCCTCGCGCTTTTATCTTTCGCTCGAAGACGACCTCATGCGGATCTTCGCCAAGGAGTGGGTTTCGAACCTGCTGCAACGCCTCGGCATGGAAGAAGGTATACCGATCGAATCGCGCATGATCACGCGCCGAATCGAAGCTGCGCAGAAAGCTGTCGAAGGCCAGAACTTCGAAGCCCGCAAACACCTGCTCGAGTACGACGATGTGATGAACAAGCAGCGCACGGCTGTCTACGGGCTGCGTCGCCGTCTGCTGGAAGGCCTCGACCAGAAGGACCTGATCATCGAAGACTACGTCTCCGCTATTCTCGGCGACATCCTCGAACGGCACTGTCCGCCGAAAGAACACGTTGACAACTGGGACCTCAAGGCCTTGAAGGACGCGATCTTCACCCGCTTCGGCGTCGACATCTACGCCGAAGGCCTCAAGCCTGAGCACATGAATCGCCAGGAACTGGGCGACGCCATCTTCGACAAACTGAAAGAGCGCTATGACGCGAAAGAGGCGCTCATTGGCGCTGAGGCCATGCGCTATCACGAGCGGATGATCATGCTGAGCGTGATCGACGGGCAGTGGAAAGACCACCTGCTTTCGATGGACCACCTGAAAGAGGGCATCAACCTGCGGGGCTACGGACAGCACGACCCGCTGGTCGAGTACAAGCGCGAGTCCTACGACATGTTTGAAGAAATGATGCAGCGCTTTCAGGAAGAGACGGTTCGCTACTTGTACCTGATGCAGATCATGGAGCGGCCGCCGGACCAGGGAACGAGGCCGGGTGGCGGCGGAGCAAGTCCAAACGATCTGTCGGGGGAGGGGCCCGACGCTGGCGTACCTTCAATCATCACCGGCGGTCGAGGCGGTAACGGACGCCCGCCGCGCCAGGTCGCAACGTCCGTGGACGATATCGAAGAGGCCTTCCAGCGCAAGAAAAAGAAAGAGCTGGAACAGGCGCGCATGGCCGGGGCTGGAGACTTGCAGGTCCAGCAAGTCGTGCGTTCGGGAGCCAAAGTTGGACGCAACGATCCCTGCCCTTGCGGAAGCGGCAAGAAATATAAGAAGTGTTGCGGGGCAAATTCGTAAGAGGTTTTCACCGCCGAGACGCAAAGTGCGCAGAGAGAAGCTTTAGCTGGATCTCTTGAATCCGCATTGAATCATTCCTTACAGGGTTTTCTCCGTGTCTCTGCGGTTAAACGCCTTTTGATTTCTTGCTGAGCGCAAGAAACGTCATTTCCGTGGCGTTGCTGCGAGTCGCGCGTTTCCATGAGAGGAAAAGGTCCGCATAGGTTTGCGTGATGTAATGTGCTGGCGTGATCCCGAGCGCGCGAGCCGTGCGGTCGATCCAGCGCGATGGCCCTTCGATCTCGCCGAAGTTTCCAATTGGAGTCTCATCCAGCACGACATGGCCCGTGCCGTCGCTCCACTCCGCGCGGTATTTTTCATAACGAAATGTGGGAGCAAATCCCAGCGCGCGCAGAATGGCGTCCATCAGCTCGCCATTCTCGACACGCGTTTCCAGCTCAACCCGCACTTTATGGCGACCAGCCTTACCTTTCGCCTTGTGCGTCAGCACCCAGGTCACGCCATACTTCCTCAGACGCAGCAGTTCGCCCCGCTTGCGCAGCTTCTGGCCGGGGAGGTCGTAGAGGGAATTCATTTCGTGGGTCGAGCGGGTGAGTCGTTTGAAGCCAGCTTGCCTCAACGCCCGGGTGAGTGCGGTCAGATTATCGATCCGAAATTTGATTTCGATTTCGTTCGGCATGGTGAAATCTTAACCGCCGAGACGCCGGTGAGGCGGAGGAAAACGCGAATCCCGAGCTGCGCCGTGGGCAGCTGCCGAGCTTGCGCTCGGCTTGGACGGGCGAGGGCGCCCGTCCCCACACAAACTAGGATTTCGGCTCGACCTCGGACTCTAGCTTCCGCCTATGGAACCAGCTCATGTGCGGTAGATCGCGCTCCACTTTGCGCCGTTTCGCTATCAACTCCGCGGTGATCGACACGGCAATTTCTTCGGGAGTGATTGCCCCAATGTCGAGCCCGACCGGGGCGTGGACACGGTCGAATAGATGCGCGGGCACGCCTTCCGCTTGCAGCTCTTTGAAGATGGTGATCGTCTTCCGCTTCGACCCGATCATCCCAACGTAGCGCGCCGGAGTCTGCACCGCCCAGCGCAGCATTCGCATATCATCGCGGTGCCCGCGCGTGACGATCACAATGTATGAAGACTCGCTGGGCGCGAGCTGAGACGCAGCCTTCTCGAAATCTTCGGCGATCACCTGCTGCGCCTCGGGGAAGCGTTCGCGGTTGGCGTAGGCCGCGCGATCATCTACCACAGTGACGTCGAAGCCAGCAATTCGCGCAACCTTGTAAAGACTTGCCGCTACGTGACCTGCGCCGAAAATATAAAGGTCTGCTGGAGGTAAGACCGGCTCCACAAAAATTTCGAGCGTCCCGCCGCAGACGAGGCCGGTGTCGTATTTGGGATCCTGATTCAGATCGAAAGTCAGGGTCCGCGGCCTCTCCGATTCCATCACTTCGCGCGCGGCCTGCCACACCTCGGCCTCCACGCACCCTCCGCCGATGGTCCCGACGATCGAGCCGTCGTCCCGTACCAGCATCTTTGCGGTTTTGAACGAAGGAATCGACCCGCGCACATTCACAATGGTCGCGACCGCGCCGCGGCGTCCGTCTTTTCGCAGACGGACGATCTCTTCGTACAGGTCCATATCGATGATTATGGTGCGCGGAGCCGGGAAGGTCAATTGCCGCGATCAGCGATGGGTCGAGCTGCGCTCGACTGGACAGCCGAGGGCGGCTGTCCCCTACGCAAGGCTAAGGCGCTTGTGCTAGGTTGAGAGGTTCAAATTACTGTTGTCCACGCTCCAGGAGCGCTCATGAAAGCTGTTCGCATTCATCAGTTCGGTGGGCCCGAAGTCCTCGCCTACGAAGACGTGCCCGATCCCAAGCCGCGCAAGGATCAAGTCCTCGTCCGCGTGCGAGCGTGCTCTCTGAACCACCTCGACATCTGGGTTCGCAAAGGACTGCCTGGAGTTAACCTACCGCACATCCTCGGCAGCGACATCGCGGGCGAGGTCGTCGAAGTCGGCGAGTACGTCACGGACCTCAAGCCCGGACAGCGCGTGCTGGTCGCGCCTATGCATTTCTGCAATCACTGCCCGAAGTGCGTTGCCGGTCTGCAGAATCAGTGCCGCCAGTTCACCGTGCTCGGCAACGCCGTGGACGGCGGCAACTGTGAACTCTTCGCCATTGCGGCCGTCAACGTCATCCCGATCCCCAACTCGCTCGATTTCAATGAAGCCGCCAGTGTTCCTCTGGTCTTTATGACCGCGTGGCACATGCTCACCGGACGCGCCGCCATCCGTCCCGGCCAAACTGTGCTCGTGCTGGGCGCGAACTCAGGCGTGGGCATTGCCGCCATCCAGATTGCAAAGATGTTCCACGCGCGCGTAATTGCGACCGCGGGCGATGAGCGCAAAATGGAGCGCGCCCGCGAACTCGGCGCTGATTTCGTCATCAACCACTATCAGCAGAAGATTTCAGAGGAAGTCCGCAAGATTACTAACTTCGAGGGAGTCGACATCGTCATCGAGCACGTTGGACCAGCCACGTGGCAGGAGAGCGTCAGGTCGCTCAAAACCGGCGGGACGCTCGTCACCTGCGGCGCGACGACGGGACCGAAAGTCGAACTCGATCTGCGGTTTCTTTTCTCGCGCCAGCTTTCATTACTGGGCTCGTACATGGGCACGATGAGCGAACTCCATGGAGTGCTCGGCCATGTGTTCGCGGGTCGCCTCAAGCCGATTATCGACCGTACGTTCCCGTTGAAGGAGATACGCACTGCCCACGAGTACATGGAGAAGAGCCAGATGTTCGGCAAGATCGTGCTGAACCCGTAGCAGATTTCACCGCCGAGACGGAGAGGACGCCGAGAAACACCAGGAATGTAAGATCAAGAATATGGCCGAAATCCTAAAGCGAAATGAGCTGCGATCTGTCGTTTGTGTGAAGAACAAGGGCTATGCCGCATCACTCGAGCTGCGAAGGCTCTACCAAACAGTCTCTGATGATGTAGCGGGGAAGCTCAACCAGATTCGCGTTGTTGATGAGTCGGGCGACGACTATCTTTATCCGGAAGAATACTTCGTCGCCGTGCAACTCTAGTGCTTTGTTAAGAGAAGCAGGGTCACGCCTACCGCGATGAAACTCCACAGAGCAATAACGGCAATAATCTCAATGCGCCTGACCTTAGGCGAACGCTTGGGCGTATTCTTAACTCCGATATATATCGTGCGAAGCCGGAAGCTCCACGCCACGGCAAGCGCTATTCCCAAAGGAAGGCGAACGGAATTTGGCTCTTGCCACCAAATCTGTTTGTCGATCAGCAGCACAATGGAGGAATTGTAACGGGAGCAAGGGCAAGGACGTACTAAAATGCGGTTTCCTCTGCCCAGTCGGCGCCCTCTGCGGTTAAAATATAGCTATGGCGCAAGAGCTCAGTTTCGGCCCCTACGTTGACATCGAAAATGGCAAGAAAGTAGTTAAAGAACTCGTCTACGGAGACGGCGTGCCCGAAGGCATCGTCATGACCACGCTCGATTCGACCGTCAACTGGATGCGCAAGAATTCGATCTGGCCCATGACTTTCGGCCTTGCCTGCTGTGCGATTGAAATGATGTCGATGGGCGCCTCGCGTTTCGATATTGCGCGCTTCGGCGCCGAGGTATTCCGGCCGTCGCCGCGGCAATCGGACCTGATGATTATTGCCGGCCGCGTCTCCAACAAGATGGCCCCAGTGATTCGGCAGCTCTGGGAGCAGATGCCGGAACCGAAGTGGGTCATCTCGATGGGGGCGTGCGCAACTTCCGGCGGCGTGTTCAACAATTACGCGCTCGTGCAGAGCGTGAATCAGGTGATTCCCGTTGATATTTATGTCCCCGGCTGTCCGCCGCGTCCTGAGCAATTGATTTATGCCATCACGCTGCTCCAGGAAAAAATCATGATCGAGCGCGGCACGGTGAAGAAGGCGTTGAATCTGGTTCCCGCGGGCGAGTAGTGGAGAGAGGGGCATCTCGCCTGTCCATTGAGGTGGCCGGGCAGGGACGCCCGGCGCTCCATTTTAATCTTTCACTGTTTCATCCTGGTAGCCATCTGCCGTTCCGGCGGTGTCATCTGGTTCCAGACTGCGTTCAAATCTTTTTCCAGAATCTGATTATTCGGATCCACCCTCAGAGCCAGCGCAAACCATAAATACGATGTTGGCAGATCGCGCTGTACACAGTGGCCGGTGGCATACATGGTTCCGAACGCGCTCCGTGCCTTTGCATTGGATTTAGCCGAAGCAGCCTTTAAATATTTCACTGCCTCGTTACAGTTTTCCGTCGAGCCTCGCCCGTAGAGGTAGGCCTCACCTTTACGGAAGTCCGCGTCGCCGGTGTCAGCCGTTGCGGGCGAGGGCGAGATCGCCTTGGCCGAGGTCACGCCGGGCTCGCGCGTCGCGGTGCGCTTCTCGGCCGGAGCGGTCTTCGGCTGTGCCGGAGCGACGGGTGTCGAAGTCAACGGTTTCGGTTCGGCCGCAGGGTTTGGGGCTGCGTCCGCAGTCTTTCGGGCAGCATCGGGACCAGCGCTTGCGTTCTCGCTCTGGCTCTCCGGAACTCGGCCGCTTGATACTGCTGCCGAGGGTGCAGCCGCCGAGGGAGCCGCCGCCTGCGACGAGCCACTAGCAGGCGCTGGGGCCGTATCCTGAGCCTGCGTTGATGGCTTGTCTGACGAAGCATCACTTGCACTCGAAGTGGCGGGTTCGGGTTTTCGACCTTCCGTAGCGCCGAGATAGTTCGTGTACGTCCACCAGGCTGCTCCGCCCAAGGCCGCAAGCAGCACCACCATCAGCAGGATCCGTCGTCCGCCAGTCTTTGGCTGGTCAGGCTCCAAAAAAGAATCCAAGCCGGAGAAAGATCTTTCCCGCAGCAAGTCCATGCTGGGCTGACGCAAATCGGGCTCTTGCGGAGTGGACGGATCCGTACTGTGCAGATTTACTGCCGGCTGATTCAAGCCCAGTATTGAGGGCCCGGCGACGGGCGGTACCGCCTTGTCTGCGGTCCTCAATGCATCCGCCACAACGACCGGCCGCAACGGTGCAGGAGAGTTCGCTGTCCTCGAAGATGAAGCGGGTGGTACGGCCGGTGGAAAGGCCGACAAGGGGTCCAGTGCTGGTGCGCCCAGGGGTCGCCGGGGTTCGAGCGCTGTGCCACACATTCCGCAAAAGCGGAAATTGGACGCATTGTCCTCTCTACAGTTCGGGCAGATCACGATAGTTCTCCGGATGTCTTTTCCTATAGTTTAACTCCGGCCAGAGATGTCAACGCGTCCGTTCGTTCATATTAGAATGCAAGCGCCCGGTGTCCGCCCATGCCGAAAACCTCTAGAGCCAAGCCCACGCCCGCCACCAAGCGTTTCGAGGCCAGGCTCGAGCGCCTGCGCTCCCGCCTCAACTGGATCATTGTCCGCATACCGTTCGATGCAGTCCAAGCCTGGGGGTTGCGTGGCCAAATCAAAGTAAAAGGCGAAATCAACGGGTTTGCCTTCCGAACCTCGCTTTTCCCCACGCGAGAGGACGGGCACTTTCTGCTGGTCAATAAGCGGATGCAGAAGGGAGCGCGGGCCCTCGAAGGCAGCGTTGCACATTTTCAGATGGAACTGGATCGCGAGGAGCGGACCGTAATTATCCCCGATGAACTCAAGCGCATTCTCAACGAAGATCGCTCGCTTCGCCGCTGGTATGACGGATTGAATTACTCCACCCGGAACGACATCGCCAAGTGGGTCACCGAACCTAAGGGTGGTCATGCGCGCAACCGTCGCGCGGAACAAATTGCGGACCGCTTGCTCGCCGTCATGGAGGCGGAACAGGAACTGCCACCCATTCTGCAAGTCGCTTTCGCGCGCCATCCACACGCTCGCGAAGGTTGGGATCGAATGTCCGTCTCGCGCCGGCGCGGACATCTGTTTGGCATCTTCTATTACAGAACTCCGGACGCCCGGGCTCGCCGCATCGACAAAATGCTCGATGACGCCAATGCGCTTGCCGAGAAACTGAGCAACAAGAAAAAGTAAGCGACATTCGGAGGAACATATTAATTCACGCATGCATTCACGTCTTGGCCCGGAAAAGCTCGGAAAAGGACTCCTCTATCTCTCGCACTCCGACGTGGTCTCCGCCGGCCTCGGCATGGCGGAAATCATCGCGGCGCTGGAGGAGATGTTTCGCGAGAAGGCCGAGGGGCGCGTTGAGATGCCGCCTAAAATCAGCATCCATACCATGCCCGACACTATGCCAGACGCATTTATCCACGCCATGCCGGCTTCAATTCCGGGGCGAAAGGCTGCCGGCATGAAGTGGGTCAGCGGATATCCGGACAACAGCAAGCGCGGCTTGCCCTACGTCACGGGACTAGTCATCCTCAACGATCCTGAAACCGGGATCCCCGTCGCGCTTATGGATTGCACATGGATCACCGGGCAGCGTACCGGCGCTGCCACAGCGGTTGCGGCAAAATATCTGGCGCGGTCCGAGTCGAGCGCTGTCGGGATCCTGGGCTGCGGAGTGCAGGGGCGAAGCAATCTGGAAGCGCTGAAAGTTCTGTTCCCGCTGAAAAAAGTTTATGCCTATGATAAGCACGCTGATCGCGCCCTTCGTTATGCGCAGGAAATGAGCCTGCAACTGGGAATCGAAGTTGTCCCGGTGAACGACCCGAGGGAGGCAGTGGTTGCGAGCGACGTGGTCGTCACTGCGGGCCCGATTCTGCGCACGCCGCACGCCAGCATTCGGCGCGGCTGGCTTCGGGAAGGCGCGTTTGCGTCGCTGGTGGACTTTGATTCCTACTGGCATCCCGACGCGCTGCATGAAGCCGATAAGTTTTGTACCGACGACGTGCCGCAACTGCATCATTATCGCGACCTTGGATATTTTCAGAACATCCCAGCCATTCACGCCGACCTGGGAGGCCTTGTCACCGGGCGCAAGCCTGGCCGGGAGAGACCGGAAGAGCGCACGATGGCCTGCAATTTAGGGCTCGCGCTCGACGACATTGCCGTGGCGCCGTTGATCTACGAGCGTGCTTTAGAGAAGGGAATTGGGACTTGGCTGCCTCTTTAAGTCGTTTGACCCGGTACAACTCGGCATAGCACAATGCAAGCGCCGCGGGCGCCGCGGCTGCCGTCTTGAGGATGCCCATGAAATTTCGTTTTTCCGCTCAAGTCATTACTGCGACAATTATCGTTCTCGCATACACGACCTCGCTCGCCGCTCAGAATTCAACTCCCCAGCCGAGTCCTGCGAAACGAGCCATCACCGAAAAAGATCTGTTCAATTTCGTCTGGATCGCTGACCCGCAGGTTTCGCCCGATGGGTCCCGCGCCGTGTTTACCCGCGTCGTCACGGACGAGAAGCGCACTGGGTACGAGACCTCTATCTGGATGGTCGCTACCTCAGGTAATGAAGATCCCGTGCGCATGACCAATGGCAAGCATGACGCGCATCCCCGCTGGTCGCCGGATGGCAGGCGCATCGCGTTCGTCCGCGGCGGAGAGAAAGACGACAGCGGCAAGCCTCGCCCAGCGCAAATTGCGATCCTATCGCTGGCTGGCGGGGAAGCCCGCATCATTACCGATCTGCCCAAGGGCGCAGCCGGTCCAGTCTGGTCGCCGGACAGCAAGCGCATCGCGTTCTTGAGTTCGACCACGCCCGAAGATATCGAGAAAGCACAGCGCAAGAAGAACGACGCAATGGCTGCCAGCGCGAACACGGGGACGAACACCAAAGAATCCGCAGCCCCGGGCAATCTGACGGCGGCGAAGCCTGACTCTGATAGCGACCGCGAATCCGACATCCACATCATTACTCGTGCCGTCTACCGCGACAATGACGAGGGCTATCTCGATTTCAAGCGGCACGAGCACATTTGGGTGATTGACGTCCCGACCACATCCGACGACCCGGCCAAACCGCTGCAACTTACGAGCGGCGACTATGATGAAGGCGAAATTGTGTGGACGCACGATGGTTCGCGCATCTACTTCCTCACCAGCCGCATTGACGAGCCTTATTACGAGACGCCGAGCACGGATGTTTATTCAGTCGCATCCTCGCCCAAGATGCCCGGAGCTACGGCCGAAAAGTTGGCCACCGTTCCCATGGGAATCGGCGATCTCGCACTCAGCCCCGACGGCAGCCGAATGGCGTTCCATGGTTCCGTCACGCAGCCCGTCCGTTCCTACTCGCAACCCGATCTTTGGATCATGGACCTCGCTCCGAATGCGCAGCCCCGCAATCTCACTGCGAGCTACGATTTCGACATGGGCAGTTCCGTCTTCGGCGACAATGCGGCCCCGCGCGGCGGCAATGGCGCCACTCTCCACTGGTCGCCGGACGGGCACTGGCTCTTTGACAACGTGGCAAAGCAGGGACGCACGCCGCTGGTTCGTGTGGACGCGCAAACGGGCGCAGTCACTGAAATTACTCACGGCGATCAGGCTGTACTCGATTTCTCCATCACGCCCGATGCGCGCACCGTTGTTGCACTGGTCTCGACGCCGGTTGCGATCGGGGACATGTTCACCGTGTCGATGGAGGGCAACCAGAACGGCGCGCAAACCCGCATCACCGATGCGAACAAGACGCTCTGGTCTCAGCTCAACCTCACTGCTCCGGAGGAGATTAATTACAAGAGCTTCGACGGCATCCCGATTCAAGGGTGGATTCAAAAGCCACCCGACTTCGATCCGAAGAAAAAATATCCGTTGGTCCTCAACATTCACGGTGGACCACACGCCGCCTATGGCTGGGTCTTCGATCACGAATTTCAATGGATGGCGGCCAAGGGCTACGTGGTGCTTTACATCAACCCGCGTGGTTCGACCAGCTACGGGCAGGATTTCGGCAATATCATTCAGTACCACTATCCGGGCGACGACTACCGCGACCTGATGGCGGGAGTGGATGAAATTCTCAAGCGCGGCTACGTCGATACCAAGAAGCTCGGGGTGACTGGCGGCAGCGGCGGCGGCGTGCTAACCGACTGGACTGTGACCCAGACCGACCGCTTTGCAGCTGCGGTGTCGCAACGCGACATCTCGAATTGGGCCTCCTGGTGGTACACAGCCGATTTCACTTTGTTCCAGCCGAACTGGTTCAAGGCGCCGCCTTTTCAGGATCCGAAGGACTACGCCAACCGCTCCGCGATCACTTTCGTCGAGAAAATCCACACGCCCATGATGTTCATTCTGGGGCAGGCCGACTACCGTACTCCGCAGGACTCGGGCGGCGAGCAACTGTTCCGCGCGCTCAAGTTTCTGAAGCGTCCGACTGCCATGGTAGTTTTCCCGCGCGAGACGCATGAACTGTCGCGCTCGGGTGAGCCGTGGCATCGGATTGAGCGGCTCGACAATATTGTGGGATGGTTCGATAAATGGCTGATGGGCATACCGCATCCGGAATATGAAGTGCGGCCGGAAAAGCCGGGGACGAAATCTGCTGAATTTTGATAACCGTTCACTCCAAGCAGAAGAAGGTAACGTATTGCTGTCGTTCCGTGTGGTGACTGGGCTTGCCGTCCCCGCGGGGCATAGCCCGCTACCACACGATTATTTATTGCACCCGTCAAAAAAACTGCTCGTCCCCGAATCGCCTAATCCGTATAATTCAATCGTTTTAATACTCTCTCTTCTGGGCACATGGAGGCGTTCCCGTGAAATTCCCGGCCACCGTTCTTGCCATTGTCATAATCCTCACCGTTCTCGCCGCCGCCCAAACCATCACCGTTGACATCTCGCACTCCGCCAACCACTTCGTCCCCAGCGAAACACTGGGCGCGGGTGTTGATCGAATTCCTGCCGCCGCTATCGACAACGATCTGCTTCCACCCTCGCTGCAGGCAACGCTGTCTTCTGGCTGGCAGACGGTGTCTTATCGCCAGAATACCGAGTTAGCGGTCGAAGCCTGGCATTGGAATCCGCGAGGCAAATGGAGTAACGGGAGCGATGGAAGCGACCCCGCCGGCAAGGGCTATTTCACGGGCACTGCTGTTCCCACCGAAAGCCTGCGCTACTCCTACGGATACGCATTACCCCGTCGCGGTTTTACTCGCAACGACGGTACAGAAAACACTGGTTTCTCGCGCCTCACCGATGGTGATCTCAACACCTTCTGGAAGAGCAATCCGTATCTCACCCAACATTTCACCGGCGAAAGCGACGCGCTTCATCCGCAGTGGGTAGTCCTCGATCTGGCGCAGCCTCAGCCGGTCGACAGCATTCGTATCGCCTGGGGCGAGCCGTACGCTACGCACTACGTCGTCCAGTATTGGACCGGCGAGGATCCCATCAAATCGCCCACTCGCGGCGTCTGGCAAACTTTCCCGCAAGGTACTGTCATCTCCGGCAAAGGCAGAACCGAAAGCGTTCGCCTAGTCACAGCTCCGGTCGCGGTGCGTTTCGTGCGAATCTGGATGACCGACTCTTCCAACACCTGCGACGCCGACGGCCCCTCCGATCCGCGCAACTGCGTAGGCTATGCCATTCGCGAACTCTATCTTGGGACCACGACTGACGGCGCCTTCCACGACTCCCTTCGCCACACGGCCGATCAGGAGCAGACGACTACTTATTGCTCTTCCGTCGATCCCTGGCATGAGCCTTCCAACCTCGGATCCACTCGTCAGGCCCAGATGGGCTTTGACCTTTTCTTCACCAGCGGTGTCACTCGCGGATTGCCCGCTATGGTTCCAGTCGCGCTGCTTTACGACATCCCCGACAATGCGGTTGCCGAAATCGCTTATCTTGAGCATCGCCACTATCCGATCTCCTACGTCGAGATGGGCGAGGAGGCCGACGGCCAGTACATGCTTCCCGAGGATTACGCCGCCCTCTACTTGCAGTGGGCGACTGCGCTCCATCGCCTCGATCCGACACTCAAGTTGGGCGGGCCGTCTTTCCAGGGCGTCAACCGGGATATCGAAGTTTGGCCCGATGCCAACGGCCGAGTCTCCTGGACCGCGCGATTCCTCGATTATCTGAAGCAGCATGGACGCATGAAAGATCTCGCGTTCTTCTCCTTCGAGCACTATCCCTACGACCCCTGCAAAACGCCGTGGGGCGTGCTGTATGACGAGCCCGAACTCATGCGCCACATCGTTCAGGTGTGGCATGAAGACGGCGTTCCCGGTGACATGCCGATGTTCATCACCGAGGGAAATCTGTCGTCAGGCGCCAGCGAAACTTATCAGGACATTTTCTCCGGCCTCTGGCTGGCGGATTACATTGGATCGTTGCTCGACGCGGGTGCCAAGGGGGTTTATTACTTTCACTATCTGCCGCTGCAGATGGAGCCGGGCTGCAACAGTTCTCCGGGGACGTTCGGCATGTTCACGGTCGACGCTTCCTACAAAATTCAGCAACCGCTGGCGCAATACTTCGTTGCGCAACTCATTAACCTGGAATGGGCGCAACCCGGCGGCGGAGAGCATCAAGTCTATTCGGCCAAATCCGATATCGACGACGGTGCTGGCCGCGAACTCGTCACTGCCTACGCGCTGAAGCGTCCCGATGGCGAGTGGTCGCTGCTTGTGGTCAATCGCGATCAGGAGAACGGTCACCGCGTGCGCATTGCGTTTCGTGGCGCGGTTCCGGGGAAGCCCGATTCGGCCGCGGAATTTGCGGGACCGGTCGAGATTGCGACTTTCGGCAGCGCGCAGTACAAGTGGAACCCTCCGCGTACTCGCTTCATGGCGCATGCTGAAGTAGCTGCGGCGCCCACGGTTGTCAGTTACACGAACGGTACGGCTGATCCCGACGGGCCTATCTTGCGGTCAAAACAAAATGGCGGCAATGATGCGGTTTACGATCTGCCTGCAGCTTCGGTCGTGGTGATCCGGGGAAAGGTCACCGCGCGCTGAAACAAATTTTGTGGGGTGACTCAGACCGGGATGACTCAGACCTAGACGTCTACCTCAACTCCGGAGGCGCACCCGGTGCCACGGATCAACTTCGCGGAAGTTACTTTCCTGCCTGAGCGGCCGCCGAATTCTTCATCCAGGCGATTACCGGCTGGAGCCCGGGTGGCACGGCGCCCTCGTCAACCTGGACCGTGTGGCTGCCCTGTCCACTCTCCACAGTTATCCTGTACTGGAATCGGTCACCCCCCGGCTCCGTCGCCCGGATGACGGGCGGCAGCCCAAAAAATCCGGATGCCTCCACCAGATCGGCCACCTTCTGGCTATCTTCCATCGGTACTTGATCGGAAGAAAAACTGTAGGTCCGGCTGATTCCCGCAAAACCGCCGCTGCGCTCAACTAGGACCCGCATATTCTCAGTCTAACTCTGGCCGTGCTTTATGGACTAGCGCGCTACAATACTCATCGCTCGCACACAAAGCGACAACCAAGTTCGGGTGATTCATCTTTACTCACGCGGCTTTCGGCCGCTTCGGTTTAGGCGGAGCCGAAATCGCGGCGAACTGTGCAGCGGTCGGAGCGATGCCAACCGTACTCCACGCATCGCGCACTGCTCCTTGTTCCGCGCTGTTCTGACCAAACAAGCTGCCTGCAACCGTTACCGTGGCATTTGCCATGGTCTGGAAATCCGCATTCGGATTCAGCGCCCCGGTTAGAGTCCGGTACCAAATCAGTCCTGCTTTCTGCCACGCGTATCCGCCTATGGCCTTCGCTGCGAGAAAGAAAGCACGGTTCGGAATGCCAGAGTTGATGTGCACTCCGCCATTGTCTTGATCGGTGTTCACATAGCCATCCATCGTGGCAGGCTGCGGATCCTTGCCTATATTCGGATCGTCGTAGGCAGTTCCCGGGTCCGACATCGAGCGGAGTGCCTTGCCCTGGACCGTGTCGGTGAATAGACCGGCTCCAATGAGCCAGTCGGCCTGATCGGCGGTCTGGTTACTGTTCCACTGCTTAACCAACGAACCGAAAACATCGGAAATGGATTCGTTCAATGCTCCGGGTTGCCCACTGTAAACAAGCTGGGCTTCATTCTGGGTTACGCCGTGGGTAAGTTCGTGCCCAATCACATCCAGACAGATGGTGAAGCGTTGGAAGTATTGTCCGTCACCGTCGCCATAAATCATCTGCTGTCCGTTCCAGAACGCGTTGTCGTAGGCATTGTCGTAATGGACGGTGGACGTGAGAGTCAGACCGTGATCGTCGACCGAATTGCGATTGAACACCTGGAGATAAAAATCGTAGGTATCGCCGGAATAGTCGTAGGCCTCATTCACCGTGACGTCAGCAACGGACGGCTCGCCTTCATCGCGAACCTGCGTTCCCGGAAGGTTGGTTGTGTTTTGCGCGTCGAAGATGGTACGGCGCTTGGGTCCTGGCTGCAGCGTGAGCAAGGGCATAACGAAGGCCTGGCGTATGCCCCGCAACTGCTCAGTGATCGCCAAATTGCGTAAAACGCGATCGCGCAGTTCAGGTTTGTCAGCCAGCTTTCGCAGGATGTGCGGCGGCAGAATGGAGCAAACTGCATGTGGTTGTGGTCGCATGACGAAGTTCTCCTCTCAAATTCAATTACTATCGTTAGGAAAAAGTCTTGCTCTTCAAGCAGACAAGACATCCATTCGCGTGAATGTCTCACTGCGTTTGTGGATCGCGTTTGTGGATCGGTGCCTAGTTGCGTGACGAAGTCGTCACCCCGCGTTGCCCAAAAACATGGGCGACGCCGAAGATCAACTCAGTTTCGAGGGCCTGACATCCAGGGAAGAGGGAACCAACGGGTATTGCTGCAAAACTGAGGCGCTACCGCGTCCCGGCTCGTTCGACAACAAAGTCAATTTACTCCCGCTCGTTTAAATGTCAAGCGAAAAAGCTTTGCCTCGGCTTTGCTCCTTATGTCTAGCAGCCCTTGGTAAAAATCGAGCGCCAAATTTGGCTAAGGCGCACTCATAAGGTAGGAATTACGGCATGCCTGAAGGCAGGCCCCGATACGAATCGAACTGGCACCTCGGGCTGCCAGGGAGCCCGGCTATGCAGGTTAAGTATCTACTTTGGCACACGTAGGGGATACTTATGACCAACGTAACCCCACGCCGCGTCTTCTTCTGCTATACTGCTGTTAACGCTTTTGCTACGGTTTGCCGTTAAGCGGGGATCCTGTTGGATCCGCTCCACTTCCGCATTTCCTGCCCGCCGTTTGGTTCCAGCGCCAATTTCAATGCGAGCGGCATGCGAACTCTCGACACTGTATTTGAGAATCTACTAGGCCCCTCCAGAAAGAAAACAATCGAATGACAACATTTACGGAACTGCCCTTGTCTGCTGCGTTGCAGCAGAAACTGGCGGCAGCTCAATTCATTACTCTCACACCCATCCAGGCGCGAGCCATTTCTCCTGCCCTTGAAGGCAAGGACGTTATCGGCACCGCCCAAACCGGCACCGGCAAGACTCTCGCGTTTCTGATTCCGATCATCGAGATGCTGCGCGCCGAATCATCGAAGCATGAAGCAGCGAAGACTGAAGCATTAAAGAGCGTCCGCGCGCTGGTCCTGTTGCCCACCCGTGAACTCGCCATGCAGGTTCACGAGCAGTACGAACAACTGCGCGACAAGAAAATGCCGAAAGCTGGACTGGTCATCGGCGGCGTATCGGAAAAGGCGCAGATCCATAGTCTTCGCTCGGGCTGCGAATTTGTAATCGCTACTCCCGGACGGCTGCAGGATTTCATCACCCGCAAATTCGCCGATCTGCGCCACGTGAAGATTCTCGTGCTCGACGAAGCCGACCGCATGCTGGATATGGGTTTTCTCCCAGCGATCCGGCGCATCCTGCAAATTCTGCCGCAGCGCCGACAGACGCTGTGTTACTCAGCCACTATGGAACAGTCAGTAGCCTCGTTGGTAAATGACTATACCCGCGAGCCGGTGCGGATTGCGCTGGGCTCAACTCTGAAGCCTGCGGAGAGTGTACAGCTCGAAGCTTATGAGGTGCGCCCGTCCGAAAAATTGGATGTGCTGCGGCAGTTACTGTATGCAGAGAAGGGACAGACCCTGATCTTTACGCGCACCAAGCGCGGCTCGCAGAGGCTGGCCAAGGAACTCGAACGGGATGGTTTCAGCGCTGCCATGATTCACGGCGATCGCACTCAGTCCCAGCGCAATGCCGCTTTGAGCGGATTTCAGGAAGGACGCTACCAGGTGCTGGTCGCGACCGACATCGCATCGCGAGGATTGCACTGCGATGACGTCGCGCACGTGATCAACTACGACCTGCCGAAGATGGCGGAAGACTTCATTCACCGTGTCGGGCGTACGGGACGTGCGGGCTTGCAGGGACGAGCCTCCACGCTGGTTACAGGAGTGGAGGTTTTGGAACTCCGGAACATCGAGCGCACCTTGAAGCTGCGCATCGAACGCAAGCAGGTAAACGCGGCGGCCAGCGATCGGCCGAAGCGGTTTGTTGAAAACACCCTCGCTTCGCGAACGTTAACCGCTTTGCCGGGTGAGGTTTTTGTTTAGTGGAGCGACGGGCGCCTCGCCCGTCCAGTTGAAGGAAGGCCGGGCGGGGACGCCCGGCACTCCACAATATTTCAAGGCGTTAGCGATCGATGGCTTTGCTGCCATGCGGAATGGGTAGGTCGATAGGACCGGTTTCGTCGTCGTTACCGATGCGGAACAGCGCGGCCTGTGCTTCGGCGAGTTCGCGCATCTCACGCATTTCTTCCACCTCGTCCACTACGCCGCCTTCCGGTTTTTCTTCCTTCCGTTGAGTCTTGCGCTCGTTTTTGTCCCGCTGTTTCTGTTGGCGCGCTTGCTCTTTCTGACGTTTGCTGAAAGTTGATCGGCCTCTTGGCATTCGGAAACCCCCGTATCTCTAATTTGTTTATGATGGCCGCTGAATCGCAGTTGGCCCCGTTTTTGTCCTTGAATCAAAATAGAAGAGGACTACATCCTCCGTTTTTATTTCAAGTCTGAAATCATTATATAGCGTCGAACCGAGCCTTGACGCGCGGCGACTGCATTACACCTCAGCTGTCCGGTTTGCCACCTCAGACACCATCGTGTTAACATCGAACACGTTACGAAAACGAGAAGAGACAGGAGTGCAACAGGTTAGTGCTAGCCAGAGAGCAAAAGCAATCCGTCGTTGACACGTATCGCACGCACGCTACCGATACCGGCAGTCCCGAAGTTCAAATCGCGCTGTTGAGCGAGCGCATAGGTCAGTTGACGGAACACTTCAAAGCGCACCAGAAAGACCATGGCTCGCGCCGCGGGCTTCTCATGATGGTAAGCAGACGCCGCAGTCTGCTTGACTACTTGAAGAAGTACGACTCGGAACGGTATAAAACCGTTATTTCCAAGCTCGGCATCCGCAAGTAACAGCGCGACCGGCTCCGTGCGGAGCCGGTTCCAAACTTCGAGAGCCTTAGCAAAGTGCGTTCCCAAACCGCCGCCTGGCATCCGCCTGTCCACGCGAACTCCGTGCCCGCGCGCATGCCCTTCTGCCCATACAAAGGATGATCTATGAAGCCTGAAGCCACAAAAATTTCCGTCGAAATCGCAGGCGGAAAACAGCTCTCGATTGAAACTGGAAAACTTGCCAAGCAGGCAGGCGGCTCCGCCGTCGTGCGCTTCGGCGAAAACGTCGTTCTCGCCGCCGCGACCTCCAATCCCGAACCCCGCACCGGCATCGACTTCTTTCCGCTCACCGTCGACTACCGCGAGTACACCTACGCCGGCGGACGCATCCCCGGCGGCTTTATCAAGCGCGAAGGGCGCATGAGTGAGCGCGAGGTTCTCACCAGCCGCCAGATTGACCGGCCGGTTCGTCCGATGTTCGCTGAAGGGTTCAAGTGCGAGACCCAAGTCATCGCCTTCGTCCTCTCCGCCGACACGGAAAACGATCCCGATGTCTGCGGCATTAACGCCGCTTCAGCCGCTCTGACCCTCTCCGATATTCCGTTTCTCGGCCCGATTGGCGCCGTGCGTGTCGGCCTGGTGGAAGGCCGCTTCATTGCCAATCCGACATACACCGAAATGCGCGACGGGCTGCTCAATATCATGGTCGTGGGCACCGCCGATGCGATTGTCATGATCGAGTCCGGCGCGAAAGAAGTGAAGGAAGAGACCGTTGTTGACGCGATCGAATTCGCGCACACGGAAATCAAGAAGATCTGTGCAGCTATCAACGAGTTGCGCAGCAAGGTTGGCAAGCCGAAGCGTCAGGTGACGCCTCCGGAATTCGACGAGACTTTCTTCAAAGGCCTGGAATCGCAGATCGGCCGGCAACTGGCCGACGCCCTTGACACCGCGAAGCATCCGAAGGCCGAAAGCTACGAATTGGTCCGCACTTTGGAGAAAGAGCTGCTCGCCGCTCTACCCGAGGACGACTTAGCCGGCAAAGCGAAACTGAAAGAGTATTACGAGACTCTGCGCGAAAGAATTTTCCGGAACCAAGTAATCGATCACAAGCGGCGTCCCGACGGACGCGCTTTTGACCAGATCCGCGAAATCTGGATCGAAGCCGGTGTTCTGCCTCGCGCGCACGGCAGCGCAGTCTTCACCCGCGGTGAGACCCAAGCATTAGTTACCACTACGCTCGGCACCAGCGACGACATGCAGCGTCTCGAGGGCTTTGAGGGCGAGGCCAAGAAACGCTTCATGCTGCACTACAATTTCCCGCCGTTCTCCGTTGGAGAAGTCGGATTCATGCGTGGCGCAGGACGCCGCGAAATCGGCCACGGCGCACTGGCTGAGCGCGCCGTTTCTGCGGTGCTTCCAACCGAAGACAACTGGCCTTACGCCATGCGCGTCGTCTCTGACATTCTGGAGTCGAACGGGTCGTCGTCTATGGCCACGATTTGCGGCGCCTCGCTCTCTCTGATGGATGCGGGCGTGCCGCTGAAGGCTCCGGTGGCCGGCGTTGCGATGGGATTGGTGAAAGAAGGCGAGAAGTACGCCATCCTGACCGACATCGCGGGCGCGGAAGATCATTATGGCGACATGGATTTCAAGGTCGCCGGAACCAAAGACGGCATTACTGCGCTGCAGATGGATATTAAAGTTGCCGGCATTACTCCGCAGATCATGCGCGAAGCGCTGGCGCAGGCACAGCGCGGGCGGCTGTTCATTCTCGGGAAGATGGACGAGGTGATCACCGAAGGCCGCGTGAAGGTTTCGGCTTATGCGCCTCGTATCTATACCCTGCAGATTCCGGTGGACAAGATTCGCGACGTGATTGGGCCCGGCGGCAAAATGATTCGCAGCATCATCGAGCAGACGGGCGTCAAGATCGACGTGGAAGATTCGGGCAAAGTTAACGTGGCTTCGAACGATGAAGTCTCTGCGAACAAGGCGTTGCAGATTATCCGCGATCTGACGGCTTCGGCCGAGGTGGGGAAGACTTATCTCGGGAAGGTCAGCAGGTTGGCAGATTTCGGGGCGTTCGTCGAAATTCTGCCCGGCTTGGACGGACTGCTGCACATCAGCGAAGTCGCCGAACACAGAATTAAAGATGTCCGCGACGAACTCAAAGAAGGCGATCAGGTGTTGGTGAAAGTGCTGGCCGTCGAGGGCAACCGGATCAAGCTGTCCCGCAAGGCGATTCTAAAAGAGCAGCGCGCCAAAATGGGCGGGGCTCCGCCTCCTCCAGAAGGAGATGAGGGAGCGGGTGCGGCACCACCGTCGGCGTCGTACAGTGCTCCGCAAGGCTCCCCCACAGCAGTGATCGAAGGCGGCGCAGATTTCGATGCCGACGATGAGCCAAACTTCAACCGGGTGGATGGAGTCGTCGCGTCGGTAGAGGCAGGGGCTGCGCGTCCGGAAGGGTCGCGCGAAGGACGTCCCAGCGGCGGTGGCGATAGAGATCGGAATCGCCGGCGGCGCGGTCGTGGACGCGGTCCGGGGGGTGGTCCTGGAGGAGGTCACGGTGGTGGCCATTCCGG
>Ga0210407_10000736_pt1 | contig 34440 bp, 31 predicted proteins | sample IncBWC27MmetaG_FD_150860 | JGI IMG/M metagenome (GOLD analysis project Ga0210407, IMG submission 150860) | Forest soil microbial communities from Barre Woods Harvard Forest LTER site, Petersham, Massachusetts, United States - Inc-BW-C-27-M | ecosystem: Environmental > Terrestrial > Soil >...
AAGAAGCTTGGGCTGCGGGGATGCCGGCTTAAGACGGGAGCGCCTCCGCGGCTTGACGGGCGGACGATTGACTGGTCGCGCTTTGAGCGGCAGCCGGGCGATTTGGATCCGACTCCGTTCAGTTTTCGCACCCGGCGCGTGGCGCATCACGATTCGCAGGTGCCGTGCTACATCGCGTTCACTACGGAAGAGACGCATCGCATCATTCGCGAGAATGTCCATCGCTCGCCGATGTATAGCGGGCAGATTCAATCGACAGGGCCGCGGTATTGTCCTTCGATTGAAGACAAGATCGTCAAGTTTCCCGACAAGCTGACGCACCAACTTTTTTTGGAGCCCGAGGGCCTGAACACGCATGAGATCTACGTCAACGGCATGAGCACTTCGCTGCCGATCGATGTGCAACTGGCGATTCTCAAGTCGATTCCGGGGCTCGAAGGCGCCGAGATGATGCGGCCCGGGTACGCGATTGAGTACGACTCCATCGATCCCACGGAACTTAATCGCACGCTGGAAACGAAAAAGATTGCGGGACTGTTTCTTGCCGGGCAGATCAATGGGACGTCGGGGTACGAAGAAGCGGCTTGCCAGGGAATCATGGCGGGGATTAACGCGGCGTTGAAGGTGAAGAAGGAGCCTCCGCTGGTGCTGGACCGCACGGATGGGTACACGGCGATTCTTATTGACGACCTGATTTCTAAGGGCACCAACGAGCCTTATCGGATGTTTACTTCGCGGGCGGAGTTTCGGTTGCACCTGCGGATTGATAATGCCGACCGGCGGCTTACTCCGCATGGACGGCGGGTCGGGCTGATTTCGGATGACGCGTGGGCGGAGTTTGAGGCGAAGCAGCGGCGGCTGGAGGAAGTCAAGTTGGTGCTGGAGAGGACGAAGGTGACGGGGGCGATAGCGGAGGAGATCTCGGTCGAGCTTCGCTCGACCGGACAGCCGGGGGCGGCTGTCCCTACGTGTTCCGTTGCAATCGACCTCGCTTCTGCTGTGGGGCAGCCTTTGGCGCAACTGCTTAAGAGGCCGGAGATTACTGTCGAGCAAATGGCAGTGGTTCTGCGAGAGCTTATGCCGCGTTTTTTTGAGAGAGACTCGTCGTCTGAAATTCGCAACGAGCTTAAGTCGGTCGAAACTGAAATTAAGTATGCCGGATATCTTGACCAGCAGCAGCGCGCCATTGATCGGCTGAAGAAGGCCGAGCTGCGGCGGATTCCGGAGTGGTTCGATTACCGGGCGGTGAGCGGATTGTCGCGCGAAATGCAGGAGAAGCTTGAGAAGGTGGTCCCGCAGACGATAGGACAGGCTTCGCGTATTCCGGGCGTGACTCCGGCCGCGGTCTCGCTGATTAATGTTTATATTGAGATTCAGGGGCGGCGGCGGGAGCAGGCTGCGGCGCTTTAGCTTTCGGCGGCGCTGCCGAGCTGCGCTCGGCTTGGACGGGCGAGGCGCCCGTCCCCACACGAACACGTCTCTCCACTAGCTAGCGGGCTACTGCTTTCTGCACAGCGTTGCGTAGTTCGTCATACGACAACGCTCCGGGATGATACATCGCTACCTGGCCGGCACGATTCAGGACTACTAACGTCGGCGTCGTGCTTGCTCCGTAGGCATTGAAGTTCTGTTTGCTCACGGGCACGGGCATGTCTTGCAGGCTGGCGTAATATCTGGCGCGGACGGATTCGATATAGGCGCGCTCCTGCTCCGGGGTGGCGTCGGCTCCCTGGGCTGCGTAGCCGTAGAGTTGGGTTGGACCGATTACGACCAGGCCCGCGGGAGCGAACTCCTGGCGCAAGCGGGCGATGATGGGGACCTCGGCTTTGCAGTCCACACACCAATGCGCCCAGAAGAACAATAGAACCGGGGAACCTTTCAGTGACGCTGGAGATGGAGGCTTCGGTCCGAGATACCGAGTTACTTGCAGGGGCGGGGCGGGTTGACCGACCAGAGCCAGCAGGTTGAGGTTCTTCTGGAGGCGCGCGCGAATGGATGTATTTCCATAGCGCGCCAAAGCCGAGCGCAGCAGGCTGACGGCTTGTGCATGCTGCCCTTTTTCCGCCATCCCCTGTGCGAGAACTTCGTAAGCGGCGCCCAGGGCGATGGGCAAGTGCGGATCGGCGTCCAGCTTGCGCTTCGTCAATTGTTGCTCGCAGAGGCGGCGTGTCTCGCTGGCGTAGGTGGTGGCTTGGTCCCACTGCTTTGTCGAGGCCGCACCGCGCGCCATCCAGGACAAGGCTTCTAGATATTCCGGCGTGACGCCGTGTTGACTCTTATAGTTCTTAAGTTCAGACTCGGCCGCGGGAAAAGAATTCTGCGCGGTTTGGGCGCGGATGTCGCCGATCAGGTCGGCTTGGGCATGGATGAGAGGAACCCAGAGAAGAATCCCGGCGAAAACGAGCGGCCACTTCCCCATTCGAATACGCATAACCTGATGATGAATGAGGCACTGGAAAGTTGCAAATGGGGGACGCGCAGCCAGCCCCTAAAGGGGCGTCTGACTTCGAAGAATTCTTGGTATCGCTAAAGCGATACCCTTATACGAACCAGCGAAGTTGATACTAGCCGGAGTTTTTCCGCAGCGTGCGAAGGCCGCGCCCTGATACGGATCCCGCATGCACCACGGGTGCTCGAGAAGCGAAATGCCTTAAGCAGCGAGGCTGTACCGGCTATCGGCATCGGCCAGGATGTCCATCATTTCGTGGAGGGTTGCAATCTCTACATGCGGCATCAGGCGGTTATGCACCAAGCCGTCGACTACCGATCTGGAAGGACTGACCAGCTTGAGTTGAATATCGTGGTCGCGTGCCCAGCGATCGAGAAACGCCAGCATTCCCAAGCCCCCGCCGGCGATCGCTTCCACTGCAGAAAGATCGAGAGCGATGACGCGTGCCGCGGTTTGCGCTTGCACAACATCGCGAAGCTTGAAAACAGATTCGCTGCGGACGATCCTGCCTTTACATTCAATGATTGCGAGGTCGCTCAAGTTCTCAACGCGTATGGACAACATGGAAGTCCCCCCACTGCTTATCGCTAGAGCAAGGGCTGGGCCAAAGGTGATGACCTTATTTTTCAGCCGGATGCGAAATGACGCAGTTGCGACGCCGAGAACATTCGGGATGCTGGCATGGAATGTGTTCCTACAGAGAACACTGTATCTGCCAAGATTCGCCGTCGGACATCACGCAAAACGGGATTACCTCGATAAGTGGGGCCCCAAGGGCTGGCAGGCGGAGAACGTCAAAGGCGTCCAGGACACAAGCAAAATTCGGGGAAGAGAAGAGCGGCCGACATAGGCCGCTTTTCTTTTTGGGCTGGTCCCTCTCGGGCCGGTCCCTCGCCAGCATTCACGGCCTGCCGTAAAGTACCCCAAGCCTCGGATCTTTTGCTCGCCTCTTGACCTCAATGATACGTCGCGATATAGTACGTTGCGTACTATAAAAATGAATCGATCAATTCTCGGTTTTGCGCTTCTCGGTCTTTTCGAACAGCAGCCAAGTTCCGGCTATGATCTGCGGAAGATCTTCACGCAGACGCCGATGTGGTCGTACAGCGACAGTCCAGGGGCGATCTATCCGGCGTTGGAGCGGCTGGAAAAGAGCGGCTTAATTCGGGGCCGAGTGGAAACGAGCGCCGGTTTGCGACGGCGGAAGGTGTTCCGGCTCACCTCCGCGGGAATGGCCGAGCTGAAGAAGTGGCTACGCAAGCCGGTTTCTCGCGAGGAGGTGATCCGGGGGATGGCGGAATTTATGTTGCGGTTTGCGTTCACGGAACACGTGTTGGGGAGCGCGGGCGCGATGCGACTCCTGCAGGATCTGGAGAAAGAACTGCGATTGTATCTGCCTACTCTGCGCGAATTTCTCGAGGCTCACAAAGAGGCCATGCCGATTTCCGGGCGGCTGGCGCTAGAGAGCGGAATCCGGGACTACGAATCAAAGCTCGGTTGGACGAAATACGCGATTGCGATGTACGCGAGGAAGAACAAAGGAGGTACGTCGTCATGAGTCCGAAACTCCGTGTGGTTCTGTATCTTCTGGTTGGCGGCGGTTTGCCAGCGACCATTGCCGCCTTAGGCGCCGGCCACTTCGCGTGGCAGTGGCTGGCGGGGATAGTGCTGGCCGCGTCGTTTGTGCCCGTGGCACTGTTCGGGCCGCGATCGGCACGCGGCCAGTTCGGCGTGATCCTGCCGGTCCTGTTCACGGTGACGGTTTTGTGTACGTGGTCGGAGGCGGTGATCTTTATGCCGGGAGCCATTCTGAATCCTGCCGGCGCGTTGATTGGAAGTGCGGTGCTGTACCTGGTCGTGGCGGCCGTGCTGGCAGCGCTGGCATGGGCATTGAAATTAACGCGGCCTTCCGGTTGGACTTTGGAACATCGGCCGGTGCGCACCACGATCGTGATGGTCTCGATCTGTGGAATTGCATACGTAATCTACTATTTAATCTTCGGCAGCATCACGTATCAGTTCTTCACCAAGGGCTACTATCCCGAGGCCACCCAGATCGTGGCTCGGCTCGGTCTATGGTTCTGGGCCATCCAGATCGGACGCGGTGTGCTGATGACCCTGGGAGCTCTCCCGGTGATCTACAGCCTGAGGATGAGCCGGTGGCAGTCGGCTATTGTAGTGGGTCTGCTGATCTGGGTGGCGGGCGGACTTGCGCCGCTGATTCCTCCCAACAGTTTCATGGGAACAACGCAGCGGATGATTCACATTGTGGAGATTCTGACGCAGAATGCATCCCTTGGGATCACGGCAGTGTTGTTGCTGCGCCCGAAGGTGACGCCGGTTGCCGTTATGAGGCAGGAGGCTGCGTAGGACAAAGCTGACGATCCAGGTGAATTACAATTTTGGTCGGACTTGGAGAACGACATGGCTCTGAAGGTTGGCGATGTGGCGCCGGATTTTGAACTTCCTGCAATCGCCGGGGAACGCCAGATTACGATGCGCTCGCATGACTATCTCGGGCGCCAGAATCTGGTCGTGGCGTTTCATCCGTTGGACTGGACGCCGACTTGAGCGGCGCAGGTGCCGGAACTCGACGCTAGAAAAAAAGAGTTCGCGGCGCTTAATGCCCAGGTCATGGACATCAGCGTAGATTCGATCCCCAGCCACATCGCATGGCGGCGGGAGGAACTTGGCTCCGTCGAGGTTCCTTTGTGCTCCGATTTCTATCCGCATGCCGAGGTGACGCGGAAGTTTGGCGTACTGCGCGAAGGTGCGCCGGTTGCGGGCATCAGCGAGCGCGCCGTGTTCGTCGTGGATAAAGCGGGAAAGATCGCATTTGCGAAGGTTTATCCGATTGACCAGCTGCCGAACATTGAGGACCTGCTTCGGGCGCTGCGGAATCTTTCTTAGGACTCTGCGTCTTCGTCTTCCGAGTGCGGTGCCTGGAAAAGTCAAAAGCTACCACAGAGGGCACGGGGGATCACGGGGACGCACAGGGGGGAACTACTCTTGATCGGCCTCTGATAGCCCGCGAACTACGACATTTTGAAACCACAACGAGGGCCACAATGCTATCGAGCACTCGCCGAAAGTTTTTGAAAACTGCCGGCTTTGCAACCGCTGCGCTGGGAGCATTCAGGGGTTCATTGCTTTGGGCCGCACCCGCAGCCGGGGTACAGGCCTGGTCAACGTCGAAGGACCGCAAATTCGAGCGGATCAAGCCGCCGCAGTGGCATCCAGCGACCGCAATCACTTCGGGAGGTATTCAACTCGATCCCTCGGTGCGTTACCAGAAGATCCTGGGTTTTGGCGCCGCCTTCACCGATGCGTCCTGCTACTGGTTTGCGAAACTGAACGAGCAGAAGCGGCAAGCGCTGCTTGCGGAATTCTTCGGACCTGCGGGCCTGCGGCTATCCGTCTGCCGAACTTGCATTGGCTCAAGCGACTATTCCACCAGTGCCTATAGCTTTGACGACAGCCCGGAGCCCGATCCGGAGCTGAAGAAGTTCAGCATTGAACATGACCGCGGATATATCCTGCCTACGCTGCGTGCCGCGCGCCGCGTGAATCCAGACTTGTATCTCTTCTCCTCCCCCTGGAGTCCTCCGGGATGGATGAAATCCGGAGGTTCCATGCTGGGCGGGTCGATGCGGAAAGAATACTTCGCTTCTTATGCGGAATACTTTGTGAAGTTTCTGCAAGGCTATTCTGCCGACGGGGTCAAAATTAATGCGGTCACCATTCAGAACGAAGTCGATACCGACCAGAATGGAAGAATGCCCGCGGCTTTGTGGGGACAGGAATACGAAATGGAATTTGTGAAAAAGTTTCTTGGGCCTGCGTTCGCGAAAGCATCTCTCGACACCAGGATTTGGATACTCGACCATAACTACAATCTTTGGGGCCGAGCTATCGACGAATTGAGCGATCCCGACGTCGGCAAGTACGTGGATGGAATCGCATGGCACGGCTATGACGGCACTCCGGACGCCATGACGCGAGTACACGATGCTTTCCCCTCCAAGAACGCTTACTGGACAGAAGGTGGACCTGATTACACCAGCCCCGACTACAAGACGGATTGGGCCAAATGGTCGCACACGTTCAGTGAAGTACTGCGGAACTGGGCGCAGTGCATCGTCGGATGGAATTTAGTGCTGGACGAAAAGGGAACGCCAAACCTTGGCCCTTTCCGATGCGGCGGGGTAGTGACGGTTGACTCCAAGACCCATGAAGTTACGCATAGCGGGCAATATTGGGCCTTCGCTCATTTTTCTAAAGCGGTCCGGCGGGGCGCGCAGGTGATTGCGTCCCACGGGGATTTGCACGGTATCGATCACGTGGCCTTTGAGAATCCGGATGGTACGCACGTTCTTGTTATTACGAACCAGGGTGATGGGCGGGAGGTTGAGTGTCAGGTGGGGTCTCAGGCGCTGGACTTGACGCTGGATGCTGATTCCGTCACAACCCTGCTTTGGTGACGGCCATTGGGATGCGAGCCGGGCTTTGCCCGGCTGGAGGGACGAGTGCGTCCGTCCCTACGCGAGTCTTTTTACTCTCCGCCTACGGTTAGGCCGTCGAGGCGGATCGTGGGTGAGGCCACGCTGCCGCGGAATTCCAGGTCGCTGCCTATCTCCGAGATATTGTTGAACATGTCTTTAAGATTGCCGGCTACTGTGATCTCTTCTACCGGGTAGGCTAGTTCGCCGTTGACGATCCATATGCCGGAGGCTCCGCGAGAGTAATCGCCAGTTACTAAGTTGGCGCCGTGACCTAGAAACTCGGTTACGTAGAGGCCGTCTTTGATCTCGGCGATTATCTGGTTTGGCGCTTTCGTCCCGGCTTCTAAGAAGTAATTTCCCGGCCCGATGCCGGGGGTCCCGGCGAGTCCGCGGGAGGCATTGGCGGTGGTTTCGAGACCCAGCTTCTTCGCTGTGTAGGTATTCAGCAGATACGACTTCAGGATTCCGTTCTCGATCACTAGCGTGCGGCGGGTGGGAATGCCTTCGCCATCGAAGGGCGTGGTGCCGAAGCCGCCTGGCATGGTGCCGTCATCGACTACGGTGACGTTCGGCCCGGCAATTTTTTCGCCTAGCTGGCCGGCCAGGAAGGAGGCTCCACGATAGACGGAGTCGCCATTCACGCCCTCGAAAATGTGTTCGAGCATGGAGCTTGCGACCATCGGGTCGAGCACCACCGGGACGTGCGCCGTCTTCGCCTTGCGAGCGCCCAGACGTCGCAGGGTGCGGCGGGCAGCTTCTTTTCCTACCTGCTCGGCCGAGTCTAGCTTTGCCAGGCTGCGCGCCACGGAATACCAGTAATCGCGCTGCATGCCGCCCTTCGCGTCCTGGGCGATGGGCACCGCCGCGACTGAGCAGTACGACCTGCGGTATTCGCCGACAAAGCCGTGAGAATTCGCCAACACTTTTCTGCCGGTGGCGGCGTCGAACGATCCGCCTTCGGAGTTCTTGATGCGGGGATCGGCGTCTAGCGCGGCCTTTTCGGCGCGGCGCGCGTAGTCGATGCGCCCGGGACCGGGCAGCGAGTAGACATCCTCGTGGTAAAGATGGAGGTCGCCGGAAAGCGATCCGAATTTGCCGGCTTCGGGAATTCCCGCGTGCGGGTCTTCGGAGGTGATTCTTGCCAGTTCGAGCGCTGACTTCAACATGCGTTCTATTCCGGCAGCGGAGAAATCGCTGGAATAGGTGCTGGCGGCGCGCTGTCCGAAGAAGACTCGCACGCCGATGGCGCGAGAACCGGATTCTTTCAGGGTTTCGACTTGGCCGAGGCGCACTACGGTGGAGAATTCGTCGCCTTCGCGGACTACGCACTCGGCGGCGGTGGCGCCGCCTTTCATTGCACGGCTGACTACGTCCGTGGCGATCTCCTGCAGATCGGTGTCTAGCTTGGAGGTATGAGTTTCCAGAGTTGTTGTCATTGAAAAGTCAAAATCTACCACAGAGGGCACAGGGGACACAGGGACGCACAGGAAAAACTAACACTCTGTTCTTCTGTTTTTCTCCGTGACTCCGACACTTTATGGTGAAGATGTCGTTACTGCATGAATCCGCCGGTTTCGCGCTTTGCGGTTCCGCCGACGGTCATGCGATCAATTTTAATTGTCGGGATACCCACGCCTACGGGAACGGCTTGTCCATCTTTCCCGCAAGTGCCGACGCCTTCATCGAGTTTCAAATCGTTGCCGACCATCGAAACCCGCGTCAAGACATCGGGTCCGTTGCCAATCAGGGTTGCGCCCTTGATGGGGGCGGTGATCTGTCCGTTTTCGATCAGGTATGCTTCCGACGCTGAGAAAACAAATTTGCCGTTCGTGATGTCGACCTGCCCGCCGCCGAAGTTCACCGCGTAAACGCCATTCTTTACCGAGCGAATTATGTCTCCGGGATCGTCCTGGCCTGCGAGCATGTACGTGTTGGTCATGCGCGGCATCGGAATGTGTTCGTAACTCTCGCGGCGTCCATTGCCGGTATCGGCTAAGCCCATGAGCTTCGAGGAGAGTTTGTCGCTTAGATATCCCTTCAGGATTCCATTCTCGATCAGCACGGTTTCCTGCGTCGGCTGGCCTTCGTCGTCCACGTTCAGGGAGCCGCGGCGCCACGGCATGGTGCCGTTGTCGACCACCGTGCACTTTTCGCTGGCCACTCGTTTGCCGATCAGTCCGGCGAAAGCCGACGTCTTTTTGCGATTGAAGTCCGCCTCCAAACCGTGGCCTACGGCCTCGTGCAGCAGAACGCCGGGCCATCCCGGACCTAGTACTACTTCCATGTCACCGGCCGGAGCTTCGCGGGCGTCGAGTTGCAGAATTGCCTGGCGCGCGGCCTCTTTGGCGAAGAATTCGGGGGTCTTGTCGCCGAAAAAGAAGTCGAGCGCCACCCGCCCGCCGCCGCCCGAGCTGCCGCGTCCCGAACTCGCATCCGTTTTGGCGATGCAGGAAACGTTGGTGCGCGCCAGCGGCTGCGAGTCTTCCGCAAAGGTGCCGTCGGAGCCAACCACCAGGATGGTCCTCAGTTCGTCGGCATAGCTGGCGCGTACTTCCTTGATCCGCGGATCGTATCCGCGAGCGGTGCGATCGGCGCGCATGAGCAGTTCAACTTTGGCGGTAATGTCGGCGTCCACCGAAGGCAACGTAACGGGATACAAGCTGCGGGCCGGCTTCTGCTGGAATCCGGCGACCGTCGTCTTGGTCGGGGCGCTCGCGATCAGAGCGGCGGTGCGGGCGGCGTGCAGAATCCGTTGTGGAGAAAGATCGTCGGTGTAGGCGTAGCCGGTGCGCTCGCCGGAAACGACACGGACGCCGCAGCCCGCCGAAATTCCCTGCGAGGCGGACTTCACGAGCGACTCATCGACCATCAGCGAGGTTGAGGTCAGGTATTCGAAATAGAGGTCGGCGTAGTCGCCGCCGGCTGAGAGAGCCGCGGTCAGATAAATCTCAAGATCATGATTCGTAAGGCCGTAGTGTTCGAAGAAGAAGCGTTCCTGGGTAGCAATCACCATATTTGGATGCTCGCGGCTTTCAAAATGACTCGCAGCTCGGTGTAACCCAGCCCCTAAAGGGGCGTCTGATTCCGACAAATTGCGCTATCGCTAAAGCGATAGCCTGATACGAAACCGGGAATTCGCTTGGCCTTCGCTAAAGCGATGCCTGATACGAAACATCCTGTACAAAACCGGGCGTCTTTCCGAGGGCTGCCAATACATACGCATCATACGAATCCCACTGGCATCATGGATTGCTACTTTCATTATCCCATGAGCGGAAGGCCGGCTGGATAAGGAGCAAGATTACGGAAGGGAGCCCAGCCTCGACGGAGCGAAACCAAACAATTTCTCGGTCCAGCGATCACTGACGCGGGGGTTGGCGGGGCGAATAATTCTGATTTATGACCCCAGACTCGCTCAGCCAGATGCTCTCTGACTTTCTCGACGGCGCACGCGCCGCGGTGGTGGTGGAAGACAGCGCCATCGCGTTCGATCTGGCAGAAGCGAAATATTCGGTTTCTGGCGAGTACAACAAATGCCTGCTGCACCTTTGGTCGAGCGAGCGGAATTTCGTGCGGCGGGTGCTGGATGCGGAAGTCAAAGGCACCACGCTCCGGTTGCAGGTGCAGCGCATGGGGCAGAATCGGCCGACGCGCCTCGACTTCTGCCGCGATCGCGATCAGCGGTCGCCCGCCGCGCGACGAGCGGCGCGTGTCGCCTACGAGCCTCGCTTGCGGCGGGCGCTGGAGAGAAATTTTCCCGAATGGACCGTGGTCCGGCTCACCACCAGCGTGGATCTCGAACACTCCTTTGGTCCAGCCTATCTGCGCGGCTGGTTGCGCCAGGGACAGCGCGCCCTGGCCATTGTGGGAGTCAACGACCAGGAAACGCAATCGACCGTCGATGGCGCGCTGACTTGCGGAATTCTTTGGCTGGACGCGTGCCGGCTGGCCCAGCGGGAACGGCGCGTGGTCGAAGGGCTGACGATGGTTGTGCCGAAGGGAACAGTGGCGCTGACTCGGCAGCGTATGGCGCATCTGCATCCGACGGCGGCGAAATGGAGTCTGTACGAATTCGACCAAGGGGAGGATGCGCTCGTGCCGGTCGATACCGGCGATCGCGGCAATCTGGCGACCCGGCTGGTGCATTCCGTCGATGAAGGCCTGGCGCGCGAACGCTTTGCGGGGTCGGTGGCGCGCATTCGCGGCATTCTGCCGCAATCCGAAGTGGTGGTGCTCTCGCCTGCGTCGATTTCGTTCCGGCGCCACGGCCTCGAATTCGCTCAGGCGCGGATGGCGCATGATCCGCGAAACTTCGAGAGCAGCGAGCAAATCATTTTCGGTGTGGGGGCGGAAGAGCGCGTTCTCGACTCGGGGAATGAAACGCAGTTTGCCGATCTGGTTCGGCTGGCGGCGTCTGTGCGTCACAAGGACGGCCCCAAGAACCACGCGTTATGGCGAATGCATCCCGAGCGCTGGCTGGAATCGCTGGTGTTTGGCAACATCGCGGCGCTCGATGGGCGGCTACGGCCGGAAGCGGTGTACGCGCAGGTGCCCGCGTTCGCCGCGGCCGATCGGGCGATGATTGACATTCTCGCCGCGACTCGCGAGGGCCGCCTGGCCGTTATCGAACTCAAAGCGGACGAAGATATCCACCTGCCCCTGCAAGGCGTGGATTACTGGTCGCGAGTTGCCTGGCACCAGAGCCGCGGAGAGTTTGCGCAATTTGGGTATTTTCCGGGGCGAGAGATTTCGCCGCAGACGCCTTTGCTCATGCTGGTTGCTCCCGCTCTGCATGTGCATCCTACGACTGACACGATCCTGCGTTATCTGTCACCCGAGATCGATTGGGAACTGCTGGGAATTGACGAGCGCTGGCGGGAGGAGATACGCGTTGTATTCAGGAAGCGGCCGGTGCGCCCGCAGCATCTGGCGATTCCAGCTTGAATATATATCCCCTATGTTCCTCAGTGCTGCCTCTTGTCAAAAAAGACCTGAACCACAGGGGGCACTGAGGTACACAGGGGTACACAGGGGGAAGCTCAGATGCCGATGCTTTTCCGCAGCATCACCAGTTGTCCGAGGTGATAGGCGTTGTGGTCGGCCAGCAGCAGCGCCTCGCGCAAAATCGTTTGCCCATCACCCCAGGGGAGGCGGGCGTAGAGATCAATTCTCGGGTCGGCGACGAGGCGCTCCATCGTTCGCAAGTCCTTCTTGAACGCGGTCATGCTCGCGATCCATGCCTTCTCGTCCGTGGGCGCTTCCGACGCAGGCCAGTATCCTTCGGGCCATGGCGGAGAGACATGCTTCGAGTTGCGGCTGAAGTCCAGGATGTCTAACTGGGCGAGGCGCATATGCTCGAGCAGCATCCAGGCGGAGTGAGGAGAGTTCGCGACTTTGACGCCGGCGAGTTGCGAGGTCCAGTCGCCCATGGCGCCGTCGAAGCTGATGTGCGCACCGCCGCCTTTTAGCAAGTAGAGGAGGTGGTCGCGGAGAGATTTGTCCCGCCGATCGGATGGAGTGACTCTCTTGGGAGTGCGCTTTTTGCTGGAGGTTTTCTTCTTCATGATTCCCCTTGCTGTTCAGATTGCGCCGGAGCCACCGGCATTGCAACCGCTGCGGTCTCGGGCGCTTCTCCCCGGTACACTCGTCCGATGCCCCGCACCAGGCGGCGCATGGGCAGCTCTCCCTTGGCGTCGGCGAAGAAAATTTCGCCGGCGCGGGTTCCGCGATAGCACCAGCGCTTGAGGATTGCCAGGTGCTCCATACGCTCGATCGCGCTGGCTGGTTTCGCGGCGGGAAATGCTGCTAGTGTGGCTTCGATGCGGGCTTCCATGGATTGCGATTTGGTGTGCTCCGTATCTGAAATGGGGAATTCAAGCGGCCCGGCGATCGCGCCCGCGTCGACGCGGAACAATGCGACGCTCTCCGGCTGCTGGGAGTTTTGCGCGGACTTCTGGACGATTACGGCGTGCGACTGGTCAATCCGGCGCGCGAATTCCGGCAATTGCTGCAGCACGGGAGCGAGTTTGTCGAGGCGCGCATGAATGGCGGCAGCCGTTTCGAATTCCATTTTCGCCGATGCGCCATCGCGCTCTGCCGACAGCTGCCGCTTCAGCGATTCGCCGCGCGAGTCCAGGAAATCCTCGACCCGCACCACTTCGGCGCGGTACTCGTCGTCCGTACAGCCACGAAAGCAGGGGGCTAAACACATCTTCATTTCGGAGTAAATGCAGCCGGGAAATTTCGGATCGGGGTGGAGGTCGTCGACGCAGCGTCGCATCTTGAAGAAGTCGAGCGCGTCATTCATAAACTTTTCCGCGGCAACACGCGAATTGAAGGGCCCGTAGTAAAGATTCTTTCCTGAAGTCCGTCCCAGCCGCGTCGTGATTGAAGCGCGGGGAAATTCGTTTTCCATGTGCAGCTTGACCAGGGGAGCGAACCGCAGCCGCAGGCGATTCGCATAGGTCTTTGGGAAGGCGGCGCGCAGGATTTGATAGAGGACGAATCCGGATTCGAAATCGGAGCCAGTCAGCGTGTACTCGATCCAGCGGACGCGATGGCGCAGGTTGAGGCGTTTCGTATGTTCCTCCGGAGCGGAAAGCAGCCGTTGCAGCCGCCGTCGAAGATTGGCAGTCTTGCTGACGTAGGGCTCGGAGTTCGGATCGTTGCCGCGCAAAAGAAAGACAGCCGGGGCAGCGGCTACGGCGGAGAAAACCTCGGCGTCAGCTTCCGGGCGGAACTGGATGCGTTCGGTCAGCACTGGCCAATTCTAATTCGGATTTTAGGTCCCTTGCTGAAAACGGGATTGCGGGACCTCGGGGTTTGGTGATGCCTACCGTAGTTCTTAACCACAGAGGACACGGGGTCACACAGGGGAACACTGGGGAGACCAGGTTGCGAGTTGGGCTATCCGAAGCTCGCGCTCTTAAACTTCTGGCGGAAGTCCGGGCCCTCCATTTTCACGATGCGGCACATCTCGTGGAGGCGGGAACGCATGCGTTCGCCGATGCGGTCGCCGAGAGTTTCTTCGCGAGTCGCCGCCCGTGCTGGCGACAGCGACGACGATCGTGCGACACTCGCAGCCGGCTCGTCGGCAAAATTCGTGGTGATGATCGTCGTTCGATTGTCGTTATATCGGGTGTTGAGGATCAGGCTGACCGTGTCCCACACCCACTCGCTCGGTTTCACGGCGCCGAGCTCATCGAGCAACAGCACCTCGGCTTCAAACACAGGGTGGAGAACCTGAAGCTCGGTCGCCTTGACGGAATCGTTGTAGGAGTTCTGAATCTGTTTCAGCAGTTCGCGATAGTCACAAAAAAGGCAGGCGCTTCCTCTGGCCGCAATGAGTTCCTTCAGAATGCCCACCGCGAGATGGGTCTTGCCGGTCCCTATGCCGCCGACCAGCAGCAGCCCAGCGCCGTCTCGCGGATCAAACTCCTGCACGAAGCGCGCTGCGCTGATCTGGGCCAGCGCAATTGAGTGATCGGCTCCCGGGAAATCCGTCGTAAAGTTCGAGAGTTCGCAATGCTCATATCTTTTCGGGATGCGTGCCGCCGCGATCATGGCGCCGCCTCGCGCCTGCAACTGGCAATCGCAACGTGTGACGCCGCGCTCCGGCGCTCCGGGAACCGGCTTCCATCCTGAGCCCGCGCACAGGGGGCAAACTTCGGCTGCTGTTTTCATAATTGTCTATGGCTAGACTCTGATTAGACTCTGCACCCAAACCTGCCTGCGCGGCAACTCGAAACCGCTTCCTCCCTGTGTACATCCTGTGGAGAGCGGCGGCGGGTTGTGGAGAACGGTGGGGAACGGAGGAAAACTGCGGGTCGTCTGATCGCAGAATTGCTGATCGCAGAATCGTCTGATCGTAGAATCATCAGATCGCAAAATCACCTGGCGGCAAAATCGCAGATGAAGCAAAACACTTAGCACTTTCGTCTCATTCTCCAATCACTACACAGCGCAGCTCGCCATGGTGTCGAAACCGGCAACTGGCACGTGTTTCCCATTGACAATCCCTTAACATGGGCGAGAATGACAGCGCCGGTGCTCGCGCTTGAGCTTTCCTCCCCGGCTGAATGCGCGGGAGCCGAAACGAATAGTGTCAGGAGAGAGCATGAATAAAGCTGATCTGGTTGACCGGATCGCCGGAGCCTGCAGTATTTCAAAGGCGGCGGCGACGACCGCGATCGACACCACCGTGGACAGCGTTACGGCTGCCCTTAGAAAAGGTGACAGGGTTGCCTTGATTGGGTTCGGCACGTTTTCCGTCTCGCAGCGTAAGGCCCGCAATGGCCGAAACCCGCAGACGGGTGCAACCATCAAGATCGCTGCCCGTAGAGTCGCCAAATTTACTCCCGGAAACGAACTCAAGAAAGTGGTTAATAAAGGTAAGTAAGCAGGGGCCAGATTTTTTGCAGGTGAACGAGACGGCAGGAGGTCGGTCCTGCCGTTTTTTTTCAGGTGGCAGGTAGCGGGTGGCAGGTCTCAGGAAAACCAAAGCGGGGAAATGGGTGATTTTCCTGAGACCTGCCACCTGCCACCTGTTTCCTTGCTGAATCCTTCCTGACTCCGGTAGAATCAAATGTCTGAATCGAGGGTTAGAAATCGTCATGAAAGCAGCCATTCATCCCAGCTACAACGAAATTCGAGTCCATTGCGCCTGTGGGAACGCGTTTGTTACCCGCTCCACTCATAAGGGCGACATCGGCGTGGAAATCTGCGCCGCCTGCCATCCTTTCTTTACAGGCAAACAGAAGCTCATGGACACCGCTGGCCGCATCGAGCGCTTCCGCCGCAAGTACGCGAAAAGCGACGCGGGAAAAGCCGAAGCAGCCGCCAAGCAGTAAGTTATCCGCAGAAAACGCGCGATCTTGAAAGCCTCCCCCTTGCGGGAGGCTTTACTTTTGTGTGGGGACGGGCGCCCCGCGAGTCCATGCCGAGCGAAGCTCGGCAGCTGTCAGCAGCCACCGTACCTGTAGGTCGCAATAGCATTAGTCGAAAAACGACGTAAAATCAGATCGTGCAGAAGTTTTGGGACAACACGGATGCAGCGGTGGCTCGGACCCTTCGGCTTCGCTCAGGGCAGGCTCGCGAGTCGCCCGTCCCCACACTGTTTCCTGCGGGCGTGAAAATTGGGAATGTTGCGATAGCTCCGGCCACGGTGCTTGCACCTATGGCCGGCGTCACCGACACCGTTTTCCGCCGCTTCATCAAGAACCTTGGCGGATGCGGCCTGATCATGACCGAGTTCACCTCGGCCGACGGCGTCCTGCGCGACCTGCGGGTTCGGGGACGCTACCTTCATTTCTACGAAGATGAGCATCCGATCTCGGCACAGCTTTTCGGCAGCAGTCCGACGGTGCTGGCCGATGCAGCGCGGCTGGTGGAAGATCTCGGCTTCGATCTTGTCGACTTGAACCTCGGCTGCCCCGCGAAGAAAGTCGTGAAATGCAACGGCGGGTCAGGATTGCTCCGCGATCTGCCGCTGATCCGGCAGATTTTTGAGGCGGTGCGGGCCGCCGTGAAGATTCCCTTCACCGTGAAATTCCGCGCGGGATGGAACGACGATGAAATCGTCTGCGTCGAATTGGCGCGCATCGCGGAAAGTTGTGGCCTGTGCGCGGTTGCGCTGCACGCCCGGACGCGTGAGCAAGGCTATAGCGGGAACGCGCGCTGGGAATGGATCGCCTCTGTCAAGCAGGCGGTGAAGATTCCGGTGATTGGCAACGGCGATATTCGCTCGCCCGAGGACGCCTGCGCGATTGTCGCCCAAACGGGCTGCGATGCGGTGATGATCGGCAGGATGGCCCCAGCGAATCCATGGATCTTTCGGCAGATTGAGCAGTATGTAAGCGGAGAAGCGGCTCGCGTAGCGGCGCACGCATTCGTCCGCCCGGCGGAGCGAGGCTCCGCCGCCTCTGGCGAACTTGCGCTCGCGTCCTCGGACGAATGCGTCCGGGGCTACGTGACCTCAGATGGTGCGAGCGGCAAGGCTTACGACGAGCCCACCGAAGCCGATCGCTACCAGATGATTCGCACCTATTTCCAAATGCTGCTGGAAGAAGAAATGCCCGGAGCGGAAGGCAAGATGAAGCAGTTCGCGTCGTGGTTCACGCACGGTGTGCCGGGAGGCGCCGCGCTCAGGAAGGCGATCTACGAGGCCAAGGGCGGGAAAGAAATTCTAGGAAGGGTGGAGGCGTTCTTCGAGTCGAAGCTACAAGCACAGACCACGTAGAGACGGCCGCCCAGGCGTTCCGCGGTGCGAAGTGCGGCAGCGGTTGCCGGTAATCAAAGAATTTCGTCGTCGCGAGCACAAAGCCATTGTAAGATGTGTCCGGAGTCGCAAGGCTCTCAACTTCCCTGTGGCCAAATCATGGCCGCAATCCATTGTCCGAGAGCGGGCATCTCGCCGAAGTGCCGTGGTTGCTGACCTGAGGCACAGGAGGTGGTATGGCATTATTCGATGGGCTTTATCTCTACGAAATTGCGCTCCTGATCTGCGGGGTCATGATGTTTCTCGGGCTACTGGCGGCCCTCTTGCGCAAGCTATTTTCAAACCAGGAATACAAGGGTCTGCTGGCTTTCTTCGTCCTGCCGATTGCTATGATCGGCTATCCTTCCATCACTTCGATTCAGGTGAAAGATGGTGCGGTCGAGATCGACAAGACGACCCACGAACTGCAGAGCAAGCCGCAGGATCAGCAGACTCGGGCATCCCTCCAAGCGCAAGTTGCGAAGTTCGAGAGTCGCCCTTTTAAGGATCCGGCCCTCCTTGCTACCCTCGCCCGGGCCCAGTTCGCGCTGGGGGATGAGAGCAAGGCCGAGTCGAACCTCACGACGGCGCTGGCCGCAAACCCGAATCTGGCTCCGGCCGTGGAACTGAAGAACAAGATTGAGTTGACGAAAGATCTCAAGGCGCAGACGGCTGAGGCGGAAAGCCATCCTGACGATGCAAAAGCGCGCGCAGAACTGCACAACACCTATACGAAGGTGAGTCAGCTTCCTATAGCGAATCCCAAAGTCATCGAAACGTTGGCAAAGGCGCAGGTTCTCCTCCAGAAAAACGCGGCTGGCACTCATTAGAAAATGTTTTGCGCAAGCCCTGGGGGGTACGCCAAAGACTGAGGTCTCGTATCAGGGTACCGCTTTAGCGATACCGCAACGTAGCCAAATCAGACGCCGTTAAAACGCCCTCTCGAACTTTTCGGTAGCTTCCTAGAGCGGTTTGAGCGTGAGCCTGCTTCTGTCCGCACGTTCCACATATCCCCACGGCGTCTGGTCATCGTGCGTGAAGACCGTGAGCCATTTCTCCGCGATTGCTTGCGCGTAATATTTCTTGCGGCTCTCGATGGTTTCGAGCGGAAACAGATCGAAGGCCATCACCCAGGTCAGGTCGAGATGATTTGAGGTCGGAATCAGATCGGAGATATAGCACGCCGTCTTCTTTTCGTTGCCCCCGCCGCCACTTGCGATGATCACCGCCTGCATGTTCGCTGTGTGCCCGGGAAAAACCTTGACCGAGATGCCGGGCAAAAGCTCCACATCCCCATTCAGCAGCACCATCTGGCCGGTCTCGAGCAGCGGATCGTAATTCGGACTCATATAGCTGATCGCGTCGCGCTCGAGTTGCAGGCGGCCATGCTCCCACTCTTGCTTCTGCACGTAATACTTCGCGTTCGGAAACGTCGCCACCGTCTGATCGCCGCGCCGCACCGTATTCCAGCCACAGTGGTCAAAATGCAGGTGCGTATTGATGACGACGTCGATCTCTTCCGGCGCGACTCCGGCGGCGTGCAGGTTGTCGAGGAGTTGGGCCGGCTGGTTGAAGATCTGCACCAGGCGGTCAGGCAGTTTGTTGCCGACGCCAGTCTCGATCAGAATGTTCTTCTTGCCAGTGCGCACGAGCAGCGAATTCAGTCCCGCGTCGAGCCGGTTCTGATCGTCGGGGGTGACCTTCTTCGACCACATGGTTTTTGGAACGACACCGAAAAAGGCTCCGGCGTCGAGGAAGTAAGTTCCATCGGAGACGACAGTAAGTTCGAAATCGCCGAGAGTTGTGCGATGCATGAGAACCAGCTTTCAGCCGTCAGCTCTCAGCCATCAGTTAACCCTCACGGTCGCGCAGAGCTAAAACTGACGGCTGATGGCTGAATGCTGATGGCTATTTCAGCTCCTTATTCCAGAAATCTTCCATCATGTGGAACAACTGGGTGCGTGTGCCTGGTCCCGCTATGCCGTGCGTCTTATTCGGATACACCATCAGCCGGAACTGCTTTCCCGCCTTGATCAGCGCGTCGGTCATCTGAATCGTATTCTGCAGGTGTACGTTGTCGTCGCTTGTCCCATGCACCAACAGCAACGACCCGCGCAGACTGCCGGCCGCGCTGACGATCGAATCGTCATAGCCGCTGGCGTTGTCTTTCGGCAAACCCATGTAGCGCTCAGTGTAAATTGAATCGTAGTTGTGCCAACTGGTCACCGGAGCGACTGAGGTTCCCGCCTTAAAGCGGCCGGAGTGCGTCAGCGCGTAGAGTGTCATCGAACCGCCGTTCGACCATCCCCAGATCGCGGTGCGCGTGGGGTCGAGTTGCGGAAACTGCGCACACAACTGGTCGAGCGCCGTAAGCTGGTCTTTCAGCTCGATTCCGCCGGACTGCAGGCGGGTCGCGGCGGAGAATTTCTTTCCGCGATTCGGGGTTCCGCGATTGTCGACCGAGAAAATCGCGAATCCTTCGTTCGCCAGAAGCTGGTGGAACAGCGCCGTGGTTCCTCCCCAGGCATTCTGAACGGTCTGCCCGGCGGGGCCGCCGTAGATGTGTACGATTAATGGGATTGGAGTTTTCTGGCTCGCGTCTGTATTGCGCGGCAAAATCAGATAGCCATACAATACCGTGCCGTCATCGGCTTTGAATTCGAGGGTCTTGGGCGCAATCGGGTTGTAATCCGCCACGCCGCGCCCTTCCCAGATCTTCTGGCAGGCGCCGCCCGTCGCGCATGCCGAAATCCGCGGCGGCATCAGGGTCGCGGAACGCGTTTCCACGAAGTGCTTGCCGTCATCGGCGAAGGTCGCGGCATAGCTGCCATCCGCCGATGAAATGCCTTGCATCCCTGAGCCGTCCAGCTTCACGGAAAAAAGCTTCTCCTGTCGCGGGTCACCTTTGTTTGCGATGAAAAAAACTGTGCCCGATGCTTCATCGACGCCGCTGACCTCTATCACCTCGTAGTCTCCGCCTTCGAGCTGGCGATCGAGTTTGGCATCGGCCGCCATCGGATCTTGCGAATTGAAACTGTACAGATAAATATGCGTGTGGCCATCGCGCCAACTGGTCCACAGAAAGCGGCCGCCCGATTTCAGGATCCGAAAGTCGTCGTTGACGTTCACCCACGCATCCGGGGACGACTCGGTCAGCACTTTGCGCGACCTCCCCGACTTTGCGTCGATAAAATAAAGGTCCATCACGTCCTGCTTGCGATTCAAGACCTGCGCCCATGCCAAGCCTTCGCGAATCCATCCGAAGCGCGGTACATAGGTGTCGTCATCATCGGTGAGCTTTATCCAATGCACCTTGCCGCCGTTGCTGCCGACCACTCCCAGGCGCACGCTGGGATTCGGGTCCCCCGCCTTCGGATATTTTTCCTGCTCGACCCGGGGATGCGTCGGCAACCAGTCGGTGATGGGATAGGTCGGCACCCGGTTCTCATCCATCTGCAGAAAAATAATTTCGTGCCCTTCCGGCGACCAGAAAAAATTGCTGCGCACGGCCAGTTCTTCGGCGTAAACCCAGTCGACTTCGCCGTTCAGGATGTTGTCGTCTTTGTCTTTGTCCTTGTCTTTGTCCTTATCTTTATCTTTATCCTTGCCTTTCTCTCTCTCCTCGCGGGTGAGTGGTCGTTCACCTTCCTCTCCCGAGACTGGATGGACATAAAGATTGTGTTTGCGCACGTAGGCGAGCCGCTTGCCATCCGGAGAAAACTTCGGGTCTTCGCTCGCGTCCGGAGACGACGTAAGCTGCACTGCTGTTCCCGTATCCAGACTGTAGTACCAGAGCTGTCCCTGCGAATCGAAGAGCAGGTGCTGGGAATCGGGCGACCACGTATAGGCGGCGACATGATAACGCGTCACGCGCTCTTTCTCGCGCTCGTCCTTGATCTTGCTCACAGGAGGGGCAAGCTGGGATAGCTTGGCTTCGCTGGCTAGAATTCTTTTCTCGCCCGTCACCGCGTCCACATACCAGAGTTCGCCGTGATTGCCAGTGTCATCGCGCTGCACGAAAGATACCTTGGTGCCGTCCGGACTCCACTTGATCGTCTCCGGAGCGCGTCCCGTGACTCCTCCCTCGGCGAAGATCTGTTCAATCGTGAGTTGCTTCGGCGCGGCGGTTTGAGGTGTAGCGGTCTGAGCGCGCCCCGCGGAATGCAAAACCAACAGGTTGATGGTGAAGACGAAGAAAAGTTTTTTCACGAACGTGCTCCGATTTCGCATGAGGTGTGACCCAACGCCGCGCTGGCAGTGAAACTCAAAAGTGTACAACCTGGAAGGAGTTCGCGTCAGAAGGATTGGTTCTGGCTGGCTGGGGGACGGGCGGGGCGCCCGTCTCTCCATCGTCGAGTTCTCTGATATCGGGTCAGCTTGCAAGAATCGACTTCATCTCCGCGTGCACCGGATGCTTTGCTTCATAGACCTCGATCTTCGCTTCATGTTGGAGCGTCAGGGCGATATCGTCCAACCCGTTCAGCAGACAGTGGCGCGAGAATTCATCCATTGCGAAGGCGGCCGCGGATCCTCGGCTGTCTTCCACGCGCAGGGTTTCGAGATCGACTGTCAGCTCGTAGTTATCGATTTCCTTCGAACGGCGTGTGATTTCGGCAACCTGCTCTTCGTTGAGCCGAACCGTTAAGAGGCCATTCTTCAGGCTGTTGTTGGCAAAGATGTCGGCAAATGACGACGCGATCACCACCCGGAAGCCGAAATCCGCGAGCGCCCAGACGGCGTGCTCGCGCGAGGATCCGCAGCCGAAGTTTTTCCCGGCGACCAGGATCGAGGCGTTCGTGTAGCGGGGCGCGTCGAGCACAAAATCGCCGGTCTTTTTTCCGCGCTCTTCTCCGTCTCCTGAAAAGCGCCAGTCGTAGAAGAGGAATTCGCCGAACCCGGTGCGCTCGATGCGCTTCAGAAACTGTTTAGGGATGATCTGATCGGTGTCCACGTTCACTTTGTCGAGCGGGACAACGATGCCGGTGTGCTTGCGAAACGGTTGCATAGTTTAAACCTTCGGCCGCGCCAGTGGAGCGCCGGGTGTCCTCGCCCGGCCTCTATACTGCTGAGATTGAGGGGGACGGGCGAGACGCCCGTCGCTCCACTACAAGACTTATTGAAATCGCCAATTCCTTATGTCGGTGAAATGTCCGGCAATCGCTGCCGCTGCCGCCATCATTGGACTGACCAGGTGGGTGCGTCCGCCGCGCCCCTGGCGTCCTTCGAAATTCCGGTTGCTGGTTGACGCGCAGCGCTCTTGTGGCTGCAGGATGTCGGGATTCATCCCGAGACACATCGAGCATCCCGACTCGCGCCATTCAAATCCGGCATCGAGAAAGATGCGGTGCAATCCTTCTTGTTCCGCCGCGTGCTTGACCGCCTGCGACCCCGGCACCACCATTGCACGCACCTTCGGATTCACGTGCTGCCCTCTCGCCACCCGCGCCGCCGCCCGCAGATCTTCGATGCGCGAGTTGGTACACGATCCGATGAACACGCGGTCGACAGCAATATTTTCGATGGGCGTTCCGGGATCGAGGCCCATGTAGGTTAGCGCCTGTTCCGCCGCCCGCCGGTCGGCCTCCTGCGCGAAGCTCTTTAACTCGGGAACACGCGCGGTCACCGGCACCACCATGCCGGGATTCGTCCCCCAGGTCACGAACGGCGCGAGCGATGCCGCGTCGATTTCAATCACACGATCGAATTGCGCCCCGGGATCGCTTGCCAGCGTCCGCCAGTACGCGACAGCTCCTTCCCAATCTCTTCCCTTCGGCGCAAAACGCCGGCCGCCGACGTACGCGAACGTCGTGTCATCTGGCGCGATCAGTCCCGCACGGGCTCCCGCCTCGATGCTCATATTGCACAGCGTCATACGACCTTCCATCGACAATGCGCGCACCGCATCCCCGGCGTACTCGATCACGTGTCCGGTAGCGCCATCGGTGCCGATGCGGCCAATAATTCCGAGCGCCAAATCCTTGGCAGTGACGCCCTCCGCCAGCTTTCCGCTTACATGGATCTGCATCGTCTTCGGTTTTTTCTGCGGCAGACATTGCGTTGCCAGTACGTGTTCCACTTCGGACGTGCCAATGCCAAACGCCAGCGATCCGAATGCGCCGTGCGTCGAGGTATGGCTATCGCCGCAGACAATCGTCATCCCCGGCAAGGTGATGCCCAGTTCCGGGCCGATGACGTGGACAATGCCCTGCTCCGCCGAATCCATGTCGAATAAGGGAACGCCGAACTCCCGGCAATTTTTCCGCAGCGCTTCAATCTGCTTGGCCGCAATCGGGTCGGTGATCGGCGAGCCCCGTGGAGTGGTCGGGATGTTGTGGTCGATCGTTGCCACCGTGCGCAGAGGCTGCCGGACTGTTCGTCCCGAAACTCGCAATCCGTCGAACGCCTGCGGCGAAGTCACTTCGTGCACCAGGTGCAGATCGATATAGAGCAGTGTCGACTGCCCTTCGGGAGCGGCGACCAAGTGCGAATCCCAGACTTTCTCAAACAGAGTGCGAGGAGGCATATTTCCAGTTATTGCCCACAGTTCGCCGAGAGTTCAAGGCCGAGAACTCTCAGGGCGGCAGCAGGCTCCATTCAATAGTCTACCAACGCCACCGGTTTTTTCCTCATATAGGGACGTGGCTTGCCCCGTCTCCCTTGCCGCTCCCGAGACGCGGCAAGCCGCGTCTCTACACGAAATCACCTCGCGCACTTAAACCAGATCGCTGCAGCGGAAGTCGTCGTTTCCGGTTATGATTCAAGCAGTCAACCAAGCTAATATCGAGGAAATGCTGCATGATCAACGGCAAACGAATTGCCGTGGTTTTCCCCGCTTACAACGCGGAGAAAACGCTGGAAGCGACGGTGCGGGAATTGCCCGATCTGGTCGATATCCGCATTCTCGTCGACGATCACAGTTCCGATCGCACTGTCGAAATAGCGCACCGGCTTGGCTTGCAATCGTTCGTTCACGACCGCAACTACGGCTATGGCCGCAATCAACAGACCTGCTACCGCGAAGCTCTGGCCGCCGGCGCCGACGTCGTCATCATGGTGCATCCCGATTATCAGTACACGCCGCTGCTCGTAACCGCCATGGCGAGCATGATCGCTTACGACGTCTACGACGTGGTGCTGGGTTCACGAATTCTGGGAGGGCGGGCGCGCCAGGGTGGCATGCCGGGGTGGAAGTATATTGCCAACCGCTTTCTGACGCTTTTCGAAAATGCTTGTTTGGGCGCGAAGTTGTCCGAATATCACACGGGATACCGGGCGTTCAGCAGCACGGTGCTCAAGGATCTCCCGCTGCTGGAGAACTCTGACGATTTTCTTTTTGACAATCAGATGCTGGCGCAGTGCGTGATGTTCGGTTTCCGAATGGGCGAAGTTTCCTGCCCGACAAAATATTTTCCGGAAGCTTCTTCGATTAATTTCCGGCGCAGCGTGAAGTATGGACTGGGCGTGCTGCTGACGTCGGTGCAGTTTGGCTTGCAGAAAATCGGGTTGGCGCAATTCCGGATTTTCAACCGCCAGGGTCGCGGCCTGGAGCCGGGTCTCGACGCCGGGTATTACAGTCCGAAGATTACCGACGGCCGGTCCGGCGGCTAACGTTGCCGAACGAACTCGCATCACGCGCCGGGACTTCATGGCAGGGGCGCTGGTTGGCCTTGCCGCTGCTGGCGGCGTTTGCCATGCTGGTGCAGGGATACCATCCGGGGCTTGAGGACGATGCGTTCTACCTGGCTGCGATCAAGCACAACCTGAATCCGGCCCTGTTTCCGCATGATGCGGACTTTTTCCGACTACAGTTTCAGGCGACAGTATTCGATAAGCTGATCGCGTTTTCACTGCGATGGACCCACGTGCCTCTGGAATGGGGAATTTTGTTTTGGCAGTGGTGCGTGACTTTTCTGATTTTATGGGGCTGCTGGCGAATCAGCCGGCGGTGTTTCGCTGAAGCGCACGCGCAGTGGGCGGCGGTGACGCTGGTAGCCGTTCTGCTTAGCCTCCCGGTCTCGGGCACAGGGCTGAGTTTGACGGATCAGTACCTGCATCCGCGGGCGTTGGCCACGGCGGCGATTTTGGCTGCGATCGTGGCTGTGCTTGACGGGCAGAGGCTGCTGGCGGGTGCGCTGCTGGCGGCGGCCTTTTCCGTGCACGCCATCATGGCGGCGTTCGGTGCGTCGTATTGTTTGTTCCTGCTGTGGAATCCAGAGAAGCGGGCGGAGACAGAGCCGCGGCGAACCGCTGTGTTGGCGGCGCTAGTGTTTCCACTGGGATGGATTTTCGAACCGGCCTCGGATGCCTGGCGGCAGGCTGCGGCGACGCGTCCGTTTTATTTTGTGTTGCGCTGGCATTGGTATGAGTGGCTGGGAGTGATCGCCCCCCTGGTTCTGCTGTGGTGTTTTCGGGCGCTGGCCGAGCGCCGGGGTTCGGCTGTGCTGGCGCGGGTGGCGGAGCGACTGGTGTACTTTGGCGTGTTCCAGTTGGCGGTGGCGCTGGTGATGTTGCTGCCGACGCGACTGGAGCGCCTTCGGCCGCTGGAGCCAATGCGCTTTCTGCACCTTGTGTATTTGTTGTTCGTGCTGCTGTCGGGGGGATTGCTGGGGCAGTACGTACTCAAGCGGCATGCACTGCGCTGGCTGCTGCTGTTTGTGCCGCTCGGCGGCGGGATGTTTTATGCGCAGCGGCAGATGTATCCGGCAACCGCGCATCTGGAGTTGCCGGGCGTGGCGTCGCGTAATGCATGGGTGGAGTCATTCCGCTGGATCAGCGTGAACACGCCGGTGGATAGCCAGTTCGCGCTGGATCCGCGTTACATGGAATAGCCGGGCGAGGACTACCATGGCTTTCGCGCCCTGGCGGAGCGGAGCGTGCTGGCGGACGAGGTGAAGGACGCGGGAATGGTAGCGCGAGTTCCGAGCCTCGCGCCGCGCTGGCTGCGAGAAGTGCAAGCGCAACGTGGGTGGCGCAGTTTTCAAGGTCCAGACTTCTTGCGTTTGAAAACAGAGTTCGGAGTCGACTGGGTGGTTCTGCAGGTACCGGGGGTGGACGGGCTGTCGTGTCCCTACAGAAATTCGCAGGTGATGGTTTGCCGAGTAGAGTAACGGCCCAAGTTCAATAACGGAATTCAGAGAAGGGAGTGGCGAAACGCGGGAAGCGGAAAAAGACGGAGTTCGCGCTTATGGGCCGATGGTGGCAGCGGGGCTGGCGGTGCGGCTGGCAGTCATTCCGTTTCTCTATCACGATTGGCTTGATCCCTTTTTGCTGGAGCACTGGGCGTTCGGGCGGGTAGCGCGCTCGCTGGTAGCGGGGCACGGGTTCGGAAATGTGTTTGCGGACACGGGGCCAACGGCGGTGGTATCCCCGGTGTACGTTTATTTGCTGGCAGGAGTGTTCCGGTTGTTGGGGACGTACACCCCGGCGTCGATTGTGGCGGCGCTCGGGCTCAACAGCTTGTTTTCGGCGCTTACCTGCATTCCGGTGTTTCTTCTGGCGCGCCGGTGCTTTAACGGGCGGGCGGCGAAGTGGGCTGGATGGGGCTGGGCATTTTCGCCGTACGGAATTTACTACGGCGCGGACTGGGCTTGGTCCACGTGTCTGGTCACGCTGCTGCTCGCCGTGCTTTTCCTGTGGGCGCTGACGCTGGAGGAGTCGGGCGGAGTGTGGGAGTGGCTGGGCTTTGGCGCTCTGGGCGGCGTTGCGGCGTTGACCGAGCCAGTCGTGCTTTCCGTTGTTCCGCTGCTCGGTTTGTGGACGTGCTGGCGGCGCTTGCGCAGGCGGCAGAGCTGGGCCCTTCCGATGACGGCGGCAGCGCTCGGGGCATTGGCGGTGATGGCACCATGGCTGGTCCGCAACTACGAGACGTTCCACCAGTTCATTCCGATACGCAGCGGGTTCGGGCTGGAGCTGTACATTGGAAACAGCGCCGACGCGATGCACTGGGTGGACCGCAGCCTGCATCCGAATCACAGTGAGGCCGAACTGGCGGAATATACGCAACGCGGCGAACTTGCGTATATGCAGCACAAGACGCAGCAGGCGAAGCAGTACATTCGTAGTCATCCCGCGCAGTATGTTTATCGCGTCGTGCGGCGGATAATATACATCTGGACGGGGTTCTGGAGTTTTGATCGCGCCTATTTGGCGGAAGAGCCTCTGGATGTGCCCAATATTTTTCTGAGCACGACGATGACAGTGCTGGCGTTCGGGGGGCTGCGGCGGGTGTGGGGGGCGGATGCGTCGCTCGGGGCGCGATTTGCCATCGTGTTCGTGTTCTTTCCGCTGGCTTATTATTTCTCGCACCCGGAGACGTACTATTTCAGGCCGGTGGATCCGCTGATTGTGGCGCTGGCGGCGTATTTCGTGACGGAGCGATTCGGAGGGAAGAGGCAGTCCGAACCTGGGGCGGGCGCTCTAGCATCTGAGGAGAATAGGAATTGGTGAAGGGTTTGGACACTACAGTTGTGGATGTGACCAACTCGGCGCGGGACGATGGCAGCCTGAACAATGGCAGCCTGAACCGTGGTCGCCCGAACCATGGTCGGCAGGACAACGGTCAGCCTAACAATAAGAATGGGCTGCGCCAACCCGAACTGGTGATCAGCGAGAGTCTGCGCTTCGCCTACGACACCTTCCTGACCAACAAGGTGCGGTTTCTGCTCACCGCGCTGGGCATGATGATTGGGACGGCGTCGCTGGTTCTGGTGGTCACGATCGGGCTTACGGGCAAACAATACATCCTGGACCAGATTCAGGGCATTGGCGCCAACCTGATTTATGCCAGCTACTCCGGCGGGGGGCAGCGCATCACGGCGGTGGCGCTCGACGAATTGACCGTGGATGACCTTACGGCAGTGCGGCAGCAAGTGCCGTCGGTGGTGGCCGCATCGCCGTTTGTAACGCTCAATGATCGGATCAGCGTGGGTAACGGTAAGGAGCAGGACATTCTGATTCTTGGAGTGTTCCCGGAATATCGTCAAGTGAGGAACCTGTTGCTGCTGGCGGGCCGGTTCTTTGACACGGAGGATTCACAGGGGCGGAACAAGGTCGGCGTGATCACTGAGAAGCTGGCGGTGAAGCTGTTCGGGACGCCAGACAGCGCGGTCGGCCAGGTAATCAAGCTGAATGGTTTGCCCTTTACGGTGATCGGAGTGTTCAAGGAGCGGGTGGAGACGTTTGGGCAATCCGAAGTGGAGGACAACACGATGGCGATCCCCTATTCGGTGAGCCGTTTTTTTCTGCCATCAAATGCCGTGCGGCAGATTTATTTCACGGTTGCCAGCCCGGATGAAGTGACGACTGCGACGGCTCAAATCAAGCGGGTCCTGCAGTCGCGGCACCGGCCGGAGTCGGTGTACAACGTGGAGAACCTGACGCCACTGGTGAACCTGGCGGAAAGGACGGCGAACATACTGACAGTGGTGCTGTTGCTGATCGCAGCGGTGGTATTACTAGTCAGCGGCATCGGCATCATGAATATCATGCTGGCCACCGTTAGCGCCCGCATTCGCGAGATCGGCATCCGCAAGGCGGTCGGCGCCACCAAACGCGAGATCCGCTTCCAGTTCCTTTCCGAGGCCATTCTCATCTCCCTCATCGGCGGCGTCCTCGGCATCGTTATCGGACTCGCCATCCCTTACTCCGTCCGCTTCCTCACCGCCTATCGCATTCCTATTTCCGGCCTCTCCGCCATCATCGCCATCGTCGTCTGCTCGCTGGTCGGCATTCTGTTCGGAACCGTTCCCGCTATCCGCGCCTCCCAACTTGATCCCGTCGAAAGCCTGCGCTACGAGTAGCGACTAGTAACCATGTAGATACGGTCAAAGGCCGCCTCCGAGCGTTGGCAGGAATCAAATCGGTCACAAGTGGGAAGGAAGGCGTGTCGTGGGGCGTGAGTGAGCGCAAAATGCGTTTTCGCGAGCGCAAGTGTAGTGTCGATCGCGGTGGTTGCTTGAGGTGAGGAAGCTAATTATATTTTTGCGCTGAAAAGTATAATTAAGGGCGAGCGTAATTCACTTGAGTAAAATAACGAGCTTCCCCAAATCGAGCTCGACCAGTGACCGGAGCCGCGCCGTGGTCCTGCTGAGCGGCGGCATGGATTCCTGCGTATGCGCGGCACTTGCGGCACGTGACTACCAGGCGGCAGCCGTCCATGTCAGCTATGGGCAGCGCACTGAGGAGCGCGAGCGGCGATCCTTCGAAAGCATCTGCGACCGGCTGGAAATTCCCGACCGGCTGCTCGTACGCAATGACGCTCTGCGCGCTATCGGCGGATCCGCCCTCACAGATTCGAGCATTGCCGTGCCCGAAGCGGTCGTTGCTGGAGTGCATCCGACTGGAGGGCACACGATCGGCGCCAGCATCCCCGTCACATATGTTCCTTTCCGCAACGCGCATTTTCTCGCTGTCGCCGTCAGTTGGGCCGAAGTGCTGGGAGCCGAAAAAGTTTACATCGGAGCGGTTGAGCCGGACAGTTCTGGCTATCCCGATTGTCGGCCGGAGTATTATCGGGCGTTCAATGAAGTTGTGAGAGCGGGCACCAAAGAAGGAACAATCCGTTTGGTGACACCGCTGATTGCGATGCGTAAAGCTGAGATTGTGAGGCTTGGCCTTGAACTGAGTGCCCCCTTCGATTTAACGTGGTCATGCTATCAGCGCGAAGATCGCGCGTGCGGCGTGTGCGACAGCTGTGTGCTCCGCCTGCGGGCGTTTCGCGAAGCGGGCGCGGAAGATCCCATTCCGTACGCGGAAGCCGCCGCGCGCTTGAGCTAGAGAGTTTGCTGAAAAACCCGGGTTTCGACGTACAGCCCCTAAAGGGGCGTTTAATTTACGGCATCGCTGAAGCGATGCCCCGATACGAAACGTGGGCTTTTCAACAGTCTGTAGAAGCGTGTTCGGGAGTGGTCATTCGAGGTTTAGCCCCTAGAGGGGCGTCTGATTTCGGATAACTTGCGGCATCGCTGAAGCGATGCCCTGATGCGAAACCGGTCCATGGAGTTCAGTAAATTCAGATTCAATGCCGGGAGGCAAATCATGAGCAAATATTTCAGCCTTGCGATGACGATGGTGCTCGCGATGGGGCTGTCCGCTCCAGTCGCGCTGGCGCAAACCACGGGCACCGTGAAGGGAACTTGCAAAGACTCTGAGGGGAAACCGATCACACAGGCCGAGGTGGAGTGGACTGGGGTTGAATCCGGCCATACCTACAAACTCAAAACCAACAACAAGGGCGAATACTTCTCGCTAGGGATTGTTCCAGGCAAATACAACGTCAAACTCAGTAAGGACGGCAAGGAACTGTTCCATTTCAGTAACGTTCCAGTGGGGCTGGACGAAGTGGTGATGGACTTCGACCTGAAGAAAGAGCAGGTGAATGCAGCCGTGGGGCAGGGACTGACTCCTGAACAGGCCAAGGCCAAGGCGGAGGCTGCCGCGAAAGCCGCGAGCGAAACGAAAACAGTCGGCACGCTCAACGAAAAACTTAATGCTGCCAAGGCGGCTTCCGATGCCGGCGACTTCGAGACGGCGATCGCCACCTTGAATGAAGCTAACCAGATCGACAGTACACGCGATCTGATCTGGTTCAAACTGGGCGACGCCTACCGCATGTCAGCACCCAAGCAGACAGATCCCGAAGAGAAAAAGAAGCGCTTCGAGATGGCCGCAACCAATTACCAGAAGGCCATTGAGCTCCGCAGCGCGTCTGAAGCGGCACAGAAAGATCCCGACAATAACGCAAAAATGGCTGCCTACTATAACAACCTTGCCGAAGCTTATGCGAAGTCCAATAAGATCGATGATTCCGTGGCCAACTACGACAAGGCGGCCCAACTGGATGCGCCGCACGCCTCCACGTACTTTTTCAACGAGGGTGCGGTTCTCACGAATGCGGGCAAGGTGGATGCCGCAATTGCGGCATTCGACAAAGTGATTGCCGCCGATCCGACCAGAGCCGATGCGTACTATTGGAAGGGCGTCAACTTGATTGGGAAAGCTACGCTCAAGGGCGACAAGATGGTGGCGCCCGAAGGTACAGCCGAGGCCTTCCAGAAATATCTGGAGCTCCAACCCGAGGGTAAGCTCGCTCAGCCAGCAAAAGACATGCTGGCTAGCATTGGCGCGACCATCGAAACCGGCTTCGGAAAGAAAAAACCGGTCAAGAAGTAGCTTAAAACCAGTTCTCAGTTCTCGGTTCTCAGTTACGGCTGCGGCCTCGCTTTTTCTGAGAACTGGGAACTGGGAACTTTAGTTACCGAGGTCTATGACCTACTTGTCCTTCGCGCTTCCGCACATCCGCGTTACATTCATTACATAGGTTCCTCGGCGACGTTTCTCCCCTGTGGCGTCAACGCTGAAAACTGGGAGTGTGTGGAATGGCTGCTCCGGGGAATTCCCCGATTGCGATTACCTTTGAGGGCGTCAGTGGAACGGGCTCGATCCCGACTTCGGTTCTGCTCGCTGGAATGTTACGTGCGTCGGAGAAGGTCAGCGATCTGATTTTTTCGCCGGGGCGTCCGCCGCAAGTCGAGATTCACGGACAACTCACGGCGGTCGAAATCTCCGGGAGCAGCACACTCTCGGCGGATGACACGCGGCGCATCGCCGCCGATCTAATCGGCACGAATAAGCAGGCCATCAATACGCTTCGGGAGCAGGGTTCCTGCGACGTCTCCTATGGATTGCCGGGAATGGCGCGGTTCCGCGTCAACGTTTTTATCCAGCGCGGAAGTTGCGCGATTGTGATGCGCGTCATCCCAACTGTCATTCCGACTTTCAGTTCGCTTCGCTTGCCGGCGCAGTTGGAAGAGGCTGCGAACGTGCGCAACGGGATCATCCTGGTGACGGGCGGAACGGGATCGGGCAAATCTTCCACGCTTGCCGCTTTGATTGACCGCATCAACAGCGAACATTGCTATCACGTGCTAACCGTCGAAGATCCGATCGAGTTTCTGCACAGGCACAAGAAATCGACGGTACACCAGCGCGAGTTGCACAGCGATGCGCCGAATTTCACTATGGCGCTGCGGGCGGCGCTGCGCCAGGCGCCGCGCGTGATTATGGTCGGCGAAATCCGCGACCGCGAGACGCTCGAGATTCTTCTCGACGCCGCCGAAAACGGCCACCTCGTTCTTTCCAGCATGCACACGGTCGATGCCTCGAAGACGGTGGAGCGCATCATCGCTACGTTCGCTGCCACAGAACAGCAATCGATACGAGAACGTCTCGCGAAGACTTTCCGCTACATCATTGCGCAGAGGTTGATACCCCGCGCCGATGGCGGTGACCGGGTTGCCGTCGTGGAAATTCTAAAATCAAACTCGCGCACTCGCGATTGCGTCGAACAAGGCGAGCGGCCGGGCCGCACGCTGCTGGACGGGATCAAGTCCAGCGAAAACGAAGGCATGCAGCACTTTGATGGCGAGATCGCGAAACTGGTCCGATCGGGCCTGGTGGATCTGGAAACCGGCCTTGGGTTCGCCAGCAATGCCACGGTGCTGGGGCAGGAACTGGCGCGGTAAGGCAGGTCCCAGTTCTCAGTTCCCGGTTCTCAGTTCTCAGAAAAGGCAGTTCTGCCTTCTCCATTCCGGCCGCCGGCAATCGCTTCCCTAAAACATCGCGGCGTATGATTCTTGCATGTCTTTGTCTGCCCATTCGTCTTCCTCTTCTTCGCTGGCGAGTTCGGCTCGGGTGGTGAGCTTTGAAGATGCTCGACACCTGGTTGAGCAGCATGCGGCCGGCGTGTCTCCGGGAGAGGTGGAGACGGTCGATCTCCTGGCGGGGCTTGGGCGGGTGCTGGCGGAGGGAATTTTGGCGGATCGCGATTTTCCTCCTTTTGCTCGAGCTACTCGCGATGGATATGCGGTGCGGTCGGAGGACCTGACGGATCTTCCGGCGCGGCTTGAGGTGGTGGGCGAGGTTAAGGCGGGTGACTGGCCGGAGCCGGGTGTGCGCTTGGTCGGGTCCGGGCAGACGATGGCAATCATGACCGGGGCCCCGCTGCCGGCGGGGTCGGACGCGGTGGTGATGGTGGAGCATACGTCGCCTATACGTGAGTCGGCGGGAAGGTCGGTGGGCAAGCTGGTGGAAGTGCGGCGCGGCGTCAGCGTCGGCGAGAATTTTGTTCCGCGCGGGGCCGAAGCTCGCGCGGGACAACTGCTGCTGGATCGAGGACAGCGGCTGGACCATGCTGGCATTGCGATTGCGGCATCGGTCGGTAAGGGCCGGGTGCAGGTCTTCCGGAAGCCGCGCGTGGCCGTGCTTTCGACCGGCGATGAAGTAGTGGAGATTGGCGCGACTCCGGGGCCGGCGCAGATACGCAATTCGAATTCGTATTCGCTGGCGGCGCAAGTTCAGAATGCGGGGGGTGAGGCGGTGCGGCTGGCGATCGCTCCAGATGAGCGAGGGCGGCTTCGGACTTTGATTGAAGAGGGATTAGGATGCGATTTGCTGTTGCTGACTGGCGGCGTCTCCATGGGGAAGTACGATCTGGTGGAGCAGGTTCTCGGGGAGTTGACGGCGGAGTTTTATTTTACGGGAGCGGAGATTCAGCCGGGGCGGCCGGTGGTATTTGGTTCGTGTGGTGGCGGGTCTTCGACCCGATCAGGGCGGGGCGAAGACCCGCCACCACACAAGAAATATTTTTTTGGGTTGCCGGGGAATCCGGTATCTACCGTGGTGACTTTCGAACTGTTCGCTCGGCCGATGATCGAAGCGCTGGCGGGAATGACGCCGCAGCAGTTGATCTTTCTTCGAGCGCGGCTGAAGTCGGAGATACGGACGAAGACGGGCTTGAAGAGATTTCTTCCGGCGGTGGTTTCGGGAGAGTTTGAGAATGCGGAAGTGGAGTTGGCTCGGTGGCAGGGATCGGGCGACATTGCTGCGCTGGCGCGGGCGAACTGCTATGTGGTGATTCCTCCGGACCGCGAACGGATTGAGGGGGGAGAGTGGGTGTCGTTACTAATGCGATCCGGTTGAAGCGGTGAGGTTGATGCGATGAAAGTGCGAGGGCTGGGGAGATTCTGATTCCGAGGTCGGGCCGAGCTTTGCTCGGCTCGACGGACGAATGCGTCCGTCCCTACGCAAAACTAGTACGATAACCTGTGGTGATGCCGAAGAAACTTTCCCACTACGACGCTCGGGGCGAGGCGCGCATGGTGGACGTGTCGTCCAAGGCGCGAACGGCGCGAGAGGCGCAGGCGAGTGCCTTCGTACTGATGACGCCGGAAGTGCTG
>Ga0210407_10000738_pt1 | contig 34385 bp, 30 predicted proteins | sample IncBWC27MmetaG_FD_150860 | JGI IMG/M metagenome (GOLD analysis project Ga0210407, IMG submission 150860) | Forest soil microbial communities from Barre Woods Harvard Forest LTER site, Petersham, Massachusetts, United States - Inc-BW-C-27-M | ecosystem: Environmental > Terrestrial > Soil >...
AACGACCTGGCGGACGTTTCCACAAAAATTGGCATCGAGTTGCGCAACCAATATGTCATAGGATACCGTCCAAAGAATCCAATGCGCGATGGCAAATGGCGTAAAATAAAAGTGAAACTCCAACCGCCAAAAGGATTGCCGCCGCTCCGGGTCTACGCCAAGACGGGTTACTATGCGCCGACGGAATAATGTTCCGCTTCTATTTTTGTTCCTCCTGACGACGCTGTGCCTTGCAAACTCCCAAGCGAACCAGGCGGGTCCGGCCCCGGTCGCGAGTTCCGAGGCAGCTGCGGATCCGCAATCAGCGCCCCAACAGACGTCGACCAGCAATGGACCTCCGCCAGCCTCTAAGGGGCAGGTCACGGCTCCGAATGCGGGTCAGAATCCGGATTCCGGCGACAGCGGGGTATTCGTTTTCCGCAAGCAGGTTGACGAAGTCGTGCTGCATGCCACGGTCGTCGATGACAAGCAGCGCATTGTCACCACGCTCGATAAAGGCGATTTCAATGTTTACGAGAATGGAAGCCCCCAGACCATCACTTCGTTCCGCCACGAAGACATCCCGGTCGCCATGGGCATCGTGGTCGATAACTCAGGTTCCATGCGCGAGAAGCGTCAGAAGGTGAACGCGGCGGCGCTGAATCTGGTGCGCGCATCAAATTCAAACGACGAGGTATTCATCGTCAACTTCAACGACGAGTACTACCTTGATCAGGATTTCACTTCCAACATCAATAAGCTGAAAGCGGGGCTGGAAAAAATCGAGACTCGCGGCGGCACCGCGCTCTACGACGCGGTCGTGGCCTCGGCTGACCACTTGAAAAAGGAAGGGAAGCTCGAGAAGAAAGTTATTTTTGTGGTTACTGACGGAGAGGACAACGAGAGCGCCGAAACTCTCGAGCAGGCGGTACGGCGTCTGCAGGGCGACGGCGGGCCCACTGTTTACGCCATTGGTATCCTGGAGGGCGAAGAGCACCCGAAGCACGCCAAGCGCGCCCTGCAAATCATGTCCGAGAGAACTGGCGGCCTCGCTTTCTTTCCCAAAACGCTGGACGAAGTTGACGCCATCAGCCGCAGCGTGGCCCACGATATCCGGACGCAGTACACCATTGGATACAAACCGACGACGCCGAAAAACCAGGGCGGCTATCGTCAAGTGAAAGTGGATGCCCGATCGCGCAGCTACGGGAAACTCACGGTCCGCACGAAAAGCGGTTATTACGCTGGAGCCGAGCCGGCTTCAGGGGCGCAGTAGAATCCTCATTGGGAGTGTCATCCCGACCCTCAGCGTAGCCGAAGGGGAGGGACCCCTACTCCCGGCAAACACTCTCGGGCGGGTACGGTTCCATCCCTTTCGGCTATGCTCAGGGTCGGGATGACTAGATCTGATTGCGATTCCCCTGATTGACGCTTCCCCTTCCCGTTCCTTAGTCTGTAGAGTGCCGTTAATGACCTCAAACTCGCGCCTGCGCGTTAGCGACGATCTATCGAAGCTCGTCGGCGAAACGCCGATGCTGCAAATGAAGAAGCTGGCCCCTCCGGGATCCGCCGAGATTTTTGCCAAGCTCGAATACCTGAACCCAGGCGGCAGCGTGAAAGACCGGGCCGCCATTGGTTTGATCGAGCACGCCGAACGCACGGGCAAACTGAAGCCGGGTGGTACGGTCATCGAAGCCACTGCCGGAAACACTGGCATCGGTCTTGCTCTGATCGGAGTGAGTCGCGGCTACAAAGTCCGGTTATTCGTTCCCGAGAAATTTTCGGAGGAAAAGGTCATCATCATGCGGGCCCTTGGCGCCGAGGTGATCCGCACCCCGGAAGCCGAGGGCATGCAAGGCGCCATCCAGCGCGCCAAGGACCTGCTGGCTTCCGATCCGGGGGCGTTCCTGGCCGCGCAATTCGACAACCCCGCCAACACCGACTACCACTACGAAACTACCGCCCGCGAAATTTTTGAGCAGATGGATGGACGAGTCGACGCCATCACGGTCGGCTGCGGCACGGCGGGAACCTTTACCGGAGTTGCCCGTTTTCTAAAAGAACGGCTGGCGAAGGTGCACGCTGTGGCGGTGGAGACTCAAGGCTCGATTCTGGGTGGCGGAAAGCCTGGTCCGCACAAAGTGGAAGGTATCGGCAACAGTTTTATTCCTGGAAATTTTGACCGTTCGGTTTGCGACGAAGTGATGATGGTGACCGACGAGCAGGCCTTCGGCATGGTAAAAGAACTGGCTGCCCGCGAAGGCGTACTCGGAGGATCGAGTTCGGGAGCTAACGTGTATGCCGCGGTTGAAATCGCGAAGCGTCTCGGGGCAGGGAAGCGCGTAGTGACGCTGATTCCGGACTCTGCAGAACGGTACTTGTCGAAGAAGATTTTTGAAGGCGGGGTGTAAGCAGTCAGCACTCAGCATTCAGTAAAACCTGAGCTGGTAACTTCCCAGGAGAACACTTGAAGCATTCTGGCTTCGCAACCCGCGCCATCCACATCGGACAAGAGCCCGACCCCGTCACCGGAGCCGTTTCCGTTCCGATCTACGCGACTTCGACTTACGTCCAGGAAGAAATCGGCAAGCACAAAGGTTATGAATACGCGCGCGTATCGAATCCGACCCGTGACCGACTGGAGACGAACCTCGCTGCGCTCGAAGGTGGAACGGCGTCGCGCGTGTTCGCTAGTGGCATGGCTGCCATCAACGCTATCGCTACGACGCTCAAAGCAGGTGACCACGTCGTCGCCGGCCACAATCTTTACGGCGGGACGCCGCGCCTCTTCGATCAGGTCCTTGTTAACTTTGGCCTGACATTCACCTACATCGATACATCCGACGTCAACAATATCGAGCGCGCATTCCAGAAAAATACCAGGCTGATTTTTCTAGAGACGCCGACTAATCCTCTGATGCAGCTCTGTGATCTGCGCGCGATCTGTGAACTCAGCCACGGGCACGGGGTTGAGGTTGTCGTCGACAACACTTTCATGTCGCCGTATTTTCAGCGCCCGATCGAGCTTGGCGCCGACATGGTCGTCCACTCCACCACGAAGTTCCTCAACGGACACAGCGACGGACTGGGAGGTGTCGTAGTCTGCACCAAGGCCGAGCAGGCGGAAAGGCTCGCTTTTCTTCAGAAGGCCGCCGGCGCCATTCTGTCGCCCTTCGAGTGCTGGCTGATCCTGCGTGGGGTCAAGACGCTAGCTGTGCGCATGAAGCAACACGACCACAGCGGCCGCAAAGTCGCCGACTATCTCTCGAAACATAAGAAGGTGCAGAAGGTTTTCTATCCCGGACTGCCGGATCATCCGCAGCACGAACTGGCGAAGCGGCAGATGTCGGGCTTCGGAGCGCTGATCGCTTTCGAAACCGGATCGCTCGCGAATGCCAACAAGATGCTCCGCAAGGTGCGCGTCTGTTCCCTGGCCGAGTCCCTGGGCGGAGTCGAAACTCTGATTTCGCATCCCGCGACCATGACGCACGCCGCCGTCGGCGAAGAGGGCCGCCGCAAAATCGGCATCACTGACGGTATGGTTCGTATCTCGGTCGGCATCGAGGACGTGGACGATATCCTCGCTGATCTTGACCAGGCGCTAACGGCAATCTAGCGATCGTGGAGGGACCGGCGACTCGCCCGTCGGCAGTATGGCGGCCGAGCGGGGATGCCCGGCTCTCCACCAGCAGCCCTTAGCGCACGGACGCTCCAATCCATTCCAAGTACTCCGCGCTGCCATCTTCGATGGTGATCTCGACACACTCAGGAAGGTCGTAGGAATGCAGTTCACTCAAAGTCTCGCGCAGGCGGTTGAAAGCGCCTGCCGTCGTCTTAATTACGAGCAGCCACTCCGTTGCCGTCTCGACCTCGCCTTGCCAGCGATATACCGATTCAATCTGGGGAGCTATGTTGACGCATGCTGCCAGTTGCCGCTCAACCAGCGCGTGTGCGATGCTCCGGGCTTCTTCGAGCGAACCGCAAGTCGTGAGAACAAGCCTTTTGTCGGTCATATAAAATCGGGCATATCCTGTCGGCTTCAAGTATATTGGCGAGCTTATCAAGCGGGACAATATCCTCATCGGTGGCGAAGAGAGTGCCGGCCTCTCCATCTGGAAGCGCGTTCCGGGAGAAAGACGATGTGCTCGCGGGGTTGCTCTGCTGCGAGATGGTCGCTCGCCGTGGCGCCTCGCTCGGCAAGCAACTTGCCAACCTATTTGCCGAAGTTGGTTCCTTCTATCCGCTGCGGGAGAACTTCCGCTTGACGCCGGAAGTAAAACAGAAGTTTACTGAGGAGTTACGTCGCGATCCGAGCGAGTCCCATGGCATTAAAGTTGCCAAAGTGGTGAGGACCGACGGACTCAAACTAGTCCGTGCCGACCGATCGTGGCTTTGCTACCGGCTCTCGGGCACGGTAGCCAGTGGTGCGCGTTTATAGCGAAGCGCGCAGCATGGAAGACCTCGCGAAGTTGAGCGCGGCAGCGAAAGCATGGATCTTCGACTAGGACCACCATCGAGAGTGCGCATCCTTCCACGTCCGGAGGAAGGCCTGCGCGCGGTCATTTATCTTACAGATCAAGCCAAGTATCAGGCGCCGAGGGCAGAGGCCGCGGTGGCGCGCTGGGTCGAACGCACGCGACCGGTCTGGTCATGGCTCGCGCGGGAATGGCGTCGTCTGGGAACCGCGGCCGCGACCCTTCTTATCGTTGGATTGGTGCTACACGCCATGTTCGGAGCGAACGGCATGGTCATCTATCGCCAGAAGCACGACGAGATGCGAGCGCTCCAGAGAGAGGTCGAGCGCGTGCAGAAAGAAAACAATCAGTATGTCGACGAGATCAAATCGCTTAAATCCGATCCTGCCGCTATCGAGAAGGAAGCGCGCGAGCAACTTCACTACACTCGGCGCGGAGAGGTAGTTTACGTCGCTCCCGATCCTCCCCCGAAACCCGCCACCGACCGCGCCAAGAATGACAAGTAGATGATCCCGCGGCTCCTCTTGTGGTAAAGTTCAGTGGTTCACTTTGTGTGTGGGAACTAATCTAAGGAGGGTGACATGCGGAAATTTCTCTTGTTGTTACTGGCCGGAGCGTTGGTGTTAATGGTGGCTTCGGTGTCATTTGCCGGCGATGCCCAAACCGTGAACGGCTGGGTCAGCGACTCGAAGTGTGGCGTTAAGGGAGCCAACGCGGGTGCGGAGGCTTGCACAAAGAAGTGTATCGGAGCTGGTGCCAGCCCGGTCGTGGTTAGCGACACTGACCAGAAGGTCCTGACGGTGGACAATCCCGATGCCCTCAAGGGTCACGAAGGACATCATGTTGCCGTGACCGGGCACGTCGACGGCGACAAGATCCACGTTGACAGCGTCAAAATGCTCTAGGGCAACGAGTCCAACAGAAGCAAATAGGGCGACCCTGGCGGTCGCCCAATGTTTTTGGTGGAGCGCGGGGGGCTCGCCCGTCCACCCGAACTCTTGCACGTCTACCGCACTACGCCTTCCAGCGGCGAGCTGGCCGTCGCATAAAGCTTTCGCGGCATTCTTCCCGCCAGATATGCCTGCCGTCCTGCCAATACAGCGTGCTTCATCGCTTCCGCCATCAACACGGGTTCCTGGGCGCCGGCGATGCCGGTGTTCATCAGCACCGCGTCGTAGCCTAGTTCCATGGCAATGGCGGCGTCGGAAGCTGTGCCCACGCCCGCGTCCACAATCAACGGGACTCCGGTAATCAACTCGCGCAGGATTCTCAGGTTGGCGGCGTTCTGAATGCCCAGCCCGCTTCCGATGGGCGCGCCCAGCGGCATCACCGCCGAAGCGCCCGCGTCCACTAGCCGTTTCGCGAATACGATGTCGTCCGAGGTGTAGGCCAACACGGTGAATCCTTCTTTCGCCAGCACGCTTGTGGCTTCGAGTGTCGCTTGCACATCTGGATACAGAGTCGCCTGGTCGCCAATCACTTCCAGCTTGATCCAGTCCGAGAGGCCAACCTCTCGCGCCAGCCGGGCGGTGCGGATGGTGTCGTCGGCCGTATAGCAGCCGGCGGTGTTCGGCAGAAGGAAATATTTATTGGGATCGATGTAATCGAGCAGAGACTCCTTGCTGCGGTCAAGATTCACCCGGCGCACGGCCACCGTCACCATGTCTGCGCCGCTGGCCTCGAGCGCGCGGGCGGTTTCCTGAAACGATTTGTATTTGCCGGTCCCGACAATCAAGCGGGAATGGAACTGCCTGCCAGCGATAATGAATGGGTCCGTCATGACCTTATTGTAATTGTACGGCTCGAGCCGGGTCGGAGCCAGATAGTGGAGCGACGGGCGCCTCGCCCGTCCTTGGGCACTGGGGACTGTGCAGCAACGTGGCCGGGCGGGGACGCCCGGCAGTCCACTGGTTCATCCTCCGGCCGTCTCTGCTTTCGCGTACATCTGATCAATCTGGGTCCGGTACCGCTCCTCAATCCCGCGTCGCCTTACCTTGAACGTGTGCGTCAGGGTTCCATCCGCCGCCGAGAGTTCTTCGGGTACTACCAGCACGCGTTTCAGTTTTTCGAAGCGCGCCAGGTTCTGGTTCAGGTCTTCGATGATGCCTTCATACAGCGCCTGAACCTTGGCATTCGCGACGAGTTCTTCTCGCGAGGCAAAGTCAACATCGTTCTCGCGTGCCCAATCTTCCAGCGCAGGGAAGTGCGGCGCGATCAGCACGGCGGGAAATTTCCGACGGTCGCCGAATACTACCGCCGTTCCAATGAACGCGTTCACTTTCAGCGAATTCTCAATCGGTTGCGGCGCGATGAACTTCCCGCCGGAAGTCTTGATCAGATCCTTTTTGCGATCCGTGATCGAAAGGAATCCGGCGCTGTCGATGTACCCGATGTCGCCCGTCTTGAACCAGCCGTCCACAAACGCGTCGCACGTTTCCTCGGGACGATTCCAATATCCATTGAATATCGAGGGCCCGCGCACCAGCACTTCGCCGTCGTCGGCAATGCGCACTTCGACATTCGCCAGCGGCTTGCCGACAGTGCCCAGTTTGTGAGCGGCGGGCGTGTTTACCGCGATCACCGGTGAAGTCTCGGTCAGCCCGTACCCCTCGTGGATGGGAATGCCGATATCGGCAAACCACTCCGCCAATTCCAGGCCCAGCGGCGCGCCTCCGGAAATGAACTCTTCCGCCTTTCCACCCATCCCGTCGCGCACTTTGGAGAAGAGCAAACGGTCCGCGATTTTCCAGGCGAGCGTTGCGGGCTGGATTCCGGCGAGAGTCTCGGCGCGGTGAGCGCGGCCCACCGAGAGTGCCCAGCGATAGACCGCGCTTTTCGGAAAGCCCGCAGTCTTGACGATAAGCTGCCGACGAATCTTCTCGTACACGCGCGGCACACCAATAAAGATGGCGGGTTGCACTTCCGTCAAAGCCTTTGCCAGTTGCACAATGTCAGGACAATAGGCCAGCACCACCCCGCGGTAGAGCAGCGCGAAGTCCACGTGCCGCGCCGTCACATGGGAAAGCGGCAGAAACGATACGCTCACCTCATCGTGTTTTCCGAAGTCGAATGCCTCCATCGAACACGCGATGTTCGACGCCATGTTCCCATGGGTGAGCATCGCTCCCTTGGGAGTTCCGGTCGTGCCGGAGGTGTAAATGATTGTCGCCAGGTCGTCAGGCGCAATCGACTGCGCGCGGGCATCGAACTCAGGATCGAATTCGGTCGGCCCTTGCAGCATGAGTTCCTGCATCTGGACTGCATGCGCAGTTTCGACCGCGTCCATCACCAGGATCCGCTCCACAGGAGTCTGTTGCTGAATAGCCAACAGCTTTTCCAACTGGTTCTTCGTGGACACAGCGATGACACGCGCCCCGGAATTGTTGAGGATGAACGCAGTCTGCTCCGCCGTCTGCGTGGCATAAATCGGAACCGTGACCGCGCCCAGGGCAAGCACGGCAAAATCGGTGATGGTCCACTCCGGTCGATTTTCGCTGAGGATGGCGACGCGATCGCCCTTGCGAACTCCCCACGCTTCAAGCCTGCGAGCGATACCCACGACGCCGCGGTAAATCTCGATGGAAGAGATCGGCGTCCAGCCCAGGGCTCCTCGTTGCAGCATGACCCGATTGCGGCGGTTGTTGCAGACCGCAAACAAAATATCGTTTAGAGTCTGGAGGCTCATCCGATCCGATCGAGGTCCCGCAATCGTTGTTCAGCAATCATTGTATAGAGTCATTGTACGCAGAATGGTGCAGAGTCGATCATTACTAACGGAATCATTCTGACGCTTTGACCGCATTCCCATCCGCGAGGTACGCTTGGGATGCGCTTCTTGAGGTACGCTTGAAGATAAGAATCTGTCGAAAAGGAGTTTCATGAGACGCAAGAGTACTTGGACAATGTTAGGGGTCTGGCTGCTGACGGCGGCGATTGTCTGCCCGCAGATCAAAGCTCAAGGCAATAAGCCTGAGCCGCCGCCTAAATTAAAAGTCGGCGACGTCGCTCCCGAATTCAAACTTCCTTACTTCGATGGCAGCGACGAAAAGGAAGTTTCCCTAAGCCAGTATCGCGGTAAAAGCAACGTCGTTCTGGCGTTCTATATCTTTGCCTTCACCGGTGGTTGAACTGCGCAAATGAAGGCGTTCCAGCAGAATCTCAAGACGCTGGAAGCCGCCGACACCCAGGTTCTGGGTGTGAGCATGGACAGCCCCTTCGCCAATAAAGCCTTTGCCGACCAGATTGGCGTCACTTTCCCGCTTCTGAGTGACTGGGGTGGAGATGTCACCCGCCAGTACGGCGTGTATGTTGACAAATACAAAGCCGCGCGCCGCATCAACTTCCTGATCGGCAAAGACGGGAAAATTCTGGAAGAGCAGCTTGACAAAGATGCCATTGATCCGAAGAAGATCGTAGATGCCTGCGAGCGCAAGAAAGTGAGCCGCTGAATCACGCGTGCAATCCAGGCAGAGAAGCGCCAGGAGCGGGTCCGCTTCGATTCAAGACGAGCATGAGACCTCAAGAATTCAAGCGACTCGCCAAGGAAAGCGCGGATAGAACGCGAAACTACTGGAGTCTGCTCTACTAGTTTGCTCTTATCAGAGCGACGGTAGTGCCCTTAAGAACAGTGCCAAGAGACTCCCGGAGCGCCCGGCAGTTTGACCCCGCTTCACCACACTGTTATGATTTTTCTGCGGGGTGGAGCAGTCTGGTAGCTCGTTGGGCTCATAACCCAAAGGTCGGTGGTTCAAATCCACCCCCCGCAACCAACGCAATCATACGGTTACGAGGAATTTGGATTTTCGATTGTGGTCTGAAATGGTCCATTAAGTTTTGAAGCGCATAAGAGAGGCCGTCCACCTGACGGCCTTTTGCTATTTGGTGAGGTGTTGAAGCAGCACCCGCTGCACCACCGATGTACTGGCTTTGCGCTTCGCTTCCATGAAGGCTCCGCCGTAGACGTTCATCGTGGTCGAGATGTTGGCGTGACGCATGAGTTTCTGTTGTACGCCTAGAGGGCCGCCAGTCTCGCCGAGCCAAGCGCGGTAGCTGTGACGCAGCGTGTGCCAGCCGATCGGTCCCTGAATCTTGGCCCGCGACGCCGCAGTCTGTAGCACTTTCTTCCGGAGCGAACCAGAATCGTAGGGTTTGTTTGTCCGCGCGGCTTCTTTCCCGGTGTTGAAGGTGTGATCTTGCATTCAATTTCGAGGTGGTGCCGGCACGGTGCCTCGCACCGGAAGAATGTTGACACTCCACCCCTTCGAGGGTGCTGCAGAGCGCCCCCGGTGTACTTGTCGAAAAGAGGTAGTTATGGCCGAAGAACTCACGTCTGCAAGGAAGAACGGATCACAGAATTTCCGCATTCACGCCGCCAGCACGAAGGTGACTCAATCGGAGTTGGCCGAGCTCGAACGCGCGGCGGCCGAGCGCGGCATCCGGCTTAGCGAATGGATCCGCGAGGTGCTCTTTCGAGCGCCTCGGGATAGTGACCAGATGAACTCCGGTGACCACATCAACTACGGAAAGCGATTGCTGACAGAGATCGTTGGTCTGCAAGTTTTCCTGACCAACGTACTTTCTCCTATGTCACGGGGCGAGTGGCTGGACGCCGAACAATACGAGGGAATCATGCGGCAGGTGAAGGCAAAGAAACATCGTTGGGCTCAAGAGATTTTGGGGGAGCCACCACCAGATACACACGAATAAAACTAATCGCGACCATTCCCTGGATGGCGCGAGTGTAGCCGAGGCGGGGTCTGTGTCGAGGCTCTGCGACCGCTCCGCGGCGGACGTTGTCCGGCCTTGACACAGACCGCTGTGACCTCGGCTTTCTGTCTCCGACTATCCGGGAATGGCAGCACGAGTTGAGGCGGTCGCATCGGATGGTAAAACAGCGGCAAGGCGGTCACGCGTTTTTATGGAAAAGCTACCGTGACAACATCCCGACCGCGGGATTTGGATTCATAGAGGCATTTGTCCGCGGTCTTGAGCAGTTCGCCGGATGTTGATCCGTGCTCCGGAAACGCGGCTACACCCGCCGAGAGAGTAAGCTGTCCAAGAGTCTGCTTCTTATACTTCAAGCGTACGCCTTTTACTTCGGAGCGCAGCGCGTCCGCGCGTTTGACCGCGTCTTGTGCAGACGACTCAGGCAGGATAATGGCGAACTCCTCCCCACCGTAGCGGCAGCAAATATCGGTGGAGCGGAAGAATGTTCGAAACAGATCGGCCAGGGACTGTAGCACTAAGTCTCCCGCATCATGTCCGAAGGTGTCGTTGAATCTCTTGAAGTGGTCGAGATCGAGAAAAAGAACAGCTACAGATTGCCTTTTACGGCCAGCCAGTTCCAATTCCCTTTCGAGCGACTCCTCCAGAAAGCGACGGTTGAATAGGCGAGTCAGCGGATCGCGAATCGACTGCTCACGAAGGGTTTCACGCAGCTGCAGACTAGCCAGCAAAAGGGCGATCTGCGAGGCCGCACTGACGGCCAGGCGCTGCTGAGAGTCCCTAAAACCTTCCTTTTCAGAATCATGTCGGAGATTCGCTGAGCTCTCGAATTCCAGATGCAAGACGCCAACCGTGTTCCCCTGAGCGACCATCGGCAGGCATAGAGACTCGGCAGTTGAACTCCTGGTCAAATGTCGGCAGGCAATGCCATCTCCCGGATGCCCACTCCAATGTGGCTGGCCATGGCGCAGAGACCAGCATGCGTCGGGAGGAAATGTCGGCGCTAATGCGTCCTTCTGCCCCCACCGAACCGCTGCCTCGATGAGGTCTCGCGACGACCTGAACAAATAAAGTGCTCCGGAAGGAGTGTGAGGGAAAAGCTTCTGCAGCGAGTCAGCGACGACGGCGCAGGCTTCCTTAACAGTCCCGCTACACGCCAGCAGCGCCCCCATTTCATTCAATGCGGTCGTCTGTTTTGTACGTAGTTCCAGCTCCTTTACTAGCTGATCCAAAGACTCCGCATGTTGCCGGTGTGCTTCTGCGGCCCTGATCTGCCCCGAAATATCCTGGTAGATCAGATACGCTCCCCGCACCTCATTGTCTTGGAGCAGAGGGACGCCATGCAGTGCCAGGTCAAGAATCTGGCCGTCTTTGCGCCACTGTCTCACTGTCCTCTGCAACGTGTTTCCCGCGAAGATCTGCAAAATCAGTTGCCCGGAGTCCCGAGCCTTGTCGTCAGATATCCGCATATCTCGAATATCGAAAGAGGCGAGTTCGTGTCGGTCATACTGGAAGAGTTTCTCGAAAGCGGGATTTGCCAGCTCGACGTGGCCTTGCCGATCGAGAACCACAATCCCTAGCGGGCTATTTTGTATCAGCGAGTCCAAGTAAGTGGTTTGTTTGTTCAGATCAATTGCCAGGCGGTGTCGCTCGCTGACCTCGGACCCGACGATCAGTCCGACGGCGGACACAACCAGCATGAAAAGGGCGACTTTTGCGAACAGGGCCGTCGTGGGAGGGAACAAATGCATCGCGACCACGATTCCAAAGTTTAGCGCAAGGATTGCAGTGACAACTCGCCGGACTCCCTGGCGCATGGCGATCCAGATGACCGGAATGAAACCCAAATAGAAATGATCATAACGCCCGTCCTTGCTCCCGAACATCACCCACAGGACGGCCAATATTGTCGCACCTTGGCCGCAGGTTTCTGCTAGCGCGGCAAGATTGAGTTTCTTCCCGGGGGATTGTGCCCTGGTTGGGTCGAGCGAGCCGGATCTCGGCATGAGCCAATTGCGAATGTGCGGAAGCACATGGACGAGAAGAAACGGGGCTATGCCCGCTAAGCCGATGGCATCGCCCAAAAACCATCCGAGCGTAGAAGCCTTGTATTCACTCCAGGTAATACTGTGATCCGCTATCAGACATGCCACACCAACGATGGTCGCCGCTGTGGCGGCGGTCGCACTAACCAAAACGTAGCGAACGACGTCTCGTCGACGACGCAGGCCGAGATCGATCTGGAGAGGACCGCGCAAGACGTATGTCGCCGCACCATAACAAACAGCAACTCCCAGGGCCCCGACCGTGTTGCCGAAGGACATGAATGACTGTGCGTAGATAATCTTGCCTGCAACGGCATCCGCCAAACAAACCACAAGCGCGTACCAGGGACTTACGCCCAGCAGGAGCGCCATAACCAGGCCGATTGCCGGATACCAGGCAACGAATCCAATGCGAGAAAAGAAAATGACTTCAGGCCGGTTCAGCAGAAGGTATAGCAGTACGAACGAGAGCGAAACCAGAGCATGACGAATGATCAGGCGTCGCGAATGCATGAAGAGAAATCTCAGTGCCCGATTGGCTCCTTGGTAAGCGAAGGGGATAGCTCAGGTGGAATGCTGCCCGGTGGTCTCTTCCTGGAAGTCCTGTCGGCTCATACCACCTACAAGATGAACACGCCCAAGGTGATCTGTGTGACAATTAGCCCTTATCAGAGGTACTTAAGTAATGCCATTTGGTGCATCCTTCATACCCTGCGCCGACTTAAGTCGACTCACTTTTAGTTAGTGGTGAGTTATGGTAATTGTCACATTCTTTTCCAGCTTGCTGTTCATTCAATAATTCTCCTAAACATGCTTGAAGCTTGGCTCCGCATGTCGCTCGCATGCATCGACTGGAGTGGTCGAGGTCCACGGGCTTGTAGATCATGAAGTTAGCTCCCACGAGAAGAGCGTGCGCCTCCGAGCCCACGTCGACCATCGCGACGATCGTCGAGTTGGTATTGGGGGAAGACTGGCGCACTGCGCGCGACGCGAGCGGGATCGTTTGCGCGTTTTGAGTGATCGCTCGGGCAAATAGTGTCTCCTCTGCACGCGGGAGACGCGGCAAGCCGCGCCTCTACGAGTGATCAAACGCCCCTCCTGCAAAAAAGAGCGGGATGGAAGCGCTAACCTGACCCACCCGCTTACCCTGCCAGTCTAGCCGTCTGAGAGTTCAGAGCCATCGGCGGGACGTAGCTGATCATTGCTTGCTTCAATTGTGAATCGACTTCATCCGCGATAGTAACAACGTCCAGCAAGAGTCTACTAAAGTCCACGCCGCACAAATTCCTTTGCAAAGTGCTAAAGATGCTCACTTGCAAGATACGAGATTCTTCTACCACCATGGTAGCGGTGTATCCCTGTTTGAGCCGCATCGCTCCATGGTCGCGAGCTGCCATGGAGATTGGGGCTGCCAATCCCGAGTCCAGGCGCAGGCGAACAACAAGGTCTAGAAGCAGTTTAGGGAGGTGTCCAGTGCGTTCAATGCGGCTTAGGGGAATAACTGTCAGTTCCGCATCCTGGTCCACAATATCCAGCCAATTCTGAATCGTGGTCTCGACCTCGCGCTCCAATATGGAGGCGACGGATTCCGGTTTTACCCGTTTAATAGTATGAGGGCGGGCTAGTCTTGTGCGAATGAGTTCCTTGAGTTCGCCGATTCGAATCGGTTTCGCAAAGATTTCATCGGCTTGAGCGAGAATCGCAGACATGGCCTCGTCCAGCGCCGGGTACCCGCTGAGAACCACGGTCAACGCGTCCGGATGAGTATGCCGCATTGCGCTGACCAGGGTGAAGCCGTCTCCTGCGCGAGGCATGTGCAGGTCTGAGAGAAGGACATCAAAGGTTTCCGTCGCGATAAGCCTAAGCGCATCGCGCACGTTCGAAGCAACGACCACTTCAAACCCGTCGCGTTGCAATCCTTCGTGCAGCATCATACGAACCGCCTCGTCATCCTCGACGACCAGGACTCTGTGTGTTGCCATGACGGACCTCCATTAACTTAGAAACCGGCTTCCGAGCCCACGTGACCATCGAACTCTTGTCGGATAGCAGGTGAGGACTTGGGATGTCCTTGGGTCTGTATCTGGCTGGGCCGACACTCCAACAACATCCGTTGCCGGGCCATCAGCGCACCTTATTACTTGACATGTTACGCTGCCAGACGACGCTACCGTAAGTGCCAAACCGAATACTGTACAATATTGACCACTGCCCCGCCGGACTTTACCTCTACCCGCATTGTGGCCGTTGAGCCAGTCTATTGTTAATGCTAGAGGCAAAGCACTTCTTTCTATCTCTGTCAGATCGTTGCTTCAGATACATGTTAAGCGGCCCCTAGATCCCGGTTATGATCGTCAAGACTATGGGAGTGGCGCGTCTCCGAGCGAGAGCCCTCGCGACCGCTGAGAAGAGCACTTGCCAGTTGCAATTTCCAACATCCATGCAGATGTGCGGACTCAGCCCGACCCATGTCGCTTAGCAGCAGGAGCGCGTCTTTAATGGTTCGCGGCGTCTCTCTGAAGCGGCGTGCCAATTCCGGGACCTCGACGATCACGTACGGCGCGGAGTACCCGCAGTAGGTCTGGATCATTCGCCCGTAATCAATGATTGCTTCTGAAAGCTGGAGTAGTTGATAAAACTCCTCAAGAGATAACCGATGTTCCATCCGCAGGGCACGTTTTAGATGATCAATCATCCGTCGGACGTGCTCCCGATACATACCCTTGCGCCAAAGCATGCAACCGTTAAAACCGTCCAGGTAGATGGCCAGAGTTAGAATGTTGCGTAGTTCCGACCCCCAACCTGCTATGATTCGTTAACTCAGTTGGACGCAGCATATGGCCGAGGGAGTTGCTTCTACCTCATAAAACGACAACGCCCACCAATCCCCTTCGCAGTTTGAGAAAATTACGTTTTTTCGTCCAAATATTGCGGGAGATTACTACTTACTACATAACAACGCCGGAGTGCTGACCGATTACTGTGCAATATTGACTATTAGAACACGCTTCTGGCACTTGCTGGCACGTTTGAGGCCAATCCATAATTAGTGAAACGTCTGGACATCCGCCATCATGAGCGGATGGCCCTGCCGGAATGCCGGCACTGCTGCCAAGATGTCGGCACTCTGGACGACTTCTTGTTTCACTTTCGTTCGTGGGCTGCTTTACCTGCTGCTGAACTAGCACTGCAGAAACGCCGCTCGTCGATTCCATACGTCGACGGATGCCCTCAAGTTATCGACGTCTTCGATGTGGCGTGCCTTCACGTCGCGATACTGCAGCACACTTCCCGCCGCAGGTTCTCTGTGAGACCTCGCCAAACGGTCCATCGTGTTTAGTTCAAGCTGACGACTTGCAATTTGACAAAGCAGTAGTGCCCGGCAAGACAGGGCGCACGGCCCGACACTTGTGGTGCCAAAGTGCCGAAGTAAAAGTTGTGGGTATTGGAACCAAGCGCACTGCCGCTCCAATCGCCCGTGAAAGGACTGATTCCACCCGGATTGTTAACAACTGCTTGCTGCCACTTCACCGTGTTGGGCGTAATAGGGCTGATGTCGGTTGAGACATTCTGTATCCTCCAACGGCTCACCCGGCTAGGATCACTTGCAACGCCGTCTCCCACACCAATAATGATGTCAATAGTCGGCTTCGGAGTGGTGGATGTGTCCTCAAAATAATTGCCGAGCAACGAAGCACATGTCGATCCAGCCACCGCTGAGGCCGGTTGAATGTTGGTGTCACCCGTCATAGTTGGCGTGGAGTTCATATGCCAAGAAGTATCAAATTGCACGTCACTCAGATTCGGTAATCCTGCTGCGCCGGCGGGATATGCGCAGTAGTAAAAAGTGGCGTTGGTATTGACGTTGTTCTGATAGTGATGATCCCATGCACCCATGTTCAGGTTCTGACTGCTGGCAGGACCAACAGTAACGGACCCAACCAAGGTTCCAGCGTAGCTGTATTGCTGAAGCTGGGCATTGGTGCCAGTGGAGTCGTGGTTAGTCATCAGGTAGATGAAGTTGAGGTCTCCGTCTGACAGGGTGAAGTCAGTGATGCCATTGTTAACGGAAGAAACGACGGTAGACCAGCGACTCGTGAACGCCGTGGAGCCAGAGGTCGCACAGTAGGATTTGAGGGTGTTGCCTAGAGTCACTATATTGGCATAATTCGTGCCAGCGGGCTGGCCAGTAACATTTTCGTCAACGTTAACATCGGTGATCGGGTCGCTACCCGTGCTGATGCAGTAGGCAACAGCTGGGGCCGTGAAAGCGTTGGTGATCTTGTAAATGCGTCCGTTGTCGTCGCCCGTGTACAGATTGTCAGATGCGTACCAGATGGCCACATCCTTGAGGCTTGGAGCACCAGACAAACTGGAAGCACAGGTGCCGCCCCCCTCTGTGTAACTGAGAACAGTCTCGGTTGGAGGAGCAATGGGAGCGGCGACTGTGCCGCCGCCTGCACCAATCGTAATCACATGCAGCTTGGCTGGACTTCCGCTTCCTGTCAGTCCCTTTTCTAGAACCAAAATCTCGGTGCCATCAGCCGAAGGCCATGGGTCGCCGAGGTAGTTTCCAACGGCCGAAGTGCCGACATTGTAAGCAGCGACAACCTTCGGTTTTGTTCCGGAGCAGAATCCAGTGCCGCCGCCATCGACGTACAGGTTGTTCAGGATCACGAGGTTGGCTTGCGTTAAGGTTCCTTGCGCGTGGATTGCGAAAGAAATATGGTCGTTTACGCAGTCCGGGGTTACGCCCGCAGTGTAAGTTGTAGGCCAGCCGCTGGCTGGGCCATGGGCACCCACGTCGAACGCCCAATCGTTGTCAGCGACCGATGACATCGGAGAGTGATTGACTTGTTTGAGCAGGCGTTGTGCTTGTATGCGAGCAGCGAGCAGTTGACCTTGAAGGGTCTTTTCTTTTCCAGTGTGTTCGAGGAACCGACGATTACCACTGGTCTGAATGGTTGGGAAGGAGACTTGGGCTGAACTGACAGAAGCAAACAAAGTAAGCATCAACCCGGCTTCGAGCGCTTTCTTGAATCTGAATTTCACGGAGAACCCCCTCTTATAAAATAAGAATGCTCGCCAATCCCCTGACTCCAGGAAGAAGCATGAGTCTCGGCGACAATTTGTTCGATTTGCCTTAGCATTTCTTGTCCAACGGCGTCTCTCGGGATCCCTTTCGCTCGTAAGTTCGTCCTTGCTTCGGCAACTGGGAGCCGTGACAGCTGTGGCCGCACGTACGGCGATTTAGATGGCTTAGTGTTGCTGCAGGTCTTCCTGACCGACCTCGATACGAGATAGGCCGCTGCCTACCGTTTCTCTCCCAATTTGACCGTACTCCTGCTCGGGCAAGCACCATAGTTACGAGAGGCCAGTCCGCGAATCCGAGAGCGCTTCGTTTTTCTGCTTTGTATCCCTAACCTAACCTTGAAGTGCTTGCCGAAGAAAGCGACTGACTTGCAGAGTGACTTCCGTGCGAACTCGCGCCCAAGTGTTTGTCTACAATCGAAGCATGCAACTTGTAGCAGAACTCGACTCCGAATCAATGAAACGTCTTGGGGAGGAGAATCAATCCGCAGTTGCCCTCCCTCTGACAATTGCCGACGCTCGTCGCCAGCCCCGATTCAAAATGGAAACTGACGTCAGAGTCTATTCACGATCTTGCGGCCTGCTAGAGGGCCGCACCGTCGATATTAGCGAATCTGGGATTGCAGCGATGCTGACACTCGAAGCTCCGGTGGGTGAGATGGTGGAGCTGGAGTTCACGCTTCCATCCGGCCCCGTGGCGATTCATGCGATAGTTCGGCAAAAGAATGCTTTTCGCTACGGCTTCGAGTTCGTTGGCTTAGACTCCGTGCACGGAGTTATTCGTCGTACATGCCGCGACCTTGCGTTGACCAAGCTCTGTTCGGCAGGTGTTGAAACGCCACGGAGGGAGGCCTCGCTTTCTTGTCTTTACGACCGGTGAAGGCCAACCTTGGCTAGCGCTTGAGGCGCCATCCGGCGTGTGATCTTAGCCTTCGGTTCTCCCGTCGAGCACATCATACTTAAAGACGCGAGACCTGTAAGGTAGAATTATGGGCTGGTTATGGTTCCCGGCTAATCGCATCGAATGTACCTTTAGAAGGCTCTGTTCGACTAAGAAACATACGGACTCTCCACATCACATCGTCGCAATAGTACTTGGAGATAAAAGAGAGTAGGCTTGAACCATGTACACGATCAGCAAGGTATTGGAAGGCATCATTCTGACATGCCAGGACTGCACTCACATCGAGCGCGTCAGTCAGTTCAACCTGAGCCTCGGCAGTCAGCGCACTCAGGCCGCGCAAGCGATGCAGGCACACTCACGCCACGAGCACCATACGGGTCCGCTACTCGAACTTCTCCCGAACAAATATGAAGTGCTGGCGTCGGCTGCGGTAAGCAGGCATGCTTGGAGTTGCGATAGGTAGCGGTTTCGATTCTTAAGAGTCTCGGTGCGGCGCGGGACTAGCGCGAGTCGGTATGTCTAATTGTCTTGCGTTCTTGCTACGAGGGGTGGAATAGGCGGACTAGATGGCTTACCGCATAGCGAATACGATCCGGTTGGATGGCCCGATATGACTCCAAAAGAGCTACCAATTAAAGGTCAAAACGTACAATGCTGATCCCAAAATGATTGCAGATAGCGGAACCCTTATCACAAAGGCGGTTATCGCAAGTGCAACCCGAATACTGTGTAGTATTGACCAGTGTCTACCAACCTGACCCCACTAGGGCCCGTCAGAGTAAGCACAGGATGCGTTGTTGAAGCGCCGAAATACCGTCCACAGCGCCGAGATACTGGCAGCCGCAAGGTTTTAGATCTGGCACGAAACTCCGGTCCGCTGCGTGAAATGTTCAACATACAATGTTCTGGTCGTTGGGTCCTTTGTTTGCGACTGCGTTCTGTTAGGAGTGATTCGGTGGAGACCGACTTGCAGAATCTCATTTCTGAGTATTGTGCCATTGAAAAAATGGATCGACTCCTTCTCTCGACTGACCGAGCAGATGAGACTGAGTTGATAGGATTGAGTGTCCGCGAAATGAGGCGCCGGGAGATTCTTTTCGAACTCACTACATGGCTTACGGCCGCCGAAGATTTTGGTAAAAACACCAGTCTCGCGGTACGGTGAATGGGACACACTCGAACGCTATGGATTTGACTTAGTCGAAACAAGAAAGGTTCAGCACTAAAATTGGCGATAGCCGGCCCGGCCCTCCCCCCTGAAACTGTTTTGAGTACGTCCTACGCTCTTAGCGATCCACGCAAGAGCGGAAGGAGGATTCTTTGATGGAGGCCCGTTTAAAGTATGATCTGGTATTGGAACGCAAGCAGGCGGAGGAGGCCCTGGGTGCTTCCGAGGTCCGATACCGACGCCTTTTTGAAACAGCCCAGGATGGAATACTAATTCTCGATGGGCAGTCCGGACTAATTACCGAGGTCAACCCTTTCTTAGTAAATTTATTGGATTATTCCCGAGAAGAATTTATCGGCAAAACACTTTGGGACATTGGCCCATTCAGAAATATTGAAGCGTCGAAAGCAGCTTTTCAAGAGTTGCAGGACAAGGAATATATCCGATACGAAAACCTGCCTCTCGAAGCGAGAGGTGGGCGCCGCGTCAATGTCGAGTTTGTCAGCAACGTGTACGGGGTGAATGGCAACAGGGTAATCCAGTGCAATATTCGTGACATTACGGCACGCAAGCTCGCCGAAAAACAAGTAAGCGAACGAGTCCAGCAATCACAAAGGATGGAGGCGGTAGGTCAATTGGCAGGGGGCCTTGCCCATGATTTTAACAACCTTCTCGGCGTGATCCTGGGATACTGCGAACTTCTGGAACAGAGGCTCACTCCGGACGGATCGAATCGAAAGATGGTCGAGCAGATTCATAGTGCGGGCACCCGTGCTGCGAGTCTAACTCGGCAGCTTCTGGCGTTCAGTCGTCGCCAGGTTTTGCGCCCGCTGGTGCTGGATCTAAACAGACTGGTGAGCGGGATGGAAACGATGTTGCGGCGGCTTATCGGTGAGAACATCGAAATCGCTACAAGACTGCTACCCGATCTGAGATGTGTCAAAGCTGACCCCAGTCAGATTGAGCAGATACTGATGAATCTTGTAGTCAACGCGCGGGATGCAATGCCTAGTGGCGGCACGATCACAATCGAAACCGCCAATGTTGAGTTAGACGGCAGTCGTGAGCACCCCGAGGTCAAACCCGGCTCTTACGTGATGCTGGCCGTAAGTGACACAGGTGTCGGTATGAATAGTGAAATCCAGGCTCGCATCTTTGAGCCTTTTTTCACAACCAAACAACCGGACAAAGGCACCGGCTTAGGATTGTCAACTGTCTACGGCATCGTGAAACAGAGTGCGGGCTACATATATGCCTACAGCGAACCAAACCGGGGAACGACGTTCAAGGCATATCTGCCTTATGTCGAAGGCGAGCCGGAACTCCCCAAGAGGGAGGAGACATTATCCATACGCGGAGGACGTGAGACGATCCTATTGGTTGAGGATGACGCTCTTTTACGAGAGCTGACACGAGAAATGCTGGAGGGGTTTGGGTATGCCGTGCTGGATTCAGGGCATCCACACGAAGCAATTCGCACCGCGGAGCAGTATCAGGGACCGATTGCCTTGCTGATCACCGATGTGATATTGCCTGAAATCAATGGTCGCGTTCTTGCAGAGACACTAACGAACGCAAGGCCTGAGATGAAGGTGCTCTATACGTCTGGATACACGGGCGATGCCTGTGTCGAGCAAGGCGAACTGGAACCGGGATGCCCACTTCTCGACAAACCGTTCACGCGAGATGCCCTGGCGAAAAGAATACGCGCGATCCTCGATTCACCGAGGTCCTGAAATGCCGGGCTCTTTCATCTCCAGGGCCAAGGAAGCGTCGTCCGTTCAGCTGAGCAATAGTGAACAGACTCCGATTCTGGACGCTTAGTACGGTATACGCGGAGGACCAAGTGGAGAAATCAAAGTTCGATGGAAAGGCCATCGAAAATCTTCGTGAACTGGTCGAGCACCATGACCAGGAGGAACGCTCCCAGCAACCTTCCTCCGATGTTGCCAAGGGGCACGGAAGTTCGAAACCCGGCGAAGAAGAAAAGAGGGTGCCATGAGCAGTGTCCCGCTAGCTCCGATCCAACGCCTGATCCACGATGTCACGGGAGACCTGTACGTCGTCGTTGCCGCCAGCAAGGAGGGCTACCGCGAAACCGCTTTGGAAGCCTGCCTGTTGGCCAAAGAAAAGCTGCAAGCGATCCGCGAGGAGTTGCTCCGGCCAGAGCCTGGAATCGCAGACCCACGGTACGATTACGACAGCTAGTCTCGAGTGAAAGCCTCTGCGTCCATTCCCAAGCCAGATGGCCCCGAGCAGCAGCGAAGGAGTAGCCACATGAAACAAGCTGAGCAGGCGAATGAATAGAGGTACGTTGGGATCGACCATGTATTCTCCGACGATGTGCGAGCCAGTGCTGTAAGTCCCGGCCAGGTCAACGGCGTAGAGAGTCTGCAACAGCAGCAGTCTGCCTGCCAGCAGAAATCAGAGTGCTCTCCAACCACAGGGCGAACATGAGGAAGGTTTCTCAGATCGCAAAAGGACAGGAAGTTTTGAAGGCGCACCTGTGGCTGTCGAAAAACTCGGGATTTCGGAAATAAGGGCAAATTTGGGGGATAGAAAATGTCGAGGTGACCAGAAGATCGTTTTGTATATTCGGTCCGCCAGATTGCCTTTGAACAATTGATATCGCGTGATAGCAAGTGGTCTGCAATCGACCTACGCTGGACTTAACCAACCCCAACATCCCTACAGGATGAACTCTCTAGTTCGCTCCCGGCCCCGATGCTATCTGTGTTTTGGTGTCTTCGCTGATCTCCCTCACACCAAGGTGCGCGCGTAGCTTCGCAAGGGCAGCACAGTGAATCTGTGAAATTCTTGAATTCTGCACGTCCAAAGTAGAGGCGATCTCTTGCATCGTTAGTTGTTCAAAGTAATACATAGAAAGGATCTGCCTTTCTCTTGGTGAGAGACCGGACATTGCTTGTGCTAGTTGTTGCTTCATCTCCGTCCGCAGACACTGGGCAAGGGGACTCTCTTTAGAATCAGCGGGTGCAGACTCGATCAGATCACGAGTCTCCGAGCGATCTTCTCCTGACTTGACTTGCCGGTCCACCGATTCAAGGCCCCGGAGAGTGGTGGCGAGTTTCCTTAGAGCAGCCAGGTCCAGTCCCACTTCGTGCGCGATTTCTTCTTCCGTTGGTTGGCGACCCAGCTTCATCGAGAGTTGTTCAGAAGCGGTGTTTAGCCTTCGACTTTTGGTGCGAAGGCGTCGCGATGCGCGGTCGAGCTCTCGCAGACTATCGAGGATTGCACCCCGAATGCGGAACTGTGCGAAGGTCTTGAATTGGACGTTCTTGGTGGAATCGTAGTTCTCGGTTGCTTGCAGGAGTCCCAGGACACCAGAATGGACAAGATCCTCGAGGGCCACAAACACGGGGAGGCGTCCGTGGATTCGGCGGGCAATGAAATGGACCTCCGGCAACTGACTCATAACAAGCTCATCGCGCTCTTCAACGTTTAGGAAAGCGTGAGCAGTTAAAAGTTCTGGCGCTGTCATCTTCTAGTCCCGGCTGTTAAGGTCCCAGCAAACAGCAGGGGATCTGGAAGGGTGTACTACCCTCAAAAGCCTCAACCAGAATATGCTGCTCTCTTAAATTGTTAGTGTTGTGAATCCCGCGGAAGGGTTACAGCAGTTAGTGCGCCCTAGTGAGTCAGTCTGTTTATCTCTATCAACAGTAAGCACTTATCCACTTGAAAGTATGACGATACGTCACGTTATTACTGAACAATTACTGGAAATACGTATGAAATCCAGACATGGTGGCTTAGACTATCGTTCCCAGGACGGAACAATGACCCAAAAAGGATCGGAGCTGGATCGGATCCGTAAGTGTTTTGGGGGAAACTTATGTTTAGCCGTCCCGTCTTATGTCACGGCGACGATGAGGGAGATCGGATTGTAGACGTTGCCGCTGCTCGTCAAGCGGATAGTTCGTTCCTTTGAACGACTTGACGTAGACGCCGGGCCAGCATGCCGTATATCGTCGCCCGACTGACGCCGAGGACTTCAGCCGCCCGGGCTTTGTTGCCATTGACCAGTTTCAGAACATATTCCAAGTGGCGTGACTGAACTTCTTCGAGGGTCATGAAGCCGCCGCTATTGTCTGGTCTGGTCGTCTGCACGCGTATGGCCTCGGGCAAGTCAATATCACGGATAATCTTGCCCTCAGCCATCATGCAAGCGTTCCCGATCACGTTTTCGAGTTCCCGCACATTTCCCGGCCATGCGTGTCGAGTCAGGAGTATCTGGGCACGACGCGAAATCCCGTAGAGTCTCTTGCCGTATTTGGTTGAGAAATGCTGCAAGAAGTGCCGCTGTAACAACGGCAAGTCTTCCTTTCTGTCGGCGAGGGGTGGGAGTTCGATTTCAATCATGGATAGTCTGTAGAACAAGTCTTCACGGAACTTCCCTTCAGAGGCAAGTTCTCGCACATTGCGGTTAGTGGCGGCAATCACATGAACATCAACTGTTGTGTTGACGGGGGATCCAACCCTCTGCAACTCTTGACTTTGAAGGATACGGAGCAACTTGGCCTGGGCCGGCAACGATAATTCACCGATCTCGTCCAGAAATAGGGTACCGCCGTTGGAATGTTCAAAGAGGCCTGCTCGATCATGGGTTGCACCCGTGAAAGCTCCCTTCACATGCCCAAAGAGTTGACTTTCCAGCAGGGTTTCCGTCAAGGCCGAACAGTTGCAAACCACGAATTTCTTGCCAGAACGAGGGCTGAGGTAATGGAGCGCTCTGGCAATCAGTTCTTTCCCGGTCCCGGTGGGACCGGTTATCAATGCTGTCTGAAAGAAAGGGGCCACACGACGGACCCTTGAAAACACTTCCAGGATTCTCGGACTTCGACCCACTATCCCCTGAAATTGATAGGCTTGCAGGAGTTCGTTGTCGAGTTCCTGGGTACGTCGTCGCGTTTCAGCCTGCGCAATGAGGCCTGAAACCAATTCGCGCACTTTGGAGGGTTCTAACGGCTTAGTGAGCAAGTCACTGGCCCCTCTTGCAACAGCGGCCAGAGCCCCCGTGTGAGTCCAGCGACCCGTCATGAGAACCACTTCGAGTTCGGAATCGCCCGCAAATAGTTCGTGCAACGGTACTTCCTCATCATCCAACTTCGAATCCAAGAGGACCGTTTGGGGTAGAAACTCGCGATAGAAGCTCATCCCTTCGGCCCAGTCGCCTGCCCTCAGCACCGCCACGGGCAAACCCAAAAGGGCACGGCTAAAGTCCTCCGATACTCCAACATCAGGATCAATCACTAAAACGGAATAGACGAGATTGGGCATGGGGGAAATGGCGAAGCGATACTCTTTCAAAACACCGGCGGTCCTACGAGAAATACTACCATCGCGCGCAGGGGAAACCCATTATGCCTTCGTATAAGGAACCTAGACGTAGGTGAGGGCAGATGGTGCATTTCAGGGGGAACTCTTCCCTGGGCCTTACGGTAGTGTCGTAAGACCGCGTATCTGTCGACGAAAGGTGTCGCGCCGTGAGGGGTTTTGGCAAAGGAGATTCTATTGCCCACATTGAAGGGGAACACCGCGAGGACTGAGTGCCTTGACACGGTTATCATCTGTTCTCTTCCGAGGCGATATTGCAAGGGAATGGGTCCGTTAGGCTTCCAACACATAACATAAAACGAGAACGCCCGCCAACTCCCTTCGCCCGGGAAACACAAACAGTGTTTTCAAACCGCTGGCATCTCCGGAATTCTGGAGATTTAAGGAAATATGATCGCGCTGTGGCGATGTATATCTCAGTGATTTCTACGGAATGCTGGCAACAAGCTGCTGGCAATCCAGTAACCAAATGACCAGAACGCAGTATGTCGATCATTTCATATAGTGGGCAGGGTGCTCCCGTGAGGACTTGGAGTTCTACAAGTGCCGACATTTCGGCAGCGCTGACGGTAATTTGGCAGCTCTAAGGAACGCGACCGAGCTAGTCGCGGCTGTCATCCCGGCTCGGAAGCTGCGGCTGCGAGTGTTTCAGTTTGAAGCGTATTTCTCTCGAGATGATTTGCAGGCGTCCACTAGTGTGACTTCAACCGGGGTTCTCACTCGAGTTAATACGGCAAACGGAAGCACATCACAGAGCAGCACTAAAGTAACTGCCACCACCCTAATCCTGCCTGAAGAAGTGTCGATAAAGGTAACCCGATACGGAAACACCCAGTCGGCTCGGACGTACGTGTCAGGAGGACACATGATACCCGTAACGCTGCCCCGGTTTTGGCTGTCCCTGTTGTTAGGTATTCTGACATTGGCGCTTACGGGTTGTTGGCCTATTCTTACCCCTAACGACGCTACGCTAACGCCGGGGAATTGGTCGGTAACGGCAACGTCCTCGAACCCAGCTATCGGTACATTTCACGTTGGTGGCAACCTCGCCCAGAGCGGGAGCACTCTCTCGGGCATGATGTACATCGTCGGTTCGCTTTGTTTCGATGATTCTCGGCCAATATCTCTCACGGGAACCGTAAACGGTCAACAAGTCACGTTCGCTTCGACGGATATTAATGGTCAAGTATTCTCGGTTGCAGCAGTAGCGACAACAAACTCTGTGTTGGATGGAACTTACACGATTACGGGGGGTTGCGGGAGTGGGGATTCCGGCACCGCAGCCGCCAGCGCGGTTCCCTCCATTAGCGGCACATGGGGTGGATCTCTGGTGGGGTCCGGGGGATCGAATGTTGCTCTCAACATCAACTTGGTTCAGAGTGCAATTGCCTCGGCAGACGGTTCATTCGCGTTAACCGGTGATCTCGGCTACGCTGGCTCCAGTTGCTCGGATAGTGGAACTATCACCAGCGCATTCATTGCCGGTTCCTACATTCTGTTGAACGCGGATACAGTGGAAGCCGATAGTTCTGTTGGGAACGTCACTTACAATAACGTGCTGCTAGACGACAGTCAGAATCCCATGAATATGTTGGGAACCTACGAGGTAGCCTTCGGTCTTTGCGCTAACGACATGCAGGCCCTTACACTTAGTAAGGTAGTGAAATGAGTGCATTACTTCAACTCGAGGGCGAACAATGCCTCGTAAGGCCAGTGTGCATAGGGCAAGCACTAGTCCAGAATTCATACAGCACCCCTGTTCTGCACGGATGAACCGATCTTTGGCAAGTGAGACGCAGTCAGAGAGTTGGGCCTCCTGACCGAGTATGGTCTACGAGATGCAATGAGATCAGGGAGGTCTTAATGAAAGAACAGGTTCGACTCGACGGTCTGCTGTTTAGCAATGACGCACAGGTTCTGCGTGTCATGAATCAGGTTCTGGACAGCTTTGCCATTCAAACCGAAGTTTGCTCCGAGGTTGGATCCGCGCTTGAGGCGGTAACTCACCGAAGACTGGACGCAGTGATTGTGGATTGGAACGCCGCAAACGATCCCGCTCGCATCGTGCGCAGTGCCCGCAAGTCCTCCCCCAATAGCAACTCTACAATCGTCGCAATGGTCGATGTGGGCTCGGAGGCGCACGCTCTTCTGGTTGGAACTAATTTCATGATCTACAAGCCCGTGGACCTCGACCGCGCCGGTCGATGCATGCGGGCGGCATACGGAACCATGCTTCAAGAACGTCGACGGGCTGCTCGAGTCTCGGTCGACATCCCAGTGACGGCAAGAGTCTCAGAACTCGGGGTTCTTGAAGCCCGAGTCAGCGATCTCAGCATAGGTGGGTTGGCTCTGCAGTGTGAACAGCCACTGCAGATCGATCGTGAGGTTTCACTGCTGTTCTCGCTCCCAGGCACCAACGGCGTGATGCGCATAAACGGCAAGGTGGTAAATGGCAACACAGCCGGACGAGCCGGGGTTCGTTTTTCTTTTATTCCCGAGGAAGATCTCGACTTGCTTGAGAGCTGGCTAGCGATGGAGTTCGCCAAATTGGAAAACGCGGAGATGCCGCTCGGCGAAAGCGAGAGTTGCGTCGTATGACGACGATGCAGGCGTTCCTGCATCTTCAGGCAACATAACCCGACTATGAAAATCGGTATAAGAATCAGGCGGATAACTGAGATGAGAACCGGCAAGACGCGAGCAGCGACGAGTATGGTGCGCGAATCGTCATCCTCGGCAATCGTTCTTGGCTTAAGCCGGGCCGGAGAAACATCAAGGACACATGCACAAAATGGTCTCTCCCTCGTTTGCGGACACCGTAATTTACTTTGGCAGTGCGTCACTGATGAATTGGACCACCAGTGCGCCGCCGCTGCAATAACAATGTGTCAAACCAGACTCGAGAGGAGGCTCTGGAATGCGAATTCTCTTGATCGAAGATAGCCGCTTCTTACGGACTGTTATCGAAAGGATCCTGGTCAAAGCAGGACACTCTGTGACGGGTGCCGCGGATGGACGCGAGGGCTTGCACGCAGCCCGTACCATCTCCCCTGCACTCATTCTTCTGGACATGATGCTCCCAGGACTGGACGGCACGGGTGTGTTAAAGGCGTTGAAAGAAGACGCATCCACCGCGCAAATTCCCGTTATCGTGTTGACAGGGCTGTCGCAGAAGAATGAAACGACACTGAAGAATGCAGGCGCCGCTGCCTATATTCAGAAATCATCGTTAGACTTGGGGGAAAATGCGAACGCCCTGATTCAAAGTGTCGAAAGCGTGCTCCGGACATCAATTGCAGCAGCCAGCGGGTCGAGCCCCAGCTGACCTCCTAAGCCGCTCGTCCTTCCTTGGGACTGCCGAACGACTGTCCGCGCGGTGCCGAAATACCGAAGCTGTGGTCTCCACCGGGAGATCCAGACCTCTGCATTACGCCTCACCTATCGCGTCCAAAAGATTCTATTGGAGCGCGCCCGGCCAGTTCAAAATGGAACCCATTACTGACGTAATGGTTCCGATCGATGACAAGACTCAAACAATGCAATAAGTGCCGAAAAGGAGCACGGAGAATATTGCCCATGCAAATCCTCGTGGTGGAGGACTCGCCAGTTTATCGGCAGCTTTTGACATCTCATCTGGGGGAGTCTCTTGGGGGGTGAGCGCATAGTCGATCTGAACGAAAACCTTGTTTCTGCAAGGCCCCAGAAGCCCGGAACTCAGGATTCAGAAAATCCGAAGAAAGAGAATAAGGAGCAGCAATGAAATCTGCAACACGATCCCTGTTCGGCCTCATCGAGACGATTACGTTAATGAGCAGCTTTTTATGCACCGCACAAACCGCTCCACCCAACAGGATTGCGTCACAGAGTCCTAACCTCACCCATCAAGTGCAGTCGAACTATGGACACCTTCCTTTAGCCTTCGAGGCAAATAAGGGTCAGACAGATCCAACCGTAAAGTTCCTCTCCCGTAGCACCGGATATACTGTGTTTCTCACCACCGGCGGGATGGTCCTCGCCTTGCGTCCCGAGGAATCCGTCATTGCACCAACTGCTTCGGGTATTGCTCAAAAAGTTCCACCGACAAGCAAAACGGCCGCCAATGGATCTGCAGACACAATCATGACTTTCAATCTGGTGGGTGCTGCTTCCAATCCAACAGCGGTGGGCGAAGATCCACTGCCGACGAAGGTGAACTATTTCATTGGGAATGACCCTAAGAAATGGCAGACCAACGTCCAGACCTACGCCAAGGTTCGGTACCAGAATGTCTATCCTGGAATTGACCTTGTGTATTACGGCAACAACCGGCAAGTCGAATACGACTTTGTGGTCGCGCCTGGCGCCGACGCCAACCGGATCCAGTTCTCGGTGAAGGGCGCTGATGCGCTGAGCGTGGACGCACAAGGTAATCTCGTACTTGCTAAAGGGGCCAACCAACTGCGGTTTCAATCACCCGGTATTTATCAGCAAATTAATGGCTCACGCGCAAAGGTCCCCGGAAGCTATTCTCTGAAAGATAGCACACACGTCGGATTCACGGTGGCCCCTCACGATAACTCGCAGACACTCCTGATCGACCCAGTTCTTATATATTCGAGCTTTCTCGGCGGCCGTGGCTACGATCAAGGCAACGCCATTGCTGTGGATGCAATTGGCAACACTTACGTGACCGGGCGTACGAATTCTCCTGACTTTCCTTTGGCGCCTATGGGTAACTTCGATCCCAATCAACAGCGCATGTTTATCGCCAAGCTGGACGTGAGCGGCTCGACGCTGTTGTATGCCGACTACTTTGGAGGCACGAGTGGGAACGATGATCCTTACGCAATAGCTGTCGACTCCAACGGCAGCGCATATGTTACCGGACAAGCCGCCTCGTCCGACTTCTCGGTCTTAAATGCTTACCAGCCGGCGTTGGCTGGTTCTGCGAATGCATTCCTGACTAAGTTCTCCGCCGATGGTTCATCCCTCGTGTACTCGACTTATCTGGGTGGAAGCGGCGATGACTATGCGCGGGCTATCGGGGTTGACAGCGCAGGAGAAGCAACCATTGGCGGGGTCACACAATCTCCGAACTTTCCGATGGCCAATGCGTTCCAGTCGTCCATCTCCCCCAATCAGAACGGCAATTGGGGTAATTATGGCTTCTTCTCGCGGTTCTCGGCAGATGGATCTTCTCTTATCTACTCCTCGTACCTTGCCGGCAACCTGAACTGCGACGATCGCCCCTACTCAAGCGTCAATGGTCTCGCTTTGGACAACTCCGGGAATCTTTATCTTGCCGGTACTACTGATACCAATAACTTTCCTACGACACCAGGCGCTTACGGGACGACCAATCCTGGGGGCGCCTGCTCCTATGCTTCCTTCATTTCCAAGTTCGATACCTCCGGGGCAATCATATATTCCAGTTATTTTGGCGGGACCGCATTCACGACGACTGTCGCCATCGCCGTGGATACAAGCGGCTTTGCTTATGTCACTGGATACGACCAAGGGAACGACAATTTTCCGATCACGGCAACCAGCATCTGTGATCCAGCCACACAAAGCTGCAGTGGGATGTTCATCACCAAGTTCGATACTGCTGGCGCAACGCTCGTCTATTCCACTTACTTAGGCCAAAATAAAAGTAACGGGGCGGGAGGAGCCATTCAGGTGGATGCAAACGGCGATGCTTATGTGGTCGCGGCTGACTATTCTTCAGGGCAATTCATGCCGATAAATCCGATCGAGGGCCACGTCGGCGGGACCGACATGCTGATTACAGAAATCGATCCCACCGCCAGCGCGCGGCTATTTGCAACTTTTATAGGGGGTGGAGAATCCGACTACGCTACCGGGATGGTGCTCGATAGCAGCGGAGCCATTTACGTTACTGGTGGCACAGACTCTCAGTACTTCCCTGTAACCGAGTCAGCCTTCCAGAGTTCGTGGGGAGGGCAGATCGACGCTTTCATCCTAAAAATCGGTCCCGCAGCCGCCCCAGGCGTCACTATCGGGCCTTCGTTGCTGCAGTTCGGCACGGTCGATGTTGGAGTTGCTAGCGCGCCGCAGTCGACGGTGATGCGCAACATGGGAACGGCGCCTCTGAACATCGCGACCAAAACCATAACCGGTGATTTCGCCGAAACCGACGACTGCGGCACCAGCGTCGCGGCCGGTTCGTTCTGCACCTTCACCGTGATATTCACGCCTACCGCTCCTGGTTCTCGCTTTGGAACCATTTTGCTTGGCGATGACGCCTCTGGTTCCCCGCACTTCATCAACATGGTCGGCGACGGTTCGTCACCCATCGTCACATTCAATCCCCAAAGCCTGACGTTTTCCGGTTTGCCGGTCGGCCAAACCAGCGCAGCGCAAACTGTAACTCTCTCGAACACCGGAAACGCCACGCTGAACATCAGCAGCGTCACGGCGACTATGAACTTTGCCGAAGCCAGCAACTGCCCTCTGGCTCTAGCCTTTGGATCGAGTTGCCAGATTCAGGTCACCGTTACGCCAACCGTTGGCGGCGCCCTGACTGGAAGCTTGACCATGACTGATGACGCTCCAGGTAGCCCACAAATTGTTGCTCTGTCTGGAAGCGGCTATGTCACAACCGGGATTTTCACCCCCTCTGGCCTAACCTTCGCCAACACCGCTGTGGGATCGACGAGCAGCCCTCAAGCGGTGACGGTGAGGAATACTGGCAGTGTGGCTATGACAGTGAGCGGGTTGACGGTCACGAGTGGTTTTACTCAGACCAACACGTGCTCGGGCGTCCCCGTGAGTGGTACCTGCACCATCTCGGTGACGTTTGCGCCAACCACGTCGGGATCTCAGAACGGAACTCTGACTATTAATGACAACGCGCAGGGTAACCCACACGCTGTCAGCCTCAGTGGCACCGGCCTGGCCGGTACCGCCCAGCTCAGTGTTTCCAGCCTCAACTTCACAGCACTTACGGTCGGCACTACAAGCAATGCCCAAACTATCATCGTAATCAATTCGGGCAACGGCCCTCTGACCATCTCCAGTATTCAGGCGGCCGGTGATTTCGCGCAAACTAGTAACTGCACCACGATCGCCGCGAATGGCGGAACCTGTGCCATCCAGGTGATCTTCACGCCCACTTCATCGGGAACTCGCTCCGGCACCATTACCCTCACCGATTCAGCTGCTAATAGTCCGCAGTTGATCTCAGTGACCGGCTCGGGCATTGATTTCAGCATGCCATCCTCCGGCGGTTCGGACACTATCAAGGCCGGCAACACCGCAACCTACACCATGTCGATCACTCCGGTCGGAGGAACTTTCTCCACTGCAGTAAGTCTCGTTTGCGAGGGTGTTCCTGCGTTCTCGACATGCACCATCAACCCAACTTCGGTGACTCCTGGCGCCGAACCTGCCGCAATCACAGTGAGCGTCAAGACGACCGGGACCGGCGCGCAGCTCTCCGTTCCAGGAACTGCGCCACGGACGGTGTTTGCCGTGTGGACGCTTACCACGGGCTTCGGATTGTTCGGCATGTTCCTGTTCGGCGTCAGGCCCAGACGAAACCGCGCGACCATTCTCTTCTTGATCATTTTGATTGGTGGAATGATGTTATGGGTCGGATGCGGCCTCAGCAACACAACCCAGCCCGTTCAGACAGGAAACTTCACTCCCACAGGCACCTATACCGTCCTTGTAATCGGCACCTCCGGCAGTGTGCAACACTTCAGCTCACTCACACTGACCGTGCAATAAGCAAGCGTGTGGCAATTGTGCCCAGACTCTCTGATGTGCCATCGGTAAACCGCTGAAAAATGGAGCCCAAACAATGAAAAATGGAGCCCAAACAAGAAGACTCAAGATTCCGATTGTTGCTGAGTGGAGGCAGCATTCGAGGACAGAAGTCAGCCAGAGCATCGACGTAGCCATCGGAGTTGCTGTTTCAACCGACCATCCCGATGGCGACATTAGTTCGTTGCTAAACCAAGCCGACCGGGGGCCTATACTCGGCGAAGAAAAATGGCCGGAATCGTGTGGAGCACAAAACACTCGTTATACGCACTCTGAAAAGGCTGCGCTCAACTGTTGCAGAAGGCTCGCCGGAGTGTGGTCCGACTGTGGTCCGATAGCGGTGCTCTGAAGTCTTTCCAATGACTTTGTGTCGTTCCCGGCGGCGTCAAGTCGTTGAAATGCCTTGCTGTCGTTTAATCTGCTGGGCTCATAACCCAAAGGTCGGCGGTTCAAATCCACCCCCCGCAACCAAACCCGAGCTCTACGCTATCAGTTGTTTGAATCGGGTTGGAGCGAGCTGCAAACCAGGTGCAACTCGCTCCCATTAGCTTCCATTCATCTCAGGTGCCGTTACGCTGCTTTATCCGCCGCTCGACCAGCGCCGGGTGAACTTGAAAGTATCATCTCCACAACCTTGCTGTTCGCAGCATGTTTTTGCGCTGAAATGGCCTGGGTATAGACGTTCATTGTGCTTTGGATGGTCGAGTGCCGCAGTAGTTCCTGCTGCACCTTGATATCGGTGCCAAGGCTGCGCAACATGGTTGAGTAGGTATGCCGGAAGGTGTGCCAGCCGATCCTTCCAACGCCCGCTCGCACAGCTGCTGGCTTCAATTGACGCCCGCCGCCCTGGCGTACCAACTCGATGGGATTGGTGTCAGTCAGTTCCCATCGCCGTGCGCATTGATAGAGAAAGTGAAGCAGGCTTCGAATATGGACCTTGCTTTTCGGAGCCAGCTGAAGCGACCGTAGCCACTATTCGACCGGCCCTGGCTTGAGTTCTTCCAATAGACAATCGCCCCAGTGAGGTAGAATCCACTGATTCAGCGTTGACAAATACGATTTTTGCGTTGAGTACCGCAGCCCAGGCAGTTCCTGTTCAACGTAGAGGTCCGCAAGTGCGCGGATTTATGTAGGCCTTGCAAATCGGTGTTTCAAGTTAAGTCGGTGCCGAAATGGCTCGATAGCGCGTAGAGCATCTGCTCTAGTGGGGTACTCTGCAATCGTACCAATCATCCTTGCGCGCCGCTGGCGTTGCCCTCTTTGATAGTTTCATAAAAGCGAACCTGCCAGACGTCTTCGACCCGGGTACGTTTCATTCTTGTAAGGCATCCGTACTGATATCTTCGTCGCAAATTCATGGTTTTCCTCCAGAAGGTACTTGAGTCGAAGTACCAATAGGAGTTCTCTCACAGGACTGGCCATGTCCCCAATAGGTGCACTGGCCACAGTCACCGGGCGGTAACGACCAGAAAACCTGACGTTTGATGATCGGGTTTCAAGGGGAGTGCAGTTGGCCAATTTGGCAGAAGACACTCATGGGGAACGCGGCCCGAGGCAAAGCATTGACTGCGAATGCCTTGTGACGAGGATCGTTGGGCCTACTACAGAACGACGCGCGCTCGGATCCCTAGTCCGCCTGTTGCGAGAAGGTCTCGATGGCTTCGTTGAAGTGTTCCCGCCGACCTGAATTGCAGCGAGGGAATACACTTTTACTGCTCAAGCTGTGCTGTGCCGTTGGCAATCGTCTCATCGAGAAGCTGCTTCATTTGTCGGGAAGCCTGCTGCGCAAGGTCGCCTTGCTGACGGCCCAGTTCACCTTGTTGCTCGCCGAGTTTTCCTTGCTTTGCTCCCAGGACACCCATCTCATCACCCAGCTTTGA